>Ga0099829_10002401_pt1 | contig 10762 bp, 14 predicted proteins | sample CZO8metaG_3_FD_79336 | JGI IMG/M metagenome (GOLD analysis project Ga0099829, IMG submission 79336) | Vadose zone soil microbial communities from the Eel River Critical Zone Observatory, Northern California, USA - CZOApr15con2H2.8 metaG | ecosystem: Environmental > Terrestrial > Soil > Vadose...
CATCACCACGCCCGAGATGAGGGCGGCCTGGGAACGCGGCGACAAGAGCCGCTTCTGGCCGTACGGCAAGAGCTACGCGCAGCTGTTCGCGCAGGAGCGGTGAGCGGGGCTCACGCGCGGCCCGATTCGTAGCGATGAAACCTCGCCTCGCCGGAGCCTCCGCCGACCGCCTCGTAAGCGCCACCGCCGGGGTCGTTCTCGCTTGGGTCTCGACCGTCGTCCTGGCCCCGCCGACAGCTCTTGTTCGCGACGTCCCGGGCCGTCCAGCCGTGCCGGCCCTCAAGTCCAGCGTATCGGAGGGATGTGGCAGCCCGACCGGCGCTTTCTCCGGCGTTTGCAGTGTCGGCCCGGCGGAAACCGCCTTCAATTCGGCCGCCGAATGTGGATGGCCGCTGCACGCCGGACAAACAATGCCCTTCCCCACGTAGGTCGACCGGCAGCGCGGGCAAACGTTCATTCAGCTTTCTCCGGGCACTCTGGGAGAGTACGAGCGATGTCGGGCTGTCGTCAAAAGGCCGCGCGAGTTTCGCATCAGCCCCCCAATCCGAACTCGCAATATCCACCTACTCCAGGGTTGCGACAAGTGGCTGCGCGGCCCCGGCCAGCATCGGGCCATGCTCCGCCCTCTTTCAGGGCGTGGTGGCGCAGCGCCGCAGCGTCGACGATCCTCCGGCGGCAAACGTCTCAGAGTCGTTCAACTCGTCCAGCTCGAGCTTCCGAGCGACCCCGCGCTGCGCCTTATTCGCCATTGTCCGGGTCCCCGATCAAGAAGCGTGGATCTATTGGAGCGGCGCCACAAATTTCCAGACTCGATCGTTTGGCGGGCGCGTGGAGCCATCTAAACCCGGATCCGGGCCCGCGCGGTGCTGGCATGGTGCTGGTAACCTGCGCGCCGGGACTGCGGGACTGACTTTTCGTTGACCACCCCAGCAGCCAGGTGCCGGGGGTTAGGAGACGTCCGTCCAGCAAACTCGTGAAAGCGTGCGTGCCACACTGCGGTGATTCTGCACTCCAACCCGGGTTGGATTGACTCCCCCGTGCCAGCAGGCGCCTCGTCTGCATGTGCGAGAGGCCGTCTGGCCTCATCCTGCGCGAGCGGACCACCGACTCCTCGCATCGCGGCGCTTCCTGCCCCGAGTGCCGTTCGGGTCTTTGGTCCCTATCCGGGGATCGAACTCCGGGGTGCGCCATGGGCGACAGCATCTACGAACTGCTCGAGAGCGCCACGAGGATCGCGACGACCGACGCTGCGAATGTCTTCGGCGTCGAGATCGCGATCGTCACTAACGTGCAGGACCCAGAAAAGCAGGGGCGTGTCAAAGTCTGCTTCCCGCGGTTGTCTGGGCTCCCTGAGAGCAGCTGGGCGCGCGTGGCGCAGCCAGCAGCCGGTGCGGGTCGCGGGTTCTACTGGATCCCGGAGGTGAGCGACGAGGTGCTCGTCATGTTCGAGTGCGGCCAAGCGAACCGGCCGTATGTCGTCGGCTGCCTGTGGAACGGCAAGGACAAGCCGATGCAGGACGCATACGCCGACGACAACTCCATACGAATGATCCAGACGAAGTCCGGACACCAGATCGTGCTCTCGGACAAGGCAGGCGAGGAGAAGATCACCATCTCCGACAAGTCGGGGAAGCGGGTCCTCACCTTCGACGTGAAGGCCAAGAAGCTGCTGATTGAGGGGAAGGATGGCAGCGTCGAGCTACGCGCGAAGAAGAAGATCGTCCTCGACTGTGAGGACATCGAGATCAAGACGAAGAAGACGGGCAAGTTCAATGTCGGCTCCGCTTTCGACCTCAAGGTTGCGAAGACGGCCCGCTTCGAGGCGGGAGGCGTACTGAATATCAAGGCCACGAAGGTAGACATCAATCCCTCCGGTGGCGCGGCGGGAGCGGCGTCCCAGTCCCCGGCGCAGACCGCGGCGGCGCGGTCGTTCCTGGAAATTTCGCTCGTCGACCAGGACAACAACCCGTACGGAGGGCAGCGCTTTCGCGTGACTGCTTCCGACCGCACCGTCAAAGAGGGGTTCCTGGATGATGCCGGCCGCGCGCGAGTCGAGGACCTGCCTGCGGGGTCCTGCCAGGTCAGCTTCCCCGATTTGGCGGCCGACGACTGGAGCCCAGCATGATGTACAAGGTCCAGCCGGGCGACTACCTCTCGAAGATCGCCACCCAGCACGGGGTCGCCGACTGGCGGGTCATCTACGACCATCCCAACAACGCCTCTTTCCGGCAGTTGCGCCCGAATCCGAACCTGATCTCGCCGGGCGATCAGCTGTTCATCCCGGACAGAGGGACCAAGTCGTTGCCTGCCCAGACCGGTTCTCCCGCGCGCTTTCGGGCCCACCGTGCCCGGAACACGCTCCAGGTGAAGCTGCTCGACCACGCGGGGAACCCGTTGGCCAACCAGGCTTGCAAGCTGGAATACGACGGGACCTCGCGCCCGGTGACGACGGACGGCAGTGGAGTGCTGCGCGAGACCGTCCCGCCCGCTCTCTCCGAGGCGCTTCTGATCGTCAACGGGGTGTCGATGACGCTGGCAATCGGGCACCTCAACCCGATGGACAATGCCCCCGACCATGGCGTCTCCGGCGTGCAGGGACGGCTGCTCAACCTCGGGTTCGACGTCGGCCCAGTGGACGGCGAACTGAACGATCGCACTCGCGCGGCGATCCGCGCCTTTCGGGAGCAGAACAATCTTCCCGACGGCGACGACATCACCGGCCCACTCTGTGACAAGTTGCGGGAGAAGGAGGGATGCTGAGAAGCGTCGCCTTCGCGCTTTGCCTGCTCGGAAGCGCGTGTCACTCGCACGCCGATACGGCGGTACCGCATTCAGCGCCACCTCGAGCCGAAGCGCTCGGGGATGCCGGGTGCTTCCCGGTCGTGCCCGGTACTGTCGTCGAGGATCTCGCCGCGCTCGATCGCGCGTCATTACAGGATCGTGACTCCGCGGGGAGAGGGTGGGTCGAGAGTGGCCGTGACCGCGTCGCGCTCCTGGATGGCGAGCGATCGCTCGTCTTGTTCGAAGCCGTGAACCGCGGCGCTGCCATCGTCGTCCTGCGGGCCGAGCTCAAGCGGCTTCGCGTGGTCGGCACGTACTCCGTATGTTGGGGCGGGCTCGGAGTCTCGGTCACGACGGTCGGTCGCGAGTCGCTCGAGGGCGGGCGCAGCGCGCTTCTCCTGTTCGCACTCGACGCGCGTACGCGCGGGTACTACCCGGACCCAAACGATGAGTCGTCGCGCATACCGAGTGGTGTCGAGCGAACCTGGGTCGCGCTCACGATCCGGGAGCAAGGGCTCGTGCTCGCGGCGCCGGAGTTTCGGAGCTTCGAATCCATTCGCGTCGCGCGCGGCGCCTCGCCCCTGGTGATCGCTTGCCGCACGCAGGCGAAGAATGCCGAGACGTTTGCCGTCGATCGAACCGGGCACTTAACGCGCGATCCACATCCGGCGCCGTGCCCCGACGGCGCGGCGCCGCGCTGAGAGCGATTCCATGGCGAACTGCCAGGTGATCGTGCAAACCGCTCCGGGCGCGCCAATCCACGACGCTTGGGTCTACACGCGGAGCGGCGGCAACGTCACCGTCGTGCGATCGAACGCGGATGGCCGACTGATGGCCTTACGCGCCGGCGGCGACGCCACGCGGCCGTGGGACTACACCGCTCCGTTCACGCTCACCGTGCCGTCGCAAGTCGACTTCTATTACACTCTCGGCACGAGGCCGATCCTCAACGCGGTGCTCTCTGCAAACGGCACCATCTTCGTTACGCGCGCGCTTGCGCTGCCCAATCCTCCCCAGCCCGCGGCGCAGCCGAACCCCGTCCCCGCGGGCCAGCAAGCCGCCGTCGTCGTCGCGCCTGCCGTCACCGTCACACTGCCCGCCATTCAGCTCACGCTGACTTTTCCGGTCGAGCTCACGCTCTGGCCGCTGCTTTTCGAGCTGGCGACCGACGTCTATCACACCGACGGGCTCAACCAGGGCGCAGCGCTGTGGGCAGCAAGTCCCCCGCCGGCGCATGGTGAGCATCTGACCGAAACCGAAGACGTGGCGCCGCGCGTGGCCGCCTCCGCTGCGGCTCGACCGAGCGAGCGCGGCCTGCGCGTCGCGGGCACCATCGACGTCGGCGCGAGCGCAGTTCGGATTCAACTCTACGACGCGAGCGGCAACCAGATCCAACTTCGCGCCAACGCCACGTCCAACGCCGGCGTCGCTGAGATCCGCGTCGACCTCTCGACCGTGGCGGGCAGCCCGAAGCCGTTCTCGGCGACGCTCTACTTCCTTCGCACCACGGACGCAATGGGGCCGGTCCAGATCGTGGTGCTCTCCGATGGTATGGCGACGCCGATCGTCGGAGGCTTTGCCTGCCAGATTGTCGGCGTCCAAGCGGCGCTCGTCGACGATCGTGTCGCCAATCCCAACGGACAGCAGCGCGGCGGCGTGCTCGGCGAAGCCGATGAGCGCGTTGTTATCGACTTCCTCACGTCGCCTGTGCACCAAGCGGGAGCGACGGCGGCCCAATTGCAAGCGCTGCTCGCGCAACAGACGCGCGCGCGCAGGATGGTGCCCTATCAGATCGCTTGTCCTGCGCCGCGGCGGCCGCTTCCGGGCGCGGCGGCCGGCGCGGCCAATGTGACGCTCCCCGAGATGCCGCTGTGGATGGCCGAGTTGCAGATCCTCGGCCTGAACCGGCCACAGCTCGAGGATTTAATGGTGCGTCGCAAACACCAGGTCACCGGCGCGCCGACGACGCTGCGGCTCGCGATCTCGTGGAAGCTCAACCTGTATTGGGACGGCCCAGACTCGGCCGCGCCCGGCGGAAACGCGCACACGGTCAGCAACTTCAATTTCGATCGCGTCTCTACCGCCGCCGGTTTCCAACCTCTGAGCGGGCAAACGCTCACCTTTACGATCGACGCCACCGATCATCTCGTCGCCGACGCGGCGGGCAACGTGGGCGTGTTCGCGCCCGCGCCTGTCGCCCTCACCTTCCCCATCGCCGGAAGACGCACGCCGACAGCGCTCGTGAGTGCGGCGGGCGGGACGACGCGCGATTGGGGCCGCACCGCTGCCGCAGTCAACAAGGACGCCGTAGTGATTGAGTGGCAGGCGCCGATCGTCGATGGAGCAGGCAATGAGATCATTCGAGGCGGTGGCGGCACGCTCACGGTTGAACAGCTCACGATCGACGGCGCGCGCATCGATGGAGGCATGAGCGTTTCGGGAGGCGGCGCGCCAGCGGCGCCTCCCGCCGCCCAACCCGACCTGCGCCCGCCGAAGTTCCGCGTCTGGGGCGCCAATCCGGCGGCGGCCGACGGCGACGCACTCGTCAACGCGGTCGTCGAGCAATTCTACAACGCGCACAACGGGCTCCCGCAGATCACAATACTGTCCTTGGCGTGCTGGCAGCAGACGATGCGCTTGGTCACCGTGCGCGAATCCGGTCGCCGCCAGTTCCTTCCCTTCGCCACCGGCTCGGGCCGCTATGTGTTCGGCAATCAATGCCACGGGTGGGAAGCGGGCATGCCGTTCTTCGGCGCGCCGCACGGCTACGGCTACGGACAGCAGGATCCCACAGCCTCCTATGAAGACATCTGGAGCGTGATCGGAAATATCCAAGCATCGGTTGTAGAGCTCATGCAGGACAAAGCAAACCCTGCCTGGGCCCACTTCGCTCCGCATGCGCTCAATCCTGCTGTTCAACGCGATCGCGCCATATTCCAGCGCGATGTCGTGAGACGCTACAACGGTGGCTTAGAGTTCGTGTGGCACGCTGGCGCCTGGATGATCGATCCGTCCGTTAGAAAAGCGATCGCGTACTGCAACAACGTATTCCGCCCCGCAGGGACCACCGCAGTGGTCTACGGTGCCGCTGGTGCACCCGTCGCATTCAACGCGGCCAATTACGGACCCGGCACTTAGGTGAAAGCGTCCGTCGCTCTGGTCGAGCCGGGATCGGTGGCGACGCCGATCTGGGAAAAGGGTACCGCGGACCCGCTCTCACACCGTTCGACAAAGGGCGGGTGGGACAGCACAGGGCTGGACGGTGTAACAGCGGGTGCCCGCAGACAAGATGGAACGACCGGCCCGCGATCGTACATTCGCGGGTTAGCGCTCGCGGCGCCAGAGCGGCGCCCTACGGCCGCCGCGTGGCCTCGGATGGCGCCCGGCTGGAACCAGACCCCCACGAGGAAGCTGCGCGCGCTGTCGCCCGCCAGCTTCGCGCACGGGGCCTGTCGCTTCGCGGCATCGCGGCCGAGCTGCACCAGCGCGGTATCCGGAGCCGGACGGGCAGGGGGTTCGCGCCGGTGCAGGTGGCGAGGATGGTAGGATAAAGGCACGGCACCCACCGAGATTGGCGCCGCACGTTTTCAGGCGGTTAAGTCCCGACGGAGAAATCTGCCCCGGAGGGGGAACGGTAGTGGCTGTTGTGCAGGATGGCGAACGCAGGCGCCACGAGATCACCAGGGCGCTCCTTGAGTTCGGCCAAACGGTCGACGGATCACGGCTGATCCTTGCGCTGAATCCGGAGGCCGCGTCGCTCGTACACGACGATCCCTTCGCCTTTGTTCTTGCCGCGTCGCTCGACCGGGGAGTTCCGGCAGAGGTCGCATGGTCGTATCCCTTCTGGATCCGGGAACGCCTAGGTCATCTCGACCCCTCTCGCATCGCCGAGATGAGCCTAGAAGAAATCGACCGTGTCCTGGAATCGTGTCCCCGCCGTCCAAGGTACAGACGAGCGGCGTCGCGAACTGTCAAGGAAATTGCCCAACTCGTCATGAGCGAGGGGCATGGCGATGCGCGCCGTCTATGGGTTGGGCGCCGAGCGGCTGACGTCCACCGCCTATTCATGCGCGTCCATGGGATCGGCGAGGGGATCGCGTCAATGATCGTTGAATTGCTCGACCGCATCTTCCATGTTCCTTTCGATGATCTCGATCGAAGGACCATGGACGTCAAGGCGGACGTTCATGTCGTGCGTGTACTGACCCGCTTGGGCATACTCGAACCCCGAACTGTCGATTCAGTAAAAGCACACTCATGCAAACGGGCATCGAAGGCGGGACAAGTCGATGACGCAATAGCCCTGACGCGATCGATGTACCCCGAGCATCCTGCGCTCCTTGACACACCGCTGTGGGTGATTGGCAGGACGTGGTGCAGCGCGAGCGCACCGCGCTGTGAAGACTGCCCGGTGGCGCGGGTCTGCGCCAAGGTAGCGGTGTGATATATGCGAGTGCTTCTCATTCCTTGCAGTGGCCGAAAGAACAAAGGCGGATCGAGTTCGCCGACTTCACATCTGAAAGCTCACGTGACCGATGCGGCATGGCGGGCCCTCTGCGACGCGCGCAGCGCGCTTGCTGGGCTGCTCGAACTTGAGCCGGGTCCAGACCTCGGCAACGCGACCTCGTCAACACTGCAGCTATTGCCGGCGTGGCGGCGATACGACGGCAATCTCTACCGGAATGCACGACTCGGCGAAGGCGACCTCTTTCTTCCACATGTGAGGATCTTCGTGGTATCGGCGCTCTTCGGCGTGATCGATGTTCGCGATCCGATCCGTTATTACAACCTCGCCATGACGGATAGGCTCCCGGACAGGAGCAAGGTCAACCGTTTCTGGCGAGTTCATGGGCTGGCATCGATTATCCAGGATCTGCTTTGCGGCATCGGTGCAAATGAGGTGCACGACTTCCTCTCGGCGTCGTACCGCGAGGCAGTGGAGGACCTCGACGCAAGGCTACCCGCCGGTTGCAGCTATTCTCCGCGGCAGTATCCCGGCCTCGGAACTGGTTCCGACTATCACCGTGGAACGGACGTGCGGGCTATGCTAGCCGTCAGTAGCCCTGATGGCGCAACGGGCGGGACCAGGCGCATTCCTGCCCGTGATGCGGCTGGATGAGAGCGTCGGCAAGTGCGTGACAGCCAAGGCGACTCAGCGGCTAGGGAGTGGGTGCTGTCTGAGGTCGTTCGCGATCGCATGCAAGATGCGAGCTCGTCTCTCGTTTGATATGGACCGAGGGTGACAGCTCCAAAAGATACGCGCCCTGTTTCTCCCTGGAAGGTCAGCGTCTCGCGCCCATAGATCGTCGACAGGTCTCCGCCTCCAGAGCCTGTCTTCACCGAATATAGCCGCAGTAGTTGGTCCGTAGTCCAGGTTAGTCACTGTGATAACGACGCGGGGCTTCCATCGCGCAAGCTCCCGCACCATGAGCTTCTCCGCCAGCTGGCGTTGCGCTCGATATAAAGCGAGACCGGGAGCATCGACCGAGTTCTCGCCAATCTTGAGGTAGTTGCTCCAAGCCACAAAGGGATGTCGCTCGGTCCAGTCGCTGCCTTCCGAATAGCCCAGAGACCTGAGAACGACCCGGGTAGCTTCATCGAGGAAAGTCCAGAATCGCCAGTGCGGAGGATCAATGACGCAGTCGTGAGCGACATGATTGAGCAGGGCAGCTGTGATATGTCTCGGGACAGGCTTCTTATTGCCCCATCCGCCAGTCGCCTTTCCGTAGAACACCACCCGTGGTCCCTCGTTGAAGCGATGACCGACATACGGCGCGAAGGCCAGCAGCGTTTCGTCGCGGGGAAAGTTGAGCCTAGGAAGCGATGCAAGGACTGCAACAGTGTCGCCTCCGATCGCCCATAGCGCCAAGGTTCTAGTGTCATGGAAAGACCTCCGTGGCGTACTTTACGCCATTGGAGTGCAATAGGACCGCCTTGCGCGCCGGAACAACGGGTCCCCGCAGTTACTCCTTCACGCCATCTTCGAGGATGAGCGAGTAGTCTCGGATCCAGTAGTGCACGGGGCCCAAGGCGAGGACCTTGTAGCCCTGCTTGCGCGCCTCCTCGATCTCTTTCTCGAACTCCTCCGGGCTGAGCAGCTGCAGCCGTTCCAGCCGTCGCTTCGCGATCTCGCGCAGGTCCGGAATGGTAGGCGTCTTCTTCGTCATTGCTGTCGGTGCTCGACAGTGAGGATGGCCTCAACCACGTCCAGGAAGGTCTCCTTATCGAGGTGTCGCTCCAGCAACTTGATCCAGTCCTCATCCGCAGTGGCGACCAGCTGTGCGACCTTGTCGTGGAGGTCTGGCCTCAAGCTGCGCAGCTTCACCAGCATCTCCTCGTTATCGCGCTTGCGTTGCTCGGGCGTGCGCAGGTCCTCGGGCTCGAGGCTGCGGAGCCGGCGCCTCGCCAGAGCGGACAGGCTAGGAAGAAGAGAAGGTGCCGACGCGGAGCATCGCCCCATCGCGTCGCCATCTAGGCCGGCCGCCGTCGGAGTTCCACTGCGACAGCGCGCTTTCCTGAGCGGCATGCATAAGCTTGTGGGGTTGCTTGAATCTCTCTCCGCGGCGCACTGGCGCTGACATTGGTTGATCGCTCGTTTTCAACGCCGTTGATTCTTCGATCGGCGATTCGTCCTTGCCTTCGCTTTTGTCCCGCAGCCGACGAAAAACGGATGCAACCAATGCCGCATCGGGGACAGACAGACGCTGCGAAGCAAGAAGGGCTGGGACAGAGACTACATCAATCGCTCGAGGCAACTCGTCGAGTGAAGCGATATCCTCATCAGACTTCTTTTTCATCGAACGCCCCTTGTTCTTCCTCGCTTCGGGCAGGCCGAAAGACCTCAGATGATGCCTCTAGCTCTGCACGCCTAGAGACCTATTGAGCGGCCGCCGTCCCGGCATGCGCCTAGGTTTGCCTTGCGGCATTCCGGTTCTGCGCTGCTCGGCGTCGAGCCTCTTCTTCGCTTGGCGCATCGCCCTGACCTCCGCGCCGATCACCTCGGCCGCGGTGACGCCCTTCGCGACGAGCTTGATGCCTTCAGGGAATAGACCGCACAGGATGCTTGCTAGCGCGAAGTCGCGGGTGATCGCTTTGCCCTGCTTCTTCTCAATCAGTCTCTCAACCTGCCAAACGATCATTGTGCGCGTCCAGTCCTTCCGTTTGAGTCGAGAGCCAATGAAGCGTGCAGTCTTCTCCTCGATGGTCGGGACCCAAGAGCTGCCGGCCGGACCACGAGTCGACGCGTCCTCGTAGACGCTCCTGAGGGTTTGGGCGCCGGGGCCCAAGCGATCGTCGGGACGGAGCTCGGCAACTACTTCTTTCGCGTGTTTGAGCCAGGCTCCAAGGTCCTGCAGGAGGCCAACGGCAACACGCTCGGCCTCTAACAGACGGGCATCCATCTCGGAGAACCTTCGGACGCGTGCAAGCCCCTTCGCCGATAGGTAAGCGAAGAACGTGGGTTGGGCGGGACCAGGATGGACAACCATGGCCAATGCGCCGTCTCGCCTCCACGGTGGATGCTGCGAGCCCGCATTCCACTCGGCAAGAGCCCACTCTTGAGTGAATCGCCGCAGTTCTGCGATTTCTCTGAAGCGCTGACCCTTCCGGAGGCCTGAGAGCGGAATTGGGAGGTCTTCAGGATCGATCTCGAGAACCGCGGATGTTGCTCCTGCTTTCTCCCGATCTCTCTTTTCGAGCCTCTGCAACAACGCCGCCGTCATTGCCGCATCGGCGACAGGCATATCCCTGGACATCAGCGCTGCAGCGATTCCGGGAACCTATACCTCTGCTTCCTCTAGTGCCTGAGAGGGGCCGACATCGGGCGGCTTGGCCATGGTTGCTCCCCTGCTCGACGTGCGGCTCTTCATACCTCGGCGGCCTGACAAGCGTCGCACCTGCCAGCCGACACTTTCCGCGTCGGCCCGGTAGGTACTCGGCATGGACCAGGATCCCCGCCGCGCCATCGCCGCCATTCTCGCCC
>Ga0099829_10002405_pt1 | contig 10745 bp, 9 predicted proteins | sample CZO8metaG_3_FD_79336 | JGI IMG/M metagenome (GOLD analysis project Ga0099829, IMG submission 79336) | Vadose zone soil microbial communities from the Eel River Critical Zone Observatory, Northern California, USA - CZOApr15con2H2.8 metaG | ecosystem: Environmental > Terrestrial > Soil > Vadose...
AGGTCTCCCGACCAGCTTCCAGCCGGTTTCGAGGATTACTCAGGGTATGAAGAGATCGAGGAAACCCTTGCCTAGTCCTAATTCTTCACGCTTCGGCCAGCACGGGTCTACGCTCAGCCATCTCAACAATAACCTTCTCCACCTTCATATGATGAATACGACGATGAACAGTCAACAACGTCAGACAGTCCACACAGACATGAACAGTATGATGATCAGCCTCCAACTCCACAACCTCATCCTCAGGCCGAACCTCAAACCTAAAACCACAAGTCACAGCCAAAATAGACTCAGTCCCCTAGACGTGCTCATCTCGCCCTTAAGCGTTAAAGAGATAGGCCGGTCAGCTCCCCTTTCTATGGCACTCACGATGAACTGGCACGAGGTTGGATAGAATCGTAGGCCCGAATTCACTCTCAGGCACTATGTGGTGAACATCAAAGCCGCTTTCAATGGTGTTGCCACAAACCCAGCACTTGCGATCGTGATTAGCCAACACCTGTTGTCTCAACTTAGGTGGAATCTTGAACTTTGGAGGAGAGACACTCACGTTCCAGGGAAAATCTGGCCCACTGTACAGTTCGCCAAATCCCTTGTACCGACTCAACGAGAGAGACATGTTGGGATATGACATCACACATCCAGGATACAACGGCATGCCAGTCCTCCTTCGGATTTCTTCCTCCAGTTTTCGGTCATTCTCATCCCACTTGTCACGAGTCAGAGACCGAAGCTTCTCCGCGGCGGCCAGCCATTGCGGCGACAAAGACCTCGCCATAAGCCATACCAGCTCGTGCCAGAAAGCTACGTAGAAGGCGTCTCGCCATGATTCTCTATCCCTCGCGTACCAGGACTCTGTATCTGTTTGCCAAGTTATCAAATCGGATCCCTAGTTCGCCGTCTTCTCTAGGTTCTTCAAGAGCCCCCCTCTTCAAGTCTATGAGAAAAGTGCTAGACGATGATCGGCAGTTTCGTTCTCGTGTCTGAGCAATAATTCATCAACAGATCAACCCTACAGATGTCGAGTCAGCGGAGCGACTGGCGCGAACGACTACACGCCAACCCTTCACGAATGGAACAAGAACTAGCAATCAAACTACAAGACAACGGAATACGCTACCAGACGCAGGTCGAGATAGCAGTAACCACGGCTGACTTTTACTTCCCGCTGGAGAACAGACCGCTGATCGTGTTTGTCGACGGCCGGGTCCATCTCGGAACAGCGCAGATGGCGAAGGACGAAGAGCTACGATCACTCTTACGGAAAAGAGGATACAGAATCCTGGAACTTTACTACGAGAGCTACTCGGACAAGAAACGAGGCCAACTATACGAGCAATTGCTAGATAGCCTAGGCGACAAATAATCGCAACTGTCCCTCTATCTTAGAGAAAAGCTCCGATTTAACTTATCTTCAGACAGCCCCCCCTGAAGCTCTTTTCACGAACGGCCTTCCTTCATTCTACCGCAAACGGTTTTATCGATAGACTGATCTGAGTAATTGGAGAGAAAAGTTTGCCAGAGAGCGAGCGTAGACTCGCTGCGATAATGTTCACCGATATGGTCGGCTATGCAAGTCTCGCTCAAAGCGACGAAACTCTTGCCTTGAAAGTCTTGGAAAGTCAATATCGACTTCTGAGGCCGATTTTCCCTCTGTACCATGGGAGAGAGGTGAAGACAATTGGAGACTCCTTGCTGGTCGAGTTCGACAGTGCCTTGAACGCAACCAATTGTGCAATCGACATTCAGCAACGTCTGCACGAATACAATCTTTCTTCGAAAGAAGAGTGGAAAGTCAGGATTAGAATCGGCGTCCACTTAGGCGATGTGCTGTTTGTAAGAGGTGACATACTTGGCGACGCAGTCAACATCGCATCGCGCATCGAGCCTCTTGCGGAGGCCGGCGGGATCTGCGTCTCAGAGCAAGTGTTTGACCAAGTCAGGAACAAGATATCACGTCCTCTATTGAAGCTCGCTCCAATTCGACTCAAGAATATTCAGTGGCCGGTCGATGTCTACAAGATTGTGATGCCTTGGGAAGATCGCTCTTCTAGCGTATCGCACGAAACTGTCACTTTGGATAGTCACCGTGTGGCAGTGCTCCCCTTTGCAAACATGAGCCCGGATCCGAACGATGAATATTTCGCAGACGGTATGACTGAGGAGTTAATTTCTGTGCTTTCCAATATCGGCGAACTTGACGTCATCTCACGTACTTCCGCAATGAAGTTCAAGGGTGGAGGCAGGACCATTGGAGAGATAGCTCACGAGCTCAACGTTGGGACAGTTCTTGAAGGAAGTGTTAGGAAATGGGCAGATAGTCTCCGCATAGCAGTTCAATTGATTGATGCAACTTCGGACAAGCACTTATGGACACAGACCTACAATCGAAAACTTGAAGATATTTTCTCATTACAGACAGACATTGCAGAGCGAGTCGCGGACAATCTCAAGATCAAACTTGTAGGTGGGGAGAGTGCAATAATCAAAGACAGGCAGACGGGAAATCTTGACGCCTATAATCTGTACCTTCAAGGGAGGTATCAGTGGAATAAGAGAACTCAGAATAGTCTTGAGAAAGCGATAGAGTACTTCCGGAAGGCGGTCGAGATCGACCCAAACTATGCGTTGGCCTATTCTGGAATCGCAGATTCATACCTCGTACTTGCAATTCGTCCTACCTATCCTACTCTACCGACATCGCAAAAGGCAAAACAGTACGCAACCCGCGCCCTTGAAATCAGCGGTCTATTGCCTGAAGCTCACGCATCCCTTGCGTTAAGCCTACAGTATGAGTGGGACTGGAGGGGTGCAGAGAAAGAGTTCCGGAGAGCTATTGAGCTGAGACCCAATTATTCGACTGCTCATCACTGGTATGCGGTCTTGCTCAGGTACCTGGGACGGTTTGATGAGGCTATACAGGAGATCAGGCTTGCGGAGGAGGCTGATCCGCTCTCGCACATGATAGCGACCGCGATGGTCAGTTTGTTGACTGATGCCAAGAGATATGATGAGGCGATCGAGAGAGCAAAGAGATTGCTGGAGCTTGAGCCGAGTTTTGTGCCAGGCCATGAAGAGCTGGCTGACGTCTATCTTCGATTGAGGAAGTATGACCAGGCTCTCGCTGAAACTCAAATCGTAGTCAATTTGGACCCCGACGATTTCTACAAGACCTTCTTGACATTTCTCCAAATGAAAGTCGGACAAAAATCCATGATTGATGTTAAGGCATCGATTGATCATTTAGTCGAATTGTCAAAAAGCCAGTACGTGTCCCCACGTTACCTAGCTTGGTTCCACGCGCTCGTCCATGATGAGGAACCACTGTTTAGCTGCCTCAAACGAGCCTTTGATGAGCACGATATGCAACTTGCAAATTTCCGTTTCAACCCCGACTTCGAACCCTACAGGAACGATCCCCGTTTTACAAATCTAATACAGATGATGGGACTTGACCTATTCTCCCTTGTGACCGGGTAAACGAGATTCAGCGAATCTTCCCGGCTCCGGATCGGCGGCTCTGGATCCTGTTTGTGACTTTCTGTTTGGTCGAGATCCTTCTGGTTCGGTAGTTCCATCGGGATCTGTGGCTGGTCTCTTTCCGTGGTTCTCGTAGGTCTATTAGCCACATTGCTTGTAGGCTTGTCAACAGTCTTGGCACGCTGTCCCTGACCTGACGAGTTCGAGAATCGTTTCGACGTAATTTCGACCTGCTCAGTGGCCCTAAGAACATAGAATCCTCTCCTCGAAATCGTTCAAAATGAACCCTGATCTGGAATCTGTCGGGGTGGTTTTTGTTTTCCCGTGGTTTCCTTGCTATGAACCCGCGCTTCCTGAAACGGCCGGCTCGCCTATTCTTCGCCTAGAATCTTTCGACTCGCCCAGAAGACCCGTTACCTGGGAAATTGTTTGCAGCAAGACCGTAAATATTCACAACCGTCGTGGCTCAAGACGGGAGTTATTGGTTTCATTAGTCAGGAAACTACTCTTCCGCGATAAGACTCGACTGGCTATAACGCTATCCGGCACCTCGCTCGCTCTGCTTTTGATTTTCACACTAACTGGCATCTATCTTGGTTTCTACCATCAGGCGACAGCCTTCATCGACAACTCGGGTGCGGACCTGTGGGTGGTTCAGAAAGGCGCACCGAATTTCTTCTTCGCCATTTCATTCTTGCCCGCTAACATGAGCAACTCAATCGCGAAGGTAAGTGGTGTCAAGACTGTCTCTTCTCTCATCGGTGTAGGAGCAACAGCTGCAAAGGATGGCAAGAACCAATCTATCTTCTTCTTTGGATATGACGCAACCTCCGGTCTAGGAGGTCCTCTTCCACTCATCAGAGGCTCCAGCATCACCGGCGCAAATCAGACAGTCGTGGACGCCGCGTTGGCCGCGAGGTTGAATGTTGACGTAGGCGACGTTGTCAGTGTCAATGGAAACCGTCTCTCAGTGGTCGGGGTCTCCGGGCTCGGGGGTCTTCTAGCTCCAATCGCCTATTCGAATCTGAACGACGTTCAGAAGATCGTAGGCTATGGAACATCTGTCAACTATTTCCTAGTTAAGGTCTCGGAAGGAGCATCCGCCGACACCGTTGCCTCGGCACTCCGCGCCGCTCTCAATGGCGTATCAGTCTTCACGAACTCGGAATGGGCTGGAGTGTCTCGGGATGCCGTGCTTTCAGGTACTGCTCCGATAATTCAGGCGATGGAGGTCATGGGAGGGTTGACAGGAGTTCTGGTCATAGGCTTGACTAACTACACGACCACTGTGGAGCGCCAGAGAGAATATGGAATATTGAAAGCGCTAGGGATCAAGAACAGAGACTTGCTGCAGATAGCCTTCTGGCAATCGATTCTGATCGCCCTCTCAGGTTTCGGAATTGCAGGCGGACTCACCATCGTGGTCGTCAGAGGTCTGCAATACGTAGTGCACTTTCCGATTGCAATTCTGTATGACGCCGGCTCTGTGGCCCTCATTTTCGCTTCGGCTATTCTGATGGGTACAGGAGCGGCTCTACTTCCAGCAAGGAGAATCTCAAGGATCGATCCTGCAATTGCATTCAAGTGAATCGAATACTTCCGAAATACTAAAGGCCGAGAATCTGTCGAAGACCTACGGAAAAGGATACGCGGCCGTACACGCGTTGAAGAATGTATCACTTACCATACATAAAGGGGAACTGTCTCTGATCGCCGGTCCGAGTGGGAGTGGGAAGACAACTCTCCTACTCATATGCGGAACGCTCCTCAGACCGGACGAGGGACGGGTATCGATCGACAATCTCCAAGTGACGTCGATGAATCAGGGAAGCCTACCAGAAATTAGGCTGAAGAAGATAGGCTTCATTTTTCAAGAGTTCAACCTTCTCAGCGGATTCACGGCATTGGAAAATGTTGAGGTTGCACTAAACATGAACGGGATCAGGGGAGGCAAAGCAAAGAAAATCGCGTGGCAGGCGATTGACAAGGTAGGGCTTCATGACAGAGCCAATCATCTTCAAGAGGATCTGAGCGGTGGAGAGAAGCAGAGGGTCGCGATAGCTAGGGCGGTCGTCAACAATCCAAAGCTCATCATCGCGGACGAGCCCACAGCGAACTTGGATTCGAAGACTGGCTCAGGGGTCATCGAAACGCTTAGAGACATAGTCAAGAAGGAGGGAAAAGCGGCTCTGATCGCCAGTCACGATGTAAGGATAGAAGGCTTGGCAGACAGCATCGCGAAAATGGAAGATGGGAGTATAGTCCGATAACAAATTAGAAGCAGGCGGTCGAACCATTTACGATCTGCTGTTCGAATTGGCACCAATTCTGGAGTGCATGCGGCGCCCAGACAGGACATCTAGCTCATGAGTTGAGACACAAGGAATTTGGATATTACGCGAAAATCAGGCTAACCCACAAGGGACTCAGATTATTACGCGACAGGAAATAGTCATAATATCTAGCCATGAATCCAAGAAGGCTTCGCGACTACGCAAGCATGTACCGTCGTAATACCTTGGTCAATCCGATCATTATCTTCGTCTCAAACTTCGATAAGTGTTTACGATTCTACCGGCAAGTCTTCCATTTACGCATGTTACACAAGACTAGTGATTGGGCAGAGCTTGACGCTGGTGGCTTCATTCTTTCAATCCACGGGGGCTACGAGGGGCCGGCAAACAGGCATCAGACGCCGCTGGGATTGCACTTCGTCTGCAAGGACATCGATAGGTCAATACGGCTTGTTCGAAAATATGGAGGCAAGGTTGGACGCTTGCGCACGCTAGACTTTTGGCCAGACGAGCTTGTGACAGCTAAAGAGGCTAGGTTTCATGACCCGGACGGTAACGAGTTCGAACTCCGCCAGGTAATCTCAATTGGCTGAGGACAACCCGGGACGCGAGAGTGTTCGACCTCGGCCTTTGGATTCTAGGCGCTTGCTTCGGAAATCTTCTGCATCTTGGCGAACGGTTGGCCGAAGGTTCTATCTGGGATCAGACTCGTCACATTCATGATCTGAATTTGTTCGACAGTGTCGGCCTAACTGCCAGTGAGACACAGCGCTACGGCAGACACCTCGTCCTCCCACAAGTGGGACCCGAGGCGGAGGGGACTCAAGCGCTCCTCCGTACTGGTAGTGGGACTCAGGGGGCTTGGAATTTCAGCTGCTGCTCAGTCTTAAGGCTCAGTTGAATCTTCGACAAATCTTATCGTCGGAACTGTCTGGTCTAGAAAGTATGCGTTTGCCGACTTATCCGCCTGAGAAGGCCTCTGGCCTACTTCTGTTCATTGGCTCTGTCCAGTTTCTCGTAGGGCTAGTTTTGGCAGAGGAAATCTATCCCGACTACAGGGTTTCTCAGACTATCAGCAGCCTCGGTCGGCCAGGTCCCTCTGCAATTGTCTTCAACTCTTCCCTCTTCCTCGAAGGATTGCTCGTACTGGTAGCCGCTTATTTCCTCCACAAGGCCTATCATAGGATCCCAGTGACGGTTTTCTTTGCTCTGGGAGGTCTCGGAGCTATTGGTGGAGCATTGTTTCCAGAGGACGTGTACAACGTCCACTTGGCCATCTCGATAGTATCATTCTTCGCTGCCGGTCTAACGCCTTTCGTCACCCTTCCATTGCAGGGTTCACCCTTCAGGTACCTCTCTATTTCACTGGGAACACTCTCCTTCGCCGCCGCAGCGATACTAGCCATTCCCCAAATATTCTATCCACTGGGACTCCCCTATGGCGCAGTTGAAAGGATCGTGGCCTACCCGACACTGCTCTGGGTAATTGGATTCGGAAGCCACATCATGAGCAGAAATCTACAGGAAACAAACATGCATAGTCCGTAGGCGTTCGCGCCAGTTCTCTGCTGACTCGACATCTGTAGGGTTGATCTGTTGATCGGCTATTGCTCAGACACGAGAACGAAACTGCCGGTACGCTCGTCTATCTCCTAGCGGCGCAGGCGGCTGATCCTGAACACCTTCTCTGACAGGGCTTATGCTTCCACGGTCTGCAGTCTAGGCTTCTGTTGCTGCTGGTAGGATTCTAGGTTTTCGATCTTTACGGGTTCTATTTGATCCGCAGGGTCGAAACCGAATATTCTTGAGTAGAAGTAGAGTTCCGCCTCGATCGACCTTCTCATGTTCTCGCTCTTTCGGAACCCGTGCTGTTCGCCTTCGAATGAGAGGTAGGCTGCGGGAAATCCTTTCTTCCGCACGGCCTCATAGAATTTCTCTGACTGGTTTGGTGGAACGACCTTGTCTTCGAGTCCCTGGAAGAGTATCATTGGGCATGAGACTTGGTCTGTGTAGTTGATCGCGGACCTCGCACGGTAGAGATCAGCGCGCTCCGGATATGGTCCGACGAGCCTGTCAGAGTATCGAGACTCGAACTTGTGAGTGTCCTTGGCTAGGGCCTCAAGGTCGCTTATTCCATAGTAGCTGGCTCCTGCCTGGAAGAATTTGCGGAATGTTACTGCGCACAGTGTCGTGTATCCCCCTGCGCTTCCACCAGTGATCGCGAGACGGTTACCGTCCACGTCGCCTCTCTTGACCAGATAGCGGGCTGAGTTCAGACAATCATCAACGTCCACTATCCCCCACTTGCCGTTGAGCCGTAGTCGATAGTCTCGCCCGTACCCCGTGCTTCCACCATAGTCAACATCTACGACTGCTATTCCATGACTCGTCCAGTACTGTATCCCATACCGGAGAGTTGTCCCCGCAGAGCCTGTTGGGCCGCCGTGGCTCATCACAAGCAGCGGCGGTCGTTCTGCCCTAGGAGCATTGTAGTCCTTGTTGGTCGGTGGATAGAAGAACGCGTGGGCTGTCTTTCCCTGTTCTGTTGGAAACTCGATCGTTTCCGGATTCGAAATGTATCCGGGGTCAATGGTTTCTTCACGGGCCCTTCGTACTACCTGGGTCTGAAGCGTCTTTAGGTCAAGTTTGACGAGCGAGAGTGGGAGTGAGGGCGAACCCGCTAGGAGGAGAACATAGCCCGGTCCCCCAGTGATGCTGTAGACATCTGTGTAAGGAGCCTCTACTTCTGTGAGCCTGCCATTCTCAGGGTCCACCAGTCCGACGTGAGATATTCCCTTCTCAATATATGCGCAGACGATCCTGTTTGCTGAGTCGAAAACGTAGCTTCTCTCACTGAACTGCCATTGTGGGAGGCCGAACTCTGCGTTTCTGGCATAGACCGGTTCCACCTTCCGGTCGGCCCATCGGTACAGGTTCCACCAACCGGTCTTGTCCGAGACGAAATATAGTGTGCCATCCGGGGACCATTCAGGCTGAAAGATTGATTCTTCAGTCCCGCCCGCGACCAGTTGTTTACTGCTGATCGCGCCGTCCGCATCCTGATCTCCAACCCACAGCTCTGTCCCGTCCCATGGCATGTTCGGATGGTTCCAAGTCAACCACGCGAGACGAGAGTTGTCGGGACTGAGACGGGGCGTGGAGTAGAAGTCGTTTCCAGAGACTAATACATGACCTGCTCCTCCCTGCGGTAGACCTATGCTCACGATGGTGTTGACTGCTTGCGGCGCGTTAACCGTGTGATCCTCGCGTACAATTATCAGCCTGTTCCGTCTAGGATCAACGATGCCGTCCGCATATCTCACATCAACGTCTCCTGGCGTGAGCGGCTCGGGAGCGGACCCGATTCCTTCCAAACGATAGAGGCGTTGATCCTTGAAGTTGGAAAAATAGACCCTCCCTTTGTTGACTAAATAGTCGCCCCCACCGTACTCGTGGACTGTTGTCCTAACGTTGAATTCCTTCGGAGTAACCTCAACTCTGCTACCGTCAGTGTCCTCTCGCACTACAACATTGCGTCCGGCTTCTCGCGGCCTTAGCTCCTTCCAGTAGATACTCTCACCGTCGACCTGGGGCTCCTGAACACCGATGTAGCTCGAGGCGAATAGTTCCGCAGTAATCGGTGACTTCCAAGAACCATACGGCGCCGACTTCCGTTCAGGCAATAACTACGACCGACCAAACCGTAAAACATTTCCCGCTTTTAACACTGCCTAGGTTTTTCTTGAAAGTTTGCGCTGGTGGTTCTTAGAAAATGCGCATCAACTATCTTCAGCTATCATTCTTGAGAATCAAAAACTGCTCCGCTTCAAGCCTGACAAGCGCAGAACAGTCCCTAATCCGGAATCGGGCGAGGCGATTTTGATCTGCGGGATCTTCACGCTTTATCATGCTGATAATCTGCAACTGGGAAAACGCTAGACGGCTCTATTCTGTGCCCTGAATTGCAGGTCTTGCCTAGATCTGTTTCAACTGGCGGCACCCCTCTCCGAAAAATCTCAAAAGTAGTTGATCCTCGCGACGCGAGACCGGCGATTGGGAGAATTAGTGAGCCTTCACGTTGACGGATCGGCGGGTCTGGGTCCTTTGATTGACGTTCTGTTTGGAAGGGACCCTTTTGGTTCGATGGTCTTGTTGGGTTCTGCGGCCGCTCTCCTCTGGAGGCTCTCGTACGTCTAGTAGCTACATTGCTTGTAGGCGTGTCAACAGTCTTGGCACGCTGTCCCGGACCCTACTGGTTCGAGGATTTCGTCGCCCACAATTCTGGCATAGACCAGAGTACGGCCGACCGTATCAGCGTGTAAAGAATCCAAGCCTAGGTCGAATTAATACCCACGAGCCACTATCTAGTGGTAATACGAATGACGCGGCCCTCCACCAGGAGGTTGGTTATCGCAAAACCCATCGGAGAGGACCTTGTCCCAGATCTCCGAATCTTGAGGATGCACGCGAACAGCGACCTCGCGAGAAACCCTGTCCTGCAATTGCTCTTCGAGGTTTCCAAAGAGCCCCCGGGACAGGGAAACTGCTTGCTTACTACTCTAATGGCCCGTCTTGGAAAACGCAGCTTCCTGCTGTTCTTCCACATTCCGGTCGGGGGCTGCCAGGACCCTTCCGTATGCGTTACAGCCTTGGGACGATTCATGGTAACCAGATTCAAGAAACGATAGTCCTAGTCAGGCACAATCGCGTCACAGCAAATGAACACGCCAGCCACCCCTCAATGGAACGTGTGCGATGGCATACAAACCACGTGGGCGTTCCTCCAGGGTGCTAGGTTGTGAAGGTTCTCGCCGCTTTCTGTCCGACGATAACGGCGTAGTTTTCCCTAGGGTTCCAAGCGACGCAGGTTATCCGATAGGTACCGGAGTACAGTCTCCGGATACTGCCCTCTCGGTATTCTAACACCCTGCCTTCGTCTCGGCCGGGAGGGTGGGGGCTGCCGGTTCCAAT
>Ga0099829_10002407_pt1 | contig 10739 bp, 8 predicted proteins | sample CZO8metaG_3_FD_79336 | JGI IMG/M metagenome (GOLD analysis project Ga0099829, IMG submission 79336) | Vadose zone soil microbial communities from the Eel River Critical Zone Observatory, Northern California, USA - CZOApr15con2H2.8 metaG | ecosystem: Environmental > Terrestrial > Soil > Vadose...
ATTGACGTGGTCATTGCCATGGGCCTAGCAGGATTGGTGAACGCTGCAATGCTCATCATGGTGGCATCAACGTTTTTCCGTGCTGGCCTGAGCGATGTCGGCACGATAGAAGAGGCGCATAAGACACTCGCCCCCCTACTGGGGCAGGCATCGAGCTGGGTGTTCGCCGTCTCGCTATTGGCATCGGGTTTGTCATCCTCGACTGTTGGTACCATGGCCGGTCAGGTCATCATGCAGGGTTTCCTACACCGGCATATCCCGATCTGGATACGGAGGGGCGTCACCATGCTGCCATCACTAGTTGTCATCGTCATCGGGCTTGAGCCCACGCGAACCCTCGTCGTGAGCCAGGTTGTGCTCAGCTTTGGCATTCCATTTGCCCTCGTCCCACTCGTGTTGTTCACACGACGAAAGGATCTGATGGGGGTGTTGGTGAATCACCGAGTGACTACCATCATCGCTAGCATCGTCGCAGGATTAATCATCAGCCTCAACATCTTCCTACTGTACCAGACATTCTTTGGGGGGTGATGCCTATGTTCCAGCAGGCAAAACAGGACAAGCCCAGTTTTCTGGTTCCTCTCGATGGCTCACGCCTAGCGGAATCAGTTCTATCAACGGTGGAATCCCTGGCAACCCGTCTTCATGCAAAGGTCACATTGCTGCATATCATAGAGCAACACGCCCCGACGACGATTCATGGAGAGCGCCACTTGACCGGTGTCGCACAGGCACAGCTCTATCTTGAAGAGATGGCGGCACGATTGCGACCCTCCGGCATCCCGGTTGAAACGCACGTGCATGAAGAGAAGGAAGATGACGTTGCGCGGAGCATTGTCGAACATGCCAGGGAGAGCAAGATAGACCTGGTCATTATGTGTACGCATGGTAGGGGCGGGCTACGAGAGTTCCTCTTTGGCAGCATCGCCCAGCAAGCTCTTCGACGGGGTACGCAGTCAATCTTGCTCGTGCTGCCCAGAGAGGATGGCAGTGCTCCAACCTTCGATCTCCGCCGCATCCTTGTGCCCCTTGACGGGATGGCTGCCCACGAACCAGCGCTCCCTGCTGCCATGACACTTGCACGCGCTTTCAGGGCAGAGTTGCATTTAGTGCTGGTTATTCCAACACTGGCAACTCTCTCAGGAAGCCAAGCGGTAGCAGGTTTGCTCCTCCCAGCAACAATGAGTGCCATTCTTGATCTAGCTCAGCAGGGTGCGTTGGACTACCTTGATCGGGCCGTCGTTCAATGTCAAGAACAGGGAGTGCCAGCTCAAGCCGAAGTACTACGGGGCGACGCTGTCCCCCTGGTTCTTGGTCTTGCCGAGAGGCTTCATGTCGATCTGCTTGTTATGTCCAGTCATGGACGTGCAGGTCTGGATGCTCTGCTGACGGGGAGCGTAGCGCCTCGCGTTACAGGGCGGGTTAGCCGCCCATTGTTGTTGGTGCGTGCGGGTGAGTTCGCTGGCGAAAGCAAGGATTAGAGAGATTGACCGGCCTTGTTGACCTGAAGAACAGGTACGATCCGTCCAACCTGTTTCGGCTGAACGCGAATATCAAACCCACACGCTAGCCATCTGCCTCTTCTTGGCATTGGTTTTTTCCAATGGCCGCGAGAGAGCCGTAGTTGACCTTCAAGCAATGGCTACTACTCGTCGGCATCATCTTCCACTCGCCATAGATGTTCTTCTGTCTTGCCTGGCGAGGGGCAATGTGAACCAGAAGTGTGATCCCTTGCCGGGACTACTCCGCACGCCTACTTGCCCATGATGCCGTTCGATGACTGTCCGGCAGATATAGAGTCCAATGCCCAGTCCCCCACTCGATACATCCGGCCCACTTTGCACCTCGATGCCTCGCACACGGTAGAAGCGCTCCCAGATGTGCTCTTGCTCAGCAGGGGAAAGTCCTGGCCCCTGGTCACGTACCGTGACACGTGCTATCCGCCCCTCCACCTGGAGCCGGACCTCGACAGGCCGATCGGGTGCCGAGTACTTGAGCGCGTTGGTCAGGTAGTTGGTCACTACCTGCAGGATGCGGTCAGGGTCGGCCTGAACTGGCACCGAGTCTTCAACAAGCAGTTCTAGTCGAATGGCACGTGAAGGGGCGGCCTGGCGCTGGTTTTCGATCGCCTCTTGAACGATCCAGGCAAGATTACAGGGTTTCAAGGAGAGCTGCAGTGTGTTTGCCTGGATCCGTGAGACATCTAACAGATCGTTTACCAGCCGAACCTGGAGGCGTACCTGGCTTTTGGCACGTTCTAGCAGCGCCTGGATGGGAGCAAGTTGTCTTGCAACCTCAGTCGCGGTTTCTGCAGTATGCACAAAGCGCTTTACCTTTTGCTCGGCTAACTGAATACTCCCTTTGATGACCGTTAGGGGGGTCAACAACTCATGGCAGATGAGGCTGAGGGACTCCTCCATGCCACGCTTCGCTTCATGCATAGCGAGTTCGTTTGCACGCGCCTCCGTCCTTTCCTGCTGCAGTCGCACCCGCTCAAGAACGAGTGCGGTCAGTTTGGCGATGGTGTGTGCCTGGGCGATTTCATGCGGTGTGTAGTCGTGCTTCCGGTCACCATCATCTAAGGAGAGGATGCCGATGAGCCGTTTGCCTATGCAGATGGGAACAAGAAGTACTGCCTGCACATAGTAGGGAAGGACGTGCGTGTGCAGTGGCAACAACATGCCGTCGAGCACGAGCACTTCACCCTCCTTCAGACGTGAGAGAAGTGCTGGATCGCCGAGGTGATCTCCCAGGTAGGGATTGTTCTCGAGGCGCTCTCGCCACTGCTGTTCCTGCTCTGGGGTGAAGCCCACCGAGGCTACGGAACGTACGGTATCCACTTCTGGCTCCACAGCCAGGATTTCAACGTGCATACACGTTACAACGCTCTGGGTAAGCTCTACCAGCTGCTGTCCTACGCTGTTTAATCCTCCGGGAGCCTCCTCAGCCTGGTGATCATAGCCCTCTTGACCCTCGACGAGCACCTCTGCCATAGTGAGTAGTGCGGTAAGCGCCTCAGCAGTGCGTTGCTCTAGCCGGCGTCGCTCCGTCACATCCCGGAAGATCAGAACGGCACGCTCTATGTTCCCTTTCTCGTCCCGGATCGGGGCTCCACTCATGTTGAGCAACACCTCACGCCCGTCTGGTGTGCGCACCAGCACATCTACAGCATTCGCACCCGAGAGCGTCTTGCCCTTAAAGAGACGGGACAGTGGACGCCGCTCAACAGGAAGCAACGCTCCCTGCTCATCGCGTTGCGCTGCCTGTAGCAGCAGTTCTTGTCCCGGACGTGCCTCGTCTTTGGAAGGCAGGGACGCGAGGCCAAACAAATGATCGATAGCCGGGTTTGTCTGCAGCACGCGACCCTGGTGGTTGTAGACGACGACTCCGTCGGTCATGGCTTCAAACGTCGCTTCGAGTTGGTTGGCGCGCCTCATTGCCAGACCCTCAGCCACACGTGCTCTCAGCCGCGCCGATTCGCGCTGGCTGACGAGTAAAGCAGTGATGATGCCTGCGAGAGCAAATGACAGCAGTTGTAACGCGCCACTCACCTCGTATCTCCCAAGGGCTCCAAAGGGAGGAACATACAGATAATCGAGCACCAGTAATCCTGACAGAATCGTGAAGACCGCCGGACCGACTCCCCACAGGAGCGCAACGATCAGGACAGTAAGAGTAAGTAGAACCCCGGGGAATGCTACAGGTAACAGGAGTTGTGTTTCGATGAGCCCTACGAAGAGACTTAATCCCAGCAGAAAGGCACTCAAAATATAGCCAACAAAAGGATGACGCCATCGGGGAAGCTGTACCACGTGATAGAGGTGCCATATGACAAGTCGCTGCAGGCTTGCCCCAAAACGTCCTTGACGCTGTGTAGATATCATCAGTTTCTCCTTATACACCTCTCCCTATCCCTGCTATTACGCAATCCTTCTTCTCTAAGAGAACCTATGCGACTTTCCCTCTCCCATGACGTTTTTTGCAACGCAGCCCCAAAGAGAGCTATGAGCGTGCCCCGTGGAGAGGCATGAGGAAAGGGAGCGCATGGTAGCATTCCTCTTTTAGTGAGAGCCCCTTCGCCTCTCCTGGCTCCGGTTACCGCACGTCATTCACAGTCGCTTTCTCCCTCTACCCTTGAGGCCGCTCCTCCGCATAACGCGGATCGTCATAGCGCTCAGGTGTAGGGATTGCATGTTCACGATGCCCATTCTGTTGCACCATGTTCATGAATGGCCTTATGATATCCAGGGGGAGGGGGAAAACGATGGTTGAGTTACTATCTATAGCGATATCGGTGAGCGTCTGCAAGTAACGCAATTGCAGCGCACTGGGTTCTGAGGCAATCACCCTGGCCGCTTGGGCTAGCTGTGTTGATGCCTGCAATTCCCCTTCGGCATGAATGATTTTGGCACGCTTTTCCCGTTCGGCCTCGGCCTGTTTGGCCATGGCCCGCTGCATAGTCGCTGGCAGTTCGATATCTTTGGTCTCGACCACTGTGACCTTCACTCCCCATCGCTCCGTATGTTCGTCAATGATCACCTGAAGCTCCCGGTTGATCTTATTGCGCTTGGCCAGAATCTCATCCAGATCGGATTGACCCAACACGTTGCGCAGCGTGGTTTGCCCAATCTGGGTCGTGGCCTGCAGAAAGTTCATCACGTTGACGACTGCAGCAATCGGGTCGACGACATAGAAGTAGATCACCGCGGTGACTCTGATGGTGATGTTATCGCGGGTGATCGCCTCTTGGGAGGGCACGTTGAGGGTCACAATCCGCAGATCCACTTTCTCCATGCGCGCGATGAACGGCATGATCCAGAATAAGCCGGGGCCTTTTGCCCCTACCAATCTACCTAAGACGAAGATCACGCCCCGCTCGTACTGCTGCACCACGCGCAGACCGGAGAGCACGAACAAGAGGACCACCGCCAGAATCGTAATGGCAAGCCACATACAAAACCTCCTTTGTTGCTCCCACGATAGCTCTTGAACGGTTTCAAGAGCCATCTACACCTGTATCAACTAGACCAGACAGGGTGAACAAGCCGTTTTGCTTGACCGCTGTATGGTCACAGTACCAGCATAGGATGCCTGGATGAAATGGTCCTGTGGTTTGCCTGAGATGGAACTGAGAAGAATATAATTCAATTTTTGACTCTCAGATTCATTTCAAGATTCACTTCGTCTATTCTCAAGATTTCCATAGTGGCGGGGTTTATCATCGCACTCCCGGTCGTGCTCTATCAGACCTGGGCCTTCATTGCACCCGGGTTGATAGAGCGGGAGAAGAAATATGCCATCCCCTTCATCTTTACTGGCATGCTTCTCTTTCTAGGAGGAGTTTCATTAGGTTACTTCATGCTCCGTTATCCTGTGGAATGGTTGGTGACATTTGCAGGTGAGAACTTTACCGAACTGATCACGGCTGACAGCTACTTTAGCTTCGTCGCCATTTTCCTACTCACATTTGGTTTGATCTTTGAGATCCCTCTCGTGCTGACGTTTCTCGCACTAGTTGGAGTAGTGACACCGAGTAGTTTGAAAAGGAAGCGATCCGTTGCCCATTTTGGCCTGTGGGTTGCCGCAACATTCCTCATGCCAGGAGCCGACATGTGGAGCCCTGTCATCCTGGGGCTGGCAATGTCGAGCCTCTATGAACTGACTTTCTTCTTCATTCAATTTCTAAAAAAGTAGGCTGATATGTACTGAGAAAACTATTCTGAGCAATTTCCAGAAGAGGAGGATACCGCCAAACAGAAACTCAGGAGCGTGTATGGTGCTTGGCACCATACACGCTCGCATGAACAAGACCTTTTTCTATGGATGGAGCACAGGGCCACTATCGGTATATGTTCTGCTTTTGAAGACGCGAAAGAGCAACCAGAGTGAAGGGAGCAGCATGATCATTCCCAGTAGCGACCCGATTAACAAGGCCGTAATCATCACCGGAGACCCAGCTGCTCTCTCTACTGTCACGTCTGGAGGGATAAGATAGGGAAGCTGAGAGATGCCCCATGCGCCTAGCAGGCCCGCTGTCTCCAGCACGATCAGGATACGTGCCAGGCGATATTTCTGCAAGAGCAGCAAAACTGCCGTCACCCCTCCGATTAGCATGGTCGCAAAAACCAGCGGCAGGGCATGGTCAAGCATCCCATTCCAGAGCAGCGAGGCTTCACTTGGTGCCAGGAAAAGACCCCATGCACCAAGCGCAGCCGTCACCGCGCCTGCAAGCAATGCTCGCCAACGATACACCTGTACGAGTTCTTCTTCTTTGGCATGCTGAGCCTCTACCGTCAGGTAAATGGCAGCAAGCACCGCACACAGCGAAACGGCCATTGCGCCAATCGTGAGTGCAAATGGTGTGAGCCAGATGGTTGATAGATCCGTCTCGACGAACTCCCCTTGCACACGAATTTTCCCGCTTGCTACCGCAGCGGCAGCGGTCCCGAACAAGAACGGCGTGATCGTACTCGTACTGCTAAACACCCGGCTCCACATACGCGTGAACGTTCCCGCATTCACAGCATACGTGCGAAAGATGAACGCTGCTCCACGTAAGACAATGCCGAGGAGCGCGAGCGTCAAGGGCAGAAAGAGTGCTATCGATAACTTTGCAAAGGCGAAGGGAAAAGCCGCATAGAGGCCTACGATCAGGAAGATCAACCAGACATGATTGGCCTCCCAGACAGGCCCCAACGCCTGGTTAATCAAGTTGCGCTGCTTCTCTGCCGTACGTCCAAAGGCCAGCAGATCCCATATTCCTGCGCCGAAATCAGCCCCGCCAAGCACGGCATACGCGATTAAGGCTAACCAGAGCACCGCAACCATGGCATAAGCCAGATCGACTTCCATCATACACCTATCCTTTCAGGAGCCCGTTGGCCTGACGTCTTTTCCTGCTGATCTCCCTTTGGCAGCGGAATACGACTCAGGTTACGCAGCAGCCATGCCAACGTGATTGCCAGCAACACGTAGATGAGCGAGAAGACAAGAAAGCTCACATCCAAGCCCGTGGCCGTTGTAAGCGCATCTGCGGTGCGCAGCACACCGTAGATCACCCAGGGTTGTCGTCCGAGTTCAGTGACCATCCAGCCAAGTTCAATGGCAAGAAACGCTAATGGACCAAGGCATCCGATAGCCCAGAGCATCCAACGGTTTTTGGGAACACTGCGTTTGCCCTTGAAGTAGAGGAACCAGAATGCTGTCCCAATCAGCAGCGCGAGTAGACCTATGCTGACCATCCCATCGAAGGAGAGGTGAACCAGCGGAACGTTGGGCCAATCGGCACGAGCAAATTGGTCCAGGCCTCGGACCGTTGCATCTGGATCGTTATAGGCCAGGATACTCAGCCCTTTCGGAATCTCAAACGCGTAATGCACCTGTCCAGTAGCCGGGTCAGCCCATCCTCCGATACGCAGTGGTACCCCCGCTTCGGTACGGAAATGCCCCTCCATTGCCGCCAGTTTTGTGGGTTGAGCTTCAGCAAGAAAGACAGCGCTGGCATGCCCACTGAGCATTTGAAACGGGAGCGCAATGCTTCCCATCACCATTCCTAGCAGGAGCCCTTTGCGCCGGTACTCATCCCGGTTTCCGCGTAGCATCGAAACAGCATACAGGGCTGCGACACCAAAGCCGGTTGCGACATAGCAGGCAAAGATCATGTGTGTTGTTTCATAAGGAGTGCTTGGATTCAATAGTGCCGCGATTGGATTGATGCCGACCACCTCACCGTTCTGTATCTCGAAACCAGCCGGAGTATTCATCCAGGCGTTTGCCGAGACGACAAACCAGGCCGAGAGCAGACCTCCAATCCAGATTGGGAAAGAACAGAGCCAGTGAGCAAGTGGTGAAAGACGTTTCCATCCATACAGGTAGAGGCCGAAAAAGATGGCTTCGAGAAAGAACGCAAACCCTTCTAAGGCAAAAGGAAGACCAATCACCGAACCAGAATATTCTGTAAAGGTAGGCCAGAGCAATCCGAGTTCAAATGAGAGAATTGTTCCCGAAACGGCCCCAATCGCGAACAGCACTGCTGATGCTTTGACCCAGCGACGCGTCAAGGTCATCCAGGTCTCATCTTTGCGCCAGAGGGCAAGCCCTTCCGCAATACAGAAGAGAAGAGGTAATCCTACTCCTAATGCCGCGAACACAATATGAAAAGCAAGTGACGTTCCCATCTGGACACGTGCAGCAAGTAGATCAGGCATAGACAATTTCCTATATATCACCAAATTTATCATCCGACTTGTTTGTGCTTTCACGAGGAAACACTGCTGCGACGACAAGCACGCCTTTGTGCTTGTCGTCATACAGCTCCCTACCTCCACCCCTCCCCATTACAAACATAGCATCAGCAGATGAAAATATGCTGTGGCCTTGCTGAACCGTGGCTGAGAGCGGAAGAATAGGCAATATGCGTCGACTTTTTGAAATCCCCGGTCACCTTCCAGATGATTGAGCGCGGGATGCGCCCACCGTCGAGTGGAAATCCAGGGATCAGATTGAAGCCACCTAACAAGAGGTTCGCCACAGCAAGGGAGTCCAGGACGGCCTCCGCCGAGGCGTTGCTTCCTCGCAGGGGCAAGGCGAGCAGGAAGGCAACCACAGCCAGCAGAAAGCTTGCAATTGGACCTGCTATGGCCACCCGAAACTCGACTCCAGGACGCTGCATGTCCTCCTCAATGGAGGCCATCCCGCCGAAAATGAACGCCGAGGATAGAGAGCGATGAGGCTATTTCGCACACCCTATTGCAGCCATTCTCAGTCTCGACCCAGTGCTGTCTCAGCTTTGTCTCATGCTCACCTTCTATATTTCCAGTAAGCGAGGTAAAGTTAGAAGAAAGGCCGAGATGCTGAGCGACCGACAGAAGGATACAATACAGTCAAGTACCAATACCCCTGCGACGAGTACCAAACCGAAGCGCACACGCAAGCTGAGGAACCTTGCAGCGCAGAGTGTGCTTGTACTGCTCTTCGGCATAGGGTTCTTCCTGTCGATGACACCATCTGGACGTGCTACTACACGAGCTGCACTGCTTCTCCCGTCGCTGATTACGGCTTCAGAGCTTGAGTCAATGCGCTTGATCCATGAGCCAGCGCGCCGCACACAACTGATAATTCCTTCGCGCAATGGCCTGGTCTCCCTGGATGTCTACGCGCCCACGTCACCCACGTCACCGATTCCTGGTGTGCGAGGAGGGATAGTCATAATTCCAGGGGTTGGTGACAATCGTAAGGTGCCGCAGCTCGTTAACTTCTCACAGTCGCTGGCTCAGGTTGGCCTGGTTGTGATGGTTATGACGACGCCGACACTCATAAAATACGACATTTCAGTACAGGATAGCGATGGGGTCGTAGAGACTTTCAAAGCGCTTGCCCGTTGGCCTGGTGTCGGCACCGATCGTATTGGAATAGTCAGCTTCAGTGCAGGTGCTTCGTTGGCTTGCTTCGCTGCGGTTGACCCGCGTATCCGCGACCAGCTCGCCTTCGTTGCACTCTTCGGCGGCTACTTCGATGCTACCACGCTGCTGCGTGCCTTTGGTCAGCGGGCAATCATTGTAGATGGGCGGAAGCAAACCTGGCAGCCACAGATAGTGCCCATGCAGACGTTGAGCAATGTCATCACGCGAACGCTGCTGCCATCTGAGAGAATGCTCCTGGTAAACTCGTTCGCTCTTAGTGGAAGAAGGCCATTGAGTACTAACGAACTGGCTCGGCTTTCACCTGCTGGCGCGGCAGCCTACCATCTCCTGGCAGGTGATCAACCCGGCCAGGTAGATGCCAATCTTGCCTCGCTCTCTCCACAGACGCGTGAGCAACTCACTGAACTCTCGCCAAGCAGAGTCGTCAGCGGCATACGAGCACCAATTTACCTGCTGCATGATCGTGCTGACGATTCCATTCCTTTCACCGAGTCAAGAGATTTTGCGGCGGCACTTATGCGCCTTGGCCATCCACATGATTTCACCGAGTTCGGCATCTTCCACCATGTGCAGGTGCGCCCGGACATTGGTGTCGAACTGCTTGGTGACGTACTAGAGATTTTCCGTATCCTCAGAGGGGTATTGCTCGTGAGTTCCTGAGCAAAAGAAATAGAGCCAAGCAAAATGAGCCAACACTGAGGCAGGGCTGAACCGAACCTGAGCATTGATCGGGTCTTTCCTTATACCATCGTTGGTTCGTATGAAGCCGATCCAGGTGCCGGGCGAATCTCTCACGTATCTCCGGTAGGCAAAGCACTACTGGGCCATCAAGTAGGCGACCAGATCATGGTTTCTACTCCTGGCGGGGTGAAAGCGTATACCATCCTTGGCATCGCATAATTGCTCAGGAGGAGCGCCCGGCCGACCTGCGGCCCGAACAGCGTGGCCTTGCAGGCCGGTATTTTCTTACAGAGGAGTATTCGCACCCGACAGGTATGCTATGTGGAGGCATTCTCAGCTTCGGCTCAGACAAATCACAGCGTCAACTCACGCGCATAGGCTATGCTTGTTCTGTAAGAGTGCAGAGAGCGGTTGCGCCTTTGCAACTGTCTCATTGAGGGGCTGGATTCATGCATGAGGATCTCTATTTTCGTGTGACCGAGCCGGAGGCCGCTCTCAGGGCAGCCAAAGGCAGTTATGGGATCGACATGGAAGATATGCAGGAACCGCAACAGGTGATTTGGAGCGCGGAGGGGCATGTGCTCCATCGCGAGGCAAGCTCCACTGACATCGAATTTGAAAAGAGGAGAGAAACAA
>Ga0099829_10002408_pt1 | contig 10739 bp, 12 predicted proteins | sample CZO8metaG_3_FD_79336 | JGI IMG/M metagenome (GOLD analysis project Ga0099829, IMG submission 79336) | Vadose zone soil microbial communities from the Eel River Critical Zone Observatory, Northern California, USA - CZOApr15con2H2.8 metaG | ecosystem: Environmental > Terrestrial > Soil > Vadose...
ACGCAGCAACGGAGATTGGAATGCGTACTGGCGGTTCCACCTGCGGCAGGAGCGCAGGCGGGTCCACGAGTCACGCTACGCCAACGGGGTGATCCCACGGGCTGCGTAGCTCCCTCAGAAAGAACCGCACCCAATTGAATAGGTCTAAACGGACACCCCGGGCGGAGATGGCGTGGGATGAAAGGGGCCGCTGAGCAGGTGTTTCGTCTCAGTGGTCTCGTCCGGTGCCGGGGCGTGCTGACACGTTTGGCGCCTTTCCTGCGCCCGGGGACGGCGTGGCTACGTCCCGGAAGCCGATGTCTCGTCTGGAGAGCAGAGTGAGATCCTCGATACCGTTCGCCAGCTGCGCGGAGGCCTCATCCCAGCTCGACCCGCTGGTTCCGTCACCGTGCTGAGCTGAGATGACGTCGGCGATCGAGGCCACAGCCGATCTCAGCCATGGTGCCTGGCGCTCCGGGGAGACGATACGCAACACGCGTTGGTTTCGGATCCCGGCCTTCAGGGCGCGGGGCCGGGGGTGCCTCTGACCACCGACTGGCTCGACGCCGCTCCTCCGAAACAACACTCTCCGATGAGACAATGTGCCAGGTGTCCGGCGCCACAATGATTGATCACGGCCGCGTCACGATCGGTGACGATGGTCCCGGCCGTGTTGGAGCCCTTGACAGTTGTTGGCGGCACTCGTGTTTGAGGATCTCCCGGCAGAGGTCCCTGCTGATCCGACGGCTGGGTTGGATGAGGATGTTTGCGCATGGCGGTCAGCGCCCTGGGCCTGATACCGATGCGATTCGAAGCGCAACCGAGGCAGGGATGAGCCCCTGGTAAGTGAGAGTCTGGACGACATCGAGGAGCAGCTGCGCAGCAACGACCTCGACGCCGGGGCCGGAGGCAACCTCGATGACGAGCTGGATGCGATGGCGCAGGCCGTCGTCTGGCCTTGGGGAGGGCCCTTGCGCGTTCAGGACCGGTGAAGGCTGTCCCAAAACGCGAAGAAGGGCAACCACCCTCGGCTGCCCTCCTTGATAATCAGCTTGGTTGTCGTCTCAGTCAGTCCCCATCCTCATTTCGGATGTCGCCTAACACCAGGCGTCCACCCTGGGACCGAGGAGCTTGCGCACGTGCCACCCACAAAGGTTGAGGTCCTCCAGGAGCTTGCTGTCGGTGCTCGTATCGCAGAGGAGGAGTTCGAGCAGCTGGTCAACTACTTCATTGAGACCGATCAGTGGCGAAGCATCGTGGCCGGTGAGAAAGACATTGTTTTTGGACCCAAGGGCTCAGGGAAGAGCGCCATCTATGCCACGCTTCTCGACCGAGCTAACGACATGTTCGATTCAGGGGTCTTGCTGGTGTCCGCGGAGAATCCACGGGGGGCGTTGGCATTTGAAGACGTGGCGTCTGAGCCGCCAACCTCCGAGGTGGAGTTCATCGGAATATGGAAGTTGTACATCCTTACCCTCGCCGGCCGAATTTTGCGAGAGTATGAGGTGAAAGGCGAGGCCGCTGGCCGTGTCCAGGCGGCTCTCGCAAGGGAAGGGCTGGCGCCCCCGCCAAGAGAGCCGCTCAGAGGGGTTGTTCGTCGTGTGCGTGACTATGTGACTCGCCTCATCAACCCCAAGTCCGTCGGGACAGAGGCAAGCTTCGATCCTATATCCGGGGCCGTGGCCGTTAAGGCGACCATCACCCTGGCGGAGCCGTCGGCCGGAGATCGAGAAAAGGGCTTTGTGTCGGTAGATGAACTGCTAGCCGACGCTGACTCGCCATTTGACGAGGCTGGCTGGACCCTTTGGCTTCTGTTTGATCGGTTGGACGTTGCGTTTGCGGACAGCAGAGATCTTGAAGCTAATGCACTCCGTGCTCTCTTCAAGGTCTATCTTGACTTAACGACCAATAGTCACCTCAAGGTCAAGATCTTCCTTCGGTCTGACATTTGGACGGCCATTACGGAGGGGGGTTTTAGAGAAGCGAGTCATATAACCAGGCACACATCGATTCGATGGAATCCGGGCTCCCTGCTTCACCTGACGGTGCGGCGTCTCTTGCAGAACGAGCGCTTGTGCGGATACTACGGCGTCACGGCCGCCCAAGTCCCAGCAAGCGATGCTGAGCAGCGGACGTTTGTCGATGGATTAGTTCCCGATCAAATCGACTCCGGCCGTAACCCCAAGACGTTTGAATGGCTGCTAGGCCGTGCTCAGGATGGAACCCGAGGCCTAGCCCCCAGGGAACTCATCCACCTTCTCACCGAAGCAAAGAATGCGCAGCTCGCCCTGTTGGAGCGAGGGTCCGAAGAGCCGGAGGGCAACAAGATATTTGCTCGCCAGGCCTTCAGAGATGCTCTCCCAGAGGTATCGCGGGCCAGACTGGATCAGACCTTGTATGCCGAGTACCCGGAGATGAAGCAATGGGTTGGAAAACTGGAGCGGGAGAAAACGAATCAAACGCCTTCAACTCTCGCCGCCATCTGGGGGGTATCGGAAGACGAAGCTACACGGCTGGCGGACTCGCTGGTCGACATTGGCTTCTTCGAGCGAAGAGGCACAAAAGAGGACCCGAATTACTGGGTGCCGTTCTTGTATCGGCCAGCACTCAACATGATTCAGGGCACGGCAGAGTCGGAGGCCGAGGAACCGGACCTCAGTTAGCCAGTTCCACTGTTCCTACTCGACGAGCTGGGAACTACATGAAGGACCCACCCTTCGGCGGCGGATGAGTCGTGCCGTGCTTCTGTTAACCAGCCCGGAGAGAGTGAACCTCTTGAACCCCCAGGACTAGCTGCCGCGGTCGAACGGGGACAGTCATGCTGGACGGCCAGGCTCACGGATAGGATGAGGAAACAGACCCCCACTGTGGAGGCCTTGCGTCGAGCGGCCCCGAGAGACCCGACCCCTGAGGTGAGCCAGTGCCAGAGTCGGAGGAGTTGGAGAGGAAGCTTGTATCCGTCACCCTTAGTGGGTTTCAAAGCTATTGGCGCCCGGAAACGGTGGAGTTCGACTCTGGCCTGACTCTGTTGGCAGGAAAGAACGACGTCGGCAAGTCAGCTCTTCTCCGAGCTCTCAGCGTTTTCGCTGGTGCGCCAATCGAGGGAGGCCGCCAAGACTTCCAGATAACGCTTAGCTGGCGCCTGCCATTGCGGGCGCTCCTAGAGGCCAATCCCGGATTTGGTGCCGCCGGGCACCCTGAGTGGCTGTTGGACCACGGCGACCAACTCACCCTCTCGGCCTCCTTTCATCTGGTTGGTGCGCCCCAAGCTCCGAGAGACACAATCCAGTCCAGCAGCTTAGCTTGCACTCGCTTTGAACTCGTGGAGGTTGGGGCTGTAGCGGAGGTAGGCCAGGGGGACAGCGCGGGAAAACTAATATGGCGGGAGGGTCCATTTGCTGGTACCGGTCACTTCCTGACTGGTTTCGTCCAGCTCGTGATAACTGCTAGCGCTGCGGTCACATACGTTGGCCCCCGGCGCACTCAGCTCGGCCAGCGCGGGACGGTGGGTGCCCGAGTCCTTATGTCGCACAGCGAGAACTTGACCGAGGCCGTCTTTTACATGCAACTCAATGAACCGGCGACCCGCTTCCGTACCCTCCGAGAGTTTATGGTTCGGGCATTTCCTCAGCTGGAGGAGATAACGGCGCGGACTTCCGATGGTCAGCAGTTGATTGAACTCCACGTAATCTACAAGGGCGCAGTGCATCGCCTAATTCCGCTGACCTCCTGTGGTACTGGGGTTGAGCAGATGTTGGCCCTTGGCACGGCGATACTAACGAAGAGTGCTTCAAGTGTGTTTTTGATCGATGAGCCCCACGCATACTTGCACCCTGAGGCAGAGCGAACGCTCGATGCCTTCCTGCAGGCGCACCCGGAGCACCAGTACGTGATTGCTACACATTCCGGTGTGCTTCTAGGGACGAAGCGGCTAAGTCAGACTCGCCTAGTGAGAATGCAAGACGGTGCCTCAAGGTTGGTGCAACCAGATCAGGCGTTCACCGTGCTGGAGGAACTGGGACTGACAGCGGCGGATCTGTGGCTTTCGGGCAGGGTCCTGTGGGTAGAGGGAGCATCAGAAGTTCGGATTATCAGTCTGGTCGGCGCAGCTACGCATGACCCAGATGTGATGAGCATCAAGCTTCAAGAGATGCCCTCCCTTTCAAGGTTCGCAGCCTCAGGTGTCAAGACCGCTCAACGCACATTCTCTTTCCTTGAAACTGTTGTGGCTGCCGTTGCACCAGTACCGGTCCAAATGCTATTCCTGTTCGATTCAAATGAGAAGACGGACCAAGTCAAAGCGGGCATTGAGAAGGCCAGCGGCGGCCGCGCCCGATTCCTCCCGGTACGAGAGTTGGAAAACCTCCTTTTGCGTGCTGGGTCGATCTACGAGGTGATTCAGCGGCGATGCAGAGACTTGGAGCAGGAACCCCCCACCGTCGACGATGTGCAGGCCAGTCTTGACGAGTTGCTCAGGCAGACTGATGACAGAAAGTTGTATCCGGGTGGTCTTCATGACGGAGAATCCCCGGATGAAGAAGTCGTGGGATCAGAGGTATTGGAGCGGCTTTACAGGGAGTTCCTCAAAGCGGAATACCGAAAGACAGAAGACGGCCCGGAACTTGCTGCAAGGATCCTCCAGGATGAACCGAGCAGGCTCGATGCCCTGCAGGCCGTTCTGTTGGACTTGGCTGCGGCCCCTGGGCCGTAAAGGGACGGGCGCCCTCCACGCGGCCAGGGGCCGAGGACGGCGACCGCAGGGAGCCGCCCGCAGGACCCGACGGCCGAAGGCCGTCGCTTGATCCACGTACGTGAAATCAGCACGACGGGAGGGGGGAGGCCGCCGTCGATGACGTTGGGGGGCGGGATTTGGGTGGGGCCCGGTAGAGCGGGCATTATTCGCCGCGGGTGTCGCCAGCGGAGCAGCCCAGCCTCAAGGACACAGACGACTGGCCGAGGGGGCCACGAGACAGTAGCCGTCTCCCTATTGCGGAAAACCTGACCAACCTGACCAGCGGGCGAGAAATCGCAGGTAGATGGCCGGTTTCCCCTGGTCAGGTAGCCGTCGCAGACCTGACCAGGACCTGACCAGCGAGCGCAGAAACCCGACCAAGGGCATGAGAGTCATGCCCGGGCATGGGACTGCGTGACCTATGCCGGGCGGTGGATGTGTCCTCTCCGGGGAGGTGCCCGAGCACCATGCGTATGCTGCTGGGGCGATCAGAGCCGACGGCGCCATCCCCGGTGTTGAGGTGACCCGGGTCATCGCCAACGTGGAGCGCACCGGGAACCTGTTCGTCACCAAGACCGTCTACGTGTTCGGTCTGGCTCTTGCCGTCGGGGTCGTCGGGGTGGCCTTCCCGTTTCTTCCCCGGCACCTGACGCTGGCGGGCTCCCTCACCATCGGGATCCCCGGGTTCTTCCTCGCCCTGGAGCCCAACACGACCCGCTCGCGCCCGGGCTTCCTGTCCAGGATCCTGCGCTTCGCCATCCCGGCCGGGGCGATTGCGGCCGCGGCCACCCTGACCGCCTATGCGCTCGCCCGCCAGCTCGACCCGACCCATCTCGACGTGGCCCGCACCGTCGCGACCATCACCCTCACCGCCTGCGGGTTGTCGATCCTGGCGCTGCTCGCGCCGCCCGGTTCCCACGGACACTCGCTGCTCATCGCCGGCCTCGCCGGGAGCCTTGTGGCGTGCCTGGTCCTCCCCGGGCTCAGGACGTTCTTTGCGCTTCGGCTCCCCTCCCCCACGGTCTGGGTCGCGGTGGCGGTGGTGATCGCGGCGGCTCACGTCTTTCTGCAGATCAGCTCGCGGAGTGGACTCCGGAGCGGCCACGAGGCCGTATAGGAACGACGCGCTTCGACGTCTCCTTTCGGCTTCGACGAGCTCGTCGAGACGGCCTCCCGCGATGGCCTACCGCAAGGATGCGATTCAGCGCAGTCCGAGCGCGGCGCTCACGGCGGCACGCGGGCCCGCACCCGCCAAGGCGTCGACGTGGACGACGAGACCGTCGTCGATCGTCAAGAGGACGAGTGCCAGCACTCGACGGCCGCGCATGGCGACGATGCCGATCCGATCGCCGACGGGCAGGTGCAACAGCGAAGGGGAGGCGGGCGGGCCGAGGTAGCGCAGTATTCCCGCAGCGACCTCGGCGGCCCCGACTGCCAGGCGGGGAGCAATATCGCCGGCCCCCTCGACGGCCGGATCAAGCAATGCCAGCAGATCTTCCAGATCGCCGCCCGAGCAGGCCTCGATGAATCGCTCGCTCACCTGTCGATGCAGCGCAGAGTCCACGGGGAAGCGTCCACTCGCCGACTCGGCCTGCAGGGTCCGGCGGGCCCGACTGGCCAGTTGCCGGCACGACGCCGGGCTCCGTCCGACGACCGTCGCGACTTCGTCAAACGAGTACTGAAACACATCGTGCAGCACGAACGAGGTCCGCTCCGCCGGACTCAGGCGTTCGAGGAGGGCGTGCATCGCCATGCTGACGTTGTCGACGAGTGCGACCTGATCCGAGGGATCGAGTGCGCGCGGGTCGAAGGGATCGTCGCCGAGTTCCAGCCCATCGGCCGGGCGCCGCCGTCGGGCGCGGAGCCTGTCGAGGCACAGCCTGCTGGTGACGACCACCAGCCACCCCTCGGGATCCTCGATGCCAGCGATGTCCGTGCGGGCCAGACGGGCGAACGCCTCCTGCACCACGTCCTCGGCGTCGGGGACGTGCAGCAGCATCCGAAAGGCGAGATCGAGCATCCGCCGTCGGTGCGCCCCCCAGAGCGCGGTGAACATCGGGTCCTCGGCCCGGGATGTGGGCTGGTCAGGTCGATCCATCGCTCTCTCTCATAGTGTGCGCTGGCGGACGAGGGGCCCTGGCGGGAACTCAGGGCTTCTTGCGGATCCCTTCCCGCCAGATCAACTTCAGGATCGACGGGTTGGCGCTCAGCGTCGCCACGGCGATCGTCGAGCGAACGTACGTGTCATCGAGCGCTTGGCGCAACAGGCAATCGGCCAAGTCGATCCGGGCGGTGAACCGATGGCCGATATAGTCGATTGCAACACCGTACGCCGAAACGGCCGGGGCGTCGAACAACCCCGACGGGCGCACGATCGTCCATGCGAGGTCGCTGCCAGACACCATCGCCTCCATCCGCCGCAGGTCGTCGTAGAGGGTCCTGCCGAGCTTGTTGACGACGTAGGGCTGCACGATCTTCTCGAAGAAGAAGCCGCCGAGCGGCTCGGGATGTGGACCCACGGCACTGGAGCTGACGCACGCGAACCGCTTGATGCCGGCGGCGTGCATGCCGGCGATGATGTTGGCGACGCCCTGGGAGTAGACGGTGATCGGGGTCTTGGCATAGGGCACGCCGAGGGTGGAGAGGACGGCGTCGGTCCCGTCAATCGCCGCGGCAACCGCGGCCGCGTCGTCGACATCGCCAGCGGCAACCTCGATGCGTCGATGCTCGATCGGGAAAGCGTCGGGATGGCGGGTGAAGGCGACGACTTCGTGGTTCTCGTCGAGCGCCAGCTGGGTGAGGAGTCGCCCGGTCGGGCCGTTGGAGCCGAACACTGCGATCTTCATCGGTTTGTCCTTTCGACTTCGCCCCCCGACATGCGTCCGGGGCGGCTACGTCAACAAGGACGCCACCAGGGCCAGGTTTGTGACATCGCCGCGCAGCTCACGTCAACAGACTGCTCGGCGATGCGGTCGATGCGAGCCCTGTCAGGGCCGTACTCGGCGGGCCGAGACGCAGTCTGGGCAAACGCGTCGCCGATCAGGCCCATAAGTGGTTGACCTATCATAAGCACAGTGCTTATTATTGCTTCAATGCTTATGGATGCGCTTCGGTGGATTCGTCAGGCTGGCATCGACATCCACGAGGTCGGCGTCCAGTACGCGACCACGGAGGGAGCGCGCGTCGACTCAGTTCTTGAGGTACTCGGAGGCCGAGGCCCTACGAGGTTCGCCGTCGAGGAGAGGATCCGAGCGCCGTACCCGAATGAGCTCCGCAATCTACAGGCGCATCGCGCCGCGTTAGAACCGCTCGGCCATGCTCTCCTGATCGTACCCTTCGTATCAGAGCCGCTTGGAGTTGCTCTCGTGCATGCTGGCTGGTCGTGGGCTGACGCCTACGGAAACTTCGACTTGCGGGGTCCGGATCTCCTGCTACGACAGCGACACACCGCAAAAGCTCCTGCAGTGAGGAAAAAGACCTTACCCCAGGGCTCCGGAAGCCTCGCAATCATCCGGGCCTTGGTTACGTTCGGAGAACGTGAGGAAGAAGAGGGAGCAGCCACGAGCCTAGCTGCCCAGGCACGAGTGAGCCAACCACGAGCGTCGCAAGTGCTTCGTCAGTTGCAGGATCTCGGGCTGGTCGAGAGGACAGGCCGCGGGCGCTGGCGTCCAGACTGCGAAGCTTTGCTCGATCGGTTCCTGGCGGAGTATTCGGGGCCACGCGGTTCAGAGCAGTTCTTGTACAGCCTGGACTCACCGACCAATGCAGCCATTGCCGCCGCCAAAGCGCGAGATGCGCGGACGGCCCTCGTCGTATCGGCCGACGTCGGCCCCGATCTTGTGGAGGCATGGAGGCGGCCAAGCGTGGTGGTCATGTACACGAAACGCGGTCTCGACGGACGCACACTCGGCCTTGTTGAAGCACATGGGTACGAGGACGCGAACGTCATCGTGCGGAGCCCGGAGGACCAGTCGGTCTTCCCCGTGCCAGAATTCGTCGCCGAGGTGGGTGGCGTTGACATACCACTCGCCGACCCTACACAGATGATCTGGGACTTGAGGCAACTGGGCGGCGCAGATCGTATGGAGGCAGCAGGAGTACTCCGGGAATGGCTCCTGCGACGCCCTTAGACCGGTTGCTCCTTGTGGCGACATCGGTCGCGGATGACGTCGGCTACGTCGCGCTCAGCGACCTATCTCAAGCGGTTGGGTCTGAGCCACCCGGCAACTACTGCGTGATCGGCGGCCACATGGTCACGGCTTTGGTCGCTCGCTGGCAGCTCGGCAGCGACCTGTACCGGGAAACCGGCGACACGGACGTGGGCGTGCCCCCCGTAGTCGTACAGAAGGCGGACCTCATCCAACGGCTCACGGACCTCGGCTACACGCGCCAAGCAGGCAACCGCTTCGCGAGGACCATGCGTGATGTCCCTGTGCGGCTCGAAGGACGGCAGGTTCCACGGGAGGCCGTTATCGACATTCTCGTGCCGGCGTTCACGAGCAGAGCCCGCCGGAATCGAAGGTTCGGGGACCATCTCGTGACAACGGAGGTTCCCGGACTGGCGACCGCTCTCACCCGACCGCTCGTCAAGATGTCACTGGAGCTGCAGCGCTTGAAGGGCGAGGTACTGGATATCGAACTGGTCTTCCCCGACGAGGTCAGTGCCCTCGTGCTCAAGAGCCTGGCGACTGCAGTACGTTCGAAAAGCCACGGATATCGTCGACACTTGGCGCTGCCTCGAAGTGGCGTATGCGGCCGGCAGAACGCCCGATGACTTCGGGGAGCAAATACCCGCCCAGAGTGCCACGATCGTTCGTTCACTATTCGCCAAGCGAGAGGGTGGCGGAATGAGGGCGATGATCGACCAGCAGCTCCTCTCCGCCCGCGCCGCTAGCGAACGCTATACGAGGCTCCAGGCGCTCATCGCCCGCGTCTTGGGCTTGCCTTGATCGCGCCATTCATGTGGTCGGGTAGGTGCGTCAGTGTCTTGTGGCGAGAGCTGCCGCCGCGGCCCGGCACCGTTGCTCGGCCACCCGCCGCTGCGACCGGGCGAACCCGGAGGCAGCCTCGCAGAAGAAGGCGGCGGCCTGTGACGTCTCTCCCTCTGCCAGCCGGAGCGTTGCACGCGTCTCCCATACCGCCGCGGACCACGGATCGCCCGGCCACAACCCCGCGACCCGCTCGGCGGCCGCGAGGTGGTGGCGCGCACCGGGCAGATCGGCGGCGCGTGCGCACACGGCCCCAGCCTGGAGGTGGTAGTTGATCGAACAGGGATCGCAGACTGGGGACGTCTGGGCGAGTTGATGTTCCGCGTTCGCTATGGCCACCAGGGCCACCGGCGGCTCTGCTGGAACCTGGAGCCCGACCCCCAACAACCGGACGAGGAGATGCGAACGCAGAGCTGAGTCTTCAGCGGCGGGTCGGGCCTGCTCTAGAAGGTCGCGGGCATGGTCCGTCTCGCCGAGAGCCAGAGCGAGTTCGGCGAGATGTTCGAGCGCCAGGCACCGGAGGCACAGTGCCCCCGCACGTGTGCCGAGGTCGAGGGCTTCCTGCAGCTCTTGGAGAGCCGCCTCGAGGTCCCCCGACGACAGCAGCGCCTCCCCGAGCATCAGTTGGGCCGCACTTCGGCCGGGTACGGACCCGGCTTTGGCCGCGAGGTCCAGGAGGTCACGGGCAAAGCCCGCCCAACGCGCCGGGTCTTCGGTACTGGAGACGTAGTACTCGGCGAAGCATGAATTGGCGTCCCACATGGCGAGGCCAACATCTGCCTGCTCGGTGAGCGAGGCGGTGAACTCCTCGCGGAAGGTCTCCTCCCAGCGGCCGGTCTGGTACGAGACAAGCGCAAGAAGGGTGGCTGCGTCACCGAGCTCGTGGCCGAGTCGGGCGTCGATTGCCATCGCCTTCGTTTGCCGCGCAAGGCGCTCGGCCTCGACGAACTCCCCACGGTTCAGATGCACAAGGCCCGTCGCCAGGAGAACGGCGGCATGTTCGGCCGGCGTGATCTTCTTCAATAACGTGGGCTACCTCG
>Ga0099829_10002414_pt1 | contig 10732 bp, 10 predicted proteins | sample CZO8metaG_3_FD_79336 | JGI IMG/M metagenome (GOLD analysis project Ga0099829, IMG submission 79336) | Vadose zone soil microbial communities from the Eel River Critical Zone Observatory, Northern California, USA - CZOApr15con2H2.8 metaG | ecosystem: Environmental > Terrestrial > Soil > Vadose...
CTTCACAATGCCCGCCGCGCGTATTCGCCGATCGTCAACCTCGTCGGCGATCACGCGACTTGGCATCGCGACGCGGACGCTCCCCTCAGCTCGGACATCGCTTCGCTCGCCCGCCCGGTCTCGCGCTGGGTGCGGGAGACGAAGGCATCCGCGCAGGTGGCCTTGGACGCGGCGGAGGCGATTGCCGCCGCACAGGAGGCGCCAGGCGGTGTCGCCACGCTGATCATTCCCGCTGACTGCCAGAGCGGAGAGGCGCCGGGTCCTGCACAGAGCATTCCGCCGGTTCCGGCGCGCCCGGTCGGCGCCGATCGGATCGAACACCTGGCGAAGCAGTTGCGCCGAGGGAAGAACGCCGCCCTCCATCTCGGCGGGCGCGCGCTGAGCGTACGGGGCCAGCGCGCCGCCGGACGCGTCGCGCGGGCGACGGGCTGCCGCATGTTCTCCGAGCGCTTCCCGGCACGATTCGAGCGCGGCCCCGGCCTGCCCAAAGTGGACCGACTCCCCTACTTTCCCGACTGGGTCGCCTCGTTCCTGGAAGGCCTGCAGATGCTGGTCCTCGCCGCTGCGGTGGAACCGGTGGCGTTCTTCGGGTACCCGGGAATGCCGAGCCGCCTCACGCCGGAAGGTTGCGAGCTCTTAACCCTCGCGACAGCGGATGAGGACGTGGAAGCCGCCCTCGAAGCGCTGGCGGACGCAATCGATGCGCCGCCCGCTGGCTCCGCGCCGACGCCCTCGCCGCCAAGGCCGCAGATGCCCGAAGGCCAGCTGACCCCCGACGCCGTCGGGACGGTGCTGGCGCTGCTCCAGCCGGAGGGCGCGATCGTCGTCGACGAGTCCAACACCACGGGCATCGGCTACTTCGAGGCCTCGGCGGCGGCTCCCCGGCACAGCCTGCTCACGCTCACCGGCGGCTCGATTGGCATGGGTCCTCCCTGCGCCACCGGCGCCGCCATCGCCTGTCCGGACCGGACGGTGATCAACTTCCAGGGCGATGGGGGCGCGCTCTACACGCTCCAGTCGCTGTGGACACAGATGCGCGAGCAGCTGCATGTGATCACGCTCATCTGCGCCAACCGAGCCTATCGCATTCTGCAGCTCGAGTCGGCGCGCGCCGGCGTCGCGGCACCAGGCCCACAGGCGCTCTCGCTTACCGACTTGTCGCGGCCGGCTCCGGACTGGGTGCAACTCGCCGCCGGCATGGGCGTCCCCGCCGAGCGAGCCGATTCCGTCGAGTCACTTCGGGATGCGCTAGGCCGCGCGCTTTCCGTTCACGGCCCCCACCTGATCGAGGTGGTGCTGTAGGAAGAGGTCGCGCCATGGGTTCCCGAATCGTCAGCCGTCGTGATCTCGAGTTTCAGCTCTTCGCGGCGCTCGATGTGGAGTCGCTGCGCCAGCGTCCGCGGTTCGCCCAGCACTCGCGCGAGACGATGCTCGCGGCCTTGGATACGGCGCTGGCCATCGCGGAGAAGAATTTCGCGCCACACAACCGCAAGGCGGACGAGCACGAGCCCACTTTCGACGGGCAGCGCGTTCACCTCATCGAGGACGCCGACTTCTACCAGGGCAAACTCGCCGCCTGCCGCTACTTCTTCCGCTGGGAGCTGCCGCGCATCGGGCCCCAGCTCGCGCTGCTCGATTCGCTCGACTCCACCTGCCTCGAGGTGCAGCCCGCCTGGCTGTGAGAAGACCGCGGTGGTCTCGGACGCGCCCCGACTGGAGAGCGTCGCGCTACGGCGTCGGCGTCCAGATGAAGCACTTGTGATCTAGCGCGAAGCCCGTCTCTGGCGCGGGGACGGGCGGGACAAACGATTGCATCTCGTCACGCGCGCTCTCGTACGCGGGCCAGAACGGCTCGCCGAACCAGTTTGGGGAGCCGGTCCTCGCGAAGTTCGTCCAGTATGTGGTCATTGCTCGCGCGAGCCGCCGTTGATCCTCGGTAAGCCCTGGCGTTGGTATCGGTGAGCGCATGTTAAACAGGTACTGAAGCTCGGACGCGTGCGCCGAGCCGTACGGGAAGCTTACCGGCGGCAGGAAGAGCTCAGGCGCGTCCTCGTCCCCGAACTCATAGGCGTAGGTGGGCACGTGCTGCGAAAGCAGCCGCGCCACCTTGCGCGAGTTGCACGCGAAGATCGCATCGGTACCCACGGCGGACAGCGCCAAGTCCGGGCTGGGGTAATTCGCCAGGGGATAGGACATGGCGATGATCTCCGCAACCGGAATAGGTACACCGAGCGTCGCGGCGATCGCGCCGACGTACTGCTCGGGCGTCAGTGGCCCGCTGACCAGGTCGAAGTCGAGCGCCACGAACAGCCGCCACTCGTCGTGGTTCGATCCCTCGATGACCGGCACGCGGTTGAACTGACCGGACGCGAACGAGGCGCCGATGGTCTGCGTCAGCACGTGCCCATCGACATCGGGGACGACTGATGCAGTGATGAGTGCGGCGAGGAGCGTCTCGACCGAGCTTGCGCGGAGGCATTCGGCCGTCTGGTCGGTGCAGCCCACATGATCAGCGAGCGCCTGCCCCTGGGCCTCGGCCTGAGAGAGCGATGGCTGAGTGAGCGAGTACGCGCCGCTCTCGACGATGGCGCGATGAAACAGTCCCGCCGAAAGCGGCGAGGCGAGGTGCGAGTGGACGCTGAGGCCGCCGGCGGACTCGCCGAAGATGGTCACGCGTGAGGGATCGCCGCCAAACGATCTGATGTTACGCCTCACCCACCGCAGCGCCGCCTGCTGATCCATGAGGCCGTAGTTGCCCGAGGCGTGGTCGGGCGACTCCGCGGTTAGCGCCGGATGAGCGACGAAGCCGAGCACGCCGAGCCGGTAGTTGATCGTCACCACGATGACGCCGTGCCGCACGAGCCGGACGGGATCGTAATCGTCGCTCTCGCCGACCAGCAGCGCGCCACCGTGAATCCACACCATCACCGGCAGCCGTCCCTCGTGGCCCTCGTCGTCTCCCTCGTCGCCTTCCTGATCGTCGCGCGCGGGCCTAAACACATTGAGGTACAAGCAATCCTCGGTGGTGCTGGCCAGACCGAAAGGTGAGACAAGCTGCGGACAGTGGTTCGCAAAGGCCGTCGCGTCGCGCACGCCCCTCCAGCGGCCGTGTGGCTGCGGCGGGCGCCAGCGCAGGTTGCCGACCGGCGGGGCCCCGTACGGGATCCCGAGGAACCGATCAACGCCGTCGGAGGAGGTGCCGCGGACACGGCCATCGCTGGTTGCCACCGCCGGTTCCCGCTCTTCCGCGGTCGCGGCGGACGCGGCGATCGCGACGGCGGCGAATGACAGACTACGGACCAGACTCGCGAAACTCGGGTTGTGCATGGGTCCCTCCCCCGAGACAACGTTTACCGCGTGGACCCTAGAGCATCAGGGTCGATACAGATGGCTTGATAAAGCGCATCGCCATGCGCCACGCGATCGAGCGGGGCCAGCGTCACCAGTCGCCCTGGAAGCTGAACGCGCTGTGGCCGCGCGGCGGGCGTGGTCTTCAGAGGCATCATCGCGAGCGACAGACGTGGCAGCGCGGGTACCTTCGGCGAACTGCGCTTGGTCCCGCGCTGTACACTATTAGTCTTCCCGGCCGAGCTCCCCTGAGAGCCAATCGAGAATTGCCTCCCCTGTCTCGGGCGCCGTCTGGTGAAGCTGTAGGTCATGCCCGGTATTGGGGGCAATCAAGACCCGAAGCCGTGCCTCTGGAGAGTAGTAGGGGGCTTCCGCATTCGCCACATTCCGCTGATTACAGATCAGACCATCTTCGTCGCACATCACCCGGTCATGCTGGCCGAGGACGAGGAGTGTTGGAACCCTGATCGCTCGCGATGGCGCGGTGGCTGCCGGCGGAGAATCAAACAGCGGCACAGCAGCTCCAAACTCAGTAGCCGACACAGTGTCCTTGAGCCGCTCATCAAGAGCGATCACATTGGGGTCTGCAGTCGGGGTCCAATAGAAGAGGGGGGCTCGCGTGCCGGGTCTGAACGTCAGGTAGCCAGGGTCCAAACCCGACGTCGCGAATTTCGGGTCAGCCACAGCGGAGTAGGCACTTTGGAATGCCAGCGCGAGCCACGACGGTTTGACCGAGTGCAAGAGTCCGGTCAGAACGAAAGCATCGACATTCCTGGATACCGAGGCCTCGAGCCAGCCATAGAGAGTGCCGAGCGAGTGGCCGACCCAAATGACGCGGGAGAACGCGTGACCACCGATCTGGCCGGCCCGCAGCTTATCCACCACCTGGCGCAGTGCCTCAGTTCCGTTCTGGATCGTCGATAAAGTGCTTGGTGGGTGAGTGCTTTGACCGTATCCCAGCCGCTCGATGTTGAGCGTGGCATATCCGGCGCGGACCATTAAGCGTACGTAAGAATAGAAATCCGGTCTGTACGGCCAATCCGAGTAATACCTGTTGTACGTCGCACCGTGAACCAACAACTGCACGGCAGTGGGCCTTCCCTCCGCAGGGGTGCAGAGCTCACCGTAGAGCGTGGCACCGGGAACTTGTGCCAGCGAAACCGGCACCTGCAATGTTTCGCACCGTGGCAATGCGTCATCGGAATCCCCCGCCAATGCTGGCGTCACCGAGAGGCCCAACCCTGCCACCGCCAACGCAGCGAGCGACCGCAAAACTGGTGTTCTTTGATATTTATTTGCAGAAATCGACCACATGATTGTCCCCCTGTATGAGACGGCGCGGGGCCGCCTCATGCGAAGCACCGTAGGCGCCCGCGTGGAGCCGGTCAAGGCGGGAGCGAGCCTGTCGATTAGAGACGGGCATTTCGGCGCGGCGAGGTCGATCGAAACGTGGCCGCTCCATGTCCAGAAGTTCGGCTCCGTGGAGGCCAAGAAGGGCGGCGTGCGCAAGGGATTCGGCCTGGGCCTCTACATGGTCAAGCTCGTGGCCGAGGGCCATGGCGGAGGCGTCGAGGTGCTCGATCCGGACGGAGGCGGCGCGCTGTTCCGGCTCGTGCTCCACGAATAGCTCGCGGCGGACTTGCAGCCGCGCAGTAGTTCGTCGGCAATCGGAAATGCGGTTGCCCCTGTTTCGTACACGGGTAATGGCACGTTCCTCGCGGAAACGGCCTGCCCGAACGCGAGATCGCGTCCGCGAGCTCGGGCGGGCCGAAACGCCTGTGCCCGGAGGGGGAACGGAGAACGCTCCTCCTGACTACCGATGGACCCGATTTGCGATCCTCTTTGCCGTAGCCGCCCTGACGGTGGTCCTAGCGTGGCGTACGGAGTCCTCCCGCGATTTTGGATATCACCTGGCTACCGGGCAGTGGATCCTCGAGCACCGATCTTGGCCACGTGTCGATCCTTTCACCTACACTCTCTCGGGTCGCCCGTATATCGACATGCACGGGCTGTTTCAGATCGCACTGGCGCTCGCCTATCGGGGCGGGATGATCGGCATCGGCCTGCTCCGAGTGGCCTTTGCGCTCGCCACTTTCGCCATCCTGTGGCTGTCGGCCGGCCAGCGTGGCGTCCGATCGCCGGCGCTCCTCGGTCTCGGTCTTCTAATCGCCCTTCTCACATGGGAAGTGCGCCTCATGACCCGACCGGAACTTGCCAGCTCACTGTGCCTCGCGGCCGAGCTCTACTTGCTTCGCCGTCACGTCGATTCGGGAGAACGGCGCTTTCTCTTTGCGACCGTGCTGCTCCAACTCGTCTGGGTCTATTCGCACGCGCTATCGATCTTCGGGATCGCCGTGCTCGGGCTGTACGCCGCCACGTCCCTGGTCGGGGGCCTGCGCCGGCGAGCGGTCGATCCAGCGCCGTGGCTGGCGCTGGCGGGCGCCGCGGCCATCATGTTCCTCAATCCGTACGGAGCCCGCGGCGTGTTGTTCCTGTGGGATCTTGGGTCCCGAATCGAACCCGGGAACCCGTTCGCCGACTCGATCTCGGAGCTGATGTCCCCGTTTTCGGAAAGCGCGGCTCAATTCCCCGCGCTCCGGTTTTTCAAGATCATGCTGATCGCTACTGCCATCGTGGTGATGGCGCGCGCACGCCGGATGTCATTCTTCGACCTGGCCGTGATTGGGCTCTTCGGAATGTTGGCGGCGATGCGCATGCGGTTTGTTGGCCTCTTCGCCATCGCGGCGCTCCCCGTCGCGCTCGAGGCCGCATCCGGAATGGGACGCTCTTTCGCGCGGTCGATACGGCTCCGGACCATCCGCGCGGGGACGTGTGCCGCCGTGATCGTCACGTTGGCCCTGGCGTTCCTGTGCGAGCAGACGATCTCCGGGGGCCTCTACGCCCTGAATCGGTACCCGATTCGCTTCGGCTACAGCGAGTCGCCTGCGGTGTTTCCTGTCGGCACGGTCAGGACGTTGGAAGAACATGCGCTCGGCGGCCGGGTCTTCAATGCGATCGAGCACGGCGGTTACCTCGCCATGCACCGCGGCCCGACCGAGAAGACCTTCATCGACGGACGCCTCGAGGTGATGGGGGAGGAGTTCTATCTCGAGTACTTGCGTGCGATCTCGGGCGAGGGCTGGGATGACCTCGAGGCACGCTATCAGCCGACGGTGGCGCTGGTCCCGGCCAACTTTCGCGCGTTGATCGGTCGCCTCCAGGGCGACCCGGCATGGGCACTCGTGGATGTCGACGCAGTCACCTTTCTGTTCGCCCGTGACACTCCCGAGCACCATGCCGCCATCGAGACCAATGGGAAACGACTGCGCCGGCTCAACGCTCCCGCCGCGACGAATGAAGAGGTGATCGTTCCGCCGCCACGCCAGATGCGGCTCGCCGAGCTCCTCGGACTTCGTCGCGTTCCCTTCGATACCTTTGGCCGAGGATTGAACTTCCTTCAACTCGGGATGTTCGAGGCGGCGCGCCGCGAGTTGCGGCAGGCGCTGCTCATGGCGGAGCAGCCCGAACCGGCATTGGTCAAGACGTACGTCATCGTGACGTCCCAGCTCGGTCGGATCCGGGAATCGCAGACCTGGTGTCGAAGGCTGATCGAGATCTCCCCGCAGGATGAGGAAGCCCGAGCGCTCCTCTCCAGCCTGGAGTCGAAACACTTCTGATCCATTCCATCCTCCGCTCGATCCCAGCGGAGCGACCCGTCCACGGGCCTGACCTGGCAAAGTTCCGTGCGAGCGGACTACGCTCCATCGCGCAGGGAGGAATCTGACCATGAGCCAGACATTGACTCATCAGCCGCTCTCCGCCATCCACGTCGATGAGCGGGAGTGGGAGACACTGCGCTGGCCGGGGCAGTGGAGCAAGATGCTGTTCCACCCGCGAGCGGAGTCACCCACGGAGCCCAACGCCGGGTTGGTGCGCTACGAGCCCGGCTGTCATCATCCGTTCCACAAGCACGACTTCGCGCAGATCTGGTACATCCTCGAGGGCATCTTCACCATCGGCGAGGCGACGTACGGCCCCGGCACGATGCTCTATTACCCCGACCCGCATTTCGAGCCGCCGCTCATCACCGAGACCGGCGGGCTCATGCTCTTCGTCCAGTATCAGGGGCCAACGACCGGGGAGCGCCCCGTTTACGACGGTCGGTTCAACATGACCGCGCGACGGCCGATCAGCGAGGAGAACCTCGAGCGCTGATCAGCTCATCCCGCAAGGACGCCGCCACCGTCGACGACGAGCGACTGACCTGTCACATACGCGCCGCGCATGAAGCTGTAGGTAGTGCTCGGCGATGTCGGCGGGTTTGCCGATTCGCCCGACCGGGAGCTTGGCCAAGCGAACTCAGGAACTGCTGGGGTGGCAGCCGAAGTGGTGAGGGCGGACACGTCCTCTCGCTGGGTGGCGCCGGCGGGAGTCTGCTTGGCGCTCGGCTACCTGATGCGGCCGACCAACAGCATTTCCGTGCTGCTTTTGAGCGGATACGTTCTGATCAGACGGGCCAGGACAAGGTCGAAATGTTCGCTGAAGGAGAGCGCGATTTCTTCCTGAAAGGAATCGATGCCCAGCTCACCTTTGAGTCTGCGGGCGATGGCCCTGCCACGGCGACACGGTGCTAGCATTTCGTGTAGCCACCTCATTCAGGTCGCCTTCAGCGCGGCTCTCCCTCGGTAGCGAGCCCGGCGGTGGGCGACTTGACAGGACGTTCCATACAGGCTTATGGCGCCCTGGGGGCGGCTAGGACGAAGCGCTTCCCCCAAAAGGCTCGCGGGCGCGGTTGCTTGCTGCGCAGTTCCTCTTGCCGGGGGGTAAAGTCATGAAGAGCGTCGTGTTCACGACGGCTGCCATCGTGCTCGTGGCGGCCGCAGGTCCTTCGTCTGCAAGGACGATCCGTATCCCCATCACCCGCGTCGGCACGGTGCCGGTGCCCTGCGCCAACGAGACGCTCGGGACGTGCCACAACCGCTGGCATCCGGCCATCCGGCCGGCCGCGACGGCTAATCCCGGCGACACGGTGATCTTCGAGACGCGGGATGCGCTTGACAATCCCTTCAACCGCACCTCTACGCCGGCCACGGTCGCGGCCGCCAACTTGAACCTCGTGCATCCGCTGACGGGGCCCTTGTTCGTCAATGGCGCGCGGCGCGGTGACGTGCTCGCGGTGACGATGGTCGATGCCATCCCCGGCCCGGACCACTTTGGCTACACAGTGGTCATCCCCGGCTTTGGCTTCCTCCGCGACGTTTTCCCCAACCCGGCGATCGTGCACTGGGAGCTGGGCCCGGAAGAGAACCAGTTCGCGACCTCCAGGGACATCCCCGGCGTGAGGATCCCGCTGCACGGCTTCGCCGGCACCATCGGTGTCGCGCTCGGGCGGCCCGAGATCGAGACCGCCTTCCTGCGGGAGGACCAGCTCCTGAGGGCGGGTGGGTTCGTGCTGCCTCCGCAGCCGCAGGATGCCGTGCCCGCCGCCCTGTGCGGCCCGTCGGGAAGCGCGCGCGATCGCTGCCTGCGCACCATTCCGCCCCGGGAGAACGGCGGCAACACCGACATCAAGCAGATGGTGAAGGGGACCACGCTCCTCTTCCCGTGCTTCGTGGACGGCTGCCTGTTGTCGATGGGAGACGTGCACTTCGCGCAGGGCGACGGCGAAGTCTCCGGGACGGCCATCGAGATGAACGCCATCGTAACCGTCAACGTGGAGGTCCGCAGGGGGCTCGCCGCGTTCGGCAGCTGGCCGAAGTTCGAGAGCAGCAGGGGCGGCGTGCTCAAGGACCTCGAACCGAACCACTTCATCGCGACCATCGGCGTGCCCGTCAAGCCCGCGGGCGTTGTGATCGCTGAGGAGACATGGATCGACGGTGTGCGGCTGGGTCCGCTGACCAACCAGTCGGAGGACGTCACGCTCGCGGCGCGCGACGCGCTGCTCAAGATGATCGACTTACTCACCGGCCCGGAGTCGCCTTCGTCCGCGCGGCTGACGCCGGCGCAGGCCTACATCCTGTGTAGCGTCGCCTGCGACCTGAAGATCAGCAACCTGGTCGACGTGCCGAACTTCGTCGTCTCCAACTTCCTGCAGCTCGACATCTTCCAGGGCGATGGCGAGTAGCAGGCTCGCGCGCGCTTTGCTCCTCGGAGCGGCTGGAGCGCTGCTCCTCGGCCACTCGCCGTACCGGCAGTGGTACGTCTTTCGGGCGAAGCACCTCGTCGTCGTGACGAGCGACGCGCTTCCGGGGGCGTTCGCCCTCGCGGAGGCGGTGGCCGGGGCTATCGCGGCGCGCCTGCCCGAAACCAAGGCGCTGCCGGCCACCGCCCGCGCGTCCGCCGAAGTCGTGCGGCTCCTGCGCAGCCGGCAGCTGCAGGTCGGCCTCATCCCCCCTGCGGACGCGCTGGAGGCCCTCCAAGGAAAGGGGAGGTTCTCGGACGACGCGCCGGTCCCGCTGCGCGCGCTGGCGTCGCTCGGGAGCTACCTGCTTGTCGTGCTCGACGAGTATCCGCGTGAAAAGGCCTTTCGCATCGTCCGGACGGTGGCGGAGTATCCCGGCAGCTGGCCGCTGCCACAGAAGCCGGTGCTGCGCGGCAAGGCACCGATCCCGTTCCATCCCGGCGCGCTCGACTACTACGAGGGGCGGCCGACTCCATCGGAAGGCTGACTGGGCACGGTCGCAAAAGCGTTGTGCGCCGGCTCGCTGGTGCTGGGCCTCGCCCTCCCCGCGCCCGGCCACGTGCTTCTCGACCCCGATGTGGCAGAAGGGCTGATCGCCGAGATCGCCCGGTTCTCCAAGGAGTCGCGCAAAGGCCCCGAGGCGGACGAGGCGCTGTACCGCCTCGGCGTGACCGTCGAGGCGCTCGTCGGGTTGATGAACCAGGACGCCGCGGCGCACGGCCAGAGCGACTTCCTGGTGCAGCTCATCGTGAAGCAGCTCGAGGCGAACCAAGTCGCGGTCCGCGTGCGCGACGGCCGATTCGAGTACGACCTGGCGGCCTTCCGCGAGTATTTGCGGCGGGCCCCGAGTGGACCGCGCGCAGTGGCCGCCCGCTTCCGGCTCATCGCGCAGGCGTTCCATCGGAGCACGGGCGACGATCCGTTGCAAACGGACGGCGCCGACGTCACCGGGCTGCGCAGCGCCATCGAGGAGGAGGAGCGCTTCCTGCACGACTACCCGGCCGATATCAGGGCGAAGGAGGTGCAGTTCTTCCTGGCGGTTGATTACTGCAGGCTCCAGCGGTTCTGGACCGAGCCCGTGCGCCCGTATCTGGACCGGTGCCGCGCGGGCCTGCGAGACCTCATGGCGCGCCGCCCGGGCACCATGGAAGCGAGGGCGGCAGAGGCTCTGCTCGAGCGGCTCGCGCCGTGAGCCGCTCGCCC
>Ga0099829_10002415_pt1 | contig 10732 bp, 8 predicted proteins | sample CZO8metaG_3_FD_79336 | JGI IMG/M metagenome (GOLD analysis project Ga0099829, IMG submission 79336) | Vadose zone soil microbial communities from the Eel River Critical Zone Observatory, Northern California, USA - CZOApr15con2H2.8 metaG | ecosystem: Environmental > Terrestrial > Soil > Vadose...
GCTTCGAACCCGTAGACGCCGTGGCCGAGGTAGATCTGGTTGGCGTAGAGAGTGAAGATTTGCGGCTTGGTGAAGCGGCGCTCGATCTGGACGGCCAGTAAGGCTTCCTGAATTTTTCGATGAAACGAGCGGTCGGGTGAAAGGAAGAGATTGCGCGCCAGTTGCATGGTAAGGGTGGAAGCGCCCTGAACCCTGCCGCCAGAACGTATATCGCGATACGCCGCTCCCGCGATCCGCCAGACGTTGATGCCCCAGTGCCGGTAGAAATCCTTGTCTTCGATAGAAATCAGCGCCTGGCGCAGGACTTGGGGATAGTCGTCGTAGGAAGCGACCACACGGCGCTGCAGTGCGAATGAGCCGATAGTGCGTCCCTGATCGTCGTAAAGCTCGGTGATGGCACTGGGGCGGTAGTGCTCGAGTTGGCCGACCTGCGGCAGGTCGGTGGAGTAGACCAGCAGAAGCCCGGCGGTGGCGCCGACCAGGGCCGACACAAGCACCATCAGCCCGATCAGCAGGCGGCCTACCATCCTGGTTTCGGGGGTTTTCGCCGCGGGTGATTCTTGTAGCTGAAATTTCACGGGAGATCGAGTTCAGAATAGCAGGAGGGAGGTCGTAGGTCGTCAGTCGTTAGTCGTTGGCCAATGCTCGGGAAGCATCTGCCAGATGTGCGGCTTCCCAGTAAGGGTCGAAGTCTGTGTTGTCTTGATGGAGAAGCAAAAATTTCACTTCACCACTCTGAGCGTGCGCGACCAGCGCGTTTCATCAAAGAAATGAATGACGACGTGGGCCAGGAACCCAAGTCGGTCGCCCGCGCTACGCATCTGGTACTGATCGGGCGGTGTGACGAATGACCAGTAGACAAACATGGGGCGGCCGATCACATTCTTCTGGGGAATAAAACCCCAGTAACGGCTGTCTTTGCTTACGTCGCGATTGTCGCCCATCCCAAAATAGCTGTTCGGAGGCACCACGACATCGTCGCTTTGTATATGGGAGGGCAGAGTGAGTTGCCAGTCCTGGCTTGTCACCCCGTACATCCCCGACGGAGGCACAGTAGGAAAATTGTCACGGTAGGGATCGTAGTTCGACACTTTGTGCCGGACGTACGGCTCAACCAGCTTCTCACCGTTGCGGTACACCGCGCCATCGCGCAGATGAATGCGGTCGCCCGGGACGCCCACAATTCGTTTCACGACGAACAGTCCTGGCTCTTCCGGCGAAAGGAACACCACGATGTCGCCGCGGCGGATTTCGCGATAAGGCAGCAGGGGTCCCATCCAACGCGTTGGCGGCGCGAACTGCTCCCGGTTCACGAATACATGATCGCCGATGAGCAACGTGTCCTCCATGGAACTGGAGGGAATCGCAAAAGCCTGCAGTCCAAACGTGATGATGAACAGGCCGGTGACCAGCACTCCCGCCAGCGAGGCCAGGAATTCCACCGTCGTCTCACGTGGCTTTTTGTCCACAGTGACTTCTTTTTTTTCTTGTTTCGGCACGTTCGCTATCCGTCTTAGAGAATTTCTTCTCAGTACAGCAGCCTGAAACTACGCTCCTAGCGCGTTATTTGGAACAAATGCCTTACGATCTCGTGCTCTAGGAAGCTTGCGCAAACCCTGACGAGGGGCAGCCCACACGAGCATTCCTCCGACTGCGCTCATTCTAGTCTCTGGTCAATCGCGAGCCAGACGGTTTGACTCCTAACTAAAATCGCGCGCCCGAAGGCGCGCGATCAAGACCAACGACCAACGACGAGCGACCAACGACTGACTCTTAACTCGCCTTGGTTTTCAGCACCTGAATCGCCTTGTGCAGCTGTTCGTCCTGCTGCGGAGGCTGCTTCTTTTCCTCGTCAGCCGGAGCCGCGTTGCCGTCATCATCGTCGGGAAGCGCTGCATCATCGTCGGTATCGGCGACCACGATGTTCGGAGTTACCGCAGCGTCCTGAATTGCCTTGCCGCTGGGCGAGTAATACTTGGCCACTGACAGAATCAGCGCCGACCCATCGGGTAGAGGGATCGTTTTCTGAACCGAGCCGTCGCCGAAGGTCTTATCGCCGACAACATCGCCCCGAGCATTTTCCAGAACCGCCGCTGCTACAACCTCGGCCGGTCCAGCCGTGCCCTTATTCACCAGCACTGCCAGGGGCAGGTTGGTGATCGCCTTGGTGGCATCCGCGTTGAACGCTTCCCGAGGATACTTCTGGCCTTGCAAGTAAGTGATGGTGCCGTGATTGAGGAACAGGTTGGCGACAGCGATGCCTTCCGATTCGTCGCCCTCGGCGCAGTTGCGCAAGTCGAGAATCAGCTTCTTGGCCCCTGACTTCTGCAGCGTACGGACTTTGGCCGCGACTTCCTGCGCCTTGCCCTTGTTGAAAGCGTCCACTTGGATGTAAGCGATGCCATCGTCGACCATTTTGTCAGCCACAGGCGGTACGTTGACGATGTCCCGCGTAATCACTGTCTTCTGCGGTTCCGCACGACGGGCCCGGACTACAGCCACATTCAAGGTCGAGCCGGGTTGACCTTGCAGAAGATTGTGGATTTCCGCGAGCGACATTTCGCGCGTGCTCTTGCCCTCGATGGCTTCGAAGATATCGCTGGCTTGAATGCCGGCTTTATCCGCCGGTCCGCCGGGGATGACCGAGATGACGGCCGCGTAGCCGAAGCGCTTGGAAACCGCCGCTCCGATATCCCCCTTGGCTTCGGTCAGGTTGGACTTGAACTCTTTGAACTCAGCGGCCGTCAGATAGCTGGAATTCGAATCCAGCGATTCCAGCAGACCGTGCAGCGCCCCGTCGGTCACGGCGGGAATGTTGGGCTCTTCCACATACTCGCTGCGCACCCGCGACAGCACCTCGCTATACACCTGGAGCTGCCGGTACGAGCCATCGCTATTGGAGGCGCGAACGCCATCCAACCCACCCACCGCCATGAAGAGCAGAACAGCGGCGGAAGAAATCACAATTGCGGCCTTGGTCTTTATCGACATCGGTTTGATCTTCTTTGGAAGAGGAATTATTTCCTGAGCCCGCGCTTACCGAAATATTATATCTTCTTATTTGATGCAGGTTTCCGTTTGTTTGCTCCGAAGAATGATCTTCGGTAACAGGTACATCACGTTCCGGCTTTTCACCCTCGCTGGGGGTGGACACTCAGATAAATAAGGACTTAGCCTTTCGTCCCGCTGCACAGTGGTTTGGTGTATATTTCTCCCGTTTCGAAAGGTAGCCATCATGCGATTCGGTTTGGCGTCAGTCTTCATGGTCACGGCTCTGCTCATAGCCGCCGTGGTTCCGGCTGCGCACGCTCAGTCGGGCGAGTGGAAACAGCTGTTCGACGGGAAAGATCTGGTGGGATGGAAGCACGTTGGCCCCGGCGAGATGACCGTCGAGGATGGGTTGATTCACACTCATGGCGGGATGGGTTTGCTCTATTGGACGGGCGGGAAGCTGGGCGATTGCGTGATCCGCGTGGCGTACAAGATGCGTGATCACAACGATAACTCCGGGGTCTACATCCGAATTCCCATTGAGCCCCGCGAAGCTTGGATGCCGGTGCACTACGGGTACGAAGTGCAGATCGACAACGAGCCGGAGAAATCGAAGGAAGACGACTACCACGTGACCGGCACGCTATATTCGCTGACCAAGCCGCTGGCCAAGCCCGGTAAGCCCGGGCCGGAGTGGAACACAATGGAAATCACGCTGGATGGGCCGCACACAACCGTGGTCTTGAACGGCGTGAAAGTGACCGAGTTCACCGAGGGTGATCCGGTGCCGGCCAAGAAGTTCGATTTCGAGCCGGAGCGCGGGCCACGTCCGCACGAGGGCTATATCGGCCTGCAGAATCATAGCGACAATGACGTCGTATTCTTCAAGGAAGTCGCGGTCAAAATGCTCAAGAAATAGGCGCCGTGGCAAGTTCCGCGCGGTCAAAATCTATAAATAGTCAGACGCTGCAATTCAGCTGGAGGCTTGGTGAAGATGAATAGGAGTCGCTTCTCCCGTCGTGAATTCATTGGAATCGGCGCGGCCGCAGCCGGGGCATCGCTTGGTTTGAAGACCATTTTGCTCGATCCGGACCCGCTCTGGGCCTTGCCGCAAGCGGTCGCTGCCAGCGATCGGGTGCGCTTCGGCATGATCGGGATCGGAATGCAGGGATCTGGACTGCTCGCCAATGCCATCGAACTGCCGGGAGTGGAATGCGCCGCCGCCTGCGATCTCTATGACGGACGTCACACCCTGGCCAGGGAGATTGTCCGGCCGAATCTGCCAACCACCCGGCGTTATCACGAGTTGCTGGAGAACAAGGACATCGACTGCATCGTGGCCGCGGTTCCCGACCACTGGCACAAGCAGATTGTGGTGGACGCGGTCAACGCGGGCAAGGATATCTACATCGAAAAGCCCATGTCCCATACTCCCGCAGAGGGCGTGGAGATGGCTGCGGCGGCCAAGAAAAACAGCCGCATCGTGCAGGTCGGCTCCCAGCGAGTGAGTTCGGTGATTTGCGCCAAAGCCAAAGAGTTGGTGGCGCAGGGAGTGCTGGGTGACCTGATGCTGGTGGAGGGATCGCTGGGACGCAACGACCCTACCGGTGCTTGGGAGTATCCGCCGCCGACCGATCTTTCGCCGCAGACGCTCGATTGGGATACCTGGCAGGGAGTTGTGCCCAAGCGCGATTTCGATCCCTTGATTTTCGCGCGCTGGCGTTGCTGGAAGGAATATGGAACGGGCGTGGCCGGAGATTTGCTCGTGCATCTGGTGAGCGGCATGCAGTACGTGTTGGGCATCAATGAGGCGCCTAAGCGGGCGATGGCCATGGGAGGAATCCTGCGCTGGAAAGATGGCCGGAACATGCCGGACGTGCACTGCACGTTGTTTGAATATGGTGAGGTCCCGGTTTACATGCGGCTGAGCCTGGGCACGGAGACCCCGGAGATCTATCGCTTTCAGGGTTCGAAAGGCATCCTGGAACTGACCGAATACAGCCTGACCTACACTCCGCAAGCCGGAGTGGATACGGGGCCCAGTTACTACGCGTCGGGCTTTCCACGCGCCATGCGCGATGAGTATTTCAAGAAATGGCACCAGGAGCACGATGCCATGCCGGGCAAAGAGCCAGCCATGGAAGGGTTTAGCTATCGCAGCGCTTCCTGGGACGATGTGAAACCACACCTGTGGAACTACTTCCAGGCGGTGCGGACGCGAAAGCCGGTGGTGGAGGATGCAGTGTTCGGCCATCACGCAGCCTTGGCGTGCCACATGTCGAATCAATCGTACTTCCGGAAGAGCGCAGTGACCTGGGACGAGGACTCGAAGAGCATCAAGAGCTAGGGGCAGTCGTCGGTCGTCAGTCTTCAGTCGTCAGCTATTCATCGTAGCGCCGGCGTCCCGGCGCTACGGAAAGCCTGACCACTGCTCACTCGATCTCATCGGGATGTCGGTCCGCGCAGTTCCCTTACTACCTTGTCCATTTCATTCTCCTGGAACAGCCGGATTCCCGCGATCCCGGCTGCGCCAGCCTGAATGCACAATTCCGCACTTTCCAGCGTGATTCCGCCGAGAGCGAGGACTGGAATCTTCTCGCGGCACGCCTGGCGTAATGCGTCGAGGCCTGCAGGACGAGTGTCGGGGACCGCTTTCTTTTCGAAAACCGGACCGAAGACGGCGAAATCGGCTCCTTGCGCTGCGGCGTCAGCAACTTCGCTGGGAGTATGACAGGAGACGCCAACAGTCACGCGGGCAGGGGTGCCCGCGCCACACTTGCTCCAAATCTTTCGTACTTCAGTTGGGAGAAGGTCATTGGAGCGCAGATGTACGCCGTTGGCGCCACATGTCACGGCAATGTCTGTGCGCGAGTTTATTAGAAGACCAGTTTTTAGTTCTTTGTTCTCTGTTCTCAGTTCATGAACGATGGCCATGACTACGCCGGCCAGCGTTTCGAGTTCGCGACTCGAGAGATCTTTCTCGCGCAGTTGAATGTAGTCCACGCCGCAGCGAGCAGCTTCGGCAATATTTTCGAGCAAACGGCGCCGGCGAGCCGTATCGTCCCCAGGGAATTGGGAGCGATCGGTGATGTAGTAGAGAAGCAAGAATTCAGTCGTCGGTCTTCAGTCGTCAGTCTTCAGTCACTGACCATCTGACGACTGAACACCAACGACTGACGATTGGGTTAAGGATTGGTCTTGGCAATTTCCGGGACCACCTCGCCGGTTCGCTTGGGTTGCTGCGGGGCCAGGTGATATTTGACCAAGCCGTCACGAAGAAATTCAAAGCCCTCTTCGGGCGAGTCCACCATGCGGAACAGATCCAGGTCTGCCGGCGAGATAGTGCCGGCATCGATCATGGCCTCAAAGTTGATCAGCCGTTTCCAGTACTCGCTGCCATAAATGAGTACCAGGATTTTCTTGGCAAGCTTCTGGGTCTGGGCCAGGGTCAGGATCTCAAACAGTTCGTCCAGGGTGCCGAAGCCGCCGGGGAAGATCACCAGGGCCTTGGCCAGATAGGCGAACCAGAACTTGCGCATGAAAAAATAGTGGAACTCGAAATTGAGCGCCGGCGTGATGTACGGGTTCGGATTCTGTTCGAATGGCAAGTTGATATTGAGGCCAATGGTTTTCCCGCCCGCTTCCTGGGCGCCCAGATTCGCGGCCTCCATAATGCCGGGTCCACCGCCGGTGGTGACCACAAAGCGGTGCCTGCGGGCTGGAATCTGGATCGACCACTGGGTCAACAGGAATGCCAAACGTCGCGAATCTTCGTAATAGCGCGCCATGTCTACGCTGGCCAGCGCTTTTTTCCGTTCGTCCGGGGGCTGGAGTCCAGGTCTTTTCTCGAGTTCAGTGAGATCCTGCTGGGCGTCGGAGGAACTGCGAAACCGGGCCGAACCGAAGAATACGACGGTGTCCTGGATCTGTTCTCGCCGGAAGCGAGCCAGCGGTTCCATGTATTCGGAGAGGATGCGCAAAAGGCGCCCCTCCGGACTGTTCACGAAGGATTCGTTTTCATACGCCAGTGAGGCAGGTGTGAGTTTACTTTCACTCATGATGAGGTTGTCTTTCCGTCAGTGCCGATTTGTTTCGTGGTAGTGAACCGCTTCCCAAAATCCGATCCAGATATCCAGCAATCCCAGGCCGCTGCACAGGCCGCGAACAAAACCGTTGGAAACAAAGGCCCTCAATGCAGGAGAGCCGAGCAGAAAGTGGTTGTCCGTCCATTCCGGCCTCCAGGGAAGAATTAGTAGAAGAACTCCCATGGCGGCGCAAACAAATACCAGCAACAGGACTAGAATGCGATGCAGCCAAAGCTGAAGACCTGCATGACGCAGAGAGTCGCCATCGCGTGGCTGGTTCTTCAAATCAGTTGCCTGCAGCGCCTCGGGCGGCAACTTCGCCTCCAGAGAATCAGTGGGAACTTTGTCCATGGGAGAATCGGGGCTTGATGTCACGCCACGCCCCCCTGGGGCGTGCATGCAAAGGAATGGATCTTTTCCGCGCCAGCCTTCAAGCTTAAAAGCAAACCCATTCTGACATTCTACGACTTCAGGGCTTTAATGCGCTCAGCCACATCCCGGTAGTCGATGTTGCTGCCGTACACTTCCATGAAATGCTTCAGCGCCACAGGTTTGTTGCCTGCGGCTTCATAGGAAGCCGCCAGCTCATAGTTCAGGGCGGTACGGGTTTCTTGATCGATACCGGGCAATTTCAGGGCGTTCTCATACCAGCGAATGGCCGCTTCGGGAACTCCTTTGTCGAGGAAGCACTGGGCCAGCCAGGTGTAAGTCTGCATCAGCTGCGGGAAATCGTGACCGCGGTCCACGGCTTGGCAAACTTTCTGTAACTCGCCGATAGCTTCGTCCAGCAAGCCCATTTCCCGGAAGGCCACGCCCAAATTGTAATGGGTCTCGGGATCTTCCTGGGTGTTGGCGGCGTCATCTTCAAGTTCTTGTTTCAGCTCGCCGAACATGTCCGCCAAGTCTACGCTCGCGGCATCCACTCTGGGCGCCGCGGGCGAGACATCGGTAGCGAGCGTCCGCTTTTTAGTCGGCTGATAAGTGAAAGTCGGAACTGCAGCGGAAGGCGCAGCTTCAAGGGCCGGTGCCGGAGCGGCAGCCGTGGCTGCATGTCCGGAGGTTGCCGCAATCGACTCGAATCGTCGAGGCTGCGGTTCCGGCACCTGCGGCGGTGGAACTGGTGGCAAGAAGCTGTCGCCCAGCGAAGCTTCCAGGTCGGAGACAAACTCGCCCAGCACACCCGCGGACTCCACTGCCGGGCTGGCTTGGGCGTACTCGGCCTGGGCCGGCTGAGGAGTGGGGACAATGGTGCGGATGGGCATCTTGGGCAGGAATTCGTTCCCGGGAGCGTCGTCATGAGCGGGGTGAAGATCCGAAACAAATTCTCTGTCTACCACGGGCTTGGATCGTGCCAGGGAAGGCCTTTCAGCTTCGTCCTCTTCCACGGCTGGTTCTTCCGCGGCTGGAATCTCGTCCGCCTCATCAACCGAAACTTCCTCTACCGCTTGACCTTGCTTCGAGCTGGCGGCGGCTGCGGCAGCCTCAATTTCCTGCCAGATCGACGCCAGCTGCGCCGCGCCTGGTTTCAGCTTCTCCAGCTTGGCGAAGACCACGCGGGCCTGTTCAGGCATAGAGTGCGCCAGATAGAAACGAAGCTCTTCGATTGTCTCGGTGACGGCTTCCGTGTCCGGCACTTCGGCTGGTTCCTGCGCAAAGGTCGGGGCTGGTTCATCCGAAACCTCACCCTCCCACTCCGCGGAAATGTCGATTTCACTGGTGGTCGCCGGTGGTTCCGTATGGACTTCAAATTCGCTGGAGGCAGGACCTGTAGAGGCTGCCGCCTTGTGAAAGAAGAGTCCGGAGGCCGAAGGCCCAGCGGCAGGAGCGACGTCGGCAGCATCATCGTAATCTGCGGCGCGGCCGAAAGCCACCGGTGTCGCCTGTTCAATCTTTGCGCGCCCAAACGGCGCAACTGAGGGAGACTCCGATTGAGCTGCTTCGACCGCTTTGGAAGTGCGTTCTTCGTATTTGTCAGCCAGGTCCTTATAGCGGGTGGCTTCGTCCGGGTGTCCCGCGTCGTGGTAGAGCTGTTCCAGATTGCGGCAGCAAACCGCGGCCTCGCTGAAGCGGCCGGCCCGCGTGTGTAAGGCTGCCAGCCGCTGGTTCAGGCGCAGATCACGAGGGGCTTTCGGCAAGGCGGAGAGCAACGGTCCCAGCGCCTTGGCCGGCATGTTGTAGGAAACGAATAGTTCGGCATCGGTCAGAGCCGCCCGTACAGCCAGGGCGATCTCGTCGGGATAACGCTGGTCGATAAAAGGCGCAGTGGCTTCGAGTTCCTCCACCAGGACCGCACCCTCTTCCGCTGTGATCAGCCTTGTGCCGGGCGCGGCGCCGCCAAGCTTGGCCAGCACTTGCTGATAGTTGCGGGTGTGTAACTGGTTCTGGGGCTCCAGTTGCGTGAGCTTCAAATAATAGTCACGGGCTTTCTCAAGATTTCCAGAATGCACACAGGCGTGCCCGAGCAATTCGTAGACCTCGGTCATGTGCGAGCTGTCGCCTGCTCTTTGGGAAAGGTCGAGGATGGTTTCCAGGGCCGGCACGTCTTCGCGCATGTGCCCGATCAGGGAATGCAGGGTTTCGAGAACTTTGGTTGAGTCCGTGGACACCAGACGATCGGAATACAGCTGGTAGACCTGCAGAACTTCGGTGTAGTTTCCTACCGCCATGAGCGCGTCCGCGTATACGGTAATCGCGCCCGTGTCGCTGTGGATCGTGCACAACTTCGCCGCCAGCGTACCCGCTTCAGGCAAGCGTCCGCTTTGCAGGTAGGCCTGCATGAGTGCGCGCAATCCCTCGGGGTGGGTGTCGAGATCCGCCACTTTCTCCAGGTTCTTTATGGTGCCGGCCATGTCGCCGGAATCGAACGCGTTGCGGCCGCGGAGCAGCATGGCTTGGCTGTTGCTCGGGTCCAAGGTGAGCATGCGGTTCAGGATTTCCTCGGCTGGACCCAGTTGCCCACGGGTGCGGAGGCTGTCCGCGGCTGCGGCGAAGAGCTGCCAGGCCTCCGTCTTCTTGTTGAGCCGCACATAAACCTCGGCCAGCCGCGTGCGCATGGCCACGTTTTCCGGATCCATTTCGAGCGTCTTCTGGAAAATCCGGACTGCCTGTTCCAGTTCGCCAGAGCGCAGAAACTCTTCCGCCACCTGAAGGTATTGCGCCCGGGCATCATTAAAGAGGCCCTGCTGGGTGTAAAGCTCGGCTAAGCGAAGCACAATTTCCAAGGTAGGTTTCAGCTTGGTGAGCTTCTTGTACATGGCGATGGCTTTGACGGTGAAGCCCTGAGCCGCGTAGGCATCACCCACGCTCTTGAAAGATTCGATTGCCTTGTCGCTTTGGCCGAGACGGGCGTAGAGGTCGCCAATAGTATTGGAGACGGTGAGTTCCTTGGGGTCAGCTTTGAGGACCTTTTCGTACTCAGCGATGGCATTTTGCAATTTGCCCTGCTGGACGAATTTTTCCGCAGCGCTGAGAGCCTTCTGTTTGTTGAAGCCAAAACCGAACGCCATATGCTTGCTGACTCCAGGTCCGGTCCACCCTCCGCCAGAAAACATCTTCCCTGGGAAGCTCGACCGACAGGTTGGCCACCCGATCGGCCATGTCTGCCGATCATACGAGGGATGGTCTTTCGGACAAGGGTCATTGTAAGACGGGTTACC
>Ga0099829_10002416_pt1 | contig 10728 bp, 8 predicted proteins | sample CZO8metaG_3_FD_79336 | JGI IMG/M metagenome (GOLD analysis project Ga0099829, IMG submission 79336) | Vadose zone soil microbial communities from the Eel River Critical Zone Observatory, Northern California, USA - CZOApr15con2H2.8 metaG | ecosystem: Environmental > Terrestrial > Soil > Vadose...
TCAATCCCGTCACGCTGGCGCAGATCAGCCCGCTGCTGCGCAAGGCAACGATCGCCGTGGAGGACAAGAATTTCTACCAGCACGGCGGCATCGATTGGGCCCGGCTGGTCAAGGCGGGGATCATCGACACCATCGCGCGCCGTCCCGAGCAGGGGGCCAGCACCATCGATGAGCAGCTGGCCAAGATCGCCATCCTCCAATCACCGAAGAAATCGCTCCTGGTCAAGCTGCGCGAGGCCATGGTCGCGGTCTCACTGGAGTCGCGTTACAAGAAAGACGAGATCCTGCAGCTGTATCTCAATACCATCTTCTACGGGCACCACGCCACCGGCATCGAGGCGGCGTCACAGGTGTACTTTGGGAAGCACGCCAGCGAGCTCAATCTGGCCGAGGCCTCGATGCTAGCCGGCTTGCCCAACGCTCCAAGCTATTACGATCCGGTGCTGCACAAAGACCGGGCGAAATTCCGTCAGGTGATCGTGCTAGACGCCATGGTGCGCCAGAACGTGATCAGCCAGGCGCAGGCTGACGAGGCGAAGGACGCGCCACTGACCCTCGTGCTCAACGAGAGTCGCAGCAGCCAGGCGCCGCATTTCGTCGACTTCGTCTTCGAGCAGCTCGAAACCCTCTACGGCCCCAGCGTCGTCAGCCGCGGAGGCTTTGTCGTCAAGACCACGCTCGATCTCAACCTGCAGAAAGCCGCCGAGCACGCGGTCGCCGTGGGGCAGCAAAAGTTAGGGTCGCTGGGCGCCGACAACGGCGACTTCCTCGCCATCGATCCGAAGACCGGCGAGATCCTGGCCATGGTCGGCTCGGCTGACTTCTTCAACAACGACATCAAGGGCCAGTTCAACGTCGTGACGGGGCTCCGGCAACCGGGCTCATCCTTCAAGCCGTACGCCTACGAACAAGCTTTCCGCTCGCACAAACTGACCATGGGCAACCTGCTCGACGATACGTCGCGCCATTTCGCCGGCGGGCAATTCCACGACTTCGACTTCCGCGACATGGGCATCATCACCGCGCACACGGCGCTGCTGCTGTCGCGAAACATCCCGGCGCTCGAAACTATGCAGACCGCCGGTATCGACAACGTGATCAATCTGGCGCACGACATGGGAATTACCAGCAACCTGAAGAGCGAAGTGACCACGGCCATCGGCTCGAGCGAGGTTCGAATGCTCGACCACGCGGTGGGGTACGGCGTCTTCGCCTCGGGTGGGACTCGCCACGACCCGGTGTCGGTGCTCGAGATCGACGATATGCAGGGCAAGACCCTCGACAAGCCAAATCCGCCGCAGGGCAAGCATGTGCTCTCGCCCCAGGAGGCCTACCTGATCACCTACATCTTGAAGGACTATTCCAGAGCCTGGAACCTCGGCTGGAACAAGCCGTTCGCCGGGAAGTCCGGGACGACGAACGACTACCACGATGCCTGGATGATGGCCTACGCGCCGAACATCGTCATCGGAGCCTGGGTCGGACACACCGGTCCGGGCGACCAGAACATGCACGGTGTCTTCGGCACTATGGTTGGGAGCTCCGTGCTCCGCGATTTCATCAACAACGGCCTGAGCCAGGCCAATTTCAAGGTGGAAAGCTTCCAGCGCCCGAGCGGATTGGTCGACGGGGCTGCGTGCCAGAACAACACCAACGTCGGCCCATCTCCCTCGGCGTCGCCGTCGCCGTCGCCGTCGCCAACTTCAAGCGCCTCCCCGGGGGCCTCCGAAAAGGAGCTGTATTTGCCGGGCACGGAGTGCGTTGCGCCGCCCCCAACGCCGTCGCCTTCCCCATCCCCTTCCCCCAGCGACGTGCTGTCGCCAGTCCCGTCGATCGTGCCTAGCGGGATAACGCCGAGCCCGAGTCCTAGCGCGAGCAGAGCGCCGACGCCAACGCCATCACCGGCCGCGACCGGGACTCCATAGAATTGCTCTGATGGCCAAGAAGGCCGCTCCAAAGAAGGTCGCACGAAAAAAAGTCGCGCCAAAAAAGCCGCCCCACCACGAGAACCTGATCGAACGCGTGGCGGAAGAGCTCGAGGCCCGCTTCTTCGAAGGCGCGGAACTGGCCACGGAAACGTCGTCGGCCGAAACCAACGTGGCGCTGGCCGCACTCGGGGCTATCGAGGGTCCGCGGGACGTCAAGCAACCGGCCAGGCCAAAGGCTACCAACGCCAAGCGCAAAACTCCCCGGCCCAAAAAGCGCTAATCCGTTTCCGGTCTGCGACGGCGAGATCCGGCGGCTTCGCGCCTACCTGCGCGGTCTCGAGCAGCGCGGATGGTCGGCGCGCAGGCAGTGCCGCGGCTGGAGCGTCAAGGACGTGGTCGCCCACCTGTCCACCGACGAGGTCTACAACCAGGCCTGCCTCGACGAGACCCTCGACCGTCTGCCGTCGGCGAGCGGTGAGCTCACCGGTTGGAACGCCCGGGGCGTTCGCGTGAGACGCGCGATGCCCCCGTTGGAAGTCCTCCAGGAATGGGAGGCGCGCCAGGAGCGAGTCCGGCGGGCCTGGGGCGCCCTTGGGATCAACGCCCGGATCCAGACCAGCGCCGGCCCCTATCCGCTGCGGCTGGAGATCTGGCACCTGGCGCGCGAATACGCTATCCACGCAGACGACATCCAAGTCCCGATGACGGCGCGCGAGCGCCAGGCCCAACTGCGCTGGCGTGTTGCCTTCGGGCTTTTCGCTGCCCAGGAGGAGGGTGAGCCGGTCGACGCCGAGGTCGAGCATGATCGGGTGCAGCTGCGGCAGGGCGGCCGTCAGTACGACCTCGACTTCGAGACCTTCATCGCCTACCTCACCGACCGGCCCCAGCAGCTCAAGGATCCGGCCGGGCGGCGGCTGTTGCGCCAACTGCGGGTGCAGGGTTAGCGATGCCCAAGCAAGAATTTATCTGCACCTATTGCGGAAGACGGGTCTTCGCCGAGCGCGGGCCGCTGACCGTCCTCAAACTTTGCCGCTCCTGCTTCGAGAAGGCGAGGGCGGCCCAGCGGCCTGGGCCGGACCCTAAGGAAAGCCCGCCGCGAAACCCGTCTTCAACCGGCTAAGCTGTGCCCAGATTCCTTAGGGAGAGAAAGGAGTGAGAGGTTGATGAGAAGCGAGGCTCGTGGGATCACGATCGCGTTGGCACTTATTTTGGCTGCCTGCGGCGGGACGACCTCGACCGGGGGCGCCACGACTTCCTACCAGGGAAAGACCATTCAGCTCGGTGCCATCCTCTCGCTGACCGGCGCCGGCGGTGTCTACGGTCCGAGCTCTAAGAATGGCGCGGACCTGGCCGTCGAGATGATCAACAACTCGGGCGGTGTCAACGGCGCCAAGATCTCACTCGACACCCGGGACGACGCTTCGGACAAGGCCCAATCGGCGCAGGTAGCACAAACCCTCATCCAGGGAGGGCAGCTGCTGGCGCTCCTCGGCCCGACCCTTTCGAACTCGGCCGTCGCCGTACACCCGCTCGCGGAAAGCTTCAAGATCCCGATTCTCGCGGTCAGTACCACGGGCATCAACATCGTGCCCAACTGCAATGCCCCGTCCACGGTTCCCTGCAAGTACGTCTTCCGCGACAGCCTCGGCGAGGAGACGGCCATTCCCACCAACATCAAGATCTATGCCGCCAAAGCGCATCCCAAAACCGGCGTCCTGATGGTCGCCAACGACGACAAGTTCTCAAAGGACGGCGGAACCATCGTCACCAACACCGTCGGCCAGTACGGCATCACCCTGCTGGACACGATCCAATTCAGCAAAACCACCGCCGATTTCGCCACGCCGGTGACCAAGGCCCTCTCGAAGAAGCCCGACGTGATCTTCATTACCAGCCTGGGCGGCATCCCGGCCACGATCATGATCGAAGCCCGCAAACAGGGCTTTACCGGCCAGTTCCTGGGCGGTAACGGCTTCAACACTGCCAAGGTCTCAAAACAAGCGGGCGCCGCAGGACAGGGTGCCGAGAGCGGGAGCGCCTGGTACCTGGACAACACCTTCCCGTCGAACGCCGAGTTCGTGAAGGCCTACCAGGCCAAATACAGCAGCGCCCCGGACCAATTCGCGGCGCAAGGCTATGCGGCGATCCTGATCCTGGCCGACGCGGCCAAACGGGCCAACCTGACCTTCAGTGACGTGGCGGGCGACCGCAGCAGGCTCCGCGACGCGATGGAGACCGTCAACATTCAGACACCGCTCGGTCCGTTCCAGTTCACCAGCACGCACGACGTCAAGCAGACTGTCTGGGTAATCCTGATGGATGGACACGGTGGGTTCAACCTCCTGGCATCGGTAAACCCTAGCTAAGAACGCGTTGACCCAACAGGTCCTCAACGCGATCTTTATTGGGTCGATCTACGCGCTGTTCGCCGTCGGTTACACGCTCGTCTTCGGCGTGCTCGACGTCCTCAACCTCGCCCACAGCGCGGTCTTCATGCTGGGCGCGGTCATCACCTATTCGCTCGTGGCGCTGCACGGCATGCCCTTTCTGCCGGCAGCCATCATCGCCGTCTTCGTCTGCGGCCTGCTTGGCCTGCTGATCGAGTTCGTCGCCCTTCGGCCGCTCCGCCGCCGGAACGCGCCGCCGATTTCAGCCCTGATCTCCACCATCGGGCTGGCGCTAATCTTCGTCGCCATCGTCGAGCAGGCCACGCCTGGCACTTTGTTCTCGTGGCTCTGGCAGGATGGAGCCAACTCGGTGCAGTTTCCGGCCGGAACGGTGCCGAACCCGACCTATCACCTTGCGGGCCTGACGATCGAGGGCACCAAGCTCGGCATTCTCATCACCTCAGTGGTGCTGATGCTGGTGCTCGGCTACGTTATCCGCTATACGCAGATCGGTCGGGCCCTGCGCGCCGTCGCCGAGAACCGCCGCGCCGCGACCCTGCTGGGCATTAACGTCGACCGCATCTTCGCCTCGACCCTCTTTCTCTCTTCCGCGCTCGGCGGCCTTGCCGGCATCCTCTTCGGGCTGGCCATCTCCGACATCAGTCCCTACATCGGGCGTGATCAAGTCGAGCTCAAAGGCCTCGCGGTCATTGTGCTCGGCGGCATGGGCAGTATTCCCGGCGCGGTTCTGGGCGGCTACATGTTGGGCCTTATCGAGGTCTTCGCCTTCGTGCGGTTCGGTAGCAACGTCGAGGCGGGGGTGGCCTTTGCGGCACTCTTCCTGGTGCTGGTGCTGCGACCGCAAGGCCTTTTCGGCGCCAGGTTGCGAGAGCGACTCTAAGTGCCGCGCTAGGTCGCCATGGACTTCTTCATCCAGCTCTTGACCAACCCGGTCGGCTTCTACAACCAGCACGAGCTGCTCATCGCCCAGATCGGTATCAATGCCATCCTCGCGATCGCGATCTTTGTGACCTTCTATTCCGGCCAGCTCACGCTGGCAAATGCCGGCTTCATGGCGATCGGCGCCTACACGACCGTCATCATGAGCCTCTACCTACCGACGCCCCTTCCGTTGAACATGCTCGTCGGTGCCCTCCTGGCCGGGCTGGTCAGCGTGGTGGTCGGCCTGCCGGTGCTGCGCTTGCGGGGTGTCTTCCTCGCGATCGCCACCATCGGCTTTGTCGAAGCCCTGCGGCTTGGCGTCATCCTCAATGTGCCGATCACCGGCGAAGGGCAGGGCCTTCACAATCCCACCGCCGATCCGCTGGGCGGCATCGTGCCGATCCTGATCTCCTTGCCCATCCTGGCCTACCTCGTGTGGCGGCTCACCAAGTCCCGACTGGGCCAGGCATGGTCCGCCATCCGGGAGGACGAGCTGGCCGCCTCGAGCAATGGGATCAACGTCCCTCTCTACAAGATGATCGCGTTCATCATCAGTGCCGTCCTCGCCGGCTACGCGGGCGCGCTGGAAACCCACATCAATTTCTTCGTCGACCCCACCGAGTACGGCATCGGCCGCACCATCCAGATTCTCACGTTCGCGGTCGTCGGCGGGACCACCAACGTCTTCGGCCCGATCGTCGGTGCTGTTTTCCTGACGTCGCTGCCCGAGATCGTGCGACAGTTCGCTTCCTATCGCGATGTCGTCAACGGGGTCATCCTGATCCTCGTTATCATCTTCCGACCGCAGGGCATCGTTGGCCGTGGCGGTCTCGCCATTATCCGGCCGCGCTGGTGGACCCGACGGAGAGCGCATGAACGCCCTGCTGCAGCTCACTGACGTCCGCCGCCACTTCGGCGGCGTGCACGCCGTCGACGGTGTCTCCCTCGAGATCGAAGAAGGCAGCATCTTCGGCTTGATCGGACCCAACGGCGCGGGCAAGACGACGCTGGTCAACGTGGTGACGGGCTATATCCGCTTGCAGGGCGGCAGCATTCTTCTTAGTCCTCCCCCGCGTGCTGGGGAGGGCAGGGTGGGGGCAGTCGAGCTCGCACGACGTCCACCGCATGCGATCGCCCGCCTCGGCATCGGACGGACCTTCCAGACGCTGCGCCTCTATCGCAACCTGACCGCGATCGAGAACGTCCTGATCGGGATGCACACCCATCGGCGCGACGACACGCTGCGGCAACTGCTGCCTCTGCGGCCGTTGATGCGCCTGGATGACCGGCGTCTTACGGAAGCCCGCGAGCTGCTGCAGAGCGTCGGCCTGAATCCGGACCGGCACGGAGATCGCCGTGCGTCGACACTTTCGTACGGCGATCAGCGCCGCGTCGAGGTGGCCCGCGCCCTGGCGCTGAAGCCGAAGCTCCTCATCCTCGACGAACCGGCGGCCGGCATGAACCCTGCCGAGAAAGACCGGGTTGGCGAGCTGATCCAGCAACTCAACGAGGGTGGTCTCACCGTGTTGCTGATCGATCACGACATGCGATTGGTGATGGGGGTCTGTAAGCGGATCGCTGTTCTCAACTTTGGACGCAAAATTGCCGACGGGTCGCCGGCGACGGTATCGAATGACCCAGCCGTCGTGACCGCCTACCTTGGCACCGACGCGTCGAGGACGTCCAGCCACGTTCCAGGCTCGGAAGAGATGGACCTCGCCGCCACCTCGAAGCCGGCGGCGTCGGCCGAGCCTGCCTCTGCCCTGCTCGACGTCCGGGACCTCGAGGTCGCCTACGGCGCGATCAAAGCGGTGCGCGGTGTTTCGTTCGCCGTAGGAAAAGGGGAAATCGTTGCCCTCATCGGAGCCAACGGCGCCGGGAAGTCGACCATTCTGAACACCCTTTCGGGTGTGCTTCGGCCACACGCCGGCAGCGCACGATTCGGCGACCTCGATCTCACGACCGCCGCCCCTGACAAGATTGTGCGCGCCGGGCTGGCGCAGATCCCCGAAGGCCGCGAGATCCTGGCGCGACTCACCGTGCGCGAGAACATGGAGTTGGGCGCCTGGGCTCGCCGGGACCGCGGAGCGGCCCATCACGAAATCGACGATCTGATGAAGCAGTTCCCGATCCTCGGTCAGCGGCACAACCTTCCCGCGGGACAGCTGTCCGGCGGCGAGCAACAGATCCTGGCGATCGCGCGCGGACTGCTGGCGCACCCCAGGCTCTTGCTCCTCGATGAGCCATCGCTCGGGCTCGCTCCGCAAATGGTCGACACCGTCTTTGAGGTCATCCAGCGGATCCACAACGAGGGCGTCACCATCCTGCTGGTCGAGCAGAACGCGCTCCGCGCGCTCGAAATTGCGGATCGCGCCTACGTCGTCGAGACAGGCCGCATTCTTCTGAGCGGAACCGGCGCGGCGTTACGACGAAACCCCGAGGTGCAAAAGGCATACCTCGGCGGCTGATTCCTTCATTACCCCTCGCCCGCACGCGGGTTCTACTGCGGTATGACCTGCCAGCTTGACTGATAGATCCGGTCGTGTACCTCGGCGGTGGCAATTGCCCAGAGGACTGGACGCTGCTGCTCGGCGTCCTCCGATGATGTGACCTGCATTGGCCAGGCATTAAGCGAAGCGGCTCGCGGATCGACGGGTCCGCCGGCCACGAGGTGGGGATGGGTGAAGCCCGGCGGAAAGACCGCGCTGATGGTCACCGGCTGGAGTCGCTCGCCCGTGAATCGACTGGTCGACTTCGACAACTCCGTCCAGGTCAGCAGCCATGACCCAATGAAGCCTCCATCGCCATCCGGTGCCGGCGCCTTGGCTGACACCTCGCCTCTCCCGCGAAGGAGCGAGGCGTTCATCTGTTGCAAGACATCAACCGCGACCGGCGTGAGTAGCTCGAAGGCCGCCATATAGCGCGCGTGTCGGTGGGTTCCGGACGCCCCCTCGTACGCGTTCTCCCTCAGATCCTCGAGATGACGCTCGATGCCGTCGATCCAGACGGACGTGCGCTCGGTTTCCATAACCTTATTTCACCCCATCAGGCGCACCAGCCGCTCGCGCTGATCCGGGTCGAACCAGGGCGGGTCGCCGGCCTGCGCGTTTTCAGTCGGACGTCCCAGCGTCTTGGTCGCCGATAGCACGCAGCTGACCCGCTTATCGCTGGCGATCCACTTGAGGATGGCCTGCGCCCAGGTCTTCACCCCAAACGCCTTGATCCTGCGGGCTTGGGGGGTTGTCGAGGACGCCGTTGCGCAGCGGACTATGCACGAGCACACCCAGCCCCAGCTCGCCGCCCAATGGAAAGACCCGGCGCTCGGCCTCGCGGCGACGCGGGTTGTATGGAACCTGGATCATGTGCAGCCGCCCGGTGCGCATCACGTCGCACAGGTCGTCGAAAGCACCGGGGTCGTAATGGGTGGCGCCGACCGCAACCACCTTCCCCTCCCCTCTCAGCGCCTCGAGCATCTTGAGCTGCACCTTCCAATTGACGAGGTTGTGCACCTGGTAAATCTCGACCCGCCCGAACCGCTGGAGTGCATGCCCGGCCTGTTGCCGCCCCTCAGCTGGGCTGCTCGTCCAGATCTTGGTGGCGATGATCGCGTTGTCTCGGCGGCCGTCCAGTGCCTTGGCCAGTGCGTCCTCGGCTCGCTGGTACATGGGCGACGAATCGAAGAGGTTGATGCCGGCCGAGAGCGCCTCGTCGACGATGGGCCGCCGGTCCGCCGTCGTATCGAAGGTCTGCCAGGTGCCCATCCCGATAACCGGCACCTGTAGCGTGGTGCGGCCGAGCTTACGTCGTTCCAGCGGGTTGCTTGAGGTTTTCGATCGGCACCGGTTCGACCAGTTCGGCCAACTTGAAGCCGAACGCCTGCGAGTAGAAATACAGCTCGCCTTCGAGCGCGCGCTTGATGTTCTTCGCGATCCGGAAGCCGTGCTGCTCGCCTTCGAAAGGAATGTAGGCGACCGGGAGGCCCTTCTTGCGGAGGGCGTCGACGATCAGCTCGGCCTGGTTGGGTGGGACGATCTTGTCCTCCAAGCCCTGAAAGAGGATGACCGGCGCCGTGATCCGGTCGAGGTAGTGAATCGCGGAGCGCTCTCGATAGATGTGCCGTTCCTCGGGCCAGCGGCCGATGAGGCCCTGGTCATACATCGACTCAAATTTGTGAGTGTCACTGTGAAAGACTTCGAGGTCGCTGATGCCGAAATGGCTGGCTCCGGCCGTGAAGTAGTGCGTGGACGTTAAGGCTCGCAGCACCGTGTAGCCGCCGGCGCTGCCACCCGTGATGGCCACCCGGTTGCCGTCGGCGAGCCCGCGATCGACCAGGCACCGAGCGCCGTTGACGCTGTCATCGACGTCGACGACGCCCCACTGCCCGTTGAGTCGCTGTCGGTAATCGCGCCCGTACCCCGTGCTTCCGCCGTAGTTGACCACCAGATAGCCGAAGCCGCGCGAGGTCCAGAATTGATCGCCGAGGTCGAGCGCGTTCGAAACCGAGCCCGTCGGGCCACCGTGCACGTAGACGATCAGTGGCGGCAGCTCGCCGGCCGGGGCTTCATAGTCCGGATTCACCGGCGGGTAGAAGAATCCATGGGCGGTCACGCCGCCTTCGGTCGGAAACTCGATCGCCGCCGGCATCGACAGATAGGTCGACGCCACCGGCACCTCGCCCGACTGTCGGATCACGTCGACCCGACCGGTGTTCAGATCGACGGCAATGAGGGCGGGCATTTGGGTCGGCGATCCTGCAATCGTGAACGCCTTGCCCGCACGCGCCTGGATGTAGGGCGCGAATGCCGTGTACGGCGTGTCGAGATCTTGCACGCGCTTGTCCTGCAGGTCGACCGTCACCAGTCTGGCGAGGCCGTTGGACCGCACCTGGGAAACGATCCTGCGCTCCGATTCGAAGGCGTAGGTGGACATCCCGAAAAGCCATGATGTGGTCCCCAGCTCGGCCGGGAGCTGCACGACCGGCTCGATGTCCTGGCCCTGCCAGCGGTAGAGGTTCCACCAGTTGGTCCGATCGGAAACGAAATAAAGCACGCCGTCTGGCGACCACGCCGGCTGGAAGATCGACTCCCGTTCCCCGCCCGCGACTTTGCGCGGCGTCATCAGGGCGCCATCGTCGGTCAGCGCCGCCACCCACAACTCGGTCCCGTCCCAGGGCATATTCGGGTGATTCCACGTCAGCCACGCTAGATGCGATCCGGACGGGCTCAGCCGCGGGCTCGAATAGAAATCGTTGCCCTCGAGCAGCGTCAAACCCCCACCCTGCCCTCCCCCGCTAGCGGGGGAGGGTGATGAGCCTGACGCTTCCGCAGTGGGAGAGGGTGAATTGGGAAGACTGACGATGCTGTTGACGGCCCAGGTCGAGCCCGTGCTGTGGTCCTCTCGGACCGCAATCAGCCGGTTCCGACGGTCGTCGAGTATCAGGTCGGCATACCGGATGTCCTTCGCCGGCGTGA
>Ga0099829_10002417_pt1 | contig 10726 bp, 5 predicted proteins | sample CZO8metaG_3_FD_79336 | JGI IMG/M metagenome (GOLD analysis project Ga0099829, IMG submission 79336) | Vadose zone soil microbial communities from the Eel River Critical Zone Observatory, Northern California, USA - CZOApr15con2H2.8 metaG | ecosystem: Environmental > Terrestrial > Soil > Vadose...
CGACCTTGCCGGTCATCGGCGTCCCGATCCCGTCAACATCCCTGCAGGGCATGGATTCCTTACTCGCGACTGTGCAAATGCCCGCGGGCATTCCGGTAGCAACCGTCGCCATCGGCAAGCCCGGCGCGACCAACGCCGGGATCCTGACCGCGCAGATACTCGGCCTAGCGGATGCGGCGATTGCGAAGAAACTGGCCACGCACAAAGAGAAGCTCGCGCGCGGCGTGGAAGAGAAATCAAAAAAACTGAACGCGACGATGGAAAAGTGAGCGAAACAGCAAGCGGAGCCTTGTTGTCGCTCACAGCTTCAAGCTTTTCAGATATTCCCGGAACTCCCCGCCCAGATCTTCGCGTTTCAGCGCAAACTCAACCGTGGCTATGAGGAAGCCGAGTTTATCGCCGGTATCGAAACGACGTCCTTCATAGACGTAGGCGTACATCTTCTCGCGTTGCAGCAACCCGCGCAGACCGTCCGTCAGTTGCAGTTCGCCCCCCGCACCCGGCTTGATGTCCGAAAGCGTTTCGAAGACCGTCGGCGTCAGAAGGTAGCGCCCGATAACCGCCAGATTCGAAGGCGCATCCGCGAGCTTCGGCTTTTCCACCAGGTCGAGAACCTCATAGAGTCTGCCACCGGAGCCCGCGACCTCTTTCGCCTTTAGCACGCCGTAAGAAGAAATCGCGGTCCCGTCAACGACCTGTGTCGCGATCACGGAACACCGCTTCTCGTCGAATACGTTCATCAACTGCTTGAGCACTGGCACTTTCGCATCGATTACGTCATCGGCGAGCAAGGTGGCAAACGGTTCGTCGCCAATCAATTCGCGCGCGGTCAGCACGGCGTGTCCCAGGCCCAGCGCCTCCTTCTGACGGACGTAGGCCACGTGGATCATGTCCGAAATCTGGCGCACGATCTTGAGTAAGTCGTGCTTGCCTTTTTCTTCGAGCATCTTCTCCAACTCATAGCTGACGTCGAAATGATCTTCGATCGCGCTCTTGCCGCGTCCAGTGATGATGATGATCTGGTCGCATCCGGCCGCCAGCGCCTCTTCCACTCCATACTGAATAATGGGCTTATCGACCAGCGGCAGCATCTCTTTTGGCTGAGCTTTGGTGGCCGGGAGAAAGCGGGTGCCCAACCCGGCGGCGGGAAAAATGGCTTTGCGGACAGTTCGGATCCTGCGGCGGTCGCTATTCGTTCGTCGTTCGAGTGTCGGCTTCATCGCGGAATCATTCTAAACCGCTGATTGCCTCGCCCGCTCGTGTGGGGACGGGCGCCCTCGCCCGTCCAAGCCGAGCGCAGTTCGGCAGCCACCTGCAGCCACAGCGACTCCCGGACTCTTCCGTTCCCTACGTGGCTTGTGCGGGGATTTCGCGCGCTTCCAGCTCTTCCAGCAGGTCGCGCAGCGTTTGCAGGATTCCTCCGGCGCTGTCGATCTTTATCGAGAACTTCAACGTACCGTCAGGAGTAAATTGCGTGCCCCGCTGCGATGCTACAAAGCGCGCCAGCTTCTCCGGATCAATCGAAGCATTCTGGCTGAACTTGATGTTCACAAATTCGCGCTTGCGCTCGATGGCATTTGCGCCGACCCGCGTCGCCTGCAGTTTGAGCGCGGCGTACTCCAGCAGGTTGCGAACCGCGCGCGGCGTCTCGCCGTACCGATCAATCAACTCTGAGCGCACATCGTGCAACTGCGATTCGGTCTCGACTCCTGCGACGCGCTTATACATCCGCAGGCGTTGGTTCTCCTCTTTTATATAGTCGGAAGGAATGCGGATGTTGAGACCAAGATTGAGTTGGATTTCCGTTACTTCAACGCCGGCCTCGCCCTTCATCTCGCGCACGGCGCGCTCCAGCATCTGCGTATAAAGTTCGAATCCCACCGCCTCGATGTGGCCGCTCTGCTCGCCACCCAGAAGATTTCCCGCGCCCCGCAGTTCGAGATCGAGGGCAGCAATCTTGAAGCCGGCACCCAGGTCAGAGAATTCTTTCAAAGCAGCAAGACGACGGCGGGCGATCGGCGTCAACTCGATTTCCGCGGGCAGAAGCAGGTATGCGTAGGCGCGCCGGTTCGAGCGGCCCACCCGTCCGCGAAGCTGATAAAGCTCCGACAATCCCAGCCGATCGGCGCGATTGATGATGATCGTGTTGCATAGCGGGATGTCGAGACCGTTTTCAATAATCGTGGTCGAGACCAGGATGTCAGCATCATGATGCATGAATTTCAGCATCACTTTTTCCAACTCCCCTTCACCCATCTGCCCGTGGCCCACGGTGATGCGCGCATTCGGAGCCATCGCTTGGAGCTTGGCCGCAATCTCCCAGATCGTGTCGATGCGGTTGTGCACGAAATAAACCTGGCCGCCGCGCTCGAGTTCCTGTTCGAGCGCCGACTGAATAAGCTTTTCGTCCCAGTTTGCGACCACCGTCTGGATTGCCATGCGGTCTTTGGGCGGCGTTTCGATCACGCTCATGTCACGCAAGCCAACCAGCGACATATGCAGCGTGCGCGGGATCGGCGTCGCTGACAGGGTGAGCACATCAACTTCCGTTCGCATCTGCTTGATGCGTTCTTTGTGGCGGACACCGAAGCGCTGCTCCTCGTCCACCACCAAGAGGCCGAGATCGGCGAACTTCACGTCCTTTGAAAGCAGGCGGTGAGTGCCGATCAGGATATCCACTTTGCCGGCTTCCACTCTTTGCAAAATTTCTTTGACCTGCTTGGCCGTCCGGAAGCGGCTGATCATTTCTACCGTGAGCGGAAACGGCGCGAACCGTTGCTTGAAGGTCTCGTAGTGCTGGAAGGCAAGCACAGTGGTAGGCGCAAGCATGGCGACTTGCTTGTTGTCGCTCAGGGCCTTGAAGGCCGCCCGCATCGCGACTTCGGTTTTGCCGTAACCGACGTCGCCGCACAGCAGACGATCCATGGGGAGTTGCGATTCCATGTCGCGCTTCACGTCGGCGATAGCCTGCGCCTGATCTTCGGTCTCGTTGTATTCGAACGAATCTTCGAACTCCTTCATCCACTCCGTATCTGCCGGGAAAATGTGACCGCGCGCAGACTGCCGCTGCGCATAGAGCTTGAGCAACTCGTCGGTCATGTCCTTCATCGCCTTGCGGACGCGGGCTTTCGTCTTGCCCCATGCCTGCGTGCCAAGATGACTCAGAACCGGCTTCGCGCCCTCCGACGAGCGATATTTCTGGACCAGATCGAGGCGAGTCAGCGGAACATAGAGCCGCGCAGATTCCGCGTACTCCAGCAACATGAATTCGGCGGCGCCGTCGCCCTGGTTGATTTCTTTTAGACCCTGATACTGCCCGATACCGTGCTCCACGTGGACAACGTAGTCGCCGACCTGCAAATCGCGGAAATCGGAAAGAAACGCCGAGACTTTCGATTTCTGCCGTTGCGGCCGCGCCGCGACCAGATCCGATTCGTCGAACAGATCGCGTGCCCCAAAAATCGCGAGATGCGCCTCGGGCAAAACAAACCCGTCGGGAAGGTAAGCCTTCAGCAGCGTAGTAGTGAGAACGTCGCCGGCAAAATAGGATGTTTCGTCGGCATAGCTTTCTCCGCTCCGCGTGCGGCTTCCCAGCCGATACGAAGCGTTGTACTCGGTGAACATATCGGCGAGGCGCTCGACCTCCCCAGTGTTGGGCGCGGCAAGAATTACCTGCGTGCCGCCGCCAACCAGCTTCTGAACCTGCTCGATCATGGCCGGTACCGCACCGTGGAAGCGCGTCGCGGGCTGCGCAAGAAATGCGGCTTCTGTTCTCCCTTCGCGCCCCACCGCCAGATATTCGAAATCGGCTCCAGGGAGCGCCGCCGTTTTTTCTCGCCAGCTTTCTGGCGTCAGATAAAGATCCGCGGGATGAACCAGGTTCCCCACTCCGCTGCGCTCGTGCGCTTCTTCAATGCGGGCCCAGACTTTGTCGAGTTCCTGCACCAGCGCGTCAGGCTCGTCGAGAATCACTCGCGCGTCCGGAAGTAAGTCGAAAATGCTGCGGTCGGCGCCCGCCACCGGAGCGTAGAACTCCCAACCCGGAAAAACTCCAGCGCCGGAGTCGCGCACGGCTTGCTCCACAATCTCCGGCGATCCCGCAATGCGTTTCCCCGAAAGCCGCGCGTTGATCGAGCCCAGAAGTTCTTCCGTGACCGGCGTTTCCGTCAGCGGCAGAAGCAACGCTTCATCGACTGGGTTTGAAGACCGCTGACTCGCCGGATCGAACTTGCGCATCGATTCAACTTCATCCCCGAAAAACTCGACGCGCACTGGACGGTCCGCCTCCGGTGAGTACACATCCAGAATGCCGCCGCGAGCGGCGTACTGCCCCGGCATTTCCACGACATCAGTTGCGCTGTAGCCGACCGTGTTCAAGTGCTCGAGCAGCTTCTCCAGGTCGAAAGATTCACCGCGACGGAGAACCCGCGCCAGGTCGGCGTAGTAGTCAGGAGGGCGAAGAAGAATTGTGGTCGCGGTGACCGGAGAAACGACGATCGCAGCGCGGCCCGTCGCGATCTTCCACAATGCCGTCGCTCGTTCTTCCTGAATCTCCGGATGCGGCGACAAATTCTGGAAGGGAAGCACGTCGCGCGCTGGAAGGCTTACGACCGAGTCTGGGTCCGCAGCTCCGGTCAGTTCACAGAACGCGCGCAGCACGGGCAGCAGTTCTTCGGCAGCGCGGTTGTCCGCAACCACCAGTACAAATGGACGCTCAACCGTGCGCCGCAACAAAACAACGATCAGCGCCTTGGCTGCCGAGGACAGTCCGGTGACACTCATCCGCCCCACGCTCTCCCGCAGATGGGAGGCGGCGCGCGTGAAGGCAGTTAATTGTTCCACCTCCGCGAAAAGTTCGCGGACGAACGGCAAAAGCATTTCTCTTTGATTCTACCAAGCCGGGCGAAATGGGGTCGTTTCGCAGTGGAGAGACGGGCGTCTCGCCCGTCCAGCCGGGCGGGGACGCCCCGCTCTCCAGCAGCAAACTACGACCGAGGGCTGCCCCTACTACTTCCGCAGCAGCGGCCGCGTCAGGCACGTCGGTCCGCCCGCCCCGTTTATACAGATCTCCGACCCCGGAAACGTGCGCACCTCGAAGCCCGCGTCGCGCATGCGCTGATTCGTTTTGGCGTTCTCTTCAATCGCAATCAAGCGTTTGTTCCCCAACGCGAGTACGTTGCAGGCCAGCGAGTCGCGTTCGGAGTAATCAATCTGGAGCAGCCGAAACCCGCGCCCCTTCAGCAGTTCAACCGTCTCAACTGCCAGCCGCGGCAAATCGACCAGAATCGTCTGCTCATCGAGCATGCTCATCAGCGACATCAGATGCAGACAAGCAGAAGGCCCGGGTCCGTAAGGCAGCGGCGCGGACAGCACCTCAACATTCTTAGGAGACAGCAGCGCCCGTATTTGTTCAATCCCCGCTCTGTTCGTCCGATAGCCGTCGCCGATGAGCAGCGTCCTCGAATCGAGCCAGACGATGTCTCCGGATTCGGAAGCCCCGGGTAGCGATATCTCGCCGAACACTGGAATCCCCATTTGCCCGCAAAAATTCGCGTGCGCCCGCGCCTCTGCCACGCGATTCTTCTTCCCCGGATTCATCAGGACCAGACCATAATCCGTCGCCAGCGACGCGTCGTGCGCATAGACGGCATCGAGCGTGAGCGATTCCGTCGCGGGCAGACACACAACCTCGGCCCCAGCCTCGCTGAGCAGCCCGCACAGAATTTTGTGCTGGCTCTGCGCTTCCTCGCAATCGGGAGCATGCTGAAATCCGAGCTCGCGCCAGGCAGCGGCCTTCCCGGAAACATCCCACCCCGCATTCCCCGGCGGACACACCATCACCCGCTGCAGTTCACCCGTCATGGAGTGTCCGTTGAAGTTTTCAGAATGCACAAGAGAAGGGACAAGAAACATTTCTGGCACGACTGTATTCTCGCTTTAAGAATTTAAAGAAAGACCGCCGCAAACGCAATGCGGGGGTAGAGGCGGCAATCACCCCACAAAGTCCGCGACGGCGTCAATGACAAAAGAGTCTCGGCGTGTAGGCCTCAGCCAGCCAGAATCTGTCTTATCGCTTGCCTAAACACCCTCCTCTGATGTACATATCAGCGGTATCCCGTCCCAACAACGTGCTCAAAGTTCAAGTAACTGGCCGTAAACCGCGCACTTTGATTCCCGCCTTCCGCGGCAATAATGATGCGGAAGATCCCAGGAGCCCTATGAAAGCGTCAGCGCCATTGCGCCTGTTCTGTTTCGCGGTCCTGTTCTTGTTCGTCCGTCAACTTGTCTTTGCCCAGGGCGCCGCCACCGGCGACCTCCACGTCACCGTGAAAGATCCCAAGGGCAACGTCGTGACCAACGCCACCGTCAGCGTGCGAGATGTCGCCAAGGGCCTGGAACGCGCCGGCAGCAGCGACGGCCAGGGGGGCTACAGTGTGCGTCAACTGGCTCCCGGCACTTATTCCGTCATCGTGGACGCACCCGGCTTCGCTAAGGCCGAAGCCACCGGCGTCGCCATCACCGTCGGCGAGATGGCCGAGCTACCCATCACCGTCACCGTCGCGGGCGGCAAAGAAGTCGTCGAAGTCAGCTCCCAGGCTGAGCTGGTTGAGACTTCGCGGAGCTCCACTACCGACACCATCGGCCAGCGCCGCATCGACAATCTGCCAATCAACGGCCGCAACTACATCAATTTCACGCTCACGGATTCGCAAGTCGTCCGCGACAACGCGCCCAACACCGGGGCCGCGCCCACCTCCGGCCTCAATATGAGCGGCCAGCGCGGCCGTTCCAACCTGGTCAACGTCGATGGCGCCGACGCCACCGACAATTCCATCAACGGCGTGCGCTCCACCGTCTCGCAGGAGGCGGTGCAGGAGTTCCAGATCATCACCAACAGTTACGCCTCCGAATATGGCCGCGCCTCGGGCGGCGTGGTCAACATCATCACCCGCTCCGGATCGAACGATTTCCACGGCGACGTTTACGGATACCTGCGCAATCGCAGATTTCAAGCGGTGAATCCCTTCAGCACAACTTCCGATCCTGCCTATACCCGCGTGCAGGGAGGCTTGGCTTTCGGGGGACCGATCAAGAAGGACAAAACTTACTATTACTTTTCCTATGAAGTCACGCGCCGGCACGAGACCGGATTCTCCAGTATCGGCGAGGGTAATTTCGGACTCTCTCCCTTCGATAGTTCGCAGGTCGGTTTACCCTTTGGCGTTTTGCAGTTGACTCCCGACCAGATTGGTTTCTTTACAAGTCCTACAGTATTGGCGGCGGAAGCCAATCCGGCCGTGGCCAGCATCGTTGGACAATACGCTGCTATCTTGGGAGCATCTTCCGGTATGGCGGTCAATGGCGCTTGGCCGACGAACCTGGGCGGATTCCCCGGCTTCATCTCAACTTGCCAGTCTCCCGGGACGTGCTTCGTGCCTCCCTCCTACCTGACGCTTGCCTCGCAGGAGGGCAACTTCCCGGTCTTCGAAGGCACGAGCCTTTACTCGCTTCGTCTCGACCACAATGTGAGCGCCAGCAACCGCCTCACGCTGCGCGGCAACGTCAGCCCCAGCACCGTGACTGGCATCGAAGTGAGCGGACAAGACCAGCCCTTCGGTCAAAACGCCTACTCGCGCACTTCTCAACAAACCTACCGCGACGTGGCCGGGGTCGCCCAGGACACCTGGACGCTCGGCAACAATAAGGTCAATGAATTCCGTTTCCAGTTCGCCCGCCGAGGCTTGGCCTACTTCTACAACACCCAGATCCCGGACGGCGCTGACCCGGCCGTTAACATTCCCGGATTCGCCTATTTCGGGCGCGAGCCGTATTCCTACATCCAGCGCATCGAAAAGCGCTACCAGTTCACCGACAATTTCTCCTGGAGCATCGGACGGCACGACACTAAGTTCGGAGGCGACTTCAACTATATCCCGCTCAAGGCCACCTTCACGGTGAACTACGGTGGTGTGTACGACTTCGGATCGCTCTCGGCTTCCAACGCGCTCCCCAGCGCGGAATTCGCTATATTGCAAGCGGCGCTCCCGCCTCAGTTCAACATCCCTGGCCTTTCGGGTGTGCAGTCATACGGCTTCGGTGTCCCCGGAGACTTCATCCAGGGCCTCGGCAGCCCCAGCGACTCGTTCACCAACAAACCTTTGGGATTGTTCTGGCAGGACTCCTGGCGCGCTCGCCACAATCTCACGTTGAACTATGGGGTGCGTTACGACGTGGAGTTCCCGCCCAAACTCAAGCCGCTGCAAGGGCTGCCGCTTGTCGCTTATGGCGCACTCGGATTGCAGAAAGGCATCCAGACCGACAAGAACAACATTCAGCCGCGCATCGGCCTCGCGTGGGATCCCAAGGGAGACGGCAAGACCGTAGTCCGCGCGTCATTCGGCATGTTTTTTGACCACCCCTTGCTCGGCCTCTATTTCCTCGGCGATGCCTCCGACGGGTCAACCAGCGGCCAGTTGGCCTTTGCTGGCACCGGTCCCTGCAGCATTCCAACCGGCGCCACCAGCAACGCCGCCAATCTGAACGCTGTCCCGATCTTCCAGGGACTGCTGAATCAGCCCCAGTGTGCGTCGTCGCCCTTCCCGCAGGCGAATGCCAACCTCTTTTACGAGCCGAGCCAGCAGCAGTTCCAGTCTTTGAACGTTCCGCAATCAGTTTTCCTCAACCAGAACTATCTCAACCTAAACCCCGACCCGACAAAATCCACCTTCCTCCCCCTGGGCTTCCAGCCCTTCGGCTACCCGCAGTCCAAGAACTTTGTTTACGCCTACTCCCAGCAAGCCAACCTGACCATCGAGCGAGACCTCGGCAGTGGCTTCGCTTTCAGCCTCGCCTACAACCTTAACCTTGGCCGCCACCTCAACCGTCCCATCAACGCCAACACCATTCGGGGCGACCTGATGACCGCCAACTTCGAGGCGGCGTTTTATGACGCGAAAATCGCGGGCAAGACTCCCCCCGCCAGTCCGTTTACGGTCAGCGGGTGCAATGCATCAACCGATCCCTTCCCCTACGTCGACCCCGCGCTTATGAATTTCTTCCGCCCGGGCGGACTGAACCCTTCCATTGCCGCCGGGTTCCAACTAAGTGGCCAGGGCCCTTGCGTGACGCAGGCGCAAACTCTTCTCAAGGCCTTGCCGGGGTTCAACACGGCCTGCGATCCCATGCCGTTGAACGGATTCTCGTACACCGGTTGCGTCCCCTTCGGCGACATGGACGCTAACTACTCCAACGGCACCTCGAACTATAACGGCCTGACCGCCAATCTGCGCAAGCGTTTCAGCAAGCACTACGAATTCCTCGCTTCCTATACCTGGTCGCACGCCATCGACGATTCCACCGATCTGCAGTCCACGCTCACCCCGCAAGACAGCTACTTCCCCAGCGCCGATCGTTCCACCTCTACCTTCGATCAGCGCCATCGCTTCGTCTTCAGCGGCGTTTACCAGACCGGAAAGCTCAGCGGCGACGGCTTCGCCAGCAAGATCTTCAGCAACTTGACGTTCGCCCCCCTGATCGAATTCAGCTCCGGTCGGCCCTTCAACATCCTCACCGGCAACGGTGACAACTTCCAGTTGTCTTCCCTCACTGGCCGCCCAAACACTACGGTCGACCCAGCCTGTGGCGCAGCCTTTAAGAGCAAGTACTCGCCAACCGGCGTCTTACAGGAACCGTGCATTAATGGCTTCATTGCTACTCAAACCCTTCCGACTCTGGCACAACTAGACGGCAACCTCGGCCGCAACGCCGGCAGCACCCCCAAGACCATCTTCAACGACCTGCGCATCTCCAAGCGCATTTACTTCGGCGAGCGCTTCAACATGGACCTCATCGCCGACACATTCAACATCGCCAACCGCTACAACGTGTCGGCCGTGAGCCCGCTCTTCACCAACGCCGGCCAGCCCAGCGCCGCCTACGACCCGCGCCAGTTCCAATTCGCGTTGAAATTGAACTGGTAAACTCGGATTGTAGAGTTATGCGCGGGTTTGAAGGGAGACTAGCGGGTTGCTGAAAAACTCGATGTTGCGCTTGATTCTGCTGGCGCTGGTCTTTTTCAGATCCGCACTCGCGGAGACCGGAGCCGAGATCTACAAAGTACGGTGTTCCGCCTGCCATGGCGCAAAGGGAGCGGGCGAGACCATGCTCGGCAAGAACCTGAAGGTGCGCCCCCTGGCTTCAGACGACGTGCAGAACAAATCGGACGACGAACTCGCCGCCATCGTCGGCAAAGGCAAAAACAGAATGCCGCCGTTTGATCGCAAACTCTCCAGGGACCAGATCCGCGATGTGGTAAAGTACATTCGTTCGCTGAAGAAATAGAGTTGTTGTAGCGCTTCCGCAAGAAACGGCTGGGAGTTTCACCCAGCCGTTCTCGTTTTAGCTTCCAACCTGCACCCCCCCGCACTAAAGGAAAAGCCGGTCGGCTCCGAGCGGCGCTCGGCGTGGACGGGCAATTGTGGGCTCGTCCATGCAGGAGTCTTATTCGCCGTATCTTTCTTTCAGCTTGCGGGTCATTTCGTCTTGGAGTTGACGGTAATCGGAGTGAACGGTAGCGCGCAGCGCGGCTTCGGTGGAGCTGCCCTGCGCGATGCGCTCCAGGATGCGCGTGATTTCGCTCATGCCGTAAGCATCGCGAATGTATTCGGTGGCAGCCAGAGATTCGGTGTAGGCGACGACGGCCTCGGGGGTAGAGAAGCTCATGAAG
>Ga0099829_10002419_pt1 | contig 10724 bp, 8 predicted proteins | sample CZO8metaG_3_FD_79336 | JGI IMG/M metagenome (GOLD analysis project Ga0099829, IMG submission 79336) | Vadose zone soil microbial communities from the Eel River Critical Zone Observatory, Northern California, USA - CZOApr15con2H2.8 metaG | ecosystem: Environmental > Terrestrial > Soil > Vadose...
GGTCTTATTCTTGTCCATTGGCGCCGTTCTTGCCTCATTTCTCGCTTCTTACCACCCAGGCATCTGAATTTGAATAAAACGCGCAACGAGCGGACAAAAAAGCCCGGGGGTCACACCCCTACCCCTCTTCGACACAGATTCTATCCCTGTTCGCGATGCCAGATGCCACATATAAGCCGGAATTTCCGTTCTGCGCTTCCCCTTCGCCCGAAAGCCTAACCCTCCTGCCCCGTCGTCTCGGCTTATATACCTCATCCTCACCGAACTCGTGGAGCAGGAATTATTCAGCCCCAAAAACCGCGTTTCCGAACCCTAGCCGCGTTCTCCTTGGGCCACAAACAGCCGAAAGCTTGCCCCAGAGTTGGTACAAAAAACCCGGCCCGATCAAGCTCGCGGGTTGACTTCGACGTCTATGCTTCAGTCGCTTCACCCACACTGAAGTATGTGCAATCCGGATGGTGAAACACCAGCGCGCTGACACTGGCCTCAGGATCCATCATCATCCCTTCGGTGAGTTGTACGCCGATTTCCTCCGGGCGCAACAGTTTCCAAAGTCCCGTTTGATCCTCGAGGTTCGGGCAGGCCGGATACCCAAAGCTGTACCGTTTTCCGCGGTAGCGCGATGTAAATCTCTGGGCCATGGTCATCTCTGGCGGGTCAGGGAAGCCCCAATCCTCTCGGATGCGCCGGTGCAGCCATTCCGCGCAACCTTCCGCCGCCTCAATCGCCAGGGCTTGCAAGCCGTGCGACTTGAAATAGTAGCCGTCGTTCTTCGCCTTTTCCGCGCGATCGCGTATCCCCTCGCCTGCCGTCACTACAAACAGCGCCACGTGGTCGCGCTGCCCGTTTTGCGCTGGCAACACATAGTCGCTCAGGCACAAATAGCCGCCTTGCCCCTGTCTCGGAAATCGAAACGTGTGCAACGGTTCCCCGTCGCCCGGCGCGAACAGGCGCAGCGAATCGCCCGCCGCCTCTGCCTCGAAGAATTGCCAAACCGCGCGAATCTTCATGAATTCCGCGGCTTCCTTCTTCACTTCTTCCATGCTCTCAAACAGTTCCACGGCCTTTGGGTCTCGTTCTTCGAGGCGTTTCTCAAAGTCGCCGCGGAATCCCATGTGCCGCCCGTAGAGCATGAACGGATTGATGTAACTCCAGACCTCTCGTAAATCCGGCACCAGCCGCACTTTGCGCTCCAGCGTCGCCACGCGCGGAATCGGCAGGTCCGTTCGAACGCGCGGCGAGCGGCTCACCTTCGGAATTTCCGTTACGCTCACCGTCGTCGTTACTCCAAATCCGTTTCCCGAAGCCGTGTGCGCCTGCACCACGGTTTCCCGTGTCGCCGGGTCCATCAATTCATTCATCAACCGAAGCCCGGTCATCGCGTCTTTCGCGTAGCACACCGCCTTGCCATAGCTCGGCGCAATCTTCGTCTGTGTGAACTTTGCGGAAAGCGCCGCCCCGCCCACCAGCAACGGGATCTTGATGCCCGCATCCTTCAAGTCGCTGGCGGTGATCACCATCTGCTGCGCGCTCTTCACCAGCAGCCCGGACAGTCCAATCGCATCCGGGTGATGCTCCTGGTATGCCTTGATCAAATCCTCCGGCGGCACCTTGATGCCCAGGTTTACAACGTCATACCCGTTATTCTTCAAAATAATTTCGACGAGATTTTTTCCAATGTCATGCACGTCGCCCTTCACCGTCGCCAGCACCACCTTGCCGCGCTTCGCCGTATCCGCCTTCTCCATGAACTGTTCCAGGTGGCTCACCGCCGCCTTCATGGCTTCCGCCGATTGCAGCACTTCGGCCACGATCAATTCGTTCGCATTGAAAAGCCGTCCGACTTCCGCCATCCCCGCCATCAGTGGTCCATTTACGATATCCAGCGGTGGCGTACCTTCCCCGCGTTTCCGCTCCAGATCAACAACCAGCCCGTCTCGCGTGCCCTCGATAATGTAGTTCGCCAGCCGCTCGTCCAGCGGCAGATCCGCCGCGCGTGCTTTATCTTTCTTTTTCGCGGTGCGGAAATGCTCGGTGATCGCCGCGATGTGAAATTGATTGACGGCCGCACGCTGCTCTTTTGCTTGTTGGCGCCAGTCCGCCGGAACATTCCGCAGCAGCGCGGCGTTCGAATATTCCGCCGGGACTTCCTTCGGCGAATGCGAAAAAAGCAGATTCTCCGCCAACTCTCGCTCATGTGACGGAATGGACGCAAAGCGCTCGAGTTTTTCTGTATTCACGATCGCCAGGTCCAGACCCGCCTTCGTGCAGTAATACAGAAAAACCGAGTTCACCACCTCGCGCGCGCCTGCCGGCAATCCAAACGACACGTTGGAAATCCCCAGGATGGTCCGCGCATCCGGCAAGGCCTGTTTAATGAGCCGGATTCCCTCTATCGTCTCCACTGCGCCGCCAATGTAATTTTCGTCGCCCGTCGCGCAAGGAAATACCAACGGGTCGAAAATAATGTCTTCCGGAGCCAGTCCGTACTTCGCCGTCAGCAATTTGTAAGAACGCTGTGCAATCGCCAGCTTTCGTTCGCGCGTAAATGCCTGCGCCTGCAGTTTGTCCTCGTCAATGCACCCCACCACAACCGCTGCCCCGAACTCATGCGCGATCGGCACAACCCGTTCGAATTTCTCTTCGCCATCCTCCAGATTGATGGAATTGAGAATCGCCTTGCCCTGACAATACGTCAGCGCCAGCTCGATCGCCGTGGGATCGGTCGTGTCAATCATCACCGGCGCTTTCACTTTGCGGATCAGCTTTTCATAAAACGGCGGAATATCCTGCTTCTCGTCGCGCTCCGTGCTCTGCAGGCACACGTCCACGATATGCGCCCCGCCACGCACTTGTCGTCGCGCAATCTCGCTCGCCTCTTCCCACTTTTCCTCGGCCACCAGATTCTTGAATAGCCGCGACCCGATCACGTTCGTCCGCTCTCCCACCAACAGCGGCCGCGTGCTCTCTTCCGCTTCGATCGTCTCGATCCCCGAATACACCGCGCGATGCGCTTCCGCCGGTCGCACCCGCGGCTTCTTGCCTTCCACCATCTGCGCGATCGCCCGAATGTGCTTTTCCGTCGTTCCGCAACATCCACCGATGAAATTCAACCACCCATGGTCCACAAACTTTTCAAGCTGCGCTGCTAGCGTTGTTGGCGTCTCCAGATACTTGCCTTCTTCATCCGGCAAGCCCGCGTTCGGATAACACGAGACATACTCACCGGTGAGCTGGCTCAGCGTTCGAATGTGGTCCGTCATGAATACCGGCCCGGTCGCGCAATTCATCCCAAACGCCAGAGGCTTCGCGTGCCGCAGCGAAGCCCACATTGCCTCAACGGTCTGCCCCGCGAGCATCGAGCCCATCGGTTCAATCGTCACCGAAATGACGAACGGCACCTCGCTCCCGATTTCCTTCGAGAGCCTCTGGATTGCCAGGATTGCCGCCTTGATGTTCCGCGTGTCCTGGCAGGTCTCGACCAGCAGCAAATCCACACCGCCCTCAACCAGACCCATCGCCTGTGTGTAATAAGCCTCACGCAACTCGTGGAACGTCACGCCGCCCGTCACCGTAATCGCCTTCGTCGTAGGCCCCATCGACCCGGCCACAAATCGCGGCCTGCTCGCAGTGCTGAACTCATCCGCCGCCTGCCGCGCCAACTCCCCCGCGCGCTTGTTCAGCAAATGCGCGTCTGCCGCCAGTCCATATTCCGCCAGCACAATCGGTGCCCCGCCAAAGCTATTGGTCTCGACGATGTCCGATCCCGCTTCAAAATATTTTCGGTGGATATCCAGCACCACGTCCGGCCGCGTTCGAACCAGGTTCTCGTTGCAGCCTTCGAGCGCAGCTCCGCCAAAGTCCGCCGCACTCAGCTCCCGCTGTTGCAGCATCGTCCCCATCGCGCCGTCCAGCACGAGGATTCGCCGTGAGATCAGCTCCCGCAAGGCTTTCGCCGATTCGTTTAAGTCACGCATCCGCTGGAAGGCAATGCTCCTTCTGGGGTTCCCTGGTGAAAAGCGGAAAGTGGCAGTAATAGCCGACTTTTGCTAACCCCTCTATCTTACGGGGTTTTCTCCGGGAAGCGAACTTCCCAGCATTGAACTAGTACTTTTCTCGCGCGAACGGCAATTAGGTCCTGCGGAATGCCCAATACCCCGGTGTTATACTGCGTTTCGAAGCCGGTTGCGAACGCCTCATGAGCCAACGCCTGAAAATCTTGAATATTGTCGGCGCCCGCCCCAACCTGCCGAAAATCGCGCCGCTCATGCACGAAATGCAGCGTCATCCGGAGATTGAGCCCATCCTCGTCCACACGGGCCAGCACTACGACGAAAAGCTTTCCGACATTTTCTTCCGCCAGATGGGCATCCCCGTGCCCCATGTAAACCTCGAAGTCGGCTCCGGCTCCCACGCCGCGCAGACCGCCGAGATCCTGAAACGCATCGAGCCCGTTCTTTTGGACCACAAGCCCGACCTCGTCCTCGTCGTCGGCGACGTCAATTCCACTATCGCGGTTTCGCTCGCCGCCGTGAAGCTCGGCATTCGTGTCGCTCACGTCGAAGCGGGCCTCCGCAGTTTTGACCGCACCATGCCCGAAGAGATCAACCGCGTCCTCACCGACGCCATCGCCGACTATCTTTTCGTCACCGAAGAAGACGGTGTGAAGCATCTTCTCCAGGAAGGCCGCTCCCGCGAGTGCATCTTTCTGGTTGGCAACGTGATGATCGATTCACTGCGCCATTTCCTACCCGTCGCCCAGCAATCTGGGATTGGAGACGAGCTCGGTCTGAAAAACGGCACTGGCTGGCGCCGTTTCGGCGTCTTGACCTTGCATCGGCCCTCGAACGTCGACTCCACAGAAAAGTTGGGCCAGCTCCTGGGCGCCATCGACGCCGTCGCCGCGGAAATGCCCGTCATCTTTCCCGTCCATCCCCGCACCCGGCAGCGCCTGACTGAAGACGGCACTCGTCATCACCCGCAGCTGCGTCTCGTCCCGCCGGTGGGCTATCTCGATTTTCTCTGTCTCTTGAGCAAATCCACCCTCGTCCTCACCGACTCCGGCGGCATCCAGGAGGAGACCACCGCTCTGGGCGTCCCTTGCCTCACTCTGCGGGAGAACACCGAACGTCCCATTACCATCTCCGAAGGCACAAACCTTCTCGTCGGCACCGATCCCGCCAAGATCATTGCCACCGCCCGCGACACCTTGGCTGGCAAAGGCAAGACCGGCCGCATCCCACCTCTCTGGGATGGCCAGGCCGCCAAGCGTATCGTTGAGATTCTCCTGAAAGTGGTACCCTGGGCAAAAGCATCGTAGGCGTCAGTAACAATTCGAGTACAGGCCCATCAAAGGGACTTGCCCCTTTGGCCAGTTTTCTTTAGGCTGGCAAATAATGGCTACGAAACGCGGTGCTTCCAAATTGACCGTTTGCGTCCTCTCGCCGCACCCCCTGGTGCTGAGCGAGTTCGAGCGCATTTTGGCCAAAGCCCAATACAAGGTTGTCGTCAAGCAGTTGGAATCTACCCTGGCGCCCGATCTCCGAAATCTGGAGCCGCCTCGCGCCCAGGTCTACGTCATCGACGCCCACGCCGCCAAGCCCGCCACCGGCGCTCTCTTGGCTAATATTCTCGAACGCCATCCCGAAGCTCGCCTGATCGTCGTCGGCGAGCAGCACAACGATGCCAACAGTTTTTCGCTTCTCCGTCTCGGTGTGAAGGGCCTGCTCACCTACGTCGAAGCACGTGAGCAATTGATCCGGGCGTTGCCCTTGGTCGCCAACGGAGGTTTCTGGGTCCCGCGCCAGCTCCTGTCCGGTTTCGTCGATTCTATCCTCACGAGCCAGGGCCGCCGCCTGAAGACCGATTCCGTCACGAATCTCAGTCGCCGCGAACAGGAAGTTCTTGATTCGCTCCTCGAGAATCTTTCGAACAAGGAAATCGCCAGCAAGCTCAACATCGCCGAACGCACCGTCAAGTTCCATGTTTCGAACCTCCTCAACAAGTTCGGCGTCCGTCGCCGCGCTGACCTGATTCTTCTCACCTTCCAGCGCCGTTTGTCCCAAGTTTAGTCTTTGTCGAATTTGCAGATTTGGTGTCCAATACTTGGGCACGCATCTTGCCGTCATCGTCCGCGGTCTTGAGCGTGACCGGCCTTAGCAGGGCTAACTTCTGGAGAACCTACCGATGAATATTCTTGTTACTGGAGCGGCGGGATACGTCGGCAGCATCTGCGCCGAAGTCCTGCTCGCGCGCGGCATGCGCGTCATCGCCATGGACAGCCTCGTCGAAGGCCATCGCCCCGCCGTGCCTCCGGGCGCAACCTTTCTCCAGGTGGACCTCGCGAATCGTCCTCAGCTCGACAACGTCTTCTCCCAGCACAAGATTGACGCCGTGATGCACTTCGCCGCCGAAGCCTTGGTCGCCAAGTCCGTCAGCGAACCCAGCATCTTCTACGCTACCAACGTAGCCGGCGGCGTAAACTTGCTGGACGCCGTCACACGCCACGGCGTGAAGAAATTCGTCTTTTCTTCCACCGCCGCCACCTACGGCGAACCTGAAATCGTCCCCATTCCCGAGGATCATCGCAAAGCCCCCATTAATCCTTACGGCAAATCCAAGCTCGTGTTCGAACAGATTCTCGCGGACTATCGCGCCTATACCGGCCTGCAATACGCCGTGCTCCGCTATTTCAATGCCGCCGGTGCCTCGAAGGAGCTCGGCGAGAATCATCGCATCGAGACGCATCTCATCCCGCGCGTCCTGGACGCCGCCGCCGGCAATCTGCCTCACATCGATGTTTTCGGCACGGACTATCCCACCCCCGACGGCACTTGCGTCCGCGATTACATCCACGTCCTCGACATCGCCGATTCCCACGTCCGCGCGCTAGAAGCCATCGATCGCGTTTCCGGCGAAGCCTTCAACGTCGGCAACGGCCGCGGCTATTCCATTCTCGAAGTGATTGACGTCGCCGAGCGCATCACCGGCCGCAAGATTCCCCGCAAGCTCGGCCCACGCCGCCCCGGCGATCCCGCCGTTCTGATAGCCAGCAAGGAAAAACTCAAGAAAGCCCTCGGCTGGGAGGCCTCCCATTCTTCGCTCGAAGAAATTATTCAGTCCGCCTGGGCGTGGAAGCAAAAACACCCCCACGGCTACGCGGACAACGCCACCGCCCACGTTTAGACTTGTCTCACAACTGTCTTGGAGGTCGAAGCTTCAGAGTCAGTGTGGCAACTCCCGTTCTTCGTCAGGGCACGGCGTCAGCCGTGCCGTTAGTCTTATTCATCCGGCTTTAGCCGCTGAGGGTGCGAGTTTCTAGTCGCTGAATTTATACCGGATGATGCACCACAGCGCTTGCACGCCGTCTTTCCACGTAATCTTCTTTCCTTCTTCGTACGTGCGCCCCGCATAGCTGATTGGCACTTCGTAGATGCGCCACCTGTGCTTGGCGATCTTCGCCGTAATTTCTGGTTCGAATCCGAATCGGTTGGACTTGATCTCGATTCCCTTCAGCACTTCTTTGCGGAACACCTTGTAGCACGTCTCCATGTCCGTCAGTTTCAAGTTCGTGGAAATATCCGAGAGTAGCGTCAGGACCCTGTTCGCCACGTAATGCCAGAAGTAGTGCACGCGCTGCGGCCCGCCCAGAAATCTCGAACCGTACACCACATCCGCGCGGCCCTCGATGAGCGGCTCCAGCAGTTTCGCGTAATCGTGCGGGTCGTATTCCAGGTCCGCGTCCTGCACCAGCACAATTTCGCCCGTTGCTTGCGCAAATCCGCGCCGCAACGCCGCTCCTTTCCCCTGGTTCGGTGCTTGGAAGAAAAACCGCAAATCGCGCAGCTCGATCGCATCATTCCCGTCCTGCCCGGGCGCAGTGGCCTCCCCGTTCGCCTGCCGCGCCGCCATGTTTTCCAGGATTTGCCGCGTTCCGTCGGTCGAGCAATCATCCACGATAATCACTTCTTTGCGTATCTCCGTGTCCACCACGCGCCGCAGGATTTCGTCAATCGTGTTTTTTTCGTTGTAGACAGGAATAACGATTGAAATTCTTGGGTTGTCCAGCGCAGCCGGATTGCGTCGTTGACGGGCCATCGAAGTCGAGAGATTGTAACGGTGCAGCCCGCAACGAGTAAAGGCGCAGTACTCGGCAGAGTCCGCACCTTTCTTCGGACTCCTTGAACAGTTATCATGGCCCTGCGAATGCAGCGTGCAGTGAATCGCGGTTCGGATTATTCCGCTCCGTGATCTCTGTGTTGAATTCTTGTTTTGCTAAGTTTTGAATCAATGGCGACCTTCTATATCCAACAATTCGGCTGCCGCGCCACGCAAGCCGACGGCGCCGCAATCGAGCGCCAATTGCTCGATCGCGGTTGCACCGCCGCATCCGAATCCGCGTCCGCTGACGTCGTCGTCGTGAACACCTGCACGGTCACCGCCTCCGCCGACGCCCAGGCTCGCGACGCCATTCGAAAGCTCCACGCCGCAAACCCCACCGCTCGTGTCATCGTCACCGGCTGCTACGCCCAGCGCGCTCCCGAAGAGCTCGCCGCGCTCCCCGGTGTCTCCTGGGTTGTCGGCAATTCCCACAAGCCCCAAATCCCCGATCTCTTACACACCCTTTCATCGCATCCGTCAACTTCTGCATCAGATGGCTTTTTCCCAGCCGCCGCTCTGGAAGCGGACTCCATGTCCCTCTTACGCGCGCCTGCAAAAATCCTGACCGGCGATATTTTTGAACAAAATGTTCTGCTCAGCGCCCCCGTCCTCGGCGGGGAAGGGAATCACACCCGCCCCACGCTGAAGATTCAGGACGGCTGCGATTCCCGCTGTTCCTATTGCGTTATCCCCTTTGTCCGCGGAAAAGGCCGCAGCCTCCCGCTCGAAATAGTCCTTCAAGAAATTCAGCGCCTCTGCGAATCCGGCTTCCGCGAAATCGTTCTCAGCGGCATCAACCTCGGCACCTACGGCCGCGACCTCTCGCCCCGCGTCGAATTCGAAACTCTCCTCCGCCGCATCCTCGATGAAACCTCCATCGAACGCCTCCGCATCAGCTCCATCGAGCCGCTCGACATCACCCAGGATCTCGTCGAACTCTTCGCCTCCACCCATCGCATCGCCCAGCACTTCCACATGCCGTTGCAGTCCGGCTCCGACCGCATCCTCGCCGCCATGCACCGCTGGTACCGCGCCGAGCACTACGCCCGCCGCGTCGAACTCATCCGCGAGCGACTTCCCCACGCCGCCATCGGCGCCGACGTCATCACCGGCTTCCCCGGCGAAACCGAAGCCGAACATGCCGCCACGCTCGCCTTCATCGAGCGCCTGCCCTTCACCTATCTCCACGTCTTCTCGTTTTCAAAACGTCCCGGCACCAAAGCCGCCGCTCTTTCGAACGAAGTCCCCGGCGCCATCATCAAGCGCCGAGCCCGCGAACTGCGCGCCCTCAGCGAACTCAAAGCCGCCGCCTTCCGCCGATCCCAGATCGGCCGCACCCTCCGCGTCCTCACCCTCCGTCGCAATGAGGATGCAGAGACGCAAGCTACCCCGGCCATTTCTTCCAACTACCTCACACTTGCCGTCTCGGGCCGTCATTTGCCCAATGCTTGGCTTGATGTCCAAGTTTCCGCTGACGTCTGTTACTGCGCGCCAACAGGCACAATCCCTGCCTTTGACGCTAGCGTGTTAGCCTCGCGATGAACGCCGAAGATCCCCGCGACACTCTCCTGGCCGAATTTGTCAGCGCCTGGGAGAAGCGTGATGGTTTCCGCGTGAACGATAGCCTGGACCTGTTAGCGCAACAATTCGCTGTTAGTAAGGACCTACCAAGCGGAGTCATCAATTGGCGGCCAGTCCATGAGGACACGGACCCTTCCGCGTTGGATCATCTCCACGCCAACCTTCCGGCCCGTTTTCCGCCCCTTTTCGAAAGGCTTCTTCTGACTTACCGATGGCCCGAGGTGGATTTGAGGTCATATCGGCTGCACGGGAATCCTCTTGGTACTGAGCTCTCGGGTTTTCTGGAGAGAATAACGAAAGACAAATTTCTTTCTAGCTTCGCCTTCAAGAACGGATACATATCTTTTGGCAAGGGCGGAGATATGGACTACGATCCTGTTTGTTTTGATCTAAGAGCGCGAAAAAAGAATCGCGAATTTGAGATCGTTAAGCTTGATCACGAGGAAATCTTGTGCAACGAGCGAATACGCGTAGTGGTTACGCTCGCTCCTTCATTTGAACGGCTAGTCAACCAGACCATCGACAACGCCGCGCAGCTTTAGCTCTCGAAAATCACCTGTGCCAAAGCCTGACTCTCCGTATGCGTGATACTCAACGCAATATTTTTCACCCCAAGCTGCGCCGCAATTTTCCCCGCCTCACCCGCCAGCGCCAGCGTCGGCCGCCCGCTCGCCTCCCGCACCACTTCCAGATCCACCCACCGCACCCCGCGCCGCCAACCCGTCCCCAGCGCCTTCATCGCCGCCTCTTTCGCCGCAAACCGTCCCGCATACCGCTCATACTTGTTCTTGAACTGCTCGCAATACGCTCTCTCCCGCGCCGTATAAATCCGCTTTAGAAATACCTCCCCATGCCGCTCAATCGCCCCCTGAATCCGTCCCACCTCCGCAATGTCCACCCCCATCCCTACTATCAAATGGCCCTCTCAGATTCGCCTGTAGCCGCCGGGCTTCAGCCCGGCCTACTGTAGTGGCGGGTCTGTA
>Ga0099829_10002420_pt1 | contig 10724 bp, 8 predicted proteins | sample CZO8metaG_3_FD_79336 | JGI IMG/M metagenome (GOLD analysis project Ga0099829, IMG submission 79336) | Vadose zone soil microbial communities from the Eel River Critical Zone Observatory, Northern California, USA - CZOApr15con2H2.8 metaG | ecosystem: Environmental > Terrestrial > Soil > Vadose...
CAAATTTCGAGGCTACATAAAATGTTGTGGCCTCGAAACCTACCAATCCTCATCACTATCAACGAATAGACTTTGTCTCAAAGGACTCCTCCATTCAGTTGTGAGTTGGGCAAAAAATTCCCCAGTTGATTCTACAACACAAAGCACATTAGAATCGTATATGGAATATTAACGATATATCGCATTGTTGTATATGGCAGAAACGATATATCGCATCGTTTCACACATCTGAAAGGAGACAATCAAAGATGTACGGAAGATTTGGCAGGGGTTTTGCTAATCCGTTTAACCGAGGTGACAGGGAAGGATGGACTCCACCCTGGCTGCAGCGTGGCTCGGAAGGTCCACGTGGTCCCCGCTTCTATGGCGGGCATCCAGGGCACGGCTTTGGTCGCAGGGGCCCTTTCGACCAGGGTTGGCAATGGGGCTCACCAGAGTTCCAGGCGCTGCGCAGTGAAGCAGCAGAGGTTGCCCGGCTCTTCGCTATTGCCAGCCGCGGTGCCATCGAGAACCGGGAGCGCCTGGCACAGCTTCGTGCCTTGCTTGAACGCTCACGTAAGGAACTCTCGGACATCATCTATGGGACGGGCCAGACCGGCAAGACCGAAAGCACGAGCAGCAATCCCGAAGTCGGGCAAGCATAGTAGCTCGTACGATCGCGGACAATCAGTGTTTGCGAGAAGCAGGCGCCAGGGAATCTCTCATCGGAGCATTCCTGGCGCCTTTTCGTCTTTGGACTGGATTGGCGATGCCTGTTCTGAGGTGCAAAATGGGAACCGAGCTTTCTCATTTCTCCTTATCTGGTATAAAGGAGACAGGTTTCCTGGAAATCCAAAACTTTTTCTGATTTAGAAGCGTGATAAGTGGGGGATATGTACGCTTGCTTCTTCATCAGGAAGCGTTCGATACGAAAAGCTGTAGGCTCTCTAGCATGATAAACGGCACAGCAGCAACGCAGTAAGCCGTAGCAAGGACAAACAATGAAGATCGCTCATATCGCTCCCCCGTGGCTCCCTATTCCACCAAAGAACTATGGTGGAACAGAGAGTGTGATTGCTGACCTGGTTGAAGAGCAAGTTGCCCAGGGGCATGATGTGACCCTGTATGCCCCTGGTAATACCTCAACCTCAGCCAGGCTAGTCTCCTTCTTTCAGACACCGTTACGGGAACAAGAAGTTCCCTGGTCGGCCCATCTACTGGCGTATTACCATCTAGAGCAGTCTGTAGAAGCTGTACAAGCAGATGACTTTGATATCGTGCATACGCATCTGTCCGCAAGCTCTGATCTCTTTATATTTCCGCTGACGGCTCCTCTGCTTGTTCCCCATGTGACAACCTTACATGGTCGTTTCCCCTTTGATCGAGTGCAGAACTGGATGGGCAAGGCTGACGCCTACTATTTGCAAAAATGGGGCTCCTCGGTTCCTGTGGTAACGATTAGCCAGCATGCCCGTGCCGAGGCTCCTGCCCAACTGTGGGTGGTGGGTGTAGTGTATAATGGTATCTCGATGAAGCAATACAGACCTACTTCAAAGGTCAGAAGCGATTACCTGGTGTGGCTCGGGCGCTTTATGCCAGAAAAGGGCCCACACCTGGCGATCGAAGCAGCCAGGCGAGCCCAGAGGCCGCTGGTGCTCGCCGGTACTATTGACCGTGCGCTTCAGGAGTCGCAGCGCTACTTTCATGAGATCATCGAACCACAGATCGATCAGCAGCAAGTTCGTTACATTGGCCCGGTGAACAGAAAGCGGAAAGTTGATCTGCTGAGTAGAGCCTACGGGTTTCTCAATCCAATCCAGTGGGAGGAACCCTTTGGCATGGTCATGATCGAGGCGATGGCATTGGGATGTCCGGTCATCTCCTTTGCTCGTGGAGCAGCACCAGAGCTGGTTGTGCATGGGGAAACAGGTTTCCTGGTCCATAATGTGGATGAGATGGTACAGTGCATTCCACTGCTTGCCGAAATTGATCGACAGGCCACTCGTGAGCATGTTGAACGGGCTTTCTCTGCTCGTACTATGGCTCAGAACTACCTGAGGGTGTATCACCAACTGCTGCCTACTACGCAGCAGCGGGTGAGCTGAGTTGCTACAAAGTTCATCGATCTTAGAATTACCGCACAGCTTTGCTCTTGACATTCGAATAGCAGTATGCTATATTAATTATAGCAATTCGCTATGAAACGATCAAAACAATGTGATGTTAGACGGTTCATCATTCTGCTTAGAAAAAGAGTAGGATTTACTTTTCGTGTTACTAACCAGCTTATGGTATGATAAGAATGTGATTTGGTGTTTGATAGTAGGCGCGTTGTTTGATTAATTGGAGGAAAATTGCCATGGATTCGCGCCAGGCCCGTCGCAAACCATTTGTGCTGTACCTTCTACCCATAGCTATCATCGCAATAGTGCTCGCCTTTATCTTCCTATCTTTGAACGCACGTACTTCTTTCGCGGCAACAGCGACATCTCATGTCGATGAAATGGTGCTGAATAGTGAGATTAACCCGGCTTCGTTACGCTTTCTCACCAGGTCGATCAATACTGCCGAGACGGATGGCGCTCAGGCGTTAGTGATTGAGATCGATACACCCGGCGGTGATATCAAATCGATGGAGTCAATGAAGGTAGCTGAACTGAATAGCACGGTACCTATCATCTCCTATGTTGCGCCAACGGGTGCTTATGCTGCCTCCGCAGGCGCTTTTGTTGCGCTGGCTGCTCAGGTTGCTGCTATGGCCCCTGGTACTACGATTGGTGCATCGAGTCCGGTGGATGTTTCGGGTGGCGATATTGGGAGCACACTTAAGGCGAAGATCGAGAGTGTATTGGTCTCAGATATGACCAATATCCAGAACAGGTATGGTCGTAACGTCCAACCCGCGACAAAGATGGTCACCCAGGCTGCTTCGTATACCGACCAGCAGGCTATGTCTGACAAGATCATCGATGTGCAGGCAACTAGCTTGAGTGACCTGCTTAATCAAGTCGATGGTCGATCGGTCAAACTTGCATCTGGTCGCACAGTTACATTGCAAACGGCGGGAGCTTCAGTGCAGAATATCGATGCCAGTGCTGTCGATACGCTCTATGCTATTCTGCTGGATCCTAATGTGATCTTCCTGTTGTTTATTGTGGCTATGGTGGGCATTTTCGTAGAGATCTCGCATCCGGGCGCTATTCTACCGGGGGTGGCAGGAAGCATAGCGCTGCTGCTCTTCCTCTTCGCGGCAGGAACGCTCTCACCAAACTGGACGGGCCTGGCATTAATGGTCCTGGCATTCGTGCTGCTGGTGCTCGATGTGAAATTAACTACACACGGCGTGCTGACGGTGGGAGCTGCACTCTCTTTGATCTTCGGCGCATTGCTCTTTTTCAATAGTGGCGGTCCTTACCAGGGACCACAGGTAAATCCCATTCTTGTCTATGCAATGGGTGGGTTAGTTGGCTTAGTTGGTGCATATGTTGTCACTGTGATTGTGCGAACCCGGCGGAGACCATCCAGTACAGGTATGGAGAGTATGATTGGAGCTACAGTTATCACATCGACTCCACTTCAACCTGAAGGACGTGTGAGTTACCAGGGCGAGGACTGGGCCGCTGTGTTAGATGTTCCATCTGCGTCTGTGGACCCTGGTACAGAGGTGCGCATTATCGCTGTTGAAGGTTTGCTTCTACATGTGCAACCTATTGTTGATAGATTCTCAGACCTTACCCCTAAATACATTAGGGGATCGTAAAGGAGGCGTTTTATGGATCCTACCATAACGTTTATCGTAATTGGCATCATTGTTGTTGTTCTGCTGTTGATACTCTTCTCAGCCATTCGAGTGGTTCAGCAGTACGAGCGTGGAGTGATCTTTGTGCTTGGACGTTTGATCGGCGCTAAAGGGCCCGGTTTATTCCTGGTGCCTCCGTTCATCTCACGTATGATTAAGGTCGATCTACGTATTATAACATTAACAGTGCCACCGCAAGAGGTGATTTCGCGTGATAATGTGACAATAAAAGTCACTGCTGTTGTCTACTTCTATGTGGTAGATCCGGTTTCGGCTGTTGTGAATGTAATGAACTACATGCAGGCAACAACGCAGATTGGACAGACAACGCTGCGAAACGTGCTTGGTCAATCGGAACTTGATGAATTGTTGTCCCAGCGTAACAAGATCAACCGTGAGCTGCAAACTATCATTGATGAGAGTACAGAGCGTTGGGGTGTGAAGGTAACGGCTGTGGAGATTAAAGATGTTGAGTTGCCGGCCACGATGCAGCGTGCCATGGCGAAGCAGGCGGAGGCAGAGCGCGAAAAGCGAGCTAAGATTATTCATGCTGAAGGCGAATTGCAGGCCTCTGCGCAGCTTGCGCAAGCAGCTAAGATGATCGGTTCGCAGCCGGCTACCCTGCAATTGCGTTACCTGCAAACGCTGACAGAGATTGCTGTTGAGAAAAACTCAACTATCATTTTCCCGCTGCCAATCGACCTTATTGAGCCTTTGCTGGGAATTTTGAAGCATGGCGAAGAGGCCAGCTCGGTCAATGGGCATGAAGGTCGAGCACCTGCTGCACCTGCCGGGTACGATGGGCCAATGCCTTATACACAGCCTACTAGTGAGTAGTAATTCTCGCACCTCGGGCGACCCTCGTGGTCGCCCGGTGACGGGGCGCCCGGCGGTCTCTCAGTAGGTTATTTATGAATTCCCGTGTGCAACGTCTGAAGACGCTGCACACGGGAATTCATAAATAACCTACTTCTGAAAGCGCTCGGTGATGGAACGAAGCTATATAGAAGCTATTCGGTTACTCCCTGTTTGCTGCGTAAATACTCGGCGCTGGTGTGATAGGTCTCCTCTGAGATCAGACCTTTGGACATATAGTGATTCAGCATAACGTCAAGTTTCAAGATGCTCATCAAGTTGAATCCTCTACGTCTCAATCGCTCCGTTGCTCCATGTTCACGGTCAACCAGGACGATAACGTCCTTTACCTTTAGACCGTTCTCTTCGAGCAACTCAGCTGTTTCCAGGATGCTGCTTCCCCTGGTGATCAGGTCGTCAATAATGAGGGCTGTGTCGCCAACGTTAAAGCGGCCCTCTATACCGCGTTTGCCCGTACCCTCCGGTCGAATACGTGCATAGATGAGAGGAATATTTGTTTCCAATGAATAGGCAGTTGCCAGTAGTAAACCACCGACGGGGACTCCGGCAACCACGGCAAAGGGGTGAACCCGTGCACGACGTAAAGATTGGGCCAGATTTATTTCTTGTTGCATGAGTTTGCTTGCAACGCGCAAAGCAGTTGGGTTACTGATCAATACCTTGGGGTTAATAAAAACTGGGGAGCTTACTGCCGACTCACTAACTGTAAAATTACCGAATTGCACTCCACCAAGATCGAACAGGGTTTGCGCCAACCACAAATTGTCCAGAGTTTGCTCTTTCGCCACCGCTCGGCATCCTTTCTCTATCGAAGTGAGGCTATATGCGTACTCAGTATACCATAACTTGTTCGGACATGTATAGTATCTCTACAGCGAAACAAACTTGCAACAAAAGCCCTCGTATGGTACGCTAATGCGCGAATTAATACGAGGAGTTATAGATTTATCTCCGGTGAAAACACATGCCAATTGTGAGTATCATACAAGTGGGGAAATCGTTTGGTGCCGAACGTATCTTCTCAGAAGTAAGCTTTCAAATCGACGCGTATGATCGAATCGGTCTCGTTGGTCCAAATGGTGCCGGTAAGTCGACGCTGCTTAACCTCCTGGCGGGTCGTGAAGAGCCTGATGAGGGGACAATTGCTATTGCGCGCAATATACGTATTGGCTACCTTACGCAGACTATAGATTTCCAGCCACAGAATTCGCTACGAGAGGAAATGCTCACCGTCCTTGCCGAGGTGCAGGACTGGGAACATGAACTGAGCAAGTTGGCCATTGAACTGGCCATTCCAGGGGCGCAGAATGATGGTGTTCTGCACGAACGACTGCTGAAGGGCTATGACGAGTTACAGACTCGCTTCGAACTTGCGGGTGGATATACCTACGAAAATAGAATTGACCAGGTGCTTGATGGCCTGGGTTTCACGGGCGAGCAGCAAGAAGCTCCAGTGATGCAACTGAGCGGTGGACAACAGACCCGTGCTGCCCTGGCAAAACTGCTGTTGCAAGAACCGGATCTGTTGCTCCTGGACGAGCCTACCAACCACCTCGACCTGGCAGCGCTCGAGTGGTTGGAAACGTACCTGGCAAGCTGGAAGGGAGCCATGGTTGTGGTTGCCCATGACCGTTACTTCCTTGACAGGGTTGTATCACGTACCATTGAAATGGCCTTTGGCCGCATCGAGGAATTTCCGGGAAACTACACCAAATACCTGCGTTTGCGTGAAGAGCGCATGGAACGTCGCATACGAGAGTATGAGGCGCAACAGGCACATATTGCCCATACAGAGGAGTTTATTCGCCGTTATAAGGCAGGCCAACGCAGCCGTGAGGCGCGAGGTCGCCAGAAGCTGTTGGACCGATTGGAGCGTGTCGAGCGTCCAAAGGATTTTCCAGGAATGAATTTCGAGTTCAATTCTGTGGTGGATAGCGGGCAGGTTGTACTTTCGACCCAAAGGCTTGTCGCTGGTTATCCGCCTTCGGATCAACAGAGCGAACCCACGATTCTTGTGCACGTTGCCGACCTCGAACTGTTACGTGGAGATCGAGTAGGTTTGCTAGGACCCAATGGCGCGGGTAAGACAACATTGTTGAGAACGATTATTGGTGAAATACCTCCAATCAGCGGGCATGTCTATCCTGGCCACAATGTACGTATCGGTTATTACTCGCAGACACACAGTGGGTTAAATCCTAGTAGAACCATTGTCGACGAGATCCGACAGGTGAGCACCTTGAGCGAAGATGGAGCGCGTAGTTTTCTAGCTCGTTTCCTCTTTTCGGGTGATGACGTTTTTAAGCCCATTGGCGCGCTTAGCGGTGGCGAACGGAGCCGTGTTGCGCTAGCAAAGTTGACTCTGCAAGGATCGAATTTTCTGGTGCTGGATGAACCGACGAACCATCTTGACTTGCAATCGCGCCAATTCCTTGAAGAAGTTCTCGGTGAATTTGAGGGCACATTACTCTTTGTCTCGCATGATCGCTACTTTATCGATAGCCTTGCCACCAAAGTATGGGTAATAGAAGATGGCGTGTTGATACCTTACATAGGGAATTACAGCGAGTACCGCACACACAAGCGACCGATAGTGCTTGATATCCCTTCCCCTCAAGTAAAGGATACCGATACAAGTTCGACGGTGAAGGTGAAGCCTAAGCCTGCTGCCTCTCCTTCCAGACCCGGTGGCAAAAAAAGTGCAAAGATCAAAATTCGCACTGTTGAGGATGTGGAACGCGATATTGAGAAGGCCGAGGCCCATGTGAAGACCCTTGAGGAAGAACTGGCTGAAGCAGCGCTCAATGCCGATGCTAAGCAATTGACGCAACTTTCGGCTGACTACGAACAGGCAAAGGCCAGAGTAGAGGAGTTGCTTGTAGAGTGGGAGCAACTTGCTGATGCGGCCAGCTAAGTTACGCGTGTCTTCGCCGTCTGCCAAACAGGGCTCTAGCGATGATGCCTCCCAGAGATGCCAGTAGGGGTAAAATGGCCGCTGCAGCCAGCCAGAGCACAAGGAAGATTGCAGGTACGATAAGTGGGGGGAAGGCTATTACTTTGTGCATAAACCAGGTGTTGCCAAACCTGTACAAGCCACCCAATATTCCAATCGCTAACAGGCTGGTAACAAAGGTGAGCAGTAAACGGGTTGCGCCGTACCGGTAGGTCCCTTGTGCAGCGTTAACGCATAAGATTGCCAGCGCCGAACTTTCTAAGAGGAAGGCTATGATGATCGGCAATTGGGGTCGTATGATAAGAATCGATGCGCCGGTAGCTCCCAAAATCAGCGCGAGGACCTGTATAGCTGTACTGATGAAGAAAGATTTTGCGCCACCCCGTTTTGGCTCAGAAGCTACCGGCAGTGGCCGATGTCCGTTGGTGAACAGTTGATCTCTCAGGTTCGTCCGAATCATGTTTCCGATGGCCTGCGTTTCCAGGTCGTTTGGGTTGAGAGCAATTGAGCGATCGATTGCGGACAAGGCTTCCTGAAGCTGGCCTGTGTTTGCTAATAGGGCAGCGAGCATGCTCCAACCAAGGGCACTGGTCGCATCTAGCTGCACTACCTGGTTCGCGATGGCCAAAGCTTCTTGAAAACGGCCGGCTGTTCCCAATAATTGCCCCTTGAGGATAAGGGCATCGACAAAGTCTGGTGTTATCTTGAGTGTTTTCCCGATAATATTGAGAGCTTCGGGAAGATTCTGCATCTGAGCCGATTGTCGTGCTTCATTTAAGAGACTCAAGCATTGTTGTTTGCGGTTCTGCTCCAATATCGAAAGCGAAAGTTGTCCCGAGGTAGAGGGTGACATCTGTGTACTGGCAATATCGACTGGAGCCTGCTGGGGGTACCCTGCAACTGCACCAGCAAGCTGGTCGATCACCTGGCTGCCAGTGGATGGTTGTGCTGACGCAGATTTTGGAGCTTGTGTGGATGGAGTGGGATCATTTTCTTGCCCATTTAACAAAGAGGGAGCGAGAGGTGGCATATCGGCTACAAGCACGATTGGCCGTTGTTCCTGTCCAAATACCTGTGGTTGATGCTGTTCGTCTAGAGAACTGGAGAGAAATGTATGCAGATTTTGTAACGTCATTTGCCCCGAGATGGGATCAGCCGCAGGTCCGCAAAGGCCCAAAATCATACGATAAAGCAGCACACCTAAATATTTTTCTCCAGCCTCTGGAGCATATTCATTTCCCCGGCACGAGCAGTAGAGCAGACGCCCCTGCGTTTGTTGCAGCCCGCTTTGTAGTGTTGAACCAAGCAATGGTTTGAAGTCGAACGGGGAGGTTCGTCGCATACTCCAGATTGGGCCTGTCTGGAAACAATCGAGCATGAGCACAACTTGTGCAGCGCGGCTGCGAAACATAGCCTGGCGAACGAGTGAAAGGAGATGGATGCCTGTAGCCGGCTGCTGATAGCGTGTATCCACGAAGGCGAGATAGCCATCTCCGCTTACTTCATCAATGAATGTATGTCCGGCGAAATAGAGAAAAACAAGGTCGCCTGGCTCTGCCACGTTCACACAAAGCTGCGTGATAAGGCCTTCCGCAAGCTGAGAAGTGGCTTGTGCTCCTAGCATAAGTTGCAGGTCTGAAGGAGCCCAATTGCCTCCCTTGACATTAACCAGCCATTGTGCGAGCGCTCTTGCATCATTTTGGGCGAATTGCAATGGTCGAAAAGCTGAATGTTGATACTCGTTAATTCCTATGATTAGTCCCAGGAGTTTACTCACGCGCTATCTCCTTAGAGCCACAACTTGGTCGCTGCTCCAGTGTATGAAAGATAGAGGAATTTGGGGAAATCCCAGTTCTCTGACAGAAGGCTATACTCCCTACATCCTTATACTCGTTTAGGTACTCTGCAATTACACTACTGTATTGTACGGCAGGTGTCCGAAAATAGGGAAATCACTAAGGAGAAATAAGTACTTTTGGAGGGATGGGTCAATAAAAGTCAGGCAAGCAGAGAAAAACGCTTTGTGATATACTCTAGCAACTATTTTCTTTACTGGGAATCCAGTTCCATGGGGAATATATTGCGAATGCCTCGAATTATTGGGATCACAGGTAATATTGCATGTGGTAAAACTGCTGTCGGGCACATGTTGTTGGAGTTAGGCGCTGAACGGTACATCGACGCAGATGCAGCAGTCCATCGGCTTTACCAGAGTGGCCAACCTATTGCAGTCAAAGTAGCTGAAGTATTTGGTCCCTCCGTTGTCGCTCCTAATGGCAGCATTGATCGTAAAGCATTAGGAGAGCTTGTATTTCGAGATAGGGAGGCAATGCGTCGCCTCGAGGCAATTGTGCATCCTGCGGTCGGCGAGGCATTGGCAAAGGAATTGGCCTCTGTCAGCTCCTCTGGTATTGCGGTACTCGATGCTGTGAAATTGTTGGAGGGGGGCTCAGGCAATCTTAGCCAGAGTAAGTGGATGGTAGTTTGTACAGTGGAACAGGAGTTAGCGCGATTGATAGCCCGTAACCGGCTAAGCGAAGAAGAGGCGTGGGCCCGTATCCGCTCCCAACCTTCCGTTGCTGATAGGTTGCCATTGGTTGACGAGGTTATTGATAATAGCGGCTCATTGGAGAACACACGCAAGCAAGTTGCGGCAGCGTTCGACCGTTTTAGTAAACAATTTTCCGCTTAGGTAAACTTGCAGGCCGCACCGCCATTTTTTTCATTAATGGCGATAGCGACGATATTACGCCTTTGCCTGGAATGCGGGCATTATACCAGGCAGCAAGTGACCCCAAGCAATACTGGATCGTGCCAAATGCCAGGCATGCACAATCATTCGCAGTCGATCCAAATGGATATATGCAGCGCGTCGATGCGTTCTTCGATACCTATTTACGTCAAGCGTAAGCTTTTTCCAAGCTTTTCTTGCAATTATTTCAGATATTCGGAAAAATCTATTGACAGCGCAAATCCCGATGCGTATAATTTGCTCATCAATTATTGTATTTCCTGCCCATCTGAAGTAGCGCCCTTACCCTTGGATTATTGTATTTTATCAGGTGGGGAATAAAGCTGAGCAGTATCACTACGATTTGGTGAGATTTACGAATAATA
>Ga0099829_10002422_pt1 | contig 10723 bp, 10 predicted proteins | sample CZO8metaG_3_FD_79336 | JGI IMG/M metagenome (GOLD analysis project Ga0099829, IMG submission 79336) | Vadose zone soil microbial communities from the Eel River Critical Zone Observatory, Northern California, USA - CZOApr15con2H2.8 metaG | ecosystem: Environmental > Terrestrial > Soil > Vadose...
AGGTTCCCCCACCAGTGCCGGACGACGAACTCCGGGAGCAGCACCGTGATGATGTCGTTGTCCAAGCGTGCGTCGAGCTCGTCGACGTAGCGGAGGATGGGGCGCGTCAGCTCGCGGTAGGGCGAATAGACGATCTCGAGCGGTACCTCGATCTCGAATTCGGACCACGCCCGCTCGAGGCGTTCCTGTTCCTCCTCATCCGACACCACGGAGACGGCAACCAGATGGTTGGGGGAGATCGATCTCGCGTACGCGAGCGCCTCGAGCACGCCCCGATGCACACCGCTCACCAACACCACCACGGTGTGATTCATCCGCCGGGGCTTGTAGTCGGGAGTGACGCGTAGGCCGTCGGCGACCGTGCGGTAATGACGTTTGATCGTCTTGAACATCAGCACGATGATCGGGATGACCACCAGCGGAACCCACGCGCCACTGGTGAACTTCGTGCTGGCCACGATGAGCAACACGATCAGCGTGGCCACCGAGCCCACCGCGTTGATCACGATGTTGCGCTGGTAGCCCCTCTCGCGTTCCTTCTGGTGGTGACGCACCATCCCCGCCTGCGACAGGGTGAACGACAGGAATACCCCGACCGCGTACAGCGGGATCAGTGCGTTGGTCTTGCCCCCGAAGGCCACGATCAGTGCCGCCGCCGCCGCCGCGAGGACGAGCACCCCGTTGGAGAACACCAGGCGATCGCCCCGGTTGGCGAGCTGGCGCGGCAGGTACCCGTCGCGAGCGATGATCGACGAGAGCCGCGGGAAGTCCGCGTACGCAGTATTGGCCGCGAGAGTGAGGATCGCGGCGGTGGCGAACTGCAAGATCACGTACATCGCGGTGCCGCTCCCGAACACCGCCGTGCCGAGCTGCGAGAACACCGTCTCCTTCTCCGAGGGATAGGGCCCGAGTCGGTGGGCCAGGATCTGCACCCCCATGAACAGGGTGCCGAGGATCAACCCCATCCAGACCAGCGTGGTGGCAGCGTTCTTCGATTCCGGACGGCGGAACGCGGGCACGCCGTTGGAGATGGCCTCGACGCCAGTCAGCGCGACGGCGCCCGACGAGAAGCCCTTGAGGAGGATGAAGATCCCGAGCGTTCCACCGGCGAGGCTGTCGCCCACGAACGCCTTCGGATCGACATGGATGTGCGAGATGTCGTGGGCGACGAAGGTTCGGTAGAGCCCGTAGCCCACGAGCGCGGTGAGGCTCACGATGTAGATGTAGGTGGGAACCGCGAAGATGCGTCCCGACTCCTTGATGCCTCGTAGGTTGGCGAGGCTGATGAACGCGATCAGGACCAACCCGATGAGCACCCGGTGTGCTTGCAGATCGCGGAAGGTCGGGATCGACACGATGGCGGCCACCCCGGCCGAGATCGACACGGCGACGGTGAGGATGTAGTCGACCAGCAGCGACGCGCCGGCGATCAGCGACGGGTTCTCGCCCAGGTTCTCCCGGCTGACGACATAACTCCCGCCGCCGCTCGGGTAGGCGAAGATCGTCTGGCGATATGACGTCACGACGATGGTCAACAGCACGGCCACCGCGAAGCCGATCGGGATCAGTTTGCTCAGGCCGAGCGCGAGGCTCGACCCGCCCACCGCCACGACGAAGAGAATCTCCTCGGTCGCGTACGCGGTCGACGAGATCGCGTCCGACGAGAAGACCGCCAGCGCGATCGTCTTCGGGATCCGCTGGTGCTCCATCTCGGTCGTGGCAAGCGGCCGACCGACCAGGACTCGTTTGACCAACGCCACCTGGGCGGTTCCTCTCTTGACGCCTCGACCCGAGTTGAGCGGCACCCAGCATGCCATCCGCCACGCGTGCGTTCACGCGATCCATTTTGTACCTGACGCATTTCGTTCAGATGCGCAAGTCCAGATAGCCTGAGCGGCTGGCGGTGGAAGGAGAGGGTCGGTGCACGTCGTCGTGGTCGGGTGCGGGCGGGTTGGGAGTGAGCTCGCGCTGAGTCTCGAGCGGGACGGTCACTCGGTTGCCGTGATCGACAAGAACGCCGACGCCTTCCGCAAGCGACTTCCCGAGGGATTCGGCGGACAGAAGATCGTCGGGTTCGGTTTCGACCGCGACCACTTGATCGCTGCCGGCATCGAAGGGGCAGGAGCCGTAGCCGCCGTCACCAGCGGCGACAACTCCAACATCCTCACCGCCCGCATCGCCCGGGAGAATTTCGCGATCGAGCGCGTGGTGGCGCGCATCTACGACCCCCGGCGAGCCGCGATCTACCAACGGCTCGGGATCCCCACCGTCGCCACGGTCTCGTGGACGACCGATCAGGTCATGCGGCGCCTCCTTCCCCCGGCCGAGCAGCCCCATCAATGGCTCGACCCCAGCGGCAAGGTGTGCCTGGTCGACTACCCGATCCCCACTGTGTGGGCGGGCAAGAAGCTGGCGCCGCTGAGCGAACCCGGCGTCTTCTGGCTCGTGGCCATCACCCGCCTGGGTGCCGCGCAGGTGAGCACGCCGAGCGCGATCGGCCAAGACGGCGACGTGTTGCATTTCGCCGCCGACGTCAACGCACTCGACGCGCTCCGTGAGCGACTCGCCCGAGGAGAGGGGCACCACTGATGCGGGTAGCGATCGCCGGGGCCGGCAACGTCGGGTTGTTCATCGCCAACGACCTCCGGGCCGCCGGTCACGACGTCTTGCTCATCGAACAGAGCCCGGCTGTGGCACGGCGCGCATTGGCCGACGAAGGCGTCCAGTGGCATGTGGCCGACGCGTGTGAGGTCAACTCACTGCGCGACGCCGGACTCGACTCCTGCGATGTGGTCGTCGCGGCCACCGGCGACGACGAGGACAATCTGGTCGTGTCCTTGCTCGCCAAGCAGGAGTTCGCCGTTCCGCGCGTGATCGCGCGCGTGAATCATCCCAAGAACGAGTGGCTGTTCAACGAGAACTGGGGCGTCGATCTCTCGGTGTCGACCCCCCACTTGATCACCGCGTTGGTCGAGGAGGCGGTGACCGTCGGCCGGTTGGTGCGCATCCTCCAATTCGAAGGCGGGCAGGTCCGCCTGGTGGAGGTCACGCTCGCCGACGATTCACCGGTGATCGACAAGGCGCTACGCGACGTTGATGTTCCGCGCAACGCCACCGTCGTCGCGATCATCCGCGACGAGCACGTGGTGGTGCCGCGTGGCGATTCCGTGTTCGAGCGCGGCGACGAGGTGCTCGCGATGGTGACCCCGGAGTCGGAAGACGACGTACGCCGGATCCTCACCGGCGGTTGACCGGCGTCGGCACCGGTCGACCGGCACTAGCTCAGCAGCTCGTAGATCGGGTTGAACACCAAGTACCGGTTGCCGTCGCGCGCGACGACGCCCTCGATGGCCACCCGCCGGCCGGGTGACAATCCCGCGATCTTGCGTCGGCCGAGGAACACGCCGACCACCGCGCCCCGGCCGTCGCTGACCGTGACCTCGAGGGCAGGCGCCCCCGCACGCGGGACGATGCGCACCGACCGCACTTCGCCACCAACGCGGGTCCGGCACCGGGCCTCGATGCTGTCCATCGCGGCAAGCTCACGCGCCTGGCAGAACGCGGTGAGCTGCAGCCGGTCGATCTCCTCGACCGGCCGCGTGAGTCGCTCCACCATCTTCTTCAAGGCCATGCGGCGTCCTGGGGTCTGCGGATGATGCGCACGATGATACGGGGCAGTCCCCTATTGCCGGGTCGACTTCGCTTTGCCGTCCCAGCCTCCGGCCACGGCTCCGCTGCGTCTCCTATCCTGGTGCAGCCATGCAAGAGGCGCCCCCCGGCCCGCAGACCGGCCCGCAGACGCCCGGTCCACAGACGCCCAGGCGGCGGTGGCTCGTCATTGCGATCAGCGGCACCGTCGTTGCTGTGGTGGCACTCGTGCTCGCGCTCACCCTCGGCGGCGGGAGTGACCGCGCCCCGTCAGCTCACCGCACCGTCACCACCACGGCCCCGGTGGGCGACCACGTGAGCATCGTGCTCGGCAACGTGTCGGCCGACAGCGTGGGACCCCCGGTGACGATCACGCCGCAGCAGTCGCAGCAGGTCCTCGATCTGGTCGACCGCTACGTGAAGGAAGCCACCGTCGTGCCTCTTCGTTCCGGGCAGCCGGTGACGGGAGATCTGTCGACGGTGTTCGATCCCGCCGCGCTGGCGAAGATCACCGGCGCCGATCGGGCAATCGCGCTCGACGAAGGCCTCCCTCGGGTCACCGGCGACCTCGACGTGGTGGCCAATCCGGTCAACATCGTTGGCCTCGGCGATCAAGGCAACGTCGTCGTGCTGACGGCATCGTTCGAGGTCGACATGACCGGCCCCACCCACGTCAAGGGCCCACCACTCCACATCGAGCGGCGAGTCGACTTCGTCCTGTCGCCCGACGCCGCGGGCGCCTGGAGAGTGACCTCGTACGACATGGTGGTGACGCGCGCCGGCGCCGGCCTCGACCCGACCACCACGACCGCGTCGCCGTCCACCAGCACGCCGTCCTCCAGCAAGCCGGCCACCAGCGCGCCCGCTACCACGAAGAGCAAGAAGTGAAGCGGGCCCCCTCGCGTCGACGCGCGCTGCTCGCGCTCGTGATCGGTCCGTTGCTCTGCGGTCTGCTTCTCGCCGGTGGTCTCACGGCGGTGTGGCTCGCGGCGGGGAGCCCTCGACCGGCGGCGGGCGCGGTGTGGATGGAGGTGACCAGGCTCGGTGGGGCGCGCCATCTGGCCGGACCGCAGCAGCCGTTCTTCGCGCTCGTGCTCGGCACCGGCGCCCGTTCCGACGACCCGAGCCAGTCGCCGGACGATCCCGGGCTCGCCGACGCCATCCACGTGGTGGGGATCAATCCCGCGCTGAACGCGGCGACACTCCTCGACATCCCCCGCGACACCGAGGGCCCGACCGGCAACAAGCTCAACTCCTACGTCGTATCCGGAGGCGCCAATGGGTTGCGCGCCGAGGCCGACGCGGTATCGGCCGTGACGGGGGTGCCGATCACCTTCGTGATCCGCGCCAACTTCCCGCACTTCCAACAGATGGTCGACGAGATCGGCGGCATCGACATCAACATCCCCACCGCGATGGACGACGACTTCTCCGGTGCGCACTTCGTTCCCGGGCCGATCCACCTCGACGGCGAGCACGCGCTGCAATTCGCACGCGATCGCCATTCGTTCGCCAACGGCGATCTCTCTCGCTCGAGCAATCAAGGGTTGCTCGTTCTCGCCGCGCTGCAAACGCTGCAGAAACGCGGCACCAGCGCGGGTGAGACGGTGCGGCTCATCGCGACCCTCGGGCGTCATGTCAAGCTCGACGGCATTGGCATCGCCGACCTCTTCCAGGTGGGTCGGCTCGCCCTCAGCTTCGACGCCGCCAACATCAAGAACGTGGTGTTACCGGTGGGCTCGGGCGGTGGCAGCAATCTCGTGAAGTCGGGCGATGCGGCATCCCTGCTAGCCGACTTCGCCGACGACGGCGTGTTACAGAGCCATTAGCGCGGAGCGAGCGGAGGCGAGCGACGGTGGAAGTCAGCGATCCGGGCTCTGCCCGGATCGCGGGAGGACGGAGCGAGCGGAGGCGAGCGACGGTGGAAGTCAGCGATCCGGGCTCTGCCCGGATCGCGGGAGGACGAAGCGAGCGGAGGCGAGCGACGGTGGAAGAGAGCGATCCGGGCTCTGCCCGGATCGCGGGAGGACGAAGCGAGCGGAGGCGAGCGACGGTGGAAGGTAGCAGCGACGCGTGCGACACCCTCGACGAGCTCGCCCGCGAGCGGTTCGAGCGCGTGGTGTTCACGGCCCGCCTCCCCGAACGGGCGCCTCGCACCGCCGCACCGGCACAACCGCTGCCTCCCGCTTTGGTGGCGCGTCTGGCCGCCCGCGGCGTCGATTCCCTTTGGACCCACCAGGCGGCGGCAATCGACGCATTGCGCGCCGGACAGCACGTCGTCGTGGCCACCGGCACCGCGTCGGGCAAGTCGCTCTGCTATCAGCTCCCGATCGTCGAGTCGGTGCTCGATGGCGGCCACGACACCGCCCTGCTCGTCTACCCCACCAAGGCGCTCGCGCAGGATCAACTCCGCGCGTTTCGGGAATGGCTCGTGCCCGAACTGGTCGCGGTCACGTACGACGGCGATACCGCGACCGACGAGCGCACCTGGGCGCGCGCACACGCCAACGTTCTGCTCACCAATCCCGAGATGCTCCACATGGGGATCATGCCGTCGCATGCGCGATGGGCAACCTACCTGATGCGCCTGCGGTTCGTGGTGGTCGATGAGCTCCACACGTTGCGCGGTGTTTTCGGCAGTCATGTGGCACACGTGCTGCGCCGATTGCGACGGCTCTGCGCGCACTATGGCTCGTCGCCAACGTTCTGCTTCACCAGCGCGACCATTGGTAACCCCGCCGAGCTCGCATCGCAGCTGTGCGGCGTCCCCGTGCACACAATCGACGTCGACGGCTCACCGCAGGCCGAGCGCGGGTTCGCGGTGTGGCAACGACCGTTCCTGGACGAGCACACAGGGACGAGGGCGTCGGCCAACCACGAGACCGCCATGCTGCTCGGCCGCTTCGTGACCGATGGGCATCAGAGCCTCGCATTCGCACGCAGCCGCAAGGGCACCGAGCTGGTCGCCGCTCGAGCACGGGGGGTGGTGGCGGCCACGCCTGCGCCTGCAAGCAGTGCTCACACGATCGCCGCCTATCGGGCCGGCTACCTGGTCGGTGAGCGCCGTGACCTCGAGGCGCGCTTCACCGGCGGCGAGCTCCACGGGGTCGTCGCCACCAGCGCGCTCGAGCTGGGCATCGACATCGGCACCCTCGACGCGGTGGTGCTCAACGGCTTCCCCGGCACGCTGGCGTCGATGCGCCAACAGGTCGGTCGGGCCGGCCGAACCACTCGCCGCGCCGCCGCGGTATTGGTGGCCGGCGATGACCAGCTCGACCAGTGGTACGCCCGGCATCCCACCGAGCTCCTCACCCGACCGGCCGAGGCGGCGGTGGTGAACCCGGCCAACCCGTTCGTGGCCCGCGCCCAGATCGCGTGCGCCGCCCACGAGCTGCCGCTCGACCACGACGACGAACAGTGGTTCGGCGAAACCCTCGACGACGCGGTACGCGAGCTCGTGCTCGACGATCTGCTCAAGCCACGCGGCGACCGCATGTACTGGGCCGGACGCGAACCGCCGGCCCCCAAGGTGGGCCTGCGTACCGGATCATCGCTCGAGTTCCAACTCGTCGACGGTGACAGCCGCCTGGTGGGCACGGTCGATGCCGCACGCGTCTTCCACGTTGCCCACCCCGGCGCGATGTACTTGCACCAGGGGCGGCAGTACCGGGTGGTCGAGCTCCACGTGGACGATCACGTGGCCGAGCTCGAGCCGGCCGACGACGCCGACGAGTTCACACAGACGCGCGAAGCCACCGACATCGCGATCCTGCACGACGAACAGGTGGTGGCGGTCGGCCCTGGCCACGCGCACCTGGGCTCGGTACTGGTCACCAATCATCTCGTGGCCTACCAACGGCGGCGCAGTTCGACCAACGAGGTGATCGAGGTGGTGCCGCTCGACGTACCACCACGTGAGCTCACGACACGTGCGTGCTGGTACGTCATTCCGCTCGACGCGCTGACACACACCGGACTGACGCCGAGCCGCGTGATCGGCGCGGTGCATGCAGCCGAGCACGCGCTCATCGGGCTCCTGCCCCTGTTCGCGATCTGCGACCGCTGGGACGTCGGCGGCGTATCGATGGCCATCCATCCACAGACCGGTGAGCCGACGATCTTCGTGTACGACGGCTATCCCGGTGGCGCGGGGATCGCCGATCTCGCGTTCGCAGAGCTCCACCGCCACGTGCACGCCGCGCACGAGTTGGTGAGCGGGTGCGGTTGCGGCGACGGGTGCCCATCGTGCGTGCAGTCTCCCAAGTGCGGGAACTGGAACGAGCACCTCGACAAGCAGGGCGCGGTCACCCTGCTCGAAGTACTCGGCGCGTCACTCCCCTGCGTCTAGCTTTCACCGTGCTTCAGCGACAGTCGGGCAGGTCGACAACGCACTCCGGGCGAACGGCGGCCTTGGCGCGACCTCGCGCCGGGCCCGCCAAGACCGCGAGCGCGGGAATGTCGACCTCCACCACCACTTCGGCGGTGGTCCCCTCGCAAGAGCACGACACCAGCTGCGCACCATTACTCGTGGCGGTGTCGCGCGCCGCGGTCTGGGCCACGGCCGATCCCCGCCCGAGCGCCAACGCGTCGGCCGCGGCGAGGGCTGCCGCGTCAGCTGCAGTGTCGGCGCGGGCCCGCCCGATGAGCGCGCTACCGAGGCGCGCCGCCCCCAACATGAGCGCCAAACCAACCACCAGCACTCCGAGCATCACGATCGAGACACCACCCCGCTCCCGTTTCGCCGTCAATCGCGCGCCGTGGTGGCGCGTTGTTGACGCCAAGTGCCCAGAGGAGAGCGTCACTTCTCCACCCTCATCACCGCCGAGGAGTGCAACTCGGGGTCGGGAAACAGCGCGCCCACCAACGGAAGATCGGTGACCGACGTGTAACGCACGGTGACCTTGATCTCGCCTCCGATGCGCGGGCGCGCACCGACCTCCACCTCCGCTCCCGGCAACGTGCGATGCGCGGCGCGCACTGCTTCGTCAGGATCGGGATCGACACTGGCTGCCCGGACGGCCTCCCGAGCGGCGTGCACCACGCCCAGCTGATCGCGAACGACCAGACCGACCTGGATGATTGCCATCGCGGCCAGCAGCAACAGCGGCAGCACGAACGCGAACTCGACCGTCGCCTGTCCTCGTTGGCGTTCGTGACTCGAAACGGTCACCGTTCCCCCGCGTCGAGCGCGAGGGAACGGAGAGCGAAACGTCACGAGGGAAGCACCTTTTCGATCACGGAGTCGAACAGCTTGGTGATGGCGTGACTGCCCGTAGCCCACTGGATGAGCATCGTGGCCACCGCGACCGCGCCGAGGATGACCAAGGCGTATTCGGCCGTCGACTGCCCGGACTCGTCCAGCGCGATCTTCCACTGACGTGCTCGCGCGATGACTCGGCACAACATGGAGCACCCTCCTCGTAGATGGAACCGCGAGTGCGAGGAATGCAGGGAAAGAGGATGCGCTCCCGCGGTTCGGCCTAGAGGCGGCCGAGGCCGGCCGCGAGACCGGGAACCACCGTGAGCAGCACGAATGCCGGCAGTACGAGGAAGACCAGTGGAAAGAGCAGACGAACGGGGACCTGCCGGGCGTGCGCCTCCGCGCGTCGGCGCAACGCAGTGCGTTCCTCGGCGGCGAGCCTCGCCAGGATCGGCGCCACCGGCGCACCGAGCCGATCAGAAGCCAGGAGTGCATCGGTGAGCGGCCGCAATCGGGGCGTGCCGTGCGCAGCTTCGCCCAGCGCATCGTCGAAGCCGACCCCGAGTGCGCATGCCTGCAGCACCGCCGCGAAGTACGACGCCACCACCGGTGGCGACCATCGTGCCGCGACCTCCACCGCCAGATACGGCGTGCACCCGGCCGCAACCGCGACGCCCAGGAGATCGAGCACGACCGGGAGCTCGCGGACGAGCGCGAGCTCTTCGGCCCGTACACGGCGACGACCGAAGAGCGACCGGGTCACCGCGGTCACCGAACCCACGACGTAGTCCAGGTGCAACGTCGTGCTGACGATCCGAGCCGCCGCCGGCAACACCGGAAACCGACGACGACGCCAGGTTTTCGGCGCAGTCGCGAGGCTGCCGGCGCGCGACTTGGTCGGCACCACCAGGGCACGGCGCACCCACGGTGCTGCCAGCAACCCTCCCCACACCAGCCCGAGCCCCCACGGCGTGATCGCGCTGGGCACGTCAGACCTCCGATGCGACGATGCGGCGAATGATCAGCGCGGCCAAGGCCTCGAGTCCGAGCCCGAGCGCGAGACACACGCGTCCCACGGCGGTGGACAGCAAGACGGTCGCCGACCGTGGGTCGATCAGACTCGAGAAGATGAGATAGCCGAGCGGCGCCGCGCCCACGACGATCGCCGACAACCGAGCCTGGGCGGACAGAGAACGAGCCTCCGCCACCGCGTCGAGACGATGGCGCAGGGATGCAGCCAACCCGTCGATCGCCTCGGCGGCGCGCCCACCGAGATTGGCAGCAACGGCCAGGGCACCCGCCACCGCCCGCACCCCCGGCGTCTCGTGCTCCGACGGCCACACCGCCAGCGCGTCATCGAGCGCGAGACCGAGTTGGGTGCGTGCGTGCACCCGCCGAAAGTCGGATGTCACTGGGCCGGCGGCCGTGCCCAGCCGCTCAACCGCTCCCGCCACCGTTCCGCCCCCGCGCAGCTCGCCAGCAAGCTGTTCGAGCGCAGCGGGAAGTGCCGCCGCGAATCTCGATTCGCGGCGAGTGCGCAAGAGCCTGAGGGTGACGGGCCCGCTCACGACGCCGGCAAGGAGCGCAGGGACGGTCATGACGGGAGCCATCGTCGATGCGAGCAGCGTGGCTGCGAGCGCGCCGATGGCCCACAGCTCCACCACGCGTTCCGGTTCGGCCTCGATGTCGGCCGCCAGGAGCGCGCATGCCAACTCCGCGTGCCAGCGACCCGGGAGACGCCAACGCGCGGCCGGCGAAAGGCGTCGAACGTGATCCGCGGCTGCGGCGCGCCGCCCCGCCCTGATCAGGACTGCCACGACGACGGGCCCTACAGTCCCGAGCAACAACGTCGTCAGCGGAACCAACCAGGGTCGA
>Ga0099829_10002426_pt1 | contig 10718 bp, 15 predicted proteins | sample CZO8metaG_3_FD_79336 | JGI IMG/M metagenome (GOLD analysis project Ga0099829, IMG submission 79336) | Vadose zone soil microbial communities from the Eel River Critical Zone Observatory, Northern California, USA - CZOApr15con2H2.8 metaG | ecosystem: Environmental > Terrestrial > Soil > Vadose...
GTTGTGGATTGGCGACGCGGCCGAGATCCAGAGCAAACGAGTACGCAAACAGAAGACTGATCGACAAGATGCACAGCTGATTCTGAGACTCATGTTGAAGGATGACTTTCCGCGGATCTGGGTCCAGATGTTCGTTCGCGAGCGAGTGGGGATCGAGATCTTTTCAAAGCTCGTCGAGCAAGGGCTCAAATCGGACGTGTTCACACGAGTCGGCCAACTCGAACAGCGCTATCGGCTGAAGTGTCCCGTCTGCAAAAAGCTGACAAGAGCGCTAGCTGGTCGAAGTCGACCACGCCGGAAAAACCAGGCACTCTTGAAGTCAATCCTGAATAGACTAAGGATGCTCTAAGCGAGGCGTCCCCCAGACTCGTCTCGGATCCCTGACGCCCGAGTCTGAGCCAGAACATGATCGCCAACCCCCTGGCCGAGAACCACCACCCTGGTGGAACCGGGCCACCGGACGCCCGCGAATTGCCGCTTGTCCAAGTTGCCCTGTCCTCCCTTAACATGCCAAAAACAATGCAACTACAAGGAAGTCCCGCTGGTCACTCTCCATTGGCAGGCGGCTTGCTGCATTCTTTCTCAGAAACTGCGGAGGCAGCAGCAGCGCTTTCGTGTTGACTGTCAAACCAAGCTCTGGGCGGGAAGTAGAGCGCTCTGTCACAAACCAACTTTAAGAGGGGGATGACCCGCAATGTTGTATGGGTCGAAGAAGAGCGCTTTCGTGGTTTTGCTTGCTCGGAATGCTCCTGGCGGTTTGATTCTTCTGCGGTGCCCACGGGTAAATGTTTCGATGAAATGATGCGGAACTTCGAGTTGCAGCGCGACAAAGAGTTTGCATCCCATCTTTGCGCCGATCACCCGAGAACCGCGGGCTCGAAACACCCAATTTAATTCAAGCTTTTGAGAGGATGATACCAATACCAATGACACCTGATAAAGAAGCCACCACTGCAGATTGGCGTGAACTTGCGCGACGAATCCAGAAAGAGGATGACCCGGAGAAGGTTTTTGAACTGGTTCAGCAACTGATTGTTAAATTCAACAAAGAAAGGCAACGAAAGGGTCTGGCGACTACTCGGAAGCTTGCAAGCCCTCAGGATTAGTTCGGTGGGCGCGTGCGGAGTTGGGCCTCAACGATGCTCGTCAGCTGCTCGATGAGTTTGTGGAGTTTTTGGGGATCGGTCTCAATCAAGAGACGCGCAGTTATTTCGCGGAGCGTGAGCGATTGCATCTCCGACCTCGGGTCTGGCCACACGGTAGTCATCGCGTTCCAACCTTCAAGCTCTACTTCACCGGTGAACTAGAAGAAGGTAGCCAGCTATCAGGAGGGGCGCCGCTCGTCCTCTAATTGCGGAACGGCTCTTTGCTTCAGGGCAGCAAGCTTCTCGTTGTCCGCTCGCGGCACTGGCCTTTAGGGCCACACGCAGTTCGCCCCTCGCAACCCTGAACTCGTCGGAATTCTCCGGTGCGGCAGCCACGCGCAGAGACAATACACGAACTTGCTCTTCGGAAGTCATAATGACTGGCGGGGGAGAAAAGGAGTCTGGCACATACTCGCCAAAAGTGGCATACAGGAAACACTGTAGACGCGGATGGTGTGAGGGGTCAGCGCTTTACTGAACTATCTCTGGTCTGTCATTTGTAGATGCCCGCGAACACACCGCTATCGTAGAGCTGCTCGGCTTGGGCGAACGCCAGCTCTTGCTCCAGGTCGCGAATCCGTTGTTGGCGATTCTTGAACTCACTGCGCTCTTCATCGGTGAACGAAGCAAATGTCTTCGTCATGAGGATGTGAATCTGTTGGTCGAGCGTGTTCAGAAGCTCGACTCTAGCGGGGAACGCCGCTCTGCATTCCATAAGCAATTCCTTTCAGAAGGCGCGCTAAGCAAAACCATTTGACCCCGAATGGGGTGGCTGCCTCCATACGGTGAATTCCGTAGCGGGAAATAACGAAAGTAACATTTGTCAGTTACCGACTCTTCATCCATTGCGGAAGACAATCCCACAGTGGGGCGCGCCGTTGTTCATACACTTTGTCTGAGTAATTTCGATGGTCTCATTGAAATGCTTAGCCACACCTCTGGCGATGCCGATCGCAAACGCGCACAGTTTGCGCCGAGACCCGTAAATCAGCACCACTTCGTCCACGCTCCGGCGAATGGTGTGTAGTACAGGAGGTTTCGCACCTAGGGTTTGCTCTCGGACTACGCTGTGGATTGTTTCCTCGGTCTTGTCGATCACATCTTCCACCGTCCTGAGAAACAGCCATCCCGGGCGCTTCGCGGGCAGGGCGGTTCTCCAACTCGAAAACTTTCGTCGTGCGCTGAGTGGTGAAGTCGAAAAAAGCGATTGCGGGTTTGCCGGTGGTCTCAAGGTAATAGAAGCCGTTTTTGACTACCGCCCAATAGCCCCAATAGCCTGCTTCCAGAGAGCCGATGACTTCGGTCTCTTCGCCGCCTGCCGTCGGGATGCGCCACATTCCGGAAACGGTCGCACCCTTTGTGTAGTACAGGAACTTACCGTCGAGTGATTCGAACCCGCCATACCCACCGTGGCGAGTCACTTGAACGGCAGGCCCGCCTGCCGACGGCATCTTCCATACTTGCCACTCGCCGCTGCGATCTGATGCGAAATAGATCCAGCGCCCGTCTCGCGACCAGCTGGGCACGACGTCGGTCGACGCCTCATTGGTTAGGTTACGAAGCGAGCCACCCCGAGAATCCATGACAAAGATGTCTGCATTGCCAGGGGCGCGAGAATCGAAGGCAATCTGCTGTCCGTCGGGCGACCAACGTGGAGTTCCCGTCACAGAGTTGAGGTGCGTCAGTTGAACGAGGTTGCTTCCATCGCTTCGGCACTCCCACACTTCATAAGCACCACTGCGGGTGGACTCGAAGACAATCCTGCTCCCGTCGGGCGAGAACTGACCGCTTTCGATTGTCGTGGAAGACAGAAACCTCTCGGCGGGAACCAATGAAGGCAATGAGTCGAGTTTTCGCTTCCAGATATTGAGATTTGTAACCTGGCGCGCGTACAAGAGGCCGGAATCAAGGCAGCCGGAAACGTTGCTAAGCCACAGATTACGGGATACCTTCGCGGTTGACCTTCTCAGCAAGGGCGTGCCGCTGGAGGAAGTGTCGAAGCTGTTGGGCCACGAATCCATCAAGAGCACTGAGCGCAGCTATGCGAAGTGGGTTAAGGGACGGCAAGACCGTTTAGACAAGTTGGTTCGTGGAACGTGGAAATAGCGCATACAGGAAGTTCTGGGGAGCTTTACATCGAAGGGCGTATTTACCGGCTATTCCTTTGTAGGTTTTTATACCGATGGCGAGCCACTCTCGTCTATCTCTATGGGGGAGGAAGACAGGAAAGCGCCGCCACTTTGCTGACCCTGCTGACCGGGAGGCAGCATGAGGGCAGACATAATGGGGATGCGTCCTCAGTGGGGAGCCTTCGTCGCGCGGACTCTCGAAAAGTCTGAGGACGCGTTCCCATTTATTACGGAGCCGTCTTGTCTAGGGAACTCTACAGTATGTAACGTATCGAACAATGAGCAGCTTTATGGCATCCTACCTACCTCCGGCAAATTCCCGTGACCTCCGAAGACCGAATCCGCAATCTCTGCGCACAGGCCGTTACCGCCACTGATGACGAAGCCCTAAACATCATACTTCCTCAGCTTAAAGAGGCTCTCCGCGAACACCTCAAAAATCTCAGGCTGATGGTAGCCGAATACCGCTTCCACAAAGACGTGGCCGCCGATTAAAGCGAAACGGCCCGAGCAGTCCGCCCAGGCCGTTCCACTCATGTTGTTTCCCCGCATAGATTATCCACGGCCCTCCGGGCGGGCGTCAATCGCCCGTTGACCGGTCAGTTCGACTGTGCCAATATTCCGCAGGCCTGAGGGTCCGCCCCTCTTTAGTGCCACTTCTCTTCCGCATCCGCCACGCTTCGACGATATACGCTCCAGGAGTTTTTTCAGCTTCCGCTTTTTGTCCTTCGCGTAATGAGTGTTCGCGCTGAGTGCTTTCCTGGCTGCTACGTCTTTCTCTGCTGCGGCAGCAATCCTCTCAACGTGAATTGACCTTAGTTCCCCTCTGAGCATCTTGCACGCTTTACCCGCCATAGCTCCGCACTGAGGGCAAACCAGTGACACTGGATTGACCGGGATGTACGGGATTCTGGGCACCGGCACATCCTACGTTTTGCCCCCGGCCAAGTCTGAGCAAAAGCGCACACGTTTAGTGGAATCAAAAGGCCCCGCAGATAACACGGGGCCCAGGTCCTAATTTCGCTACATCTCTGGCCAAGGATGCGGGTGTAAAATCTGCGCCGAGCACGGACATGGGAAAAATCAGCGTTGAGTTAATCGCGTCCGAGACAGACCCACCACTGCGCTCCAGCGAGTACCAAGCGGGGCTTAAGAATGTCGCCAGCGCTCTGCAAACCGCCAATGCAAAGGTCTCTTTTCGCATGTTCATGCAAGATGCAATTGGTGCCCCATCATTTCTTGAGGGCGGCTTCACGATTGAAAATGTCAAGTCAGTTGCGGTGGTCCTGGGGCCAATCTTTGGAGCGTGGCTTCAAGCTCGGTACGGTCGTAAGGTCCGTTTGAAAATTGGGGATATTGAAGCGGAAGCGAAGCAACGTTGCCGAAATTGAGGCACTTCTAAAACAAGCAGAAAAAGTTCGGCCCCGGGGCCGTCCCTACTTCAGCAATCATGATATTGAAGGCAACATTACGGCGGTGGCCGGAACTCCTGCTCTGCGTTTCCGTGATCGGGCTCGCCTACCTTGCTTGGCAACGTTGGCTCTAACTTGCGATGCCTATAGCATCCTTTCAAATAAGAGACGCGGTAGAATGGCCCCATGCCCGATGAGCCGAGCGCAGCTAGACCCGATTTGCCCACGCGTATTCTGAACTACCTGCAAGAGTACGAGGGCGGGCGCACAGAGGAGCAGCTCGCTGTTCAGTTCCGCCCCTTTCCATCGAGCGTAATCCGCGTGGCCCTGGAACAGTTGCGGAAAGATGGTTGTGTGACTTTTGCCGAAGGCGCGTGGTCTTTGAAAAGAGACGCTGGGTAAGGGTTTTCACTTGACAGCACAACGGATTCATCCTACCGTTTCGCCCAACAGTTGAGGGAATGAGAATGCGGAACTGACTTTGGGGGAAAGCCGGTCCCGTTTTTATTCGAGTAGAATGCCCGCATGCCTGATGAAATTTCACCGCGAGATATGAGGATTCAAGACTTCGAAGATGGCCCCAGGGTTTTTTCCAAGAAGTGTAACTGCTTCGCGGATACGGTGCCGACCTACCTGCCTTGCGAACTGCATAAGGGTGATCCAGAATCAGTGGAGTTCCAAGACCGAAAGAAGCGCTTCCTTGACGCGGCACAAACGGCCCTACAACTACGCGCCGAACAGAAATGGCTTCCCCGCGATGCGCCGCCTGAATAACTTTCAGAAAACGTCACTTTATCACGTCACTTCAAAACGTCAATACAACACGTCTTTTGACCGCGTATTGATTTGCTATTCCAGCCTTAGCGCGTGGCTATGGTAACCAGTATTTAGTGACCAACGAGCCTTGCGCCGGTTTTCCAAATCGCGCTACTTGTGCATGAGAGGTGACAATCCATGAAACGCGCCATGAAATTCTTAACCCACAAACAGTGTCTCGCGATCAAGCCCTCACCGCATTACGCGAAGATGGCGGCCATAATGCGTGAGCGTCGTTTAGAAGTCGAGGATGATGACACTGAGTTAATTGATATGACCATACAGGAGTGCAACCGGCTGCTAGACCTCAGTTGTTTTCTTGGGCGCTAAGGAATTCAAAAAGCGGGGACTGTCATTGGCGCGGATGGCCCCCGCGGGGGCGGTCAGCCCAATTTCCGCTGACGCGGCTCTCCATACTGCCGCACTCGGCGATCATACTGAAGTTGAAGCACGCGCAGACCGTTGAGAGCGTCCGTCAGTTCCTAACGTTCCTGGTAGTGCGCTGCCATTCCGCATGATGTGGTTCACGCCCGTCGTGGCGGTCGTGATGGTCCTGCTGGTGAGCGTCGTAGCCGCCGTGATCAGCGCCCGCCCGGTGCTGAAGCTGGAGCCCGGCGTGGTCTTCGCCGGGCGCTAGCCCCTGCAACACGACTGATTTCTGAGGGCTGGATTTCTTGCTTGAGCAAATGGAGAAACGCTCTATGAATGCGATACGAAAGGGAATCGTTTCTCTCTCCGGAGTCTTCTTGTTGACAGGCTGTGCTGTGCAGCGATACCGGCCAGCTCCTATCGTTGCTAGCGTCACAGCTTCGCGGTTTGAATCGCGGAGTCTTGCCGATCCCGGTCTCCAGTCTTTCGAGGAACAGAACCTGGGCCGCTCAGTATCTCCATGGCCGCCGAAGACTTGGGATTTACAAGCACTGTCGCTAGCGGCTTTGTATTTCAATCCCGCACTGGAGTCGGCTCGGGCGCGCGCTGCGGGGACGGAAGCAGCTCTGGTCACGGCGGGCGCGCGCCCCAATCCTTCTGTGAGTATTGCACCCGGCATTCCGACTCCTTATTTGTTGGCGTTGGATCTTGCCCTTCCAATAGAGACTGCGGGCAAACGTGGGCATCGCTTCCAGGTAGCGCGTAATCTCGATCAAGCTGCTCGATTCGATCTTGCGGATTCAGCCTGGACGATCCACAGTGGAGTTCGCATCGCGCTGCTGAACTACCTTCTGGCGTCTCGAAGGTTGGAATCGTTTCGCTCCGAAGAAAAGGTTCGCGACGACCAAGTAAATATCCTCGAACAAATAGTCTCTGCAGGGGAGATACCAAGACAAAGCGTCGACTTAGCACGAATCGAGCTCTCGAAGACACACATGGCCATCGGTATGGCTGAGGGCCAAGTCAGGGAGACCAAGGCAGCTCTGGCGGCCGCTGTTGGGCTTTCAGTGGCAGCACTTCAGTCGGCAGATTTCTCGTGGCCGAACATCGACACGACACCAAGCGCAGAATCCCTTTCACCTCGAGAGATCCAGCGGAGCGCGGTATTAAATCGGCTGGACCTTCGAAGCTCTCTTGCGCAATACGCGGCTGCGGAAGCCGCCTTACAGCTAGAGATTGCCAAGCAACATCCCGATATAAATATCGGGCCGGGGTATACGTATGAGGAAAAACATAGCTTCTTTACGATCGGCTTCTCCACGACCGTTCCTCTCTTCAATCGAAACCAGGGACCCATCGCTGAGGCTGAAGCTCATCGCAAGGAAGCCGCAGCTACGTTCCTCGAAAGACAGGCGCAAATCATCGCAAAGAGTGAGCGGGCGCTTGCCGTTTACACAGCAGCGCTGAAGGAACTGGCTGAGGCCGAATCCCTGCGCAAACTTCAAGAGACTCAACTGCAAATCGTGCAGCAGACGATCCGCGCCGGCGCCGACAACCGACTGAGTCTCGACAACGTGGAAATCCAAAGTTGGGTTTTAGCCCGAGGGCAGATTGACGCACTGGCACGCGCGCAGCGGGCGCTCGGCGAACTGGAAGACGCCGTCCAGCGCCCTCTTGATCCAGGCGAGATGTTTATGGTCACTCCCGAGTCACCAGGCCTGATCGGACCGCCCAAGGATCTCAACCGATGAACCCGAACTGCGGAGTTACGCCGGGTAGGTCGCATTCCACAACAACCCCGGTCTCGGCTCCTGCTCAAATGCAGCTACCAGTACCGGGATCGGTTGCTAGGACCGGTGCGCGCCAAGTCACACGAGATTAAGAGGAGCTTCAAGGTCATGACCATTGCTCGAATTACAAGCGTTTGTTGGCGTTTTGCGCATTCACTGCTAATCTGCGCTGCGATAACTTGCGGTTCACAGCCGGCGTATGCTCAGACGACCGAGCCGGTCAGTGAACAGACCCAAGAGGTACAACCGGTCTCGGGTGCGCCCATCCCCCGCGGCCAGGCCTCGGGCGATCCACAGCAATCGCCCCCAGGCGCCACAGTCTGCGGTCCTACGCACCTTGTACGATGCTTAAAGGACGTAGCTCAAGATCAAGCGGGGATCTGGACCAGTCCGCTTCGTATTCAATCCAAGGATGCATTTTGGTTGGTGCCGTTCGCCGGCGCGACAGCGGTTGCGATCCACTATGATCCGAGAGCACAAGAGGAACTGGGCGTCGATCGGAGTAGAATCGATACCAGCAACACCATCTCGCAGTTTGGTTCTACTTACGCCACTATCGGAGCCGGCAGCACTCTCTACGTGGTTGGCCGATTGACCCACAATGACCACCTTGCGGAAACGGGCCGCCTGGGGACAGAAGCAGTAATCGACGCCACTTTAGTTGCCGAAGCATTAAAGTTGGCGACCAACCGGGAGCGACCTGATGAAGGAAACCGCACCGGCGGATTCTGGCCACATGGTACTCGCACCTTCTCTGATAGCTTCCCATCCGGCCATGCAATTGGAAGCTGGGCTCTCGCGAGAGTGATAGCAGCCGAATATCCAAACAAGCCGACCCAGATTGGTGTCTACGCTTTTGCTACAGCGATAAGCGTGTCCCGAGTGACCTCACTGAAACACTTTCCCTCGGATGCACTTGTAGGGAGCGTTTTGGGATACCTGATCGGCGGTTATGTGGTCCGACATCGTGCAGGACAAGACTCTGATTCGGGCCTGTCATTTGTTCCAACGGTGGATGTTTCAACCCATACTTTCGGGGCAAGCGTTGAGCTGCGTCCGGCTCAGCTAGACTTGGCGAAGGTCGGTCGTTTGGCGAAACGCATCACCGGGAACTAGATTGTGACCTCAAATGGATACGAGCAGACGGAGCTGAAGTAGAGAATGATGCCAGGTGCTCATAGTTCTTTCCGTGGCTGGGGCGGAGTTCATATTGCCTGCGTCTGTTCGCGCAGGATAGTCCCGCACAGATGAGCGCAACAACAGGCACCACCAGCATCATTGTCGAACCTCCTTCTGTCCGAATCTGGTTCGGCCCGATCATTGGGGTGAAATGTTAGGGCGGGACGTAGGGCAAGTCAATGAATGAGAGGAGATAGTGAACCGTTGAGACGGATTGTTGTCGTAATAGCCCCATTACACCAACAATCCGGTTCTGAATGACGGCGAGAGGCACAGGGCTAGACAGAAGCGAGAGCGAGAGTGATGCGCCGAAGATATCGGGCCGCGTTCAATTCACGTTGGCGGGAATCATCTTGCGGAGTTCTTGAATTGTAGCCTGAAGAGCACGCTTTTTGTCCTCGTAGTTCTCGTCTCTTTGCGGCACACGCGCCATCTCGCGCTGAAGTCTTTGAAGCCCTGAGATGGCTTCTGCTACGAAGTCTACGCGTGCGGCTGGGGCAATGCTGGGCAATGAGATGCCTCACAAGTATCGAAGAAATGGTCTTTCGGTGGAAGTGAGCTTAGCTCGTGGACAAGAGTGAAGGAATGGCACTCAAGTGGGGGGCGCGGAACCCAACACCCAAAAGCCGCCAAGATCGGGGAAGAAACAAGACCCCAATCGCGATTGTTGTCGCAAAAATCGCGTTTACACCAACTACCCTGTCGCAATTGTGGAAAGCGTAGCGGAGCCGTGAGGCTGAAACAGAATCCGCATCTACGCTACGATTCTGAATGGATTGTAGGAGGAAATAAAGGCGGCTGAATCGAGTCGGTGAAGTATTCAGCCGCTTGATACTCCAATGCGGTCGTGGGCATCCTCGGGATTATTTCAAATGACTCACAACCGAGATTCGGAAGGTGCAAATTTCTACGCTACAGCCTTTTCTCCCGTTGCATATTTCTGCGCTGCTTCTTCTACGTTTTTTGCGTAAGCTGCCAGAGTCCTTGCTCTGTTCAAAGCTGCCGTCCGTTCTTCTGCTGTCGCTTTTTCCAGTGCTTTCCCAATGTCTCCAACAGAGGGAACGTGAGGATGTTTCATCTCCAACAAGATCTGCAGGACCCTTCCTCGAAAGAACAACGCTAGAGGGTCAATAGCCACGAACTCTTCAATGTGTGTAGGCATAATTTGTTCTCCTTAATCCTGGTTTGTGACGTGCGTTTGCCCTGAGGGCTTCCCAAATAGACCCCTGGGGTGTTCACTTCGGCTAGCAATTCGATTCGGAGAAGACCTCAAAGAGAATCGCGCACAGCGAGCTACGCAACGAGGTGAGATATCGAAATATTCTACTGGCAGAGGCGGCTTGTTCTTGCGCCGCTCGTCTAGCCAGCTGACAGTATCCGCCGACTCATTTGATACGTCAAGGTTGGCTCTTCCAGACCACTAGTCAATTCCTCTTTTCCTATATGTCAATGTGTGCCTCCAGGTGCTGGCTTGGTGACGGGAGCGCGCTTCACCCTGCCCAGCGATGCCGCATTCGAGACAAGTAGGGAAGTGCCTCAAAGCGTTGGACAGCCCCCTCGTAAGTGCGCAGTCCCGTCCTAGTTAGAGTAGGGGCTTTGCGAGGGGACGGTAATGGCCCGAAATAGCTGCTGAGACTGGCCAAAAGGTAGTGCGTTTGGTAATCGGCACTAGAATATCGTAATAAATCTTGACGGTGCCCTCCCACTTTCCGCCTCGTCGCCGCATGACATCTTGCCAATTCGCATAACATCGCCATTACACTCAAAACCCCTTCCGGACCTTGCGCACTTCGGCCAAGCCCTTCCAGTCCTCATTGTCCTGATCAGGCTTCTCGCGGCGATATTTCGCATAAAGCTCAATGCCCTGCCGATCTTCGA
>Ga0099829_10002428_pt1 | contig 10716 bp, 14 predicted proteins | sample CZO8metaG_3_FD_79336 | JGI IMG/M metagenome (GOLD analysis project Ga0099829, IMG submission 79336) | Vadose zone soil microbial communities from the Eel River Critical Zone Observatory, Northern California, USA - CZOApr15con2H2.8 metaG | ecosystem: Environmental > Terrestrial > Soil > Vadose...
ACCTTGCCGAGCACGAAAGAGAAATGCTCGAAGCCGCACTCCAGAAATCCGAAGGCGTGGTTGGTGGTCCAACCGGTGCCGCCGTTAAGCTGGGCATTCCCCGGCAGACACTTGAATCCAAAATAAGGAAGCTGGGCATAAACCGGCACCGCTTCAAGGCTTCTTAGTATCTTCCCACCAACAAACATCGGGACCGCTCGGCAACGAGAAATTGAGCAAGGACACGCGGGTGTATTCACTGAGAAGGGAGAATATATGCCCAAGCTGAATTGGAAGCCTCTGACCAAGAAACGCGGGAGCTCGACCCAGGGCCTTCCACCGGGCAAGGAAGATCTGGCTTGGGTCACCAATACGGTCACACTCATTTACGGCGAACGCGATGCCGTCCTTGTGGACACGTTTCTGTCCGTGCAACATTCGAAGGAGCTATTAGATTGGGTCGCCGAGAGCGGCAAGAATCTCACATCCATTTACGTCACCCATGCTCACGGTGACCATTTCTTTGGTCTGAAACTCCTGCTCGACAGGTTTCCCAACGCAAGAGCGTTTGCCACCGCTTCCTCCGTTGCCGCCATGCAAAACCAGATAAGCCCGGATTTCATAAAGTCCTTCTGGGAGCCGCGCTTTCCTGGCCAGGTTCCATCGCAGTTGGTAGCGCCAGAGGTTCTCGACGGCGACACCATACATCTGGAGGGAGAAGAACTAAGAGTAGTAGAACTTGGCCATACCGACACGAAGCACACCACTGCGCTGCATGTGCCTTCGATTGGTTTGGTGATCTCCGGGGATGCGGTCTACAACAATACCCACCCTTATCTCGCGGAGTGCAACGAACAGGCCAGAGGTGAGTGGCTGCGCGCGCTGGATACCATCGAGGCTCTGCGTCCGCAAGCAGTAGTTGCCGGACATGGCGTGCTCGACCCGGATAGCTCTCCTCTGCACATCGAGGAAACTCGGAGATACCTCCATGACTTTAACGCTAGCTTGGCGAGTACATCGACGGCGCTAGACCTCTACGAGAAGATGCTGACATTGCATCCAAACCGCATAAATCCAGGTTCGCTCTGGGGTACCGCAAAGGCGGTGAAACCGTCGTGACAAGATATGTCTTTCGCTTTAACTGAAACGTATAGGAGGAAAAACATGGCAAACCCCATCCTAGTTACCGGCGCGGCGGGCCGCGTCGGCGCAGTAGGACGCACGGTCACTGAACAGCTGTTGAAGCAAGGCAAAGCGGTGAGGGCGATGGTGCGAACTGACGACGAGCGCGCGCAAGCATTGCGCGCTCTGGGCGCGGAGGTCGTGATCGGCAATCTACTCGATCTCGATTCCATGCATCGGGCGATCGACGGCGTCGAGACCATGTACTTTGGCCTGTCGGTTTCGGATACATATCTAGCCGCGACGGTTAATACGGCGGCAGTGGCGAAGCATCACGGCGTGAAGGCGTTCATCAATATGTCGCAGATGACGGTGTCGCAGATGAGCATTACCGAAACTACTCCGAGCCCACAGCACAAGCTGCATTGGCTCGCCGAGCAGGCGCTGGACTGGTCCGGTCTGCCGGTTGTGCACGTGCGGCCAACAGTGTTTCTCGAAGGTTTTTTCCTGACTTTGACTCCGGATTCAGTCAGAGAATCCGATCAGATCAAGCTACCGTTCGGGGAGGGCAAGACTTCGCCGGTGGCAGCGGAAGACGTTGCGCGTGCGATTGCCGCGCTGCTAGCCAATCCGCAGCCGCACATCGGCAAGATCTATCACCTGACCGGTCCGCAGTCCGAGAACATGCATTTCTATGCGCAGGAGTATTCGAAGGCGCTGGGCCGCACGATTACTTATCAGGACATCCCCGTCGAGCCGTGGCGGGACGACCTGCTCAAGCGGGGCTGGCCGGTTCACCTGGTGAACCACCTGGCGGCGTTGGCCGATCTGCATCGCGCGGGGCGCTTCGACCGCACGTCGGCTGACGTGCGCACGCTGACGGGGCAAGAGCCGCTGAGTGTGCAGGAGTTCGTCAGGGAAAATGCGGCGACATTCACTCCATCGGCAAAAGCAGCCTGAATGTCTTCGGATGCTCGCATTCGTCGCTGGCGTGGAGCCAGGACTACGGCACATCTGGAAAATGCCGTTGTCGTCATTAACTACCGAGTCGTCGGCAATCCGGACATTGAACGCCCGGCCTTCCGCTCTGGAATTGATGAATGCCGCGACGATTGCCTTTGCGAAAGCACTGCCGAAATTATGGTCCAATTATGGTCCAACAATTCTTTCTCAGCGTTCTGAGTCTACGGCGCTTTGCACTCTGACGAACTAGGTAAATCGGATTGTGGTCAAACAATTCATATCGGCAGGCATGATTGAAGAGAACGGACATGAGGTTTCGGATTTTGGCGCAACTGCTTTTCGCTAGCGGTAGTCGGCGAAGCCAGGATTCAACTTGTATGGTTCGAACCTCTGCAAGGTCGTATTTCTGCCAATGGGGACGAATCCAGCGGCTCAAGTACGCTTTGTAAACTATCTTGGTAGCGTGACTGCGCCAGGTGTTTTCCCTCGCGAGTTCGCGTTGCTCGAAATGATCGCAGAGTTGAGCAACGGTCATTGCGCCGGAATTCGTTGATCTGGCATCGGTGTTGATTTCCAAGACCAGCCCCACTACGGAGCGCCGCGCGGCAGTCTCATCATGGTATCGCTCGACTGTGCCGACGATCTTTTTGTGGTAAAGACGCTTGCCGTCAGGGCCAGTTACAGACCACCGAAACTGCCAGACCTCGGGACCTCGCTTACGATTGAGTCTCTCCATACAACCATGTTGCATATGTCTCCTCCTGCACCGCCGTTGCGGAGCAGAAGAATCTTCAGGTATGCGAACAGTTGGTGCGGGGTGAAATCAGCCGAGTGAATTGCTTTGCGGTAGGCAATACTCTCGTTGGTTCAAATCAAGCCCACGCAACCAAAATGTCTTTCCCTTCAATTACCTCCGTGTACGCCGCAACCATCCGAATTGACAATCCGGCAATTGCGATGCCGTCAAGACTTCGAGGCTTCACGGCAGACAAACGGTCACTTCGGTTTGCCCGTCATACGACCAGAATGTGCGAGGGCTCCGCTAGAGGTACCACGACTTCACGTTAACGCCGGAGTTTGGCGAGGGCTTCGGCTATGTCCACGAGGTCATCCTGATTGATCGCTTGAACCACATCGAACCAAGCGTCGTTCACGGTGTCTGGGCGTAGCGCGCCTGCGATTGCAGCACCAATGGAGGCTACTGAGTCGGAATCGCCGCCCACATTGGCCGCGAGCAGAATCGTTTGCTGAGAGGACTCTGTGAGGAGGGCTAGGTTTATTGCCAAGGGGACCTTGGTTTCGGGCTTGTCCGGCAAATATTTCTCCGCAAGCTCGCTTGCCAGGAGACTCTCGTGCGCAGACAGATCGTCGTGCATTTTCTGGATTGCGGCGGCCATTGTGGATGTTGCGTTACCCTTCAATGGCGGCGTGAAGGATTCTGCTTTTTGTGCTGCCTGAATGGCGAGTTTCATCACGTCTGCCGCCGGCCACCCTTCTAAGGCCGCAGAGACCGCACCGGCAACAGCCGCTGCAGCACAGATTGCCAGTTGGCCGCCGTGGGTAGGGATAGATGACTCGCGCGCCGCACAAACCAGGTCTTCCAAGCGGTTCGGGGAGTACAGCACTCCAACAGGCGCAACCCGCATGGCTGCTCCACAACCATCACCGTCCGAAGCGGTGCGACTTGGGTCATCCGACTGGTGAAGGGTCCACAGCGACTTCACACCGGGATGCAGAGACTTTCTGCATTTAAGCAACTCTCGGCCAAATTCGGTGTGAGACGCCTTTGGTGTGCTCAGTAGCGCTCGTGCTACGGCTATGGTTTGCTCCGTGTCATCCGTGGTCTCACCAATCCGCCATTTGTGCTTCCGATTGTCCCTATAGCGTGGAATGGGTTCCCCGGGCTGACCATGAAAGCCACTGATCCCTTCTGGATACCAGTGCTGGACCTCACGGTGAGACAACATTTCGGTCTGCTTGCCTATGGCATCACCTGAGGCGAGCGCCTTAAAGCAAGCCAGAACCCGTTGTCTGTATTCCGAGGTTTGGTTCATACCCGATGGTGATTTTACAGCGAACCAAAGGGACGAACCACCCATACCGCCGCAACCTTGATGCGAGATTTCTCACTCCCGAATCGTCGACTATAGGGAAGCTACCCGCTGGAGTTCCCTAATCGTGTAGATTTACACGGCGCAACGGATCAATTCGCTACGGAAAGGTATCGACAGTAATTGTAAATTCGGTAGGTATCGGGCCTCCGCAACTAGAAAACTGTTTTGCACCAAGAAGTTCCAAGGACCCTGCAACCATCCGAATTGACAGCCTGCCCCACCGCAACATCGTGGAATCCGCGAACGTAAGGGATAGGGAACGGGCAATCTGCACCTCTGCAAGAAGTTTCGAGATAGTCTCGATAGTCGGAAGCAATCGATGACTTCCGACAAGCCGACTTCGCATTATCGCCCTTGCTGCAGGTGTATTTGCCGGAGGGACGCGTGCTATGCTCAGCGAGTGCGGCTTGCGCCATCGTCAATGAACACCAGCGGGTGAACTATGTCACAGACAGTAGTTCCGATGATTCATGTGCCGGATGTTAGCGCCACAGTCGATTGGTACACTTCGATGGGGTTCAAAGTGATCCGACAAAACGAAGGGGACGGCGAAATTAACTGGGCGAAGCTGTCATTTGGAAACAGCGAACTAATGCTCAACGCAGGTGGGAAACCCAGCGCGGACCACCGTCGCGAGGTCGACTTGTACATAACGACCGACAACGTCGACGACTTGTACCGACGCCTCAAGGACCGAGTTCAAATCGTGGAAGACCTTTACGATGCCTTCTACGGCATGCGTGAGTTCGTCATTCGTGACATCAACGGATTCTGGGTCACGTTCGGACAACCCATGCAGACGTAGCTGTCCGCACCTCAAGTCCTCGTGCTCGTCTGGCGAGCTGGCCCTGGAATCCTCGGCTAAACTCAAAACTGCGCCTAAGGTCGTTTTGGATCCGATGCGCACACGGCGGAATGGATAAGTTCGCTGCGAAATTTGATCGAGAGTAATTGTCTATTCGGTACGTATCGGGCCCCCGCAACCAAAAATTATTTCCTTTCAGCAAGTTCCGCGAGACCCGCAACCATCCGAATTGACAAAAAGACTAGCTAAAGCGTGTTGCTAGACCCAGGGCTTAACCCCTTGATTGGCGGGGGTCGCGGACGCCAAGGCGTGGCAGATCTGCAGTTCCGCTCATCTCTTCGCAGATTTCCTCAAGAAAAGTGCGGGCTTCCATTCGTTGTTTCTTGACAGAGTAAAGCTTACTCGATATACTCGAGTACGTTATGATCGCCTCCACCTCCCACCAAGCCTGGATCTTTTACGCCCCCTTGGCCCAGCAAGCCGCCCGGCTCAAGGACGATTTGCTCGATCCCGTCGATCAGCTCTTGGACGACCCCGCTCTGGTCGACTTAGTCCGCCAATGTTTGGCCGCTCGCAGCCCGCTTTCCACCCGCACCGGGCGGACCGGCATGGCCCCCGATCGTGTGCTGCGCTGCTGTGTCATGAAGCACCTGAAAGGCTGGAGCTTCCGCGATCTGGAACGGGAACTGCGCAGCAACCTGGTGTACCGCCGCTTCACCCACTTCGACGCCGAGGCCACGCCCAATTTCACCGTCTTCAGCCGCACCTTTGCCCTGCTAAGTCCGGCGGTCACCGAAGAGATTCATCAGCGCGTAGTAGCCCTGGCCTGCGAGCAGCGCGTAGCTCGGGGCGAGAAGTTACGCACCGACACCACGGTCGTAGAAAGTAACGTTCACTATCCCACCGACAGCTCACTTTTGGGCGACGGCATCCGCGTGCTCAGCCGCAGTCTGCAGCGCATCGCCGCCGAGTGTAAGAACGGGACCCTGGAAGTGGTGCATCACGGGCGCGCTGTGAAACACCGGCTGTTGGAAATCAGCCGAGCTGCCAAGTCCCTGACGGAGGCCAATCAGGAGCGCATGCGGGACAGTTACCAGAAGTTATTGGGCCTAACCCGGGGCGTGGTGCGCCAGGCCAGCGATGTGCTGCAACGATGGGCCCGGGGACGGCTGAAGGTGGTGGGCAAACTACTGCGGGTGGAAACACAGATCGGCCAGCTGCGGCACTTTCTCCCTTTAGTCGAGAAGGTGATGATGCAAACCAAAGAGCGGGTGTGGGGCGGAAACTGCCACGTGGAAGGCAAAGTGTTGAGTCTGTTCGAGTCCCACACCGAAGTCATTCGCAAAGGGAAAGCGCATAAGCCCAACGAGTTTGGTAGGCTGGTGCGCATTGACGAGGTAGAAAACGGCATCGTGAGCGGGTACCAAGTGCTCGCCGGCAACCCGGACGATACCACGGCCTAGATGCCGGCCCTCCAACAACATCAAGCGGGCTTCGGGCGAGCGCCGGAGATGGCCACCGGCGACCGAGGTTTTTTCTCCGCTCAAAACGAGCGGGAGGCCCAAGCCCTGGGAGTGAAGAAGGTGGCGCTGCCGGGGCGCGGACGGCTCTCGGCCAAGCGGGCCCAGCACCAGAAGCAGCGCTGGTTCCGGCGCGCGCTGCGCTGGCGAGCGGGCCTGGAAGCCACCATCAGTACCTTGAAGCATCCCTTTTCCATGGGGCGAGTGACTTATAAAGGAGAGCCTGGATTTCAGCGTTACGTGGGCTGGTGTGTGATTACCAAGAATCTGTTTTCCATCGCTCGCTTTCAAGCGCGTCGGAGGGACCATGGCCAGATCGGTTGAGGCTACTGCCCAACGACGCAAGCTGCTGGCCGAGATCGAACGTCTGGCCGAGATCGCCATCTTCGGAACGCTCTCGGAAACCTACCGCACCTGCGGACGAGCGGGCTGCCACTGCCAGGGAGATGGACCCAAGCATGGTCCGCATCTGAATGTGAGCTACCGCGGAGAGAAGGGGAAGACCACCGGCTACTATGTTCCCAAGGGAGCGGAGGAGGCCACACGACAAGGGGTGGCCGCTTGGCAAGAAATGCAGCAATGTTTGCGCGAACTAGCGGAGTTGAATAAGGAGCGCAATTTGCGGCATGCCCGCGAGGAAGATTCGCGATGAAACGATGGTTCCGTCAAACCATCATCTGCGGGGCATTAGTGTGTCTGTTACTCGGCCTTAGTCAGCCCATCAGCCTCAACCACCCGTGGCAGGTTATCGGCGCGGGACCATGGTTCGATCGAGGTGAAGAAACCACGTTCGACTTGCCCACAGCCTCGGTGGTCACAAGCATGGCATTCGATCCGGTTTGCGCTGGGCCTCGGGAATCTTCGGTCCTCGATTGCGCACTGACTGCAGACCATCTTGGTCCACCCGGCCAGGAAACTCACGGGCCACCCGGAACCGATCGGGCCTTGACGAGTTGCCGGTCAAGCCGGCACTCAAACCAACGGCCATCGAGCAACCTTTCGCCACGAAATCAAAGGCTTTCAACCGTCGAATTGAAGAATCGCGCTTTTGCAACAGCCTTTAGCTAGTAAAATCAAGGGGTCGGAATGCTTGCCCGCCAAGCAGGAGCGCAACTATTCGAACGCAATGCATATCTGCACAGCAGTGGGAGACTGCCGGCCTAGTTGTTGGGCATCCGCGCACGCGTAACGGCAGTCGTGCACAGATAGTTCCGATAGGAGCAAAGATCGGCGAGTAGGTCCTTCGATTCCGAGAGAATGGCCGCCTTTTCCGTCTCGCCCACGAGCAGGATGATGACGTCATCACGACCCGGGCTCATTCTCAGCATGAACGGATAGAAACTAAAAGGCTTGCCGCCGATGTCGGCGTCCGTGACGCCCGGAGCGTAAAACATATAGTGAGGCATATTCATGGTCACGGGCTCTGTCCCGTTTGTCCAGCCGCGCATCACCGGAGCGATCATATAGGCAACGCCGGTTCGCGCAGGGTTTGGGTAGTCTTTGGTCCCGAATTTTTTCGTAACCTCAAGATGTACCTGCTTTGCGTCCATGCCCCGCGCCCTCAATTCTGCGGTGCAGATATAGTCTTGTAGCAGTGTCTTTGAGCCTTCGGCGTCGAAGCAAACCGGCCAAGCAATGTCGTCTCGGAACGACCGCTCGGGCCACTGCCAATCACTGCGGACAACGATGCAGCTTACGCCGTTTGTGCCTTTGTGATTGAGGAGATATCCCTTAGCGGGTTCCAGCACGTAGGTCGTCGCCCCATCGCGCAAATGCGGGGGAGCAGCGCTTAGCGCGTAGCGCACTTCCAGCGGCTCCGGCATTCGCTCCAGCTTGGCGAGGGAAATTTCGGGACCTCCGTCGGATTTCGGGGTTTGTGCAACACAACTCATACTCACTAGCATTCCTAAGATGGCAACGCGCTGCGCGAACTTCATACTCTCACTCCTCTTCTCTCGAGAACTCATTTTGAGGGCATTACCCAGGACGAACATCAAAGGCCGAATAGGCGCAATGGGCGCTTCGTTCCCTAGGCTAAGTGTTTCTTCAGTGGTTCCCAGTACATCCGTGGCCATCCTGCGTCGAGATGCTCGCGGTTCCCTTCGGGGAAGTCGGAGTGATCTAAAATGAGCCGGGTACCTTCACCGTGGGGCTTTAGTTCAATTCTAACCATGGAATCAACGCTATCGGGCCACATAGCGACATGCCACGTCTGGACGATTTTCTTGCCAGGCAATAACTCGGTCATTCGTCCCGTAATTTGCCCGCCAAAGCACTTGAAAGCACCACCGGCTTCGTTGTGAATTTCGGCAGGGAGACCGGTGAAGGTGCTGAATTGCTTGGCATCGGTCAACGCTTGGTAGACCCGCTCTGGGCTAGCTTTGAAATCAACTTCCTGATAGATGGGTGCAGACATTTGAGATGGCTCCTGGGCCAATTTTTTTCGAATTTGGATGGGCGCTGTCCGGTGCTCGAAATTGGAGAGCACAGCGGCATTGCAGCACGAGGTTTAGATATGTTCAACATCATATTTTGCTGGCCGGGCCAAACCGGCCTACGATAGGGGACACAGAGGAGGAAATCGTGCCTTACCCACCCGGTCATTGCGAGGAGACTCGAAGGAAGATTGTTCGGAGTGCTCGAAACCTGTTCAATCGGCTTGGTTTCGACAATGTCTCGATCAACCAAATCATGGCAGGTGCCCATCTTACGCGAGGTGCGTTCTACAGTTATTTTGACAGCAAAAGCGATCTGTACGCCGAGGTCTTGGGGTGTTTCTTCACTGATCCAGGTTGGAATAATTCCTGGGACGGCGTGAATGTCGATTTAACAGCGTCCGATGTAGGCCGCCAAATTGTTCGTGCTTACCTGTCTCGACAGCATCTGGAAAGTAAGGGCAACGCGTGTCCGATGGTGGCGTTGCCGAGCGACGTGGCGCGAAGCGGGGCAAGCGCGAAACGGGCCTTCGAGAACGTGTTCAAGGCGATGGTCAGCACTTTGGAAGGCGGGTTAAACGGCGAGCGAATTCCGCGGACCACGGCTCAGGCGATTGCCGCCTTGTGTGTGGGGGGCATGGTGGTTGCGCGCGCAATGAACGACGGCGCGTTTGCGAATCAACTGTGTAATGCATCCATGGCGGTAGCGCTCAGGTTGGGCGGCTGGAATGACCGGGGGAAATTGAAACCGGAAAAAGCTCAGCGTTAGAGACGTGGGCAGCCGTATTGATGGAGTCTCAATCGCGTTAACAAAGAGACGTGAGTCTCGGGGAGACGCGAAGGCCGGCCACGGTCGAGAGCATGCATTCCGATTCGCTCTCAACGCGACCGACAATCAATTAGTTGTCGAGGGAACCGCGAACGCCTTCTCTGAAGTTGTAAGGGTACAGACAATCCCCGCAGCTCGATGGACCGCAGCCGGAGTCAAGTTCGGCAAGCCGAACAACATCTGCCAATCGGGCGGCAAGGCAACCCGCAGAAGCGTGTTCGAATCCCTCTGCTATTGGCGAAATGTCAAAAAGTAATCGCTGCTGATCAATTTCGTCCCAGCGCGCTTTGGAATCGTGTGGGGTTGTGCGGCCTTCGGGCATTAGTCCGGAACCTTAGTTAGCAAAGATTATTCGTTTTCGAATCCGGAGGTCTGGCATGCTTACTGCCGTTTCTGGTTATCGAACTACCGCGACTCGCAGTTTCTGATTGGAAGTGTTAGCAAGGAGGCACCGTCAGGACGTGCTTGGCTCTGCTTCGTCCTCTCGTTCTCGCTTTGAGACTTACAGGCCGGAGTGGATGAGTTCGCTACGAAACCGTATCGAGAGTAATTGTAAATTCGGTACGTATCGGGCCCCCGCAACCAAAATTCCCGCTGACTGCCCAATGCGAGTCACGAAGAAAGAGCGATCTGCAGCGGATGCTACAGCACCCTCGGAAATTTGGTCAAGGAGAGGGATGACGGGGAAACGGAAATTAGTCCCCGGCCGATCCGGTTGACAGAAGCCTTCGCGATACACATCGCGATACACAATAACGTTGTCTACGACGTACTTCCAATGACTTGCAGTGCCGTCCGTGCTCTTCTATGTCGTTGAAAGTACTTGTAACCCGCTAACTGTCACGGCAGAGGCCGCGGGTTCGAGTCCCGTCGTCCCCGCCATTCTTTTCAAGCACTTGCAACCCTAGCGTCCGGCAAATCAGGGGATGTTAGGGGACGATAAGCGCCG
>Ga0099829_10002430_pt1 | contig 10711 bp, 11 predicted proteins | sample CZO8metaG_3_FD_79336 | JGI IMG/M metagenome (GOLD analysis project Ga0099829, IMG submission 79336) | Vadose zone soil microbial communities from the Eel River Critical Zone Observatory, Northern California, USA - CZOApr15con2H2.8 metaG | ecosystem: Environmental > Terrestrial > Soil > Vadose...
AAAAAGACACGCGGCGTTGTTTGCTTCTGCTGGGAGCGATTCTCGACACTCCCGGGCTGGCCGACCGGTTGTTGGAAGCGCTGCAACCGCACGCGGCTGGACACCGGAACCAGAGCAGGGCAGAAAGGCGGCGATTATGACCTGGGCGGATTTTTACCTCATCTGTTTCGCGGTGGGATTTTCGTTCAGCCTGCTGTCGTTTCTCGCCGGAGGCCTGCGCTGGCACCTGCAGCTGCCGCACTTTTCCCACGCGCACACGGCGCCGCACGCCCCCGTGGGACACGGCGCGGAACCGGCCGGGCAGGGGTCTGCAAGTCCTGCGAACGCCGCAAGAGTCGCGCACGGCCACACCCATGTTTCGCCGTTTAATTTTGTTACGTTCACGGCATTTCTGGCCTGGTTTGGCGGAGCCGGCTATCTGCTGACGCGATACTCCGGCGTGTGGTTCGTTACCGGGATTGGCCTCGCCGTATTCAGCGGTCTGGTGGGCGGGGGAATCGTGTTTCTTTTTCTCAGCCGAGTGTTGATCTCGCAGGAAGAAAGCATGGATCCCGCGGATTACGAAATGAACGGTGTGCTGGGCAGAATTTCGGTTCCGATCCGCGAGAACGGCACGGGTGAAATCATCTACTCGCAAGCCGGAACACGCCGCACCTGCGGCGCCCGCGGCGAAGATGGAAATGCCATCGCCAAGGGAGCTGAAGTGGTAGTCACTCGCTACGAAAAGGGAATCGCTTACGTGCGGCTGTGGACCGAAATATCGGGAGAGCAAGATTCGCTCTAGGCCATTGTTTCGCTCGTGTTCCCGCAAGAAAGAAGGCGGCAGTGCTTGAAGTGGGCAGCAACGGAGAAGCCAAAATGGACAGCAAGCTCTATCGCGGGATGACAGCGCTACTCTGGCTGGCGCTGCCGCTGACCGGGCTCCAGTACTGGCGGGTCTGGGACCAACTGCCGGCCAACATGGTCACTCATTTCGGAGCGGCCGGCCAACCCAATGGCTGGATGACGCGTGAGACTTCGTTCATCTTCGCGATGGGCTTGACCTTCAGCCTGCTGGTGGCGTTTACCTGGGCGCTGACTCGCGCCCGCCAGCCAGATGTTCTGGCCTGGTCGCTGCTGGCGATGCTTTACGTCGTGATCGGGGCCCTGTTCAGCATCAATGCGGCGGTGTTGAACTTCAACCTTTATCACCGTGCGCTGAACCTTGTCCCCGCACTCGCCGTTATCTTTATCGCAGCATTTGCCGTGATAGCAGTCGCCCTGGTGGCAAAGCGTGGCCCCGAATTGCCTCGGCATGCTGAGGTCATTCAGGCTGAGGAGGTCCACGCTTCTCCCCTTTGGGCGCTGGCATTTTTCATTCTTACCGCGGTTGAGCTGGGTGTTATCGCGGTCGTGCCCGTGCACGGCCTGCGCTTTGTCCTGGCCTTGCCGGTTCTGCTTTTGCTTGGGGTCACAGCCCTGGCCTGGAGCGGTTTTCACTATCGCTTTACTGCGCACGGAGTAGAGATCAGCACGCTCGGTTTTCGCCTGCGCTCCATTCCGATACAAAACATCAAGGCGTACGCCGTCGCGCCCTGGAGTCCGCTCGGCGGATACGGGATTCGCGGCATCGGAGAGCGCCGCGCCTACGTCTGGGGAAACAAAGGCGTCCGTATCATGCTCTCCGATGGAGAGGTTTTTCTTGGCCATGGCGAGCCGGAGAGGATTGTGAACGACTTGAACTTGATTCGACCGAGCCAGAAAGTTCACGAGAATACATGAAGCGAATGCTCTTGATTTCCTTCGTGTACCGGAGCGAAGTCGAAAGGTGCCCTCGTGGCCGACCTTTAGTTTGGAATCGAAAGAGGAGGCAATATGTTCGGGATTTCACACATACTCGAAATTTGGATTTTCGTTGGCCTGGGAGTCATGGTCATCCTGTTCCTCATGAGCAGCATGGCCCGGCTGTATCGCAAAGCTGGCCCGCATGAAGCGTTGATCGTTTATGGACTCGGCGGAACGCGGGTGGTGAAGGGCCACGGCACCCTGGTCTTCCCCATGGTCCAGATCTGCCGCGAGCTTTCACTCGAACTGATGTCGTTCGACGTGGCGCCGCAGCAGGACCTCTACACCAAGCAGGGCGTGGCAGTCACGGTCGAGGCGGTGGCCCAGATCAAAGTCAAGTCGGACATGGAGTCCATCCTGACGGCGTCGGAACAGTTCCTCACCAAAACCGATCAGGAGCGCGAAGGCCTGATCCGACTGGTGATGGAAGGGCACCTCCGTGGCATCATCGGCCAGCTCACGGTGGAAGAAATCGTCAAGCAGCCGGAGATGGTTTCCGACCGCATGCGCTCCACCTGCGCGGAAGACATGAACAAGATGGGCCTTGAAGTCATTTCTTTCACCATCAAGGAAGTCCGCGACAAGAACGAGTACATCACCAACATGGGCAAGCCCGATGTGGCGCGCATCAAGCGCGACGCCGACGTGGCGACAGCCGAAGCCGATCGCGACACCGCCATCAAGCGGGCCCTGGCCCAACGCGAATCTGCGGTCGCGAGGGCCCAGGCCGATCAGGAGCGGGTCCTGGCGGAGACGCTTTCCCTGGCCAAGCAGGCGGAGGCGCAACGTGACCTCGAAGTCAAGAAAGCGCAATACGTCGAAGTCACCAAGCGGCAGCAGGCGCAGGCCGACAAAGCCTACGACATCCAGACCAACATCATGCAGCAGCAGGTCATCGCCGAGCAGGTGAAGGTGCAACAGATCGAAAAAGAGCAGCAGGTAAAAGTGCAGGAAGCCGAAATCAACCGCCGCGAGAAAGAACTGATCGCAACCGTGTTGAAAGGGGCGGAAATCGAGCGTCAGCGAATCGAAACTCTGGCGCTGGCCGAAAAACAGCGGCTCATGTCAGAAGCCGATGGTCATGCGTCGGCGATTCGCGCCCAGGGCGAGGCCGAAGCCGAGATTATTTTCAAGAAAGGTGAAGCCGAAGCCAAAGCCATGAACGTGAAAGCCGAGGCTTATCAGGAGTACAACCAGGCCGCGGTCATCGACAAGCTGTTCACCGGCATGCCGGAAATAGTCCGCGCCCTGGCCAGCCCTCTGGCCAACGTCGACAAGATCACCATCGTTTCGACGGGCAATGGCGATGCCTCGGGGATGAACAAGATCACCGGTGACATCGCAAAAATGGCGGCGCAGGTGCCGGCGCTGTTCGAGACGCTCTCGGGCATGCCGCTGTCGGAACTGCTGGGCAAAGTACGCCAGATCGGCGACAAGTCGCCAAAGCCGGACGTGCTGCCGCCGAATGGCGGAAAGGGGAAGTGATCTAAGCCCGTTGTTCAATTGGTTTTCGAGGCAGAAATATGAAAAACCCTTCGACACAAATCGGTCTTGGCATAGCCCTCGGCGCCGGAATTGGCGCCGCTACCGGCGTCTTCGCGGGTCACATCGCCATCTGGCTCGCGGTGGGAATCGCCATCGGAGTCGCAATCGGAAGCAACTTGCGCGGCACTACGTGCACCGAGTGCGAGGCCGTCCACAAAACACACGAGGCTGAAAGCTGATAGCTGACGGCTGATAGCTAAATCTAAGGAGTCCCATCATGGCATTACTAGAGAGAGTTTCCACATTAGTCCGCGCCAATCTCAACGACCTGGTCGACAAAGCTGAGCATCCGGAAAAGATGATCAAGCAGGTGATCCTCGACATGCAGAACCAGCTCTTGCAGGTCAAGACCCAGGTGGCGATCGCCATCGCCGACCAACATCTGCTGGAAAAGAAGCAAAAAGAAAATGAGGACAAGGTGGCGGAGTGGATGCGCAAGGCAGAACTATCCGTCGACAAGAAGCACGATGACCTGGCCCGCGCGGCCCTGCAACGGGTAGAGAGTTATCGCGACCTGAGCGAAGGCTTCGCGGAGCAGGTGATCGACCAGAAAGCACAAGTCGAGAACCTGAAGACCGCCTTACGGCAACTGGAGCGGAAGCTGACCGAGGCGCAAGCCAAGGCCGATCTGCTCATGGCCCAGCATCGCCGCGCCCGCGCGGTAGGCAAGGCCAGCGACGCGAAGATGGCCGCCGGCAACGGTTCCAGCGCCAGCGCCTTCGATCGGATGAAGCGCAAAGTCGCGCACGCCGAAGCTCACAGCCAGGCGAAATCCGAAATCGCCGCAGACGACGTGGAAGAACGCCTGGCTGCGCTCGAAAAAGAGGACCGTATCGAGCAGCTACTGGCGGAGTTGAAGACAAAGCGGGGAGCGTAACTGTAAATCACATTCATGAGACATGACAACAGAGATCAACCGGTAACGATCGCGATGACTAGGAAACAGCGGATTGGATTTGCTTTTTCGGGTGTGTTAATCCTTTGTTTCGGAGTAGGGAATCTGGCGGCGGGCAGGCTGCACTATAGCAATTGGTGGGGTGGCGCGGTGTTTGCTCCATTTGCCGTCGTAATCGGAACAATGGCGATAATGATTGCGCTGGTTGTGCGAAGAAAGTAGGCCGAGTGGAGGCTAGGTCTTGCTCCAGTCCTCCATCTTCAATTGCTTTACTCGCCGGAAAACGCGGTCATGCGTGACCAGCACGGCTTGTGCGGCCAGTGCCTGAGCGGCAATCATCATGTCCAGGTTGCCCATCGGCTCGCCGGAACGTTCGAGAGTAGCGCGAACGCGGGCATAGTGTTGGGCCGCATCCGAATCCCAGGGAAGCACCTCGACCCGTAGCAGGAACTCCTCGACCGCAGTTCTCAGCCCGACCGCCTCAGGTTTGTTCGCTACCCCAAACCTCAACTCGGCCTCCGTGACAACCGAAATTCCAACTTCAGCCATGGGAACTTTCAACAATCGCTTCCGCACCCGAGGAACGCTACCCTTGATGATATAGCTAGCCATGTTCGTATCGAGCAGGTAGCGGACAGTCATCAGAACAGCTTTCGCTTCTGCGGTGGAATATCTCGGCGATCAGCCAGGAAGTCATCCGGCAAATCCAGAGTTTCAGTAAGCTCGAAAAAATCCTGCCAGGATTCCGGCCGTCGCGAGAGGATGACATCGCCGGTCGCGGGATCCCGGCGAACATAAACTTCCGAACCCTGGAAGCGATAGTCCGCAGGCAGCCGAACCGCCTGGCTGCGGCCGTTGCGGAAAAGTTTGGCGGTACGAGGCATGAATGTCCTTTACAATCTATACCATGATAGATCACATTGTGAGCATAGATCAAGATATATACCAAGTTGGAGCAGAACCTAGCAGGGCGCACAAACCTCATCGAATCAATGGGTTCCTTCGGGAGTGGCCCCCACCCTTGCGCTTTTCGCAAGGGTGGGAACCTCGACCATTGTCACGAACAACGACCTGACGCTTAGGCCACTTTCCTGCGGCCAACGTCGGCCCTTTCCAGTTTCTTCTCGGCGCGCTGCTCGCTGCGGTGACCGCGGCGGTCCTCGTGCGCAAAGCTCTTTTTCTTCGCCTCAGAACCGAAAACCTGGCTCCACTTTCCATTCTTGAAGATGATCTGATAGCCGCCGGACAGAATTTCAAATGGCTTTTTGACCTTGTCCAGATGATCGAACTGTACGGACCCGGGTTTGTGGAAGTCTTCGAAGTACGCCGGGTAAATGAAGTCACTCATCTGGATGCCATTCACATCAAAGCTCAGAGCCTCGACAGGATCGGCACTCTCGTAGGCATAGATGATCTTCGGATTAGGACCGGTGGTCATCAAGTTAATAGCCGGATCGACCAGCATCTCGACCAGTTCGTGAGATGCCGATACACTCACCAAATCATTATTGGCGAGTGTAGTCCTGACGAAAACCTTCGCCTCCGGTAACCCGTCGGGAGTCAGATCGTGGTATGCCAGGGCGTCAGGCTGATCGGCGTCGTCGAGAAATACCATTGCCCAAGCCCCTTTTTGGAATCCCGTGGTTTTGACCAGTTTCGCCGGCGTCCCCCACACCGGTGCCACATACTCGTCGACATATACCTGCATGGCGGTGATCAAAGTATCGAGGTCGACGCCAAGCGGCTCAGTAGCCTTGTTAAAACAAGCGATGGTTGGAAGTTCACCCCGGTTGAACGCACCCAATGTCGGTCTAGTAGACATCACACACCTCTCCTTCCATAAGTTATGGAACTTTGTTTTCGGATTGTCCCTGTGAACGAGGCCCACAGCCGGGAGGAAGTGAAATCGATTATGCACCCGCACCTGACCGCCGTCAACAAAACCGGCAGTCTACGGTCAAGCGCTGGCTTTGTCGGTCAAGGGCAGGGTGGGTTCTTCGTCAGTCTTCGCGGTGGCCGCCGCATCCAGCTCCAATTGCTCCTGGCCGCTGAGTGCGGTAACCCGGCCGCGGTAGGTCTTAAGGTGTCGCTGCGCGGTGTCAAAAGCTTCCTGAGCCTTATTCAGGTTTTTGCCAACCGTTTCGAACTGGTTCTGGAAATGATCGAACGACTTTTGTGCCTTAGCCAGCTCCAGACGGCTCTTCTCGAAGCGGCTGGCGACTTCGTACCACTTGTGTACCAGTGCGATCGTCTGCAAGGTCATCAGCAACGTGTTGGGTGAGACTGGAAACACGTGCTGCACATTCAGCCAGTCGGCGAGTTCCCGGTTGCGGATGGCTTCCATATAAAGCGTTTCGCTGGGCAGGTACATCAATGCTATGTCGGTGGTGCCGTGTTCCGGCTGGATGTAAGCCTTGATCCGCCTGGCCTCAGTTTTCATCACCCGCACAAACTCGTGCCGCGCGTCCTCAATCTCCGACTCAACGTTACTTTCAAATAGCGCCAATACCTGCTCGCGAGGAAACTTGGCGTCGATGGGCAAACGCCGGTCAGGAAACTGGATGACGGCGTCGGCGCGCCCGTTGCCATCGCCGGCGGACGACTGAATCTCGAACATGTGAGCCGGCAGAAAATCCGCCAGCAAACGTTCCAGGCTGGCTTCGCCAAACTGACCGCGCAGGTGAGGTAGCTTCAGCATGTTGTTCAGGTCGTTGATGGAATGTCCGAGCGCTCCCACCTCGCGCAACTGCTCTTCTGCAGCCTTTAGGTGTTGTTGCACCTTTTCAAACTGGGCAAAGCCTTCTTTGATGTTCTGGTCGAGCTTCAGCTGAACCTGGTCGGTGATGGCAAGCAGCTTGGCATCAACCCGGTCGCGAATGGAATCCAGGCTTTGTGCCGTTTTCTGATTGAGACTTTCAAACTCCACCTTGAGCTGGGAGGTCGTCAGGGCCAAAGAATTCGTCAGTTCCTCGCGCGCCTGTCGCAGATCTTGTGTCTGCTCGCGCCGCCCGCCGGCCAGCTGTGCCTCTACCGACGTACGAATCTCGGTGAAGCCCTGGGTCAAACGGTCGGTCACTCCCTGGCGCAAATCCCCCTTGGTGCTTTCCAGGCGGGTGGCCATATCTGCGGTCGCGGCAACGAATCTTTGCGAGAGCGATTCGCGCAGGTTGGCCGATTCGCGCGTAAGTTCCGCCAAGCCCGAGGCTTGCGAGGAGCCGGAATTCCGGCGCACAAGCGCCGCCACCAGTACCAGAAGTACCAGATTCAGAGCGAGAAGCAGTACCAGCAACGTTGTTCCCATGGGTAAGGTGTTTAACCGATTTTAGAGGCTAGCGTGAGAGAAGAAAAGGAGAAAGTTTTTTCTTGACCCGCCGCCGCTGCGAATCCACCCTATGCTAACCTGCCAACAGGGAGTTCCTCCGCGTTCTTATGGCCTCGTCCCCGCAAATCCGCGTCGGCACTGCCGGTTGGTCCTACAAGGACTGGGAGGGGATCTTTTATCCGCCGGGCATGCAGCATCGCAAACAGCATCCGCTGGAGATCTTGGCGCGGTGCTTCGATATGGTGGAGATCAACACGTCTTTTTATGGACACATCAAGCCTCATCTGGCCAAGCTGTGGATTCGCACCGCCAAGGCGGTGAATCCGAACTTTGTTTTTACTGCAAAGCTGCACCGATCTTTCACCCACAATCCTATGGCGGTCATGGAACCCACCTCGGCGGCGTCAATCCGGCCCAACGATGAAGACGAGGCGTTGGCGCGGGAAGGCCTGGAGGCGCTGGCCGGCGAAGGGAAACTGGGCGCGCTCCTGATTCAGTTTCCCGTTTCGTTCAAGAACACTTCGCTCAATCGCGAATATCTGGAGATGCTGTTGCGCCAGTTCATTGAGTATCCCTGCGTCGTGGAAGTGCGTCACGACAGCTGGGACAATCCTGGCACGATCTATGAATTTACCCAAAAAAATGTGGCTTTCTGCAACATCGACCAGCCGCTGATCGGCCGTTCGCTCGAACCTACGGAGTACGTGACGTCTCCGGTTGGCTACGTGCGACTGCATGGACGAAACTACGATCAATGGTTTGACGCCGAAACCGGCGCCGATCGCTACAACTACCTTTACAGCGAAGCCGAGCTGGCGGGATGGAAAGACAAGATTGGCCGCATCGCGCAGAAAGCCGGGGTCACATACGTGGTGACCAATAATCACTTCGAGGGCAAAGCCGGAGTGAACGCCTTGCAGTTAAAAAATATGCTGACCGGGCAGCGGGTGAAGGCGCCAGAACCGTTGTTGGAGCACTATCCCGAGTTGAAGAAGATTGCCGACCCGATCTACGACGACCAGGCAAATCCGAATCTGCCGCTATTGGCTTAGAAAAGTCCCTCACCTCTCAGATTGACCGATCGACTACACGCCAACCGGAAACGGCTTGGTATGAGTCTCGGCACTCAGGGTCAACCCGGAGAAGCGGCCCTGCAACAACGACATCAGGCCCGTATACCAGTAGCCGACCACGAACAACACGAGGAACGGCACCGTAATATAGTTTTCGTTGGCGATGGCGTAATAGACCGTCAGCGCGAAGTAGCTGCCGATCAAAAGTTCGAGCCAGGGGACCCATCCCAGGCGGCGCCGGTATTTGGTGGCGTTGATTCGGTCTTTTTTCGATTCCACGCGATACTTGGGAGTGCGGGCGAAGGCCGACTTCTGCCCCACCAGCGCCTCCACAACGGCGCGCGTGTTGGTGATGGTAAGGCCGATGCCCAGTGCCATTAAGAATGGAAGATAGAGCAGGGCCCGCGGCCAGCTCTTGGGAAACAATTCGCGCTGCGAGACCAGGTAAAAACTGGAAATCGAAAAAGTGGAGGCCATGAACAGCGGCAAGTCGATGTACAACATCTGAAACCAGCCCTGATAAAAGCGGATGATCATGGCCGGCAGCAACAGCACCGAGAGCACAACCATCAGGGGATAGCTGAGATTCGCGGTCAGGTGGTACCAGGCCTCCAGTTTTATCCGGAAGGGCTGATCACTCCTTATTACGTTGGGGAGAATCTTTTTCGCGGTCTGGATCAGACCCTTCGCCCACCGAGCCTGCTGGGTCTTGAAGGCGGTCATTTCTACCGGCAACTCGGCCGGACATTCCACATCCTGCAGGTAGACAAATTTCCATCCTTTGAGCTGCGCCCGATAGGACAGGTCGGTGTCTTCGGTGAGGGTGTCGTGCTGCCAGCCTCCCGCTTCCTCGATCGCCACACGCCGCCACACGCCGGCGGTCCCGTTGAAATTGAAGAAGACGCCGCTGCGCGCCCGTCCGGAATGCTCCAACACAAAATGTCCGTCGAGCAGGATGGCTTCGACTTCAGTAAGGAAGGAGTATTTGCGATTGATATGCGTCCACCGGGTTTGCACCATGCCGATTTTCGGATCGGTGAAATGGTGGATGGTCTTCAAGAGGAAATCTTCCGGCGGAACGAAATCGGCGTCAAAGATGGCGATGAACTCACCCTTCGCGGTTTGCATGCCTTCCGCCAACGCACCCGCTTTGAAGCCCTCGCGATCGCTGCGGTGATGATAGCTGACCGGAAAGCCGCGCGCAGCGTACTGCTCGACCAGTCCTTGCGCGACCGCCTGAGTCTCGTCAGTTGAATCGTCCAGCACCTGCACATCAAGTTTGTCGAGCGGATACTGCAGCCGGCAAACGGCATCCAGCAAGCGCTCAATCACAAACTGCTCGTTGAAAATGGGAAGCTGCACCGTCACGCGAGGCAGATCCGAGAAATACCCGGCTGGCTCGATGGTGCGATTTTTCTTGTTCTTGTAGTAGAGATAAACCAGCACGTAGCGATGCAGACCGTAAGAGGCCAGAAGGATGAGGACGATGAAGTAGGGAACCAGCAACGCCATATCAAACGCATTGGCGTGATAAAGACCCCTGAATGTGGTGTCGAGAAAGTGCTGCCGGATGTACTGGCCGATGCCCCGCGAGGCCACGAAAGCGGCCAGAGTTTGAATCGAGATCGACGTTATACCCAGGGAATCGTCTCCAGTCGGTCCCGACGGACCTGCCCAAGAGCTTCCATTGTACCTGAAGCCGATTTGGGGACGTCGCCGCAGGAAGTCGGTAAGCAGTTAAGATAGAGCTACTTACATTGGGTAGCGCTAGTTTGTGCAGCAGGATGGCCAATTCTATCGCGCGGCTTGTCTGCGAGCGTCAGGCCCTACGAAAAGTCTGGAAACAGAGGCGTGATCCGGGCTCGAAACTATCCGAATGGATAGCGGGAGAACCGATTGGATAGCGAGGCGCAAGTGGTGAGCGCGAACATGACGCCTGCCTGCGGTGGCACATGGCGCAATGCTCAACAACGTCAACGTCATGGAACAAAGATGAAGGACGCTAACAAGCTTTCCTGTTTGGCCTCTTGCATGCTTCCCGCAAACTGAAAG
>Ga0099829_10002432_pt1 | contig 10709 bp, 11 predicted proteins | sample CZO8metaG_3_FD_79336 | JGI IMG/M metagenome (GOLD analysis project Ga0099829, IMG submission 79336) | Vadose zone soil microbial communities from the Eel River Critical Zone Observatory, Northern California, USA - CZOApr15con2H2.8 metaG | ecosystem: Environmental > Terrestrial > Soil > Vadose...
CAATATTGGAATGCTCCGTATACAATTCAGGCAAGCGTCAAATTTGATGATGGTAATAGCCAGAAGACAATCAATAAAAAAGTAACCCTGACTTCAAATGCCGCCTATGAGCCTTTTGCTGGAGTCGTTGATCCCAACTGCAATCCCGGCGACGAAGCTTGTAGGAGAATAATTCAGGCAGGCGGCAAAGCGGCTGATCCGATATTTCGCATAACTGGAAGGCCAAATCCTGGCCGCTTCTGTCAGCCTTCGGACGCGGTATGTGCAACAGCCCCACCGCCCGGTGGAGGAGGAATAAATAATTCGATCCCGCAATTCGGCCCGCCTCCACCGGCATCAGGGGACGCACAATTTGCCTTGGCGATTAACCCTGTGTCTACGATCACAGATATCCATGGCACGACACATCTCACAGTTACCATTACTCCAATCAATGGCTTCACGGGTATTGCAAACCTTGCTCTAACGGGCGTACCTGCTGGTAGCGTCGGGACACTTACCCCATCTTCTGTAGATCTATCCAGAGGCCCAGGTACGTCAACAATCTTTTTCGCCGCCGATCCTGATCTGTTGGCGGATAGTTATCCGTTGACAGTTTCTGGTGTGGGCGCAGCAAGCCCTGCCACTGCCGAAGTCCTGCTTCCACCATGGCATTTTACGGACAAAGGCCAGTTGGCACGGCGGATTCCGACTGTCGCGCAAGTCATAGTGCCGGCGACCAGCCAGTTCTACAACAAAACGCTTCAGCATGAGAACAAACATTTGACCCAATTCCTGGCTGGAGCTGGTCATATCTTTGGTGATCTGGAAGACGTAGATGCCCTCTGGACGAGCCAGGTTCAAAACTTGAGCGCAGCTACGTTTTCAGATTTAGAGACTCAATACGACTCAACGTATCTCGCTTGGGATAACAACCAAGTTGCTATCTTTAGAACAAGGCTGCCTCAAGCCGAGCAAGAGGCTCATGGTGTTTCCGATCCTATCGACCCGCAATACGTCTATCAACTGTGTGGCGGTAACGTCCAGCAACCGGTAAAATTTTAAAGGGAGCTAAAATCGTGAAAAAACTATCTTTGATGATGGTAGTAATTCTCTCTGCTGTTGTATCAAGCGTGAGCCAAGATGGCGGCGGTCTTCCCGTGCGTAACACGGAAGACCCAGCCCATAATACCCATGCCCTGTATATGCGTGCATCAGAAAGTAATATGGTCGCTATCGGCACGGTGTTGAAGCGCGAAGGTGTGAAGACCCGTGAAACCAAAGCACAAACAGAGGAGATGGCCAAAACTGGGAAGGTTCCACCGAACTATGACCCAACAAAGAAGTACGGTCGCCTTTACACCATTAGCCTGGAGCAAATACTATGCCACCAATCTGATTTTCAGGCATCGCCGCAAACAGTGCCTGCCGATCCAACAGTGATCTATCTATTTGTTCCAGACGAAGGTTTGCTTAACGTCGAGACGCCTAGCGTGAACGAGCATGACCTGCTCTTTCTAGTTACGCCTCCCGATGCCGAGCAGAAGCAGTGGGTTAAAGAATACGATCTTGACCGCGACCGTATTTACTACCAAGCCAAATGGCGCGGCGACGGTGTTGTCTCTCTCTCGCAACCGGGCGAAACGCCACCCATTTTGGATAAAGTCACAAAACTTTGCGAGGCCGTGCAACCTTCCGATGTAGCAACCAAGATCGCAGCTCTGGAAAAGTTGATAGCATCCGATGATCCAGTGCTGCAAAAGGAAGCAGCAGAGGCCAAAAAAGGAATGCAAAAGCCGCAATAAAAGAGGGGAGCGGGAGGGGGTATCAAAAGATTTCCGCTCCCCCGAATCTTCCGCGTCAAAGAGGAGACCCAAAAAATGAAAAGAGCATATCAAATTTCAATTCTAATGATGGCCCTCTGTGGCGCGGCTTGGGCACAACTTGACGACTTTAGGACATTACATCCGCGTGGACTGGAACCAACTGATCTTTACAAACGCGCATCCACCAGCCAATTGGTGATTGTAGGTACGGTCGTTCAACAGGCCACTGTACAGCATCGGATGACCAAGATATGTCTGCATGAGGAATTTAGAATTGTAGAAATCGCCCGATCTTTTGAAGAGTTTATTGATCGTCTTCAAATTGATCCCGACATGATTTGAGACTATGAGTACTCACGAATCTCGATCAAGGTACACGGATAGGCCGCTTCTCCGATTGATAGAATGCTACGTTCTGTGGGCGATAGAGCGGCTGTCTGAAGCCGAGGCGAATTCATTGAAAGAGATGACGCCCAAGCTGGAGTCTATCTATCGTGTGAAAGGAAATTGGCAGCAGATCGTTGCTGCCGTGATGCACATGCCGCCTAACATGCCAGCATTAATAGAGGATCTCTGGATCAAGAATACAGAAATCGCTCGAAGAAATGGCGTAACACTCTCACCGCAGCAGTTTGCGGAAATGTTTGTTGACCAGAACCTGGTGACTTGAAGACTGGAGGGGTCGCTGCGTTTGCTCTCGCAGTTGATCCGCCAACTACGCGGCTTGGTATTGGATTGGCTCTTGGTTGGTCTGGTGCTGATTTTGTTCCCGAAACATGGGAGGCATTGCACGGACGATGAAAATTCATTGGCAAAATCTTCCGTTATTATTAATGGCAGCAGGAGTAGGAGTATTGCCTTTCGTGAACTGGAAGCCTGAAGTTCTTCCTGCCCTACCCTTAGCCATCATTTTAAGTGTGAAAGACACGAGCGAACGTATCCAGCCGATCATCGTTATAGTTCTCGGGCTTTTGGCAACTCTCTTGGTGGTCATAGGGCAACGTTATTTTCAATCAACTCAGGCACAAGGGTGGCTTATGGCTTTTGTGCTGCTTCTGATGGTTACGTTGGCGTTGTCAAAGCAACTATTTGAAACTCACAAACGCGTATGAGTGACAACTTAGAGTTCGCAGTCACAATCACCTATGCTGGCCGGACCTATAGCGTTGTGACTGAAATTGTGCCTGCGGATTTGCGCTTACCCATGGATCAGTGCATCCAGAAAATCATGCGGCCCATCATGACCAGATTTCTCAATTGGGTGAACTATACGGGTACGACCCCAATGGCAAGCTCATCTCCAAAACATCGCCTGCGCCGAATCCCGCCGAATGTAACGCCAACAACTGGGTGGCGATAGTGCTTTTGGCGTGTTGTAAAATGTTTCTATTCTGGGATCACGATGAATAAGAAAAATGGGCCTATCCCACATTGGGAAGTCAACATTGATGAAGTTTCTGCAGGCGTTTATCGTCTTAGGGCAAAACATGAACTTGGGCTCAACATTGATTTGACCGGTTTCGATTCGGAAAAGCTTCTGGAACAGGCTAAAGAGTCTGCGGCAAAAATGGAGCAGGAATTGAAACGCAAAATAGGTTAATGACTGTACCTCCGGCTCTACTGTCGGAGAGATTGAGGGACCTCCACAGAAACCGCTGCCCAGGGTGATGCTGGGGCAAACCTAGGAACGATTACTGGTCTGGGGGCTCTTATGTACTATTCTCATAGGGATGGTAGTGGTCCTGGTGAAATTACGAACGAAAGTGCGGAGAAGGCCGCCCGGGTTGTAAGTGGGAGAGCCTCGCGTCTAGTTTTATCGTTGACCCTTCAATAGAAACCGCCGAGGTTGCTATCGAAAAATCGGTTCTCGTTGAGGTATACGACAAAGCCATGGGTGCGGCCGAAGTCGGTGGTGCTACGGACAATAAAGGAAGAAACTGTTGCAAGTAGCACGGACTCGCAGCACTAAGAGGAGCATTCGGATAGTGACCACTGGTAATGTGAACCGCAGGGAACTTGCGAAACGACTTTCGCGAGGTTTGTACTTCGCAGTTGTGGCAATAGTGGTCTTGGTTGTGCTGCAGATTTGGCTGGGACGCTGGAAAGTTGAAGATAGCATCGGATTGCTGGGAGCACTGTTTGTTTTTGTGATGTTTTTCATGCTTATTCGCTGGCTCCGTTCGCATCCGGATTGATCTTCTTGCGACTCTTCCGTCGCTCAAACACAAAAACGGCGAGAACGCAAGTGTAACGATGCCTCTGCACTTGATATCGCACGGGCCAAGGTAGACTCTATTAGGGAGAGAAGCGATGTCATGAACACCGCAAACGATGGCGAGAAACATTGGACAGAGAAACTTCTACACGGGGCATACTGGCTTTTGGTGTGTACCGCGATCATTGTCGCGTACAGTTCAACTGTAGGAACTCCAAGATTGATCCCTGTCATCTCTGTCGTGGTTGTGGTCTTCATAGTCGCAGTGATACGGTGGGTAAGATCAAGGAAGTCTGCAAAATAGTGTCCGAGATTGTTTTCAAAGATATCGTTCGGCGAATCGCTCAGGTCAACACAGCGAACAGCATGCTGGTGACGTTCCGGAATATGTTGGGCGACTGACTGTTGGACGTGACCTGCCCCCAGTTTCCGTTCATCGAAAGGGTTTGATTCCCTCCGGTGCATAGACTAGAAACCAACTGCTATCCGCTCCGAGCCGAACCTTTTTCCGAATTGCACCACCAGTGGACTGCCTGGATGTTGTCAGGATGGTCATCTCTGTAGGCGCCTCCCATGCCCTTTGGGTTGATATGGTCGGGCACGACATCACCGTAGTCTGTAAAGGCTACATGGCACAGCGGACATTCGGAATTCTGCTCCACAATCTTTCGATCCATCAGCTTTCGCAATTCAGCGGGCGACCGGAGTTCGCGGTATCCTCGCGGGTGACGTGGATCTTCAATGTGCCGTACGCCAGGTCGGATTTGTCTCCGCTCCTGGTGCGTTGTTTCTCGGCCGCAGCAGAATTTGGATTTGTGGATGGGGCAACGTTGATTGCGGCGAAGCTGCATGGCGTTTCTCCTATTTGAGGGTATTGAATCTGTTCTGCCTGGTGGAAAATTGGGCAAGCAATCTCTCTCATGTCCCTCGCGGATTTCACGGTTGCGGCCAGCTTCGGGTCGCCTTCTTCAGTTATCAGTGGTGTCTAACATAGATAGAGCTAAGGCGTGATGGTGGAAGTTTCTATTGGTAATCCGTTCTACTGGGCATTTGTCATCTCACAGCGAGCGGGCAGCTACCTACGGAGTCTGTATGAAGAACCCGTTCCTGGCCCCTTCTGGGGAACGTAGGAACCATGGGCCTCCCGAGTTTTTTACAGGAATGCTGCCGTGTTTTCACAAACCCGATTCAACCTAAAAAAAATATTTCCGTTTCTTCCAAAAAACGTGTCCATGTACTAATAGAGGGCAAATTACGGGAATTGCTCCAAAAACAGATAGCTTGTCGCCTGGGAAGTTTGCAAGAAATAGCTGCGAAGGCGTTCTAACTGCGGAGTACCCTCAGTGTTTTGCAGCTATGAAAGGTTTTTTCAGATTTAGTCATAGGGCAAGAGCAGAGTGCCCCGATCTGAATAGTCCTGGTGTCTAACATTGTTAAGGAAATGCTTTAGGCGCATCACTAAACCGCTGAGTGCGCAAAATCAGGAAAAGGGAGAGTTTGGCTGGTCCGGATTCGGAACGATGCGCAAGGATTTCAGCCAGCTCAGGTCCTCGGTGCTCAGCTCCAGGTTTGGATCAGAAGCGGGGCTGGAGGGCGTGCTCGACCAGAGCGGTTGCTCGAACGGCTGAATGATCGCATCGACAACCAGCATGACCTTGAAGCCGCAGGTTTCGATATCTTCGACCACACGAACTACTTCAATCGATTCGGCGAGCGCAGACTTCATCACAACGATCAGGCGCTTCAACAATGCCGGCACTCTGTTGTCCTGCATGGGTCCTCTTTCGTCTGACCCACAATCGGGGTCTGGACTGTTATCAGCGACCACTTCTCGCTGGTCGACTCTCTCGGGCGTCAACCTCGTTCTCTGGAACCTCTGCTTTTGCGGGGTCGAACTGTTGAACTCTCGAGTTGATCTCCGGACTCTTCTCCAACACTTCCGCGCCGAAGACGGTCCAATCGCCGTAGTAAAAGCCGTCATAGTGAAGCAGGTCGGTTCTCTCGTCTCCGCACAGATAGAGCACGCCGTCGCTTCCAGTTGCGGTTTCGATCTTTATGTCCGCTGCGTATGTGGTGTGCACGTATGCCAAGGGACCGAGGATGGGTCCTTCAGATCCCCAATCGTCCAGTTGTTGGGTGACGGACTTCCTTCCATGAAAGAGCTCCAAATAGACAGACATGTTTCTTCACCATTTCCTACGGGTTCGAAAGTGATGTGGAGACTGTGAGGGTTGACTGAATCACATTTGCCTTTATCGCGGATAACACCGCGAGAAGGCGACTCATTGCTCACAATCGGATGGCAGACGGACCGGATCTTGGGGAGTATTAAAGAGAACGCCTTGCTCTTCGATCACCGGCCTGTGCTTGCGACGGCGGCAGGACTGAAGTTCTGCCCGTTGTTCGAGTAGGGCCGAGAGCGGCGCTCCCGTCTGATCCAGCACAGGCGGCACACCCGGAGCCACGATGCATTCGCTGGCTGTTTTTCCAGGCGGCGCTGGTTCCGCGGCTGCAAAAGGCTCATTTGGCTCCGGCGGTCTGGTGGCGTCGGGCTGCTCAGGATACTCAATCCACCGCTCCAACTCGACAATTTGCGGCTCAGAAATTGGAACCTCAATAGAGAGATTTTCCTGCTGCGGTTCCTCCGATGGCTCGTCGGTTTCGTCAATGGGATAGCGGGCCAGGAGTACAGCAAGGATGGGAACTCCTTTGCCCGCGTCGGTAGGAACAAGGAACCGCTGCTTGAAGCTGATCTGTTCATTGATTAGGCCCAGGTCTCGGAGTTCGGCAAATCGGTCGGGATTGGAGCATGTCAATTCAATGGCAGGTTCGCCACGGAACTGGACCCGTTTCAGCTTCAGCTCGCATACCAGGCGGAACTCCTCGCCGCCATCGAGCACAGCTTGGAAAGCGGTTCCGGGATCGGCCAACGGCCGCCCGAGTCCAAGGGTTCTGAGAACCTGTCGAACTTGGGCGCGCGGTATCTCCACTCCGACAATCCGTCGTGCGTCCACCGTACTCACGCGCACGACCCGCAATTTGGCATCGCCCTTGGTCTTCAGTTTTTGCCAGAGCGGGACGATCGCGCCGGCGATGATGTGGATCTCTTTGGTTTCGATGGCTGGCGCAGCAGCGTAATGCCGGTTCCACCACGAACGCGCTTCATCGGCGCGAACCACGCCGTACTTCTCATTCAACTCCTCTTGCCGGATGTAAGAAGTACGCGCGGCCTCAGGCTTCCAAACCGCATAGGTTGAAAAGGTGCTGCCATTCGTGGGATCGGTGTGGCGGCCTGACTCCAGGGCGAGAATGAAGGCGCCTTTCTTCCTGTGCTGAAAGAATGCGCCGCGCTCGGTCGTACGCAGGCGGTCGGCTCTCTCAAAGGAAACCCTGTCGCTGGGGCGGTCGACTTCCAAAACGTACAGCACGGTCTCGGCTCCCGTGACGTGATCAACATGCACGACTACGGGAGGTTTTGCCACTCGGATAGCCCTGGCCTTGATGTCGGTGACTCCTTCATCAAACGTGCCCGTGGCCTTGGCGTATCTGACAGTTTGGTCGAACAGCTCTGCGAAGAAATCAAAGAGGGCGTTCTGCTCTTCGACCTCCAGGGCCAGAATTCGATTCAGAAAGCGGGGAACGTTATACTCGTCTTCCTTGCGGACCTGCTCGGCGCCATCCCGAACCACGAGCAATCCAATATCCCGCAAGGTCTGCTTCGGGTCCTTTAGACCAGACACGCTCTCGCCAGTGAGGATTCGTTTGTAGAGAAGGCTGAGGGCGGCTCTCCCTTCCTGGGTCTCAAAGTTGTATCTCGCCCAATCGGCGTTATCCGCGGCTCCGCGGTCGCCCTTGGTCAGCGCCCCGAGGCTCGCCAGTCTTCGAGCAATGGTCGAGCTGAAACGTTTCTCGCCAGCCAGTTCGGTACTGAGCAAAACATATTCGGGTGGTTCGGCCTGGTCGCTTCGATGCGTGCGCCCAAAGCATTGCATTTGCTTGTCCGCGCTCCAACCCAGTTCGTGGGTAATGTGCACGCGGCGTTGGTGGTTGGCCGCGCGGTTTGAGGCGTGCAGCGAAATCCCGATGGAGCCGGCGTCGCTGATGATCGCAATCCTGCACTTGCCCGCTTGAAATTGTTCCTGGGAATGCACGTTGACCCGGTGCATAGGCACGCCCTCCGGCGCGCGCTTCTTGTACTCAACTCTTTGCGTATGCGGATCGCGGATCAGGCGGCGTGTTCTACCCGTGATCTCAGCAACGTCCTTCTCTCCGAAGTGGTTGACAAGCTGGTCGAGTGGGTTCTCCGGCAGGTGCAGGGCAGACAGGCCATCGATCAGCGCCTGTTTCATCTTCAGCGCTTCCTTGCTATGCACGGGAGCGCCCGACTTGTCGGTCACCGGAACCTGAATGGTTTCACCGCTGATTGGATCAGTCTTTTCCTGAAATAATTGTGTGGGAAACCCGCGGTCGATCATGGCCGCGATGATCTCGCGCGGGGAAAAGTCCAGGTCTTCCAGGTTGCCGCCGTCTCCAAGGGTTCTTGCTACCTGCTCGCGAGTCTTCGCCTCCCCAGTTCCGACCAGCGAAATAACAACGGACTTGTTGCCGGCTAATGCTGTTTCGGTTTCGGCGATGACGCTCGGCACCTTGAAGGCGCAGATCACCTGGCGAAAGAAGCGCTGGTGATCGCCCCAGAATTTGTTCAGCGCCCGGCCGCGGGCGCGACTGTCAGCACTGGTAATGTCCAGGGCCTGTTCAATATTTTGCAGCACCACGCGCCAGGCTGCCGCTGCCCGGTTGTACATCTTGCGCTGGTCAGCGGTGAGGCGATGCACCCGCTCGCGGTACTCGACTGCTTTGCCGCTCTGCGGATCGACTCCGAACGATATGGAACCTGAGAGGTACATTCCCAGGCTCTTCATGTCGCGGCTTACCATCTCCATAGCGCCCACGCCGCCGTTGTCGATCTCGCTCAGGAACTCTGCGAAGCCACCAGGAAAGCTGGTACATGGACCCCATAGTCCAAGCCGGGTCATGTAGGCCATGTTGCGCACGTCGGTGGCGCCGGTAGCCGATGAATAGACCACACGATAATCCGGGTTGCGCTTTGGATCCTGAAGATCGATCACGGCCTGCCCGGTTTGTGTAGGCTCGCCTCGGCCGCTCGCGAGTGCGTTCTTGGCCCTGTGCGCCTCGTCGAAGACGACGACCGGCTCGGTGCCCAGCCATCTCTGAATCTGGTCGAATCGTTTTGCCCCGTTCTTTGCCGTAGAGATGAGGGAAGAATACGAGCTGAAGATCACGCCTCGCGGGAGGGTGATCTCGCCCGAAGTTGGATAATCGTTGATTCGCGCTAATGGGACGTTTACACCTAAGTCATTCAGATCGCGCCGGGTCGACTCGATCAGGTCCTTATTGACCGAGAGCCACAATGCCCGTTTCCGGTTCTGAAACCAGTTGTCCACGATGATGGCGGCTAGCACCCTGCCTTTGCCCACGCCGGTACCGTCGCCTACGTAAAAGCCGCTGCGCGCGCCATCCGGCAATCGTTGCTCGTGCCGCTGGCCGGCATAGATCACGCGCTCAAGTTGGATGGCCGAAAGTCTCCCTTCTGCGACGACGTCGAACGGCAGCCGCGGGCGGTACGAGATATTGGGCGGAGTAACCGACGCCATGGATGCCGATTCGACAATCACGGAAGGATGATCTTTGCCGCCTCGGAGCTTGGTGGGCAGATAGGGCACGAACAGCGTGCAGCTATCGACTGTGGGCTCTTTGATCTCATGATTGGCGGAAGGTGAAGGTGACCGCTGAGGTAGGCTCTGAAGAGTGGCCCATGCCTCCTCTACGGTTTCGGCGCTGCCCCAAACGATATGACTGAGCTGCCTTTGCCAGTTGCCGCCGGGTGTTGGTCCGGTCTTATCAATGACGAGGATCTGCACGCCCCAATTGGTGCCGTACTTGCGATAGACCTCCCCGTCCAGACCAAAGTTGGCACGCACGTTGTAGGTGCCAGCTATCTTCTGCCACCAGCCTCGGAAGGCCGGGCGTTTGAAGCCGACACCCTCACCAGCGATGGCGACCAGCCGTCCTCCATCCTTTAATCTTCGAAGAGCGCTTTCGATATGGCGCAGTCCGTATTTCCCGTTATGCTGCGCCACTCTCCCGGCGGTGGCGGTGAAGGGCGGGTTCATCAACACGGCGCTGGGCATAATCTCAGATGGGAGCACATCGTCAATAATCTCGCCGTCGAGGTTGTGCGTCTCGAAGCCAAGCTCGCGGCTGAGCAAGAGCCGGCGCCTGTCATTCAATTCATTGCAGACGACGCGCGCTCCCAATGCACGCGGCCAGATTGCGAGGCTGCCCGTTCCCGCTGATGGCTCAAGGACAAGATCGCCCGGGTGGAGATCGAGCAGCCTGGCTGCCAGCAAAGCAATGGCTGGAGGCGTAGAGAATTGCTGAAACTCGGTTTGTTCGACCGTGCGGTCGGACTGCGTAGCCAGACGCGCCGTTAGTGAACGCAACGCGGCGAATGCTTTCGCACTTGCGTTCATGAATGCCCTCGCGTCGCCTTCAAGCAGGTGTTTATTGACTGCGGTCTCCAGCGCATCGTAAGCGTCGCGGGGCGTGTATATACCCTGGCCGCGCGTACCGCCGAAAGCCTGATCAGCAAGCTCGGTAAGCTTTCG
>Ga0099829_10002434_pt1 | contig 10707 bp, 8 predicted proteins | sample CZO8metaG_3_FD_79336 | JGI IMG/M metagenome (GOLD analysis project Ga0099829, IMG submission 79336) | Vadose zone soil microbial communities from the Eel River Critical Zone Observatory, Northern California, USA - CZOApr15con2H2.8 metaG | ecosystem: Environmental > Terrestrial > Soil > Vadose...
CAAGCTCCGGTGATGGAGCCGCCGCCTTTTCCGCTGCCGATGTTTTGCATGTCGGCGAAGCTGCCTTTGATGAATTCGCGGTATTCGTCGTCCATAGGTATGGGCCACATTTTGTCGCCGGAGGCTTTAGCGCTGGCAAGGAGTTTGTCTGTCCAGGCTTGGTCAGAACCAAAGACGCCGACGTTGATGTTTGCCAGCGCAACGACGATGGCTCCGGTGAGGGTTGCTGCGTCAACGATATGGGTCACGCCGAGTTGCTTGGCGTAATGGATGGCATCGGCCAGGATGAGCCGGCCTTCGGCGTCGGTGTTCAAGACTTCGATGGTCTTGCCGGACATAGCGGTTTGGATGTCGCCAGGTTTTTGCGCTTTTCCGCCGGGCATATTTTCCGTGGACGGCACGACGCAGATCACTTTCACGTTGGGTTTTAGCGCCGCGAGCGCTCGAATGACTCCGAGCATGGTAGCGCCTCCAGCCATGTCGTACTTCATTTTCTCCATACCGTCGGCAGGCTTAATGGAGATGCCCCCGGTGTCAAAGGTGACAGCCTTTCCAACAAGGCCAATAACCGGAGCACCGGGCTTGGCGTTCGCAGGCGTGTAGGTAATGACGATGACGCGCGGCGGTTCGACGCTGCCTTGCGAGACGCTCAAGATAGCGCCCATTTTCAGGTCAGCGATTTTCTTTTCGTCGAGAATTTCAACCGCGAGGCCGGCTTCTTTGGCCATGGCTTCAGCGCGCTCAGCCAAAATCTTTGGCGTCAGCTTGTTGGAAGGCTCATTGACCAGGTCGCGCGCAAAATTCTGTGCTTCGGCGATTATTTTACCGGTAGCCAAACCTTTTTCGCCGGCCGATTTTTCAGAATCGGAGAATCCAGCGATTCGAACAGCGTCAATCTCCTTGCCGTTTTTCTTTTCGGTTTTGTATTTGTCGGTCTCGAAATTAGCAGTGATGAATCCTTCTGCGACTGCCTGCGCAGTGTCTGCATTGGCTGCGTCTTCGCGCACAAGAAAAGCAAAATTCTTGATAGAGCGGGACTTAAGGTAGCGCAGCGCGGCTCCAGCCACTTTGCGCAGCGTGGCGCCGCTAAATTGCGCGCGCTTGCCTGCTCCCACCAGCAACAAACGAGTGGCCTTCAGCCCAACCGGCGCGTGAATCAAAGTAAATTCGAGTGTTTTACCCGTTGATTCGCCGCTGCTGGCGATTTTCTTCAACAAACCGCCCGTGACGGCATCGATTTCCGAAACACGTCCCTGAATCGGGTCGCTTTCTTCGAAGATGTAGGTGACGAGCGCATCGGCTTCGAGTTGCGCAAAGGGCTTGGACTCTAACGTGATTTGCATGACTTTAGTTTATCGCCTCCGGTTGCGATACATCGCTGATTCCGCTTCCCTGCGGGCTTCCTTGTTGCGTTCGTCCTGGCGGCGGTCCCACACTTTTTTGCCCTGCGCCAGGGCGATTTCGCATTTGGCAATGCCATCGCGGAAGTAAATCCGCAAGGGAATGACGGTTAAACCCTTTGATTGCGTACGGCCAGCCCATTTGTGAATCTCGTTCTTGTGCAGCAGCAATTTGCGGTTGCCGAGAGGTTCGTGATTCCACGGGCCGCCGGCCAGATATTGTGCAATATGGGCGTTGACGAGCCAGGGGCCACTGGGCTTAAAATCCACGAACGCATCGCGAATGTTGGCTTTGCCTTCGCGCAATGCTTTTACTTCGGTGCCATGAAGGACGATCCCCGCCTCCATACGCTCCAGCAGGTGATAGTTGTAGCCGGCCGCGCGATTCTGCGCGACGACAACTTCGCCAGCTTTATTGGCGGACTGCAGCGGTTTTTTACTGGGCTTGGCCACAGCCCTTCACTATAACATTAGATGAAAAGGCGTTACTGATTGCAGGATAGCCAACCCGAGACTTCTTGTCGGGCCTCTAAGCCAATGCTAGAGTAAAAGCCGGTTTCGTCGAGGGCGTGGCTTTTCACGGAGAGTGCATGCAGAGTTGGGGGAAACTAGTTTTGTGTGTTGGGACGTGCTTGCTGGTTGCAGGCTGTCCAAAAAGCGCGCAGCAGTACAGTGCCGGGCAAAAAGCGGAAAATATTCAGGATTATGACAGCGCGCTTGCATATTACCAGAAGGCGCTGGCTGCCAATCCTAATAACGCCTCCATCAGGATCAAAGTAGATCAGATACGATTTGAAGCGGGCGAGTCGCACATTAAGAAGGGCGTGGCGCTGCGGGAAAAGGGCGACCTGCAAACTGCGGCCGCGGAATTTCAAAATGCCTCGACGATTGATCCTTCCAGTCCAATTGCATTGCAAGAATTGCGCCGGACGTTGGATCAGATCAATGACCTCGCGCACAAACAGGACCAGCAAGCTATCGACATGGAGGATAGCGGAAGCGGCTCCGAACTGGCTTCATCGGCTCCAGAGCTGAAGCCCCTTCCCAATACCTCGATCAGCCTAAAAATGACCAATGACGTCAAGATCATTTTTGACACCATCGGTAAGCTGGCTGGCATTACGATTACCTACGACCCGGACCTCCCCGCCCGGCGCATCTCCGTGGATTTGAACAATCTGACGCTGCAACAGGCGCTGGATATCGTCTGTCTGCAGAGCAAGACATTTTTCAAGCCCATCACCGAAAACATTATCTTCGTCGCGCAAGAGACTACGCAGAAACATAAGGACTACGACGAGCAGCTGGTGGAGACGTTTTACCTGGCAAATACCGTGCAATCGCAGGACTTGACGGAAATTACCAACGGATTGCGCCAGGTATTGAACCTGACCAAAGTGCAGCAACTGAATTCGCAGAACGCGATCATCGTGCGCGACACCGCGGACAAGCTGGCGATTGCGCGCAAGCTGCTGAAGGATATCGACAAGGCCAAGCCGGAGGTAATCATTCAAGTGGAGGTGCTTTCGGCGAGCACCGACCGGATAAGAGATCTGGGGATATTCCCGGGCCAGTCGGCGTCAATAAACTTTCAAACGCCTGGCACGACGCCCACGACGCCGACCACGGGCAGCACCACCCCTACAACTCCCAACTCAATTCCGCTCAAAGGTTTTCACTTCGGGGCTGCCGACTATAACGTGACGTTGCCGGGCGCCACGGCAAATTTCCTCCTGACCGATACAGCTACCAAGATCATTCAGAATCCGGAAATCCGATCCATCGATGGCCAGCCTGCGAAGTTGAACGTGGGCAGCCGCGTGCCGATTGCAACCGGCAGCTTCCAGGCCGGCGTAGGCGTAGGAACTACCTCAGTGAATCCGTTGGTGAATACGCAATTCACCTATCTGGACGTCGGCGTAAACGTGAACATCACGCCGCGTGTGCATCCAAACCACGAAGTCAGCCTGAAAGTGTCGATCGAAGTGTCGCAGGTGAATAGTTTTGCGACCATCGGAGGAATTCAGCAGCCGGTTATTGGACAACGCAAAATTGAACACGACATACGCCTGCGCGAAGGCGAAGTAAACATTCTTGGCGGATTATTTGAAAAGATCGACAGCAAAACCGTGAATGGCTGGCCCGGATTTGCGCAAATTCCCTTCATCAAGTATCTGACAGCGGACAATAACAACCATCAGACGGAAAATGATGTGTTGATCGTGCTGATCCCGCGCATCGTGCGCATGCCGGACTGGACACGGGCGAACCTGAGGCCCATTTCCACCGGCGTTGAACAGAATATTACGACGCGGCGCGACCGCGATATTCGTACTCCCACTGCTGTTCCCCCACAGCAAGTTCCAGCGCAACAACCTCCTTCAGCGCAGGTGCCTGTGCAGCAGAGTCCCGCTGCGGGAATTAGCTCGGTCGCGACGGATCAAACCGCCGGCGCGAATGTGCAAGGCGCGCGGCTGCGCTTCGATCCGCAGACCGTAAGTCTCGCGCCCGGGCAAACCACAACCCTGGGCATCTCCGTTGACAATGTGGCTGATCTCTATTCGATCCCGATGATTCTGCAATTCGACCCGACAGTGATCAGCGTACTAGACATTCAGCACGGCGGATTCCTGTCCAGCGGCAATCAGGAGATAGCCATCGTCAAAGGCGGCGACGAGAGCAAGGGACAACTGATGATCGCCGCGACACGCCAGCCAAATACGCCCGGAGTCAGTGGCAGCGGCACCCTTCTGGGACTGGTAGTGAAAGCCCTGAAGCCGGGGAACACAAACCTTTCGATTGTGCAGGTAAATGCCAAGGACTCCCAGCAAAAGCCATTGGCGCTCATAACGGGCGAAGCTACGATTCAAGTGAAGCAGTAAGCTTGCAGTTGGCAAAGCACCATTCCGAAAACTCGGAAGATACAATAATGAACCGAACTAAGCGTAAAATCGCGCGGCGAAAATCAGAAACCGGGATGACGCTTCTGGAGTTGATCATCGCCTGCTCGATCCTGATTATTTTGGCTTCGGCAGCTTTGCCAGTGGCCCGCTATTCTATTATTCGTGGCAAGGAAACAGAGCTGCGCCGCGACTTGCGGGAAATAAAGGACGCGATCGATCGCTACAAAGATGCTGCCGACAAGAATCAGATTCGCGTGGAAGTGGGCAGCGAAGGATATCCTCCGGACCTGGAGACGCTGGTGAAAGGCGTGCAAATGGGCGCCAGCGCCGATAAGAAGATCCGGTTTCTCCGCAAAATACCAGTCGACCCAATGACTGGGCAAGCAGAGTGGAGTCTGCGTGCGGTACAGGACGATCCGGATTCCACCAGCTGGGGCGGAAAAAATGTTTTCGATGTTTATTCAAAGTCGCAGGCAACAGCGCTCGACGGTACCAAGTATTCGGATTGGTAGGTTATGACCAAAAAACAAATTCGCAATTCCCTTTTCGAATTAGCCCGGCGCAAATCGCGCATTGGCCAGCGTGGCTTTACGCTCATCGAATTGATGATCGTGATGACGATTATTTTGATTCTGATCGGCATCGCGGCGGGAAATTATCAGCGGTCGGTGGTGCGCGCCAGGGAGGCCGTATTAAAAACGGATTTGCAGGACATGCGCAAAGCCATCGACAATTTCACGATGGACAAGCAGGCCGCGCCGCAATCACTGGATGATCTGGCGCCGCAATATTTGCACGTAATTCCGACTGACCCGATTACGAATGCAAAGGACTGGGTTCCCGTTGTGGATTCCGTGGTCTTGACTCCCGATCAGGCAAGTTCGGGGATCACTGACGTACACTCGGCGTCTGACAAGGTATCGCCGTTCGAAAACACCGCTTATAACACCTGGTAATTTGCCATCAACAGTTTTGACTGCCCGTTATTTACTGCACGTCTGCGACTTTGCCTCTTAGGAATACCACCTTCATATCTTTGTAAATGTAGATTTGCTTGACCCCCAGATTGACTACCTTGGTCGGCTCGCCCAAGGGCCTTTGACCTCGTCGATGGTCTGGCCGAGCTGAATCGTGGTCGGAGGCTGCGCGGGTGCTTCGGGCTGTTGCGCTTGTTGCTGACCCTGCTGCGCGTCTTGCCCCTGCTCTTGCTGTGCGGCTTCCTCAGGTTGTATCTCAAGGACTTGGCTAATCACGTCAGAGACCTGCCCGCCATCGGCTCCAGCCAAATAATCTTTCGGGAATTGAAAAACCACCTGGGCTTTTCGCTGCGAGGCATCCTGCACTGAATTGCAGGAGTCGCACTCGATGATGGCCATCGAAACCTTGGAGTCCTTGCGATTGACTTCGATCTTCGAGACATAAACCTTCTCTCCGATCGTCAGGAACTTGGTTTCGGCGTTGGTCGAACCGGTGGGGTCAGAAACATTCTTCCATTTCAGCAATTTACTGACTCCCGCCATGGCGTTGCCATTGGCGCTGTGAACCTGACCATCTTTTACGCAGCTGGGAATGACCACCATGTTTGAAGAAGTCACGCTCAGGATTCCGCCTTTTTTAATGACCAGCACGGTGCCTGGATCGGTTACCGAAATGCCGCTGGAATCCTGACCAATCTTGGCAACTTTATACTTTGCCGCGAGCTGGCTTTCCAGGGAATCGGCCCCGCCTTGGGCGTTGGCGATGCCTGCCGGAAGCAGGCCGGCGATAATTACTGCTACTGCCTTTAACGTTCTGCAAGCTTTCCCGCTCATTGCGAACTCCTTTTTTCCGATGTCTTTACCGCGCAGAAAAACTTTGTTTTTGTCAATTCGGTTTCAACCAGATTCGCTCTCGAATCAAGCGCGGGGAACGACAGCCGGACCAGTTGACGTTCCCCTGCGGCGGTCCTCCGTCATCCAGTTTGTTAGTCGCCGCCGCCGTCAGAAGCGGCGTCCTGCACTTCCTTCTCGGCTTGGCCGGCTTCGCCCTCTTGGGCCTTCAGGGTGTCGGCTACGGTAAGATCGGGCTGCGCTTGTCCGGCTGGATTGGGCTTGGAAGCGGCTGGCGGACCTTTGGGTATGCCATTCTTCCCCTGATTTTCGGCGAGCTTTCCAAGGCCTTCGCTAATCTTGGCCCGGAAGTCGTTGCGCATGTCCTGAAGGTCTTGCAGGCTTACAGGAACTTGTGACCCGGCCGCGCAGTCGTTCTTCTGGCTGCTGGCGACGAGTACCTTCACGTTGTTGTCGGCATCCGGAGTATCGTCAACACGAGAGAGAATATCGCCGGGGCTGAGCGAGCATTCGGTGCTGTCAGGATTGGTTGAGCTCACGACCTGGGACACCACAAAGATTCGATGGTTGGGGTCAAGCGCGGCCGGCGTTTCGTCTGGACCTTTCTGGTCGCCGCTCGGCGTGCTACTGACCGGAGCTGACGCTGCAGGATCGGGATGCGCAGCGGCTTCCTTTTCCTCCGCGATTTGCATTTTTATTTCTTGCGCGATCTTCTCTTTCAGCTCAGGACTGAGCGTCGTCGGAGCTTCGTCTCCGCCGCTGGCGAGCGGCAAAAGCCTGGCTGGCACACGAACTTCTGCAAGCGTGAGGACTGACGATGGACGGCGCACGCTGGCAAAAAATCCAGGTTCTTTTTCATGAAGTGGCCGACCTACCTGCGGACGAGCAGCGGGTTTGCCTGAAAAGTCGCTGCGGCGCTGATGTAATTCTGATTGGAGAAGTGATGGCGCTCCTGCAAGAGGACGCGGCGGGCGCTTCGCTTCTGGACCGCAATGTCGCGCAAGTGGCGCACGAAATCCTCCAAGATGATGATGAGACTTCCCTTCCGCTGAAGGAGTTTGGACCGTACCGCCTCAAGAAAGTGCTCGGCCACCGTGGAATGGGAGTCGTGTATCTCGCGGAACGCGAGGATCTGGAAAATCAGGTCGCGATCAAAATTCTACGCGACGCATGGCTTTCTCCAGCGCGACGCGAACGGTTTGCGGTCGAGCAGCGCACACTCGCGCAGCTGAATCATCCTTTTATCGCGCGCTTATACGACGCGGACACCACGCCGGACGGAACTCCGTTCTTTGTCATGGAGTATGTGGAGGGTGTGCCGTTAGTGGAATATTGCAATGCACTTTCGTGCTCGATTGACGAGCGGCTGAACCTTTTTCGCGCGGTTTGCGAGGCGGTGGTCTATGCGCACCAGCACGCCGTGATTCACCGTGACCTGAAGTCTTCGAACATTCTGGTAAAAACCGACGGAACGGTTCGCCTGCTGGATTTTGGTATCGCCAAACATCTGGAAAATCTTGGCGAGGCCGTGGATCAGACCATGACCGGTCTGCGCTTGATGGCCCCCGCCTATGCTTCGCCCGAACAAATTCGCGGCGAACAGGTAGGCATTCAGACCGACGTGTACTCACTGGGAGTGATTCTTTACGAACTGCTCAGCGGTAAGTTGCCATTCGATTTATCAGATCGCACTCCCGCGCAGGCCGAGAAAGTTCTGACGCAACAGGACGCGGAGAAGCCATCCCTCGCAGCACAAGAAATGACCGCGCCGAACGTGGCAGTCACTCACGTTCCCACCGTCGGAAAGTCCGCGTGGGCCGACCTGGATGTGCTGTGCCTGACCGCGCTGCACAAAGACACGCAGCGGCGCTACGCCTCGGTCGAAGCGTTGCTGCGTGATGTCGACCATTTTTTGAAACAGGAGCCACTCGATGCGCGGGCGGACACGGCGAGCTATCGCGTCAGAAAATTTGTCGTGCGCAACCAAAAAAGCGTGCTTGCGGCGGCGAGCGCATTCGCGATTGTTGCTGGTCTGGTGATTTTTTTCACCGTGCGCCTGGCATACGCCCGGAACGCCGCGTTAGCCGAAGCGGCCCGAACGCAACGTGTGCAACGCTTCATGGTCAATCTCTTTCAGGGAGGCGATGAAGCCGCAGGTCCATCCGACGATATGCGTGTAATCACGCTCCTTGACCGCGGCGTACAGGAAGCGCAATCGTTGAGCGCGGAGCCTGAAATGCAGGCGGAGTTGTATCAGACACTAGGCGTTATCTATCAGAAGCTTGGGAAGTTTGATCGCGCAGACAATTTGCTCGGTACGGCGTTCGAACAACGCCAGAAATTGTACGGCCCGGACCACCGTTTCGTGGCTGAAAGCCTGACAGCAACTGCGCTGCTACGGGCCAATCAGGCCAAGTACGAGGAAGCCGAACGGTTCGCGCGCGATGGCCTGGAAATGAGCAAGCGTCATCTCCCGCCGAGCCATCCGGCCGTGGCTCGCGCTACCTTTGCTCTCGGAAAAGTCCTGGAAGATCGTGGCAAATATGATCAATCGTTTCCCGTTCTTGAAGAAGCGGTACGGCTGCAATCTAAACCGAGCAGCGTCACCGCGGACCTTGCTGCCAGCCTTTCCGAGTTGGCGAACTCGCACTTCTACGCGGGTCACTACGATATTTCCGAGTCCTTGAATCAGCGAGTGCTAACCATCAATCGCAAACTTTACGGCGAACGCCATCCGCTAGTGGCGGACACCCTCATCAATCTGGGCGCGATTCAATTCCAGAAGGGAAATTACAGCGGAGCCGAACAATTCAACCGCCAGGCGTTGGACATTGTGCAATCGTGGTACGGCAAAGTTCATCCGGAAACCGCGGACGCAATGACCATCCTCGGGCAATCGCTTACCTATCAAAAACGCTACGACGAAGCCGCCGATCTGTTGAAGCAATCTCTCGCAATTCTGGAGCGCGTATACGGACCGGTGCACCCGCGCGTCGCGTTCGCGCTCAATGAACTGGGGGAACGTAGCAATTCGGCAACGCAAATTAGATGAAGCCGAAGCGGATTTCAGTCGCGTCGTAGACATTTATCGCTCCGTCTACGGCGAAAAGCATTATCAGATCGGGCTCGCCGAATCCAATCTCGGGGGCGTCTACGTCGAACGAAGACAATATGCGCGTGCCGAACTGCTATTTCATGACGCGCTGCAAATCTATTCGCAAACGCTGCCCGCCGATCACCAGAACGTCGGCATCTGCCGCGTTCGTCTTGGCGACGCGCTGGCCGCGGAACATCGCTACACAGAAGCAGAGACGGGAGAGCCTGGGCGGCTACCAGATCCTATCCAGCAAAAGTAGCGGACCGCAAAAATGGCTTCAGATGGCGCGTCAGGACTTGGCAAGCGAGTATGAAGCGTTGCATCAGCCTGAGCAGTCCGCAAAATTTCGCCATGCGGCTGCAAAACCGTAGCACCCACTTATTTCACAAAAATTTGACGCCATCTCGCAGCTTCGCTACACTGTTTATGCGGGGTGGAGCAGCCTGGTAGCTCGTCGGGCTCATAACCCGAAGGTCGTCAGTTCAAATCTGACCCCCGCAACCATTTTCTAGTTTAGATACAACGGCTTAGAAGACTCCACTTCTAAGCCGCTTCCCTTTTTGGGACGCAGTTGAAGCCCAGCTTGACAAGTGTTAGGCTACAGGCTACACTCTGTCCGGTGAAGATACGGAATATCGTCCATAAGGGCCTCAAACGGTTCTACTCGGAAGACAGCACCAAAGGCGCGCCGCCCGACACTGTGGACAAGCTCCGGAAGATGTTGGCCTTTCTTGACGACATGCAGGAGCCGGAAGAGTTGCGTGCCCTTCCCTCGTGGAAGGTACATACGTTGACAGGCGATCGTAAAGGAACTTGGAGCCTCAGCGTCACGCGCAACCGTCGCCTAACATTTCGCGTTGATACCGCGGAGCACGAAATCTGCGATTTGAATTCGGAAGACTATCATTAGGATGAAGGGAGCAGAAACCATGTCTATGAAGAACCCGCCTCACCCCGGCGATTTTATTCGCACGGAGATCATCGAACCTGTGGGTCTGTCGGTTACCGCAGCCGCAGCGGCGCTTCACGTCTCGCGTCCTGCACTATCCAGCCTCCTTAACCGTAAGGCTGACCTTTCTGGAGATATGGCACTTCGGATTGAGAAGGCCTTTGGCGTGAAACTGGATACGCTTATGCGCATGCAAGCCTCCTACGACATTGCGCAAACTCGCAAACGTGAGAGGCAAATCCACGTACGTCGTGTTCATCAACTTGTCCACGCGTGATGGGGCACCCGCAGCTTTGGTGGCTACTGATTGCTCGTAGAAGGGACGCTCAGACCTTTGCGGTCCAGAAGCCGAGGAACGAAGCGATCAAACAGCTGATCTTGTGCCCCACGATCTACGTCACCCCAAAACCAGGGTCCAACTGGGGTCCAAAACTCGGCTTTTTGGGAAGGTTTTAGGGGGTCTCATTGCTATAAGGGCAACCGAATCAATGGGACCTAGAGTGTGACCTTCAAGCTCATAACCCGAAGG
>Ga0099829_10002438_pt1 | contig 10691 bp, 8 predicted proteins | sample CZO8metaG_3_FD_79336 | JGI IMG/M metagenome (GOLD analysis project Ga0099829, IMG submission 79336) | Vadose zone soil microbial communities from the Eel River Critical Zone Observatory, Northern California, USA - CZOApr15con2H2.8 metaG | ecosystem: Environmental > Terrestrial > Soil > Vadose...
AGAAGACTGCACATTGGCAGCCTTCCGGAGCGTGTCCATCCGAAGGCACTGGCGATTGCAATGCTGGCGCCTCCCTTGCACGGACTTGTCCCGCGAGGTGCCGAAGGACTTTGTTTCCGGGTAGGGATAGCGACGCCTTTGACGGTGGACAGACGTCAAACCCAAGGAACAGATTTCGATGTCGCGCAAATCCATCGCGGTCTCCACCACACTATGTCAATCGCACTCCTCAATTTTGAGCTTCGTGCTGGCAATCATGCGCTCTCGATCGCGCTGCGTGCTAGTTGTGGATTGCCCAAACCAAGCAGCAATTTTTCCATATCAAGAAGTTGTCCCGAACGATCGCGAGCTGTGGATACGGCAGCAGCCTGGATCGCGGCTGCGCGACGTGGTCATTACGCACCCGACCATGGCAGAGGGACTCGTCGCACTCTTCTCGAATGTTCCGGCCACATAGCGTCTGGCGGATACCCGCTCGGATGTATTGGCCGCTCCACGCAACTTGCCGTCGTCGCCGCGGTCGGCGCCGGGCGCGTCATCGGCAAACCAAGATATGAACTCCTGATACGAATACGGTAGTCGAACGAACCTCCGTACAATGGAGCAGTCTGTCCTGATCGATCTATGGTGGGGAAGGTCACAGCACAGACAGCGGTCACAGCACAGACACGACGGACGGCAGCTGCTGCATCGGTGTTGCGGCGCAACCAAAAGGAGCAACCCGATGTGCGCTGCACAAGCGACGCTTCCTCCCCCGTCGACCGCGCTCCGGCTGCTCGAAGCGCGTGCCGTGCCCGAATTCGGCGCCTTCTGGCTCGTGCGCCCGTGGCTCTCCGCCGTCACGCCGCTGGGCGATGGTCATCCCGTTCTCGTGCTGCCCGGCCTGCTGGCCGACGACGGCAGCACAAGCGCCCTGCGCAACTTTCTCAATTCGCACGGCTACACGGCGCATGGCTGGAACCAGGGACGCAACTTCGGCCTGCGCGCCAACCTCGAGCGCGACATGCTGGCCCGTATCGACGAGTTGTTCGAGCGCTACGGCCGGCGCCGGATCAGCCTCGTCGGCTGGAGCCTGGGCGGCCTCTATGCCCGCCAGCTCGCCAAGATGGTACCCGACAGGGTGCGCTGCCTGATCAGTCTGGGCAGTCCGTTCGCCGGCTCGCCCAAATCGACCAACGCCTGGCGCACCTATGAGATCGCGAGCGGCTGCAAGGTCGAAGACCACGATCTGGTCGATGCGCTGGTCGAGGCGCCGCCCGTGCCGACGACCTCCATCTTCAGCCGCACCGACGGCATCTGCGCCTGGCAGGCTTGCCTGAACAGAGACGGGCCCCAGGCCGAGAACATCGAGGTCTATGGCAGCCACTGCGGCCTCGGCCATCATCCGGCGGTCGTCTACGCCATCGCCGACCGCCTCGCCCAGCCGGAGGGCGCCTGGAAGAAATTCGACCGCAGCGGCTGGCGCCATCTCGTCTTCCCGGACTGGCAGCGCGCTTGACCGCTCGCAGCCTGGCTTTGTCCTCTGCCCGCATCAGGCCAAGGCGAAAATTTTTTGGCGGCTGTGCACCCAAGCAAGGCCACATGGCGTTGATGGGCCATCAACCAGAGGAGTGTCTGATGGCTTACCTGGAACTTGCTCCGGCAATCACGGCAATTCGCTCGCGACCCGAGGAGTTCGAATTCTCCAACAACACCCTTCATCACCTGCGTAGTCGGCACACGTTCCACTTCGTCAGCGACGACGACGTGCAGATTCATGCCGCTTGCGATTGCGCCAGCCTCCGGGCGTCGCCGGAGCAGACCAAGGTTTTTCACACGGCGTATCGGCAGTGGTACGCATCCTATTGGCGGCCCTTGGAAATAAATCGCGAATTCGCTTCGCACTTTGCGCCGCCGTCATTGTGGCAGCGGATGGCCATTTGGCTGCTCAGGCGTCTGCTGTCCTGGCCGCAGCCGGCCAAGTCGCCGTCGATGAAAGCCGCCCTGCCGCTGCAGCCCGCCAGCTGACGCCGCACGGCAGAGCGCCGTTTCGCGCCGGAATGATCCGTCCGCGGGCATCTTTCCGAGAGAAAAGCCCGTCCCGCACACCACGGGACGGGCCAGCTCAAAGACGCGCGCCCTAAATCAGCGCGTCGCTGTCCTGGATATCAGGCCGCGAGCGATGAAGCGATGATCTGGATCACCGCGACCAATAGCGGACCTCTTGTGGCACCAACGCCGGCCCGCTGATCCCACCCTCTGTGAGATGTTCGACCGCGGCGGGCGGCCAGTCGCGCGCATCGGAAAGCCGGCCTGAGGAAGGACGGCGCGGGCGCGCATGGACGCAAGCCTTCGCGGGAGCCAATATCGGCTCCAAGTAACAACGGTCGTCGGGGGGAATTGATGAGATTGCTTCGTCCTGCTCTGCTCGCGCTGGCCGGATGGTTGGCCGGCATCGCCGTCGCTCACGCGGCCGATCCACTGAATGTCTACACGATCTGGCCGGAGAACTACGCGCGGCCGATGTTCCAGGAGTTCGAGAAGCAGACAGCCATCAAGGTCAACTTCCTGCGCTTCTCCTCGGGCGAGGCGCTGGCCCGCGTCATCGCCGAGAAGAACAACCCGCGCATCGACGTGCTGTTTGGCGGCCCGGTCGAGACCTTCGCCGCAGGCATCAAGGAAGGTATCTTCGAGGCCTACAAGTCGCCGTCCTTCGCCAAGCTGCCGGCGCGTTTCAAGCAGGTCGACGGCCAGTGGACGGCGATCGCCGACGATCCGTTGGTGTTCATGACCAACGCCGCCTTCCTCAAGACCAACAACCTTCAGCCGCCCGCATCGTGGGGCGATCTCCTGAACCCGGCCTACAAGAACAGCCTGCAGATGGCCGACGCGCGCACCTCGGGCACGGCGGTGACGCGCATCTTCTCGGTGCTGGAGGTCTACGAGCGCAACGAGGACAAGGCCTTCGACTACCTGAAGAAGCTGCGCCAGAACGTGCAGGTCTACACCAAGAGCGGCGGTGGCGGGACCTTGCCGGTCGGGCTGGGGCAGGCCGGGGGCGGCATCTTCTTCATCGTCGACGCGCTCGAGACCAAGGCCAAGGGCTACGACGTCGTCATCAGCTTCCCCAAGGAGGGCATCGGCAGCTCGGCCGAGGCGATCGCGCTGATCAAGGGCGCCAAAAATCCCGAGTCGGCCAAGAAGCTGATCGATTTCGCGACCAGCGCTGCCATGCAGTCGAAATTCTCCGAGTACAAGGTGAACTTCGTGCCGGCCAGTCCCGACGTGAAGACCGATCCGGCGCTGGCCGAGGTTCTGAAGGGCGCCAAGATCTTCCCGATCGACGATGAGTATGCCGGCGCCAACCGCAAGCGCATTATCGAACGCTGGGTGAAGGAAGTCCTGCCTGCGCAGTAGCGTCGTGGCGAGGACGCAATCGGCGTCGTGGCGCCGGGTCGCGGCCGACCCGGCGCTGCTCGGCGCCATCGCGGCGGTCTGGATCCTGCTGCTGCTGTTCGTGCTCTTCCCGATGGCCCACCTGCTGGAGCGCGCCTTCGTCGATGACGGCGGCTTCACGCTCGAGCCGCTGCTATCGAGCATTACCGATACCAGCCACCAGGCGGCCTTCGTCAACAGCCTGATCCTGGCGACCGCGGTTGGCGTGCTGGGTACGGCGCTCGGCTTCCTATTCGCACTCACCGCGGTGCGGGGCGGGTTGGGCCGCCACTGGCTCACGGCCCTCGACGCGGCGGCCCTGCTGCCGCTGGTCTCGCCGCCCTTCACGACCTCGATCTCGATCATCTTCTCGTTCGGGCCCAGAGGCTTCATCACCCACGACCTGCTGGGCCTCACCAACGTCTCGGCCTACGGCTTCTGGAGCACGGCGCTGGCCGAGACGCTGACCTACTTTCCCATCGCCTATCTGACCTTGCGGCCGATCCTGGCGGCGATCGACCCCAACCTGGAGGAGATGGCCTTCAGCCTGGGCGGCTCGCGCTGGCGCATCTTCCGCACCGTCACCCTGCCGCTCGCCGTGCCGGGCTTCGCCAATGCCTTCCTGCTGCTGTTCGCCGCCTCGCTGGCCGACTTCGCGACGCCGCTGATCCTGGCCGGCAATTCCTTCCCCGTGCTGCCGACCCAGGCCTATCTGCAGATCACCGGCCTGTTCGACTTCAAGGGCGGCGCCGTGCTGTCGCTCATCCTGCTGCTGCCGGCCGCTGCGGTCTTCCTGCTGCAGCGCCATTGGGTCGGCAAGCGGGTCTATGTGACGGTCACCGGCAAGGTGGGCCAGCGCTCGCGCACACGCGCCATCGCGCCGTGGGCCAGCGTGGTCCTGGTGGCGGCCTGTTTCGCCGTGGCGGCGATCATCGTCTATTTCTACGCCCTGCTGGCCATCGCTTCGCTGGTGGTGGCGTTCGGCGCCAACAACGGCTTCACCTGGCACCATTATCACGTGATCTTCACCGAGGGCCTGCCGGCGATCCGCGACACGCTGATCATCGCCGCCATCGGCATGCCGCTCGGCGGCTTCTATGGCGTACTCGTAGGCTACCTGATCGCGCGGCGCGATTTCCCCGGCCGGCGCGCCATGGAGCTGGTGGCGATGGTCAACTACGCGCTGCCCGGCACCATCGTCGGCATCGCCTACCTGATCGCCTTCAACGATCCGCCGCTGGCATTGAGCGGCGGCGCGCTGATCATCATCGCCTGCTACGTCTTCCGCTACAGCCCGACCGGCATCCGCGCCACCGTGGCCCAGCTCCAGCAGATCGATCGTAGCATCGAGGAAGCCTCGTCGAGCCTGGGAGCGGGCAGCGGCGAGACCTTCCGACGGGTGACCCTGCCGTTGATCGCGCCGGCCTTCTTCGCCGGCCTGGGCGTCGTCTTCATCCGCTCGATGACGGCGATCAGCGCCACCATCTTCCTGGTGTCGATCAGCTGGACGCTGATCACCGTGCGCATCCTGGAGAACATGACCGAGATGGCGCTAGGACCGGCGGCCGCCTTCTCGGTGTTCGTGATCGTCGTGGTGTTCGTCGTCGTGGCCGGCCTGAGTGCCGTCCTGGCGCGGCTGCGCGCGCCGACCGCCGGCGCGACCGCGCGTTCTTTCCTCGGAGGTTAGGTGCATGGCGCCCGTCAGCATCCGTCTCGACCGCGTTTCCAAGCGCTTCGATCACAGCGTCAAGGGCGAGGTCTATGCCGTGCGCGAGGTCAGCCTGGCGGTGGCCGACGGCGAGCTGCTGACCCTGCTCGGCCCCTCGGGCTGCGGCAAGTCGACGACGTTGCGCATGATCGCGGGCTTCGAGGAGCCCGACGAGGGCACGATCCTGATCGGCGGCCGTGACGTGACGCACGTGCTGCCCAACCGGCGCGGCATCGGCTTCGTGTTCCAGAACTACGCGCTGTTTCCCCATCTCTCGGTTTTCGAGAACGTGGCCTACGGGCTGCGCGTGCAGGGCCGCGACGAGGCGTCGATCGCGCGCGCGGTCGGCGAGGTGCTCGAGCTGGTCGGGCTGGCCAGATATGATCGCCAGCAGCCACACCAGCTGTCGGGCGGCGAACAGCAGCGCGTGGCGCTGGCCCGCGCCATCGTGTTCGAGCCGCAGGTCCTGCTGTTCGACGAGCCGCTTAGCAACCTCGACGCCAAGCTGCGGGTCGAGATGCGCGAGCAAATCCGCGAATTGCAGAAGCGCATCGGCATCACCACGATCTACGTCACCCACGACCAGGAGGAGGCGATGGCGATCTCCGACCGGATCGCGGTCATGGATCGCGGCTCGATCGTACAGCAAGGCACGGCGCAGGCGCTCTACTACCGCCCGGCGACCGAATTCGTCGCCCGCTTCATCGGCCGCACCAACCTGTTGACGGGGCGCGTGCTTGGCGTGTCGGGCAATCGAGTCGAGATCGAAGTTGAAGGACAGCGTGTTGGATGGCTCGAGGGCAAGACTATGGCGGCGCCGGGTGATTTGCTGCGGCTCGTCGTGCGACCCGAAATGATCGACCTTCAGCCGGCTCTGCCCGGCGATCCTCGCTGCGGCACCGTCATGTCACGCACCTTTCTGGGCGAGAAGACCGACTATGCCGTAACACTGGGCAGCGTCACCCTGCAGGTCTCTGCCAGCGGTCCATCCGATTTGCCGGGACTGGAGGTCGGCCGCTCGGTAACGGTTCGTTTCCGCCCGGAAGGGATGCATGCTCTGGGTTGATACAGATTTTCACGGCGCGCCGCTTGGCTCGCTCGATTTGTGCGCCCGCAAGAGCATGATGACCGACGAAACGGCGGAAGCAGGGGGGGCGTTTTCATGTATCGGCGATCGTTGATGCGGTCTGCCGCGGCAGCCGGCCTGCTGCCGGGTACCGCCCGGGCGCAGCCGTTCCCGTCGAAGCAGCTCCGGCTGCTGGTCGGCGCTGCGGCGGGCGGCGGCGCCGACATCGTGGCCCGCATCATGGTGCAGGAGATGACCCGGAGCGGCGGACTGTCGGTCATGGTCGACAACAAGCCCGGCGCCGGCGGCACGGTGGCGACCCGCGAGATGCTGCGCGCGCCGGCCGACGGCCACACCCTCCTGGTGGCCAATGTCGGCGTGCTGGCGGTCATTCCCTATGCGACGAAGGACGCGGGCTACGACCCGCGCGCCGACATCGCGCCGGTCTGCCTGGCGGTCGATTTCTCCAACGTGCTGGTCGTGCATCCCGGCGTGCCGGCCAGGACGCTGGCCGAGTATCTCGCGCTGGCGAGGCGGCCGGAGGGCATGGACTACGGCACGTCGGGCGTCGGCAGCGCCGGCCATCTCGCCGGCGAGCTCTTGAAAGCGCGCAGCGGCGCGCGGCTCAACCATGTGCCGTTTCGCGGCGGCGGGCCGGCGATGAACGACCTGGTGGGCGGCCATGTGCCGTCGCTGATCGCCAGCGCGCCGACCGCGACCGCCTTCATGCGCGAGGGTCGCATCCGCGCGCTGGCCGCCACCGGCGCGCAGCGCTCGCCGTTCGATCCCGACATTCCGACCATCGCCGAGCAGGTTTTTCCCGGCTCTGCCGCCACCAACGGGTATGCCGTCGTGGTGTCGTCGAGGACTCCAACCGAGATCGTCGCCACGCTGAACGCGATCCTGACCAAGGCGCTCGGCGCCCCCGAGGTGCGGACGGCGTACGGCCAGCAGGGCATGGAGACGCTCGCCAGCACGGCGGGCGAGGCCGCCGCCCACATCGCCCGCGAAACCGAGATCTGGAAGAAGGTCATCGCCGACGCCGGCATCCGCCTGGAATGATACGGCCCCGCCGCCACAGGCTTGCCTTTGGCGATTCCCGCGCGGTGTGGAACCCGCGCCCGTTCTCTATGGCTTCGCCTCGATTGCGCCGGTAGGATTCGGTCATCGCACGGGCACCTCGATTGCGGCGGTAGGGTTCGGTCGTCGCACGGGCACAACGTCAGGCAAGAGGAGAGGTAGCATGGCGAAGGGACAAATCCGGAGAGCGACGAGGCTTTTCGCGCGACTGGCGCTCGCGATGGCGTTGCTGGGGATCGCCGGACCGGCCAGTGCGATCGGCGAGTCCGACGTCCTGACCGCGCTATTGGTCCGGGTCGTTGCGCCGCCCAATCCGGTCCTTGGCGCCGACGACAAGATCCACCTCGCCTACGAGCTGGAGGTCGTCAACAAGAGCAATGTTGTGCTGGTGACCGTCGATTCGCTGAAGGTGCTCGATCCCGCGAGCGGCGCCGTGCTCCAGGAGCTCGGCGGCCCCGGCCTGGCGAAAATGTCGAGATTCGCCGGCGCCTCGGGGACCACCCTTCCGCCGGGCCATTCGGGCTACGTCTTCATGGACGTCACGCTGCCGGCCCGAGCCGCCGTTCCCAGGCAAATCACCCATCGCGTCGAAGCGAGCCGCCAGTCGCCGCGCTCGCCCGAGGATACCCATCACGGCGTTCCGCTGACGCCGGCCTCCGGCATCGAACCGGCGGAAGCCTTCACCATTGCGCCAACCGCGGTCGGAGCGGCCGCCATCGTCGTTTCGCCGCCTCTCAAGGGCCTGCGCTGGATTGCGGGTAGCGGATGCTGCAACACGATCACCCCGCACCGCGGCGCCATTCAGGGGATCAATGGCGCCCCCTACGTCCCCGAGCGCTTTGCCATCGACTTTCTCCAGCTCGACCAGCAGGGCCGCCTGTTCGTCGGACCGGGGAAGGAGCTGAAAAGTTACCCCGCTTTCGGTGCCGAGGTCCTGGCCGCGGCCGGCGGAACGGTGGTCAGCGCCCATGACGGCAGGCCCGAGCAGATACCCGGCTCGGTCGCGAAGGACGTCGCCTACACGCTTGATGCCTCCCTCGGCAACAACATCGTCGTCGATATCGGCGGCGGACGCTTTGCCTTCTACGCCCATCTCCAGCCGGGCAGCTTGCGGGTCAAGCCGGGCGACAAGGTCGTGACCGGCCAGGTGCTCGCGCTGCTCGGCAATTCGGGCAACACCGATGCGCCGCACCTCCATTTCCACGTCATGGACGGTCCCTTGCCGCTCAAGGCCAACGGACTGCCCTACGCCTTCACCCGGTTCACCGGACGAGGCGTCGTCACCGCGGAAGACCTTCCCCGCCTCATGCTCCTTCTCTCGAAGGGTGAGGTTGCCCCCATCGACAAGTCCGCTCTGGCCGGTCCGCATGTCGACCAGCTCCCGTTGAATTTGCAGGTCATCGATTTCGACTGACTCCGGCGGAGATGGCTTTCGGGCTGCCGCGGCGCCCAAGCTCAGGGTAGAATGGCTTCGCCCTCGATCTCGACCTTTGCGAGCGGATCGATCAGGGCCGAGACCTGGACCAGGGTCATCGCCGGGAAGTGCTTGCCCAGCGTCGCGCCCCAGGCCGCACCGATGGCGGCGCCGGCGGCATTGAATTCGGCGATGTCCGTCACATAGGCGCGCAGCATCACCAGGTGCCCGGGCTCGCCGCCCGCCGCCTTCAGCACGGCCACGACATTGCCGAGCGCCACGCGCCACTGCGTGCCGGCGTCCGTCCCCGGGGCGATGTGGGCCTGCCCGGGCTCGCGGCCGATCTGCCCGGCGATGCGCACGCTCTTGGTGCCCTTGGCGACGACGGCATGCGAGAAGCCCCGCGGGCGCGACCAGCCGTCGGGCAGGATCGGCGTATAGGCGATGTCGGACGGGCTCATGCTTATGTCTCCTCCAGGATCAACATCAGATGGGTCAGGCCACCACTATTAGACGACCACTGTCGGCTGGCTGCCGGTCGGCGCCGCCCCGCGATCGGCGCTCAGCACGACCCCCTCATAGCCCTTGGCCGCCACCGCGTTGATCGTGTTCACGTACTTCGGCGCGCCACCGTTGTAGACGAGGTAGCGGATCGTGCCCTGCTCGTGGCCAGCGACGTTGGAGTTGTAGCCGGTGAACCACGACTTGGCCTTCCGCATCAGCATCATGGCGTACATGTTGGTGACGTGGTCGGTCCAGCGCTTCTCGGCCCCCGCCGTCGCCTCGGCCCGCGTGTAGCCCTTGGCCGCCATGTACTCGAGCAGGTCGGTGCACCAGTTGACGCCCGTCTCGATGCCGCGCGGATAGTTGGTCGAGGCCGAGCCGCTTTGCGGGCCGGAGGGCATCAGCATGTTCGGGAAGCCGTGGATCATCATGCCCAAGAAGGTCGAGATGGTAGTGCGCCACTTGTCGGCGAGCTTTTCGCCGCCCACGCCCTGGATGTCGATCTTGTCGAAGGCGCCGGTGATGGCGTCGAAGCCGGTGGCGTAGACGATGATGTCGAACTCGTAGTCGCGCTCGCTGGTGCGCAGCCCCGTTTCGGTGGCTGAGACGAGGGGCGTCTCGCTGATGTCGACCAAGTGGACGTTGGGCCTATTGTAGGCCTCGAAATAGCGCGTCTCGAGCGGCACGCGCTGGACGCCGAAGCCGTGATCGCGCGGAATGAGCTTCTCGGCGACCTTGGGATCCTTGACCCGCCGGCGGATGCGGTCGGCGATGTACTCCGAGAACTCTGAATTGGCCTTCTCGTCGGTGAAGATCTCCTTGAAGTTCGCCAGCCAGATGCCGAAGCCGGGCCCGTCGTAGAGCTTGTCCCACAGCGCCAGCCGCTCCTCGCGCGTCACCTCGTAGAAGCCGCGACGGTCGGGCTCGTGCTCGAAGCCGCCCGGCGTGCGCGCGCAGGAGGCGAAGATCTCGTCGTAGCGCCGGCGGATGTCGGCCATCTCGACGTCGGAGATCGGCCCGTTGTTGAGCGGCGCGCTCCAGTTCGGCCGGCGCTGGAACACGGTGAGGTCTGCGACCTTGTCGGCGATCTCGCCGATTACTTGGATGCCGGTCGCGCCCGTGCCGATGACGGCGACGCGCTTGCCCGCCATCTCGACCGGCTCGTGCGGCCAATCGAAGGTGTGGAACGATTGGCCCTTGAAGCTCTCCATCCCCGCGAGGCGCGGCAAGGTCGGGATCGACAGCAGCCCGAGCGTCAGGATGAGGAAGCGGCAGGTGAGCTCGCGTCCATCGCCGGTGCGCACCTGCCACAGATTCTGCGCTTCGTCGTAGTGCGCGCTGTCGACCCGGCAATTGAACTGCATGTACTGGCGCAGGCCGAATTTGTCGGCGACGTGGTTGAGGTAGCGCAGATTCTCGGGCTGGCCGGAGAAGCGCTCCTTCCAGTGCCATTCGTCTAAAAGCTCGCGCGAGAACGAGTAGCCGTAGGTGTAGCTCTCCGAATC
>Ga0099829_10002441_pt1 | contig 10686 bp, 5 predicted proteins | sample CZO8metaG_3_FD_79336 | JGI IMG/M metagenome (GOLD analysis project Ga0099829, IMG submission 79336) | Vadose zone soil microbial communities from the Eel River Critical Zone Observatory, Northern California, USA - CZOApr15con2H2.8 metaG | ecosystem: Environmental > Terrestrial > Soil > Vadose...
CGATCCATCCCATCGGGATCGCCCATCGCAAGGGGAAGAACAACACGACGGAGGAAACGGCGGGTGACCCCGGCAGCCCCTGGGCCATCGGGGGGCGGAGGGGGGCCACACGGCCATCCACCCCGAGTTGGGCACGCTGGCGGACTTCGACCACCTGGTGGCCGCGGCAAACCGCTTCGGCCTCGAGGTGGCCCTCGACTTCGCCATCCAGGCCTCCCCGGACCACCCCTGGGTCACCGAGCACCCCCAGTGGTTCCGCAGCCGCCCCGACGGCACCCTACAGTACGCCGAGAACCCGCCGAAGAAGTACCAGGACATCTACCCGCTCGACTTCGAAAGCGAGGACTGGCAGGGGCTCTGGGAGGCGCTCAAGGCCGTCGTGGACTTCTGGATCGGCCACGGCGTGAAGATCTTCCGGGTGGACAACCCCCACACCAAGGCGTTCGCCTTCTGGGAGTGGCTGATCTCCGGGGTCAAGGCGGAACATCCCGAGGTGCTCTTCCTGGCCGAAGCCTTCACCAGGCCGAAGGTGATGTACCGGCTGGCAAAGCTCGGCTTCACCCAGTCCTACACGTACTTCACCTGGCGGAGCACCAAGGCCGAGATCATCGAGTACATCACCGAGCTGACGACCACGGAGGTCGCCGAGTTCTTCCGGCCCAACTTCTGGCCGAACACGCCGGACATCCTGGCCACCCAGCTCCAGGCCGGAGGCCGGCCCGGGTTCGTCGCCCGGCTGATCCTGGCGGCGACGCTGGGCACCTCCTACGGCATCTACGGCCCTCCCTTCGAGATGGGCGAGAACGAACCCATCGCCCCCGGCTCGGAGGAGTACCTGAACTCGGAGAAGTACGAGATCCGCACCTGGGACCTCCACAGGATGGACAGCCTGAGCGAGGTCATCGCGCGGGTGAACCTCATCCGCCGCGACAACCCCGCCCTCCAGGGTGGCGCCATCCCGCAGTTCCAGCCGGTCGACAACGATCAGCTCATCGCTTGGACCAAGTCCACGGACGACCGTTCCAACGTGATCCTCGTGGTGGTGAACCTCGACCCGCACAATCCCCAGTGGGGGTGGATCGACCTGCCCGTGGCGGACCTCGGCCTGCCGGCGGACCAGCCGTACGAGATCGAGGACCTGCTGACCGGGACCCGCTACACCTGGGCGGGGCCTCGGAACTACGTCCGGCTCGACCCCGCAGCGATGCCCGCCCACGTTTTCTCCCTACGAGCCCTGCGGCACGCCACCGCTGCGCCCCCCTCCCATGTCCAGTAGGCCCCCTGCGGCAGCGTCCTCCGCCCTCGGGCCCACCGGCATCGGGACGGACTCGCTCTGGTACAAGGACGCCGTCATCTACGAGGTGCCCGTCCGGGCCTTCTCCGACTCCAACGGCGACGGCATCGGAGACTTCCATGGACTGACCGGCAAGCTGGACTACCTTCAGGACCTCGGCGTGACGGCGATCTGGCTCCTGCCGTTCTATCCCTCGCCGCTGCGCGACGACGGCTACGACATCGCCGACTACACCGACATCCACCCCACCTACGGCACCCTGCGGGACTTCAAGACCTTCCTGCGGGAAGCCCGCTGGCGGGGTCTCAAGGTCATCACCGAGCTGGTGCTCAACCACACCTCCGACCAGCACCCCTGGTTCCAGCGCGCCCGCCGGGCACGGCCCGGGAGCGCCAACCGCGACTTCTACGTCTGGAGCGACACCCCGGAGCGCTACAAGGACGCCCGCATCATCTTCAAGGACTTCGAGTCGTCCAACTGGACCTGGGATCCGGTTGCCAAGGCCTACTACTGGCACCGCTTCTACTCGCATCAGCCGGACCTCAACTGGGACAACCCCGAGGTGAAACGGGCGATGTTCAGTGTCGTCGACTTCTGGCTCGACATGGGCGTCGACGGGATGCGCCTCGACGCCGTGCCCTACCTCATCGAGCGCGAGGGCACCAGCTGCGAGAACCTGCCGGAGACCCACCAGATCCTGAAGGAGCTGCGGGCCCACATCGACGAGCGGTACAGCAACCGGATGCTGCTGGCCGAGGCGAACCAGTGGCCGGAGGAGGCCAGCGCCTACTTCGGCAATGGCGACGAGTGCCACATGGCGTTCCACTTCCCGCTCATGCCGCGCCTGTTCATGTCGATCCGCATGGAGGACCGCTTCCCGGTGCTCGACATCCTGGGCCAGACCCCGCCGGTCCACGAGTCGTGCCAGTGGGCCGTCTTCCTGCGCAACCACGACGAGCTGACGCTCGAGATGGTCACCGACGAGGAGCGGGACTACATGTACCGCGTCTACGCCGGGGACCCGCAGGCCCGGATCAACCTCGGGATCCGCCGGCGGCTGGCGCCGCTGCTCGGGGCGGACCGCAAGACGATCGAGCTCATGAACGGGTTGCTCTTCTCGCTGCCGGGGACCCCGGTCCTGTACTACGGCGACGAGATCGGCATGGGCGACAACATCTACCTCGGCGACCGCAACGGGGTCCGCACGCCGATGCAGTGGAACGGCGACCGCAACGCCGGCTTCTCGCGGGCGAACCCCCAGAGCATCTTCCTGCCGGTGGTCATCGACCCCGAGTACCACGCCCAGGCCGTCAACGTCGAGGGACAGGCGAACAACTCCAATTCGCTCCTGTGGTGGACGAAGCGCCTCGTCGCGCTGCGACGCCGCTACCAGGCCTTCGGGCGGGGGTCGCTCGAGTTCCTCTACCCGGAGAACCGCAAGGTGCTGGCCTACACCCGAACCTGGGGGCCTCCCGAGAACCCACAGGTGATCCTCGTCGTTGCCAACCTCTCCCGCTTCGTGCAGTACGCCGAGATCGACCTCGGGGCCTACCGCGGCCAGGTGCCGGTGGAGCTGTTCGGCCAGACCGAGCTGCCCCGGATCGGGGACCGCCCATACCTGTTCACCCTCGGCCCCCACTCGTTCTACTGGTTCGCCCTCGAGTCGCAGGCCTCCCGCGACCGGCAGCCAGTCAGGGACGGGGGCGCCCCGCTGCCGGTGGTCGACGTGAAAGGGACGTGGGAGGAGGTCTTCAACCGCCGCAGCCGCGTCCCCCTCGAGGAGGTCCTCCCGTCGTACCTGATGGGCCGGCGCTGGTTCGGGGGGAAGGCCCAGAAGATCTCGTCGGCCCAAATCGAGGAGGTGATCCCGGTCCCCGTCCCCGGGCCCCCCGCCAAGGCGCAGGCCGGTGCCAAGCTGGAGCCGCCGGCAGGGTTCATCTGCCTGGTCAGGGTCGAGTACGTGGAGGGCGACAGCCAGATCTACGTACTGGCCCTCGGTGCCACCCCCGCCCAGCGAAGCGGCGACCTGCAGCGTGCGGTCGCCGAGACGGCCGTGGCCCGCCTCAAGACCAAGGACGGTGACTGGATGCTCTTCGACGCCCTGTGGAACAAGCAGTTCGACAGCGCCCTCCTGGAGGCGATCGGCAAGCGCCGCCAGCTGCCCGGCCAGGGGGGGCGCCTGCTGGCGACGCCGACCAAGGCATTCAAGACATTGACCGGCGGCAAGCCGCTGGCACTGGAGCCGGCGCCGATGCAGGCGGAGCAGTCGAACACTTCGGTGGTCTTCGGTGACCGGCTGTTCTTCAAGCTGTTCCGCCGCCCCGAGGAGGGTGTCAACCCCGACCTCGAGATCGGCCGCTTCCTCACCGAGCGGGCCGGCTTCCCACACGTCCCGCAGGTGGCAGGGGCCCTGGAGTACCGCCGTGGCAAGGCCGAGCCCATGACGATCGCCATCGCCCAGGAGTTGGTGCCCAACAGCGGGGATGCCTGGCACTACACGCTGGACACCCTGGGCCGGTTCCTTGAGGACGTCGTCGTGCGCCACACCGAGATCACCGAGCCGCCGATCCCCGAGGGCCTCGGCGCGTTCGAAGCGGCAGGGCTGCAGCCGCCGCCGCTCGCCCGCGAGACCATGGCCGACTACCTGGAGCGGGCCAAGCTGCTCGGCCGCCGGACCGCCGAGCTGCACCTGGCGCTGGCGTCGGAGACCGAGGATCCCGCGTTCGTCCCCGAACCGATCACGCCCTTCTACCAGCGGTCCCTGTACCAGACGATGCGCAGCATCACGGTCCAGAACTTCCGCATGCTGCGCAGCCTGCGGGACGAGATCCCCGAGGCGAACCAGGTGCTCGACCTGGAGCCGATCGTCGTGCGGCGGCTCCAGCGGGTGCTGGAACCCAAGATCAACGCCTCGCGGATCCGCATCCACGGCGACTACCACCTGGGCCAGGTCCTCTTCACCGGCAAGGACTTCGTGATCATCGACTTCGAGGGCGAACCGGCCCGGCCGCTGTCGGAGCGGCGCATCAAGCGGTCGCCGCTGCAGGATGTCGCCGGGATGCTGCGGTCGCTCAACTACGCCGCCTACAGCGCCCTGTACGGACGCTTCGGGGGGTACGACAACGACCCCTCCCTGCTTCAGCCGTGGGTCCGCTTCTGGTACCTGTGGGCGGCGGGGGCCTTCCTCGGCACCTACCTCGATGTCGCCAAGGGGGCCAGTTTCATGCCCCGTGCCCCTGAGCACACCAAGGTGCTGCTGGACACGTTCCTGATCGGCAAGGCCGTCTACGAGCTGGGCTACGAGGCCAACAACCGGCCGGAGTGGATCAAGATCCCGATCCAGGGTCTCCTGCACCTCCTGGAAGAGTAGGTCGTGGCTCCACCGGAGCCCGAGCTTGCCGCCCTGGCCCGGCTCTGGGACATTCAGGCCAGCTACGTCGACCTGGATCGGCGCCGGCACCGGGCGTCCCGGGAGTCCCTGCTTTCCATCCTCATGGCCCTGGGGGCGCCGCTCCCGTCGGAATCTGCAACCGCTGCGGAGGTCGCCGCTGCGCTGGCGGACCGCCGGCGCCAGCGCTGGACCCGGAAGGCGGAACCGGTCACGGTGGCCTGGGGAGGCTGGCTCGGTTCACTGCCGCTGCGGCTGCCCGCCGCTGGGGCGTCGGGTCTCCTCGCCGTCCGGTTGGACCTCGAGGGCGGCGAGGTGCGCACCGCACGGGAGGACCTCGACGCCGCACGGGTGCGGGACCGGGCGGAGATCGACGGCCAGCCGTACGTCCGCCTCGAGGTGGGGCTGCGCCAGCGCGTGCCGCTCGGGTACCACCGGCTCTCAGTCTCGGCGGGCCCCCACGAGGCCAGGAGCCTCGTGATCGCCGCACCCCGGGAAGCCTTCAGCCTGGGCGGAGGTGATGCCCCCCGGATGTGGGGGGTGTTCGGCCCTCTGTATGCGGTCCACTCCGAGACGAGCCTCGGGATCGGTGACTTCCGCGATCTGGGGGAGCTGCAGGAGTGGGTCGGGGGCCTGGGCGGCCGCCTCGTGGCGACGCTGCCGCTCTTCGCAACGTTCCTCGACGAGCCGTTCGAGCCGAGCCCCTACTCGCCGGTGTCACGGCGGTTCTGGAGCGAGGCCTTCGTCGATGTCGCCGCCCTTCCCGAACTAGAGGTGTCCCCCGGGGCCCGTGCGGCCCTCGCCGAGGAGGCGCGCCTGCTGGAGGACGCGCGCCGGGCGCCGCTGGTCGACTACCGGCGGGTTGCCGCCGCCAAGCGCCGCGTCCTTGGGGCCGCGGCGCAGAGCCTGTTTGCCGGCCCGAGTGCCCGCCGCGACCAGTTGGAGTGCTTCGCCGCCGGCCATCCGGCCCTCGAGGACTATGCAACGTTCCGGGCTGCCTGCGACACCTTCCGGGCGCCATGGCAGGAATGGCCCGGCGAGGCGCGGGCGGGCCGGCTGTCGGCCGGGGAGGCGCCGGCGGCCGCCCGCGACTACCACCGGTACGTCCAGTGGATCGCCGAGCGCCAGCTTGAGGCTGCCGGTGGAGCGGGGGGCGCCGGGCTGCTGCTCGACCTGCCACTGGGCGTCCACCCGGGCGGCTACGACGTCTGGCGGGAGCGGGGGGCGTTCCTGCCCATGGCGACGGCCGGGGCGCCACCCGACCCGCTCAACGCCAAGGGCCAGGACTGGGGCAACCCCCCGTTGCATCCCGAGGGGATCCGGGAGGGCGGCTACGCCTACCCCATCGCCTGCATCCGCCGGCTCATGAGCCACAGCCGCATACTGCGCGTCGACCATGTCATGGGACTGCACCGGCTGTTCGTCCTGCCGCCCGGGCGGGACGCGAGGGACGGGGTCTACATCCGGTACCGGGCCGACGAGAACTACGCCATCCTCTGCCTGGAGTCGCAGCGGGCCGGCACCGTGGTCGTCGGTGAGGACCTCGGCACCGTGCCCGCATACTGCCGGAGCGCCATGGCCGCCCACAAGGTCCTCCGGTCCTACGTGGGTGAGTGGGGCATCACCCCGGCGGGCCTCGCGCCGGTGCCGCCGGACGCGGTGGCCAGCATCAACACCCACGACATGGCGCCCTTCGCCGCGTTCTGGCGCGGCATCGACATCGAGGAGCGCCACGCGCTGGGGCTCCTCACCGACGAGCAGGCTCGCCACGGCCGGGAGGAACGAGCCCGACAGCGTCAACTGCTGGCGAAGTCACTGGTTGCGGAGGGCCTTCTGCGCCCGGGGGTGGACGCCGACGCGTTGGGCGGCGAGCACGATGTCCTGGTGGCGTGGGTCGCCTTCCTCGCCCGCAGCGCCGCCGCGGCCGTGCTGGTCGCGCTCGAGGACCTGTGGGGCGAGACGGCCTCCCAGAACCTCCCCGGAACGGTCACCGAGCACCCGAACTGGCGGCGGCGCCTGCGCTGGCCGCAGGAGGCCATCCGTTCGTTGCCGGAGGTAGTGGGTAGGCTGGAACTATTGAACGACCTGCGCAGGCGAGCCGGGACGGCGAAGGAGACGACTTAACTGTTCCCGACGGCTAAAGCCGGGTGGGATTTCCAGATCAGGAAGCACTACCGAAGCACCCTCGAAAGGGGCAAGGAAGTGGCGGACACCGTCAGCACTGGCACGGTCCAGCTCTACCGTGGCGAGGCTCTTCCTTGCAAGAGCAAGCACCAGCCTCGCAGAGTTCCGGTCGCGCTCGGCGGTATAGCCGCAGAACTCGCACCGGAACGTCCTCTCACCCAGCTCCATGCGCCGCTTGGCTCTCGCAAGGCACTCGGAGCAGGTCATCGTCGTGTACGCGGGCGGCACCAACACCACCTTTCGGCCCGCCCGCCGGCCACGTGCGATCAACTCCCGCTTGGTGGCACCGATGGCGGCGTCGGCCGCCTTGCGGGCCATGTTCTTGGATTTGGCGAGGAACTTCGCCTGGAAGTCCTCGACGCCGATCACGTCGTTGGCTGCGACCACCTGGGCCGCCCACACGCTAGCTGCCACGGTGTTCTGACGAGCCGCCTTCTTCTGGAGCCGGGCCGCCTGGCGCTTCGCATCGGCGTAGCCCTTCGACGGCTTCTGGCCCCTGGGGCGCCTGCGCCGGGCCATCCTGCGCTGGGCTTTGGCGAGCTCGGCCTGGCAGCGCTTGCGGTGGCCTCCGAAGGGCAGGTCGTAGGCGGCGTCGGCGGTGGCCGTGGTGGCAACGCCCCAGTCGATGCCAACTGCACCGTCCGTCTCGGGGCCGACAGCGGTGTCCTCTCGGGAGACGACGAACGAGGCGTACCAGTGCCCCAGGCTGTCCTGAAACACCCGGACGCTGGTCGGGTCCGAGAGGAGATCCCGGGACCACACGACGGGGATGCTCACGCCGTGGGGAAGGCGCAGCCGGCCTTCTTGGATCGAGAAGCCACGGACGGTGTACTCGAGGGAAGGGCGGCATCTCTTGCGCCGCTTGAGGACGGGCCGGCCGCAGCCCTTGACCTTGAACGAGCGGTCGAGGGCGACGGAGTAGGTCCGCAGCATCTGCTGCTGGGCAACCTGCGATCCCGCCCGCAGCCACACCGAGCGTGCCCGGGCATCGGTCATCTGCCTCGACAGCTTGCAGAACGTCGGCTTGCGCTTGCTCCGCTGCTGGTGGACCGCCTCGTTCCACAGCCAGCGACAACGGCCCCATTCCTCCAACAGGGCGCGGGTGGCCACGGCTCCGGGTCGCAGGCGGTAGTTGTACCGGACGGTCTCCATGGCCTCAGTATCCGCAGAGGTACTGACAAAAAAGCCCCACTCTCCGCAGGTCCCAAAGAAACTTCCAGACCTCTGGACCCAGCGGGGCGAGCCACCTATCCCTCCCCATGCCGAAAGGCGGGGGTTGTGCGGCGGTCCACATGACGAAGCCCCCTGCAACCCAGCCCAGCCTTCTGTCCGAAGAGGATCTCTACCTCTTCAACGAAGGGACGCACAACCGCATCCAGGACAAGCTTGGCTCCCACCCGATGACCGTCGACGGGGTCGCCGGGACGATGTTCTCCGTGTGGGCACCGAACGCCGAGGCCGTCCACGTGACCGGGGACTTCAACGGTTGGAGCAAAACGGCCCACCCGCTCGCGGTCCGGGAGAAGTCCGGGATCTGGGAGGGCTTCCTGCCCGGCGTCGGCAAGGGGGCGTGTTACAAGTACCACGTGGCCTCCAAGTACGCCATGTACCGGGCCGACAAGGCAGACCCGTTCGCCCTGTACTCCGAAGTGCCGCCGCGGACCGGCTCGGTGGTCTGGGACTTCGACTACACCTGGGGCGACCAGGACTGGATGGCGTCGCGGTACCGCCGCAACGCCCTCAATGCCCCGATGTCGATTTACGAGGTCCACTTCGGCTCGTGGATGCGGGTGCCCGAGGACGGGGGCCGCTGGCTCACCTACCGGGAGATGGCGCCGCGCCTCGCCGAGTACGTGGCGAAGCTGGGCTTCACGCACGTCGAGTTCCTGCCGCTCATGGAGCACCCGTTCTACGGATCCTGGGGCTACCAGACCACCGGCTTCTTCGCTCCGACGAGCCGCTACGGGACGCCCGAGGACCTGATGTACCTCATCGACTACCTGCACCAGCACGGCATCGGGGTGATCCTCGACTGGGTGCCGTCGCACTTCCCCACCGACGAGCACGGGCTGGGCTACTTCGACGGCACGCATCTGTACGAGCACGCCGATCCGCGCAAGGGCTTCCATCCGGACTGGAACAGCTACATCTTCAACTACGGGCGCAACGAGGTGCGGAGCTTCCTCACCTCCAGCGCCCTGCACTGGCTCGGCGCGTACCATGCCGACGGCCTACGGGTCGACGCCGTCGCCTCGATGCTCTACCTGGACTACTCGCGGGAGGGCGGCGACTGGATCCCCAACAACTTCGGGGGCCGGGAGAACCTCGAGGCGCTGTACTTCCTGCGCCGGCTGAACACCGACGTGTACCAGGCCCACCCGGATGTCCAGACCATGGCGGAGGAGTCGACGGCGTGGCCGATGGTGTCGCGGCCCACCTACGTCGGGGGCCTCGGCTTCGGCTTCAAGTGGGACATGGGCTGGATGCACGACACGCTCGTCTACATGTCCAAGGAGCCGATCCACCGGCGGTGGCAGCACCACCTGCTGACCTTCCGGGCCCTGTACGCGTGGACGGAGAACTTCGTGCTGCCGCTCTCCCACGACGAGGTCACCCACGGCAAGGGGTCGCTGATCGGCAAGATGCCGGGCGACGACCCCGCCAAGTTCGCCAACCTCCGTGCCCTGTACGGCTACATGTACGCCCAGTCGGGCAAGAAGCTGCTGTTCATGGGCTCCGAGTTCGGCCAGTGGAACGAGTGGTACCACGAGACGAGCCTTGACTGGCACCTGCTGGCCTACAAGCCCCACGCCGGGCTTGAGCAGTGGGTCCAGGACCTCAACCGTGTCCTCAGGACCGAACCGGCCCTGCACGAGTTGGACAACGCCCCGCTGGGCTTCGAATGGGTCGACGCCAACGACTCCGAGGCGAGTGTCATCAGCCTGCTGCGCACGTCGAGCTCGGGCGAAGCGATCCTGGTCGTGTGCAACTTCACGCCGGTGCGCCGGGAGAACTACCGGGTGGGCGTGCCCGCCGCCGGTCACTACAAGGAGATCCTCAACAGCGACGCCGACATCTACGGTGGCTCGAACGTGGGCAACGGGGGCGGGGTGGAGGCCGAGGCGCACGAGATGCACGGGCGGCCGTTCTCGTTGAAACTGACCCTGCCGGGCCTCTCGGCGCTGTACTTCAAGGTCCCCGCTGGGGGCTGAAGTGCGCAGCGTGATGGCGTCCGGGTCCCTGGACGGCGTGCCCAGCATCACCCGGGACTGGAGGATCCCCACCTCGATGGCTGTTTCACCGCGGATATCGCGGTCAGACAGCCATGGTGAGCGATGGCCTCACCCTCCTCGGTCATGGTCTCGTGGGTGCCAGGGGCCCAGAACGTTCTTTGTCCCCCAGGCGGCGTAGAACGACGGGTGAGGGACAAAGAAGGTCTGTGGCGGGCCCTCCCGCCGGCGCCGCCGAGGCTCTAGCCCTTCCGGTAGCGGGCAACCGCCAGCGGGGCGAACACCACGACCATGGCCGCCGCCCAGAGCAGCGAGCGAACGACGAAGTAGCGGGCCGGGTGGCCGAGGACCGCGACGGCCGAGGGGCCCTGCGTCAGCGCACGGACGGCGTCCACCATCATCGTGATCGGCTGGTTGGCGGCGAAGGACTGCATCCAGCCCGGCATGCTCGACACCGGCACGTAGGCGCTTGACACGAAGGTGAACGGGAACACCATGAACCCGATGCCCTGGGCCGCCTGCGGGGTCCCGGAGATCATCCCGAGGGCGATGAACAGCCAGTCGAAGGCGAACCCGAAGGCGATGCAGAG
>Ga0099829_10002443_pt1 | contig 10683 bp, 8 predicted proteins | sample CZO8metaG_3_FD_79336 | JGI IMG/M metagenome (GOLD analysis project Ga0099829, IMG submission 79336) | Vadose zone soil microbial communities from the Eel River Critical Zone Observatory, Northern California, USA - CZOApr15con2H2.8 metaG | ecosystem: Environmental > Terrestrial > Soil > Vadose...
CCCCGTCGGCGAATAATGCCCGCCGCGTGCGAACAGGTCGTCCACCGTTCCAGAAGCCGAACGGAACCCGTCAGCGGCGTCCCACGCATCGATCCCGACCTTCGACAGGGCGGCCTTGAGCGGCGCGTACACCGCGGAGGCACCCTGGCGGACGCTCGCAACGGAGGCGCGATCGGGCAGCAGAATCACGACTGCGATCGCACCGCGCTCGCGCGCAGTTTCGACGAACGCGCGCAACACTGCGACCTGCAACAGGAACGCGGCCGAGTGTTCATTGAACACGCCATGGTGCAAGAGGCGGTTGGGGTTCAGAGCACGGCGTTGCAGCCGCTGCCAGAGCGCATGCCCGACCCGCAACGTTGCGACCGCGTCATACAATGGATGCTCGTAGATCGTTCGGGAGTACCAGTCGTCCAGCCTGCCAAGGACCCGCACAGCATCGGGATGCAGCATCAGGTTGCGGTAGTCCTCGCGGCTGGGAAGAGGATTGGGCTGAAGCGCTAGTGAGTCACCGATGAGTACGAAGCGCGGCTTCGCGAGCGGCAATTCGCGTGACGAGATGAAACGGCGGTACACGTTAACGACACGGCCGAGGTCGTCAGGCGTAAAGCCGATCAGCACAACGCCCGGGTGCAACGCCATGCCCTCGCGCTGAAAGCGCAGGAGCGCCTGATCGAGACCGTAGCCGCCGACTCCATAGTTCAGAACCTCGAGGGCGTCTGAGCCCGCCTCGAGGACAGCGCACCAAGCGTCATCATCGCTGACTTCGTTCCCGTACACGAACGAGTCTCCGAAGGCAGCGACACGCAGAGTCCCGGACGATGGGACTGCGCTGTACTGTCGGCGGGCCCGCAGTCCTTGTGCACTAAGGTGGTCTGAAGGAGACGCGTAACCAGCTCGATAGCGCCATCCGAGGAGAGGATCGAGCATCTCGCGCTTGGGAGTCGAGTCTATTAGGAAAGCGATTCGCGCAGTCTGTTCTCGCAGAATGGTGGAGCGGCGTCGGATCGGTTCATCGAAGGTGCCAGCAGACAGGAGTTCTAGAACATAAGCTCCAGATTCCACGCCCAGCGCCACGATCCCCACGAGCCCGATCCAGAAGAGCGGTCGAAGTCGCGCTGCTGGTGGGAACATCCCCATCGGTCCCTTCCTACTGTTTGAGCGGCGTGCTCGATGGATCACCGCGCGTGCGGAGCGCACGGCGGCGGGCCCCTATGGCATCAGCAGATGGCCAACACGAATCTTACGCTCTACCGCGCGGCATGGAAGCAAGCCGTCTCACCCGCCTCCACGATGATTCGGTTTGGGGTACAGCACCCCTCATTAGAACGTGCACGCCAACCGCGAGGGCGGCGAGGGTATAGACGACTTCCAGATACGCAAAGGAAACAAACGAGGCCGACACGGCGAACCCAACGGTGGCCACAGGAATGCAGTGTGTCGCGTTACCCAAAACCAGCTGCTCGAACCCGCCGGTTCTCCACCCGCGCGGTAAACGTCTCCGAAGCCGAGAGAGTGACCAGATCATGCCGAAGACCAGCGAACTCCAAAGGATGACCCCGACCAGTCCCATCTCGGATGCCACCTGAAGAAACGAGTTGTGAGGTGCTGTCCAAGCGATGCCAGCCTCGCCCGGCAGCCAATTTCGAGCGCGTTCGGCGAGAGTGCCCTCGGCCATCGGAAAGTTGTTGATACCCACCCCAAAAACCGGGTACGACTGGAGGTAGTTAAGTCCGCGTTGGGTGATCATCCGCCGGCCAGTCGTAGCGTTCCAGTTGTAGTCCTCTTGGGGCGACAGGATGGTCTTCATCTGGTCCCAGTACCCCTCGGGGCTCGCGAAGAACAATGCAGCGCCGGTAGCCACGATGAACCCCACGCGTTTCGGGAGCGTCACAGTATCTAACAGCAGCAACGCTGCGAGGCCGAGCGCGACCAGCCCCAAGAAGGAGCCGCGAGAGCCCGTCTTTGCCAGGACCGCGCCGATCCCGAGGATCGTCGCCAGACTCACTACCTTGCCCGTTAGGCGCGACATCTGAAACGTATAGAGCGCGAGCGCCAACCCGGTGAGCAGAACAACGCCGACGTCGTTGGCGTCGTACATGGTGTTGAAGCCACTGAGTCGTTGTAGGCTGCTGCCAAAGGACGCTTGCCGCATTTGTCCGCCGAGCAACGCGTCAACGACAAGCACGCTGCACGCGATCACGTAGGCCCAGATGTACATATGCAGGTCGCGCGCCGAGGCTATCGTGGCCATCAGGAGGAAAGCAAACACCAGTACCTTACTGTAGTCCTCCAGAATGAACCTTGCCGCACTGCCAAGCGATATCCCAAAAACAGCGGAAAGACAGGCGGTCACGCCGAGTCCAATGCAGGCGCGTGCCGGCCATGTGCGCGACCACGGCAACCGGCTCAGAAGCCGCGGCTCTATCACGGCCCACGCAAGCGCGCCGACCGAAATCACTAAGAGGGGACGGAGGCCGTTCAGGAACGGAAGGTGACTATGGACCCGGCTGACTGACAAAACCAGAAGCAAGAAGAGCAGCCAACGGAGCGGATCCCTCGGGACCCAGCCTCCTTGGCTGGGACTGCCGGGCGCCAAAGCCCCAACGAGCCGGCGCATGTCCATCCTTGAACCAAGCCCGACCCGTCCCGTGGCGTCAATTGGATTCCTTGTTGACACGGAAGAATTCCCTAGCGTGGCCGACGTGTGGCTGCGGGCAGCAAGCGTACCAGCGTATCGGCGACAAAGCGCGCAAAGCGATCCGCGCCGCGATGGTTGAAGTATATCGGGTCTCAGCATAGAAGTCAGGCCCGGCGACTCCAGAAGCCGTGCCGTCAATCACCGCAATCCCATAACGTTGGGCCACGGACACGATTCGGGAATTGAACCGGCGGTACCCATCCAGCGCCACCGCCGGCGGGACACCGGGAAGCGCATTCATCCAGTTGCGTCCGACTGCCGGGGACGCAGGAAGGCTGTCCCCTGCGGAGACATGGGTTACGGTCATCCATACCATCGGAATGTGTCGCGCCCCCCCAACTGCTGCGAGGCTCTCCAAACCACGCTGAAACCGCGCCGCCCCTGCTTCGAGCAACGCGTTCCAGTCGGCGACGCCGCGGACAGCACGGTCTCTCCCGGTGCCCTGGAAGCGGACCGCCTCGAACCGACCGATCAGCTTCCCGTACAGCAGCGAATGCTGCTCGAGCCACGCGGTCCACGGCGCGATGACGGGCGCCTGCCACGGACGGTGGCGGTCGCCCGCCCCCGCGGTCCCCGAGCCGGCGACTGTCGAGAAGAGATCGTTGTGGGCCTCGTACAGGAGAATGACGTCGGGCTGAAAGTCGGCGAGTACGGTCTCCAATCGTACCAGGTCGTCGACCAGCATGTAGCCGGGCACGCCTCCATTGAGGATCCTTCCCTGAAACGTGCCCTTCTCCCGAAGCCACGCCTCCAATCGGGCAGGCCAGGCTTGGAGATCCCCGGACACCCGTGGATCGAAAGTCGTTGAGCTCCCCAAGACCAGCACGAGCGGGCGTCCATCGAGTCCTCGATGACCATCATCCGTCCGACGGAATCCGGCCGTGTCCGTGTGGACCCATCCAAAATACGAGTAGTCCTGCACGAGCGCGTGCCGAAGTCGCACGTGTCGATAGTAGAGCAGCGGCATCGTTCCCGGCACGGTAGACCGGCTACGTTCACGATGCCGCACAAAGGCTTCGCCGGCCGCCAGCCTGAATGCCAGGACGAGAATCGACACGCCCGCGCCAGTCAACAGCACGCGCCCCTTCGTGTAACCTCGCCGATCCTCTCTCATGCCCGAGTCGCGTCTAGAGCCGTACCCCGGGACGCATCCGCAAGACGCGAGCCCCCCGCTCTTCCCGGGGTGAACGTGGGGTGTGAGAAGCGCCTCGCTCCCGTGGGGCGTCACCGGGAGCACCCTCGTGTCTAGCCGTCTGACGCCCCGCCGGTTCCGGCTCACTGGGGCCACGTACGCGCGAATTGTCCTGACAGCCACGGTCCTCCTGGACATCACTTTAATTGCGCCAGAACTCCGTTGCGGTGCAGCGTCTCCATCATGTCTGCACCGTACCCACCGGCAGGCCAACGCTCTCCCCTGACAGTAAAGCGCTCAGCTGGTGCACAAGCTCACGGTAGTCAACCGCCGCCCGAGCCGTTGGACCCGCTGACACTCGGTTGTTCCAGACATCGTCCATCACGCGCACAAGTCCCTCGATATCCTGTGGCTCCACCGCCATCGCGCCCAATCGCTGGGCCTCCGAGTAGGCGGCGCTACCCGGCGATGCGATCACCACCACTGGAACCCCCATGCCAATGAGCTCGTAAAGCTTGGCCGGTACCTGGAGGTACTGCTGCTGCGCGAGCACGACCGCCAGTCGTGATCGAGCCGCGAGTTGGAGCGCTGCGTCACGCGGCAATACACCGACTACCTCGACCCGATCCTGAAGGTCGAGGCCGGCCATCTGCTCCCGCAGGCGGCGCAGCTGATCGCCTTCAATATGCCCGGCAATTCGAAGCGTGCACCCGTCTTGAGCCAGGCCGGCGCCGCGGCGCAAGAAGACTCGCATTGCGCGAAGGATGGGGCCGACATCGCGCCCGCCATACAGGGTGCCGACGTGCGCGATGGCGAGGCCGGGAAACGGGCATTGGTCACGGTGCGGGAGGAGATCGCGATCCACCCCGTTCGGCAGCCAGTGCACAACTGTATCCGGATGACGGACGCGCATCGCGGCAGCGAACTCCCAGGTGTTACAGATCACGCCACTTGCGGTCCCCACCACGAGGCGCTCCAGCCCCGCGGTCAGAAAGCGTGACAGGAGACTGCGATACTCGGCCGAACCGCGCCACGCGTCGGCAGTCGGGCCCGCCCACGGATCGCGAAAGTCCGCGACCCATCTCGTTCGCACTCCGCGCGTGGCCAGCCAGGCGGCCAGGTGCGCTGAGTGCGGCGGGCCCGTGCTCACCACCGCATCAGGCCTGTACCGGGCGATCAACCTCCGAGCATGGACCGCGGCACGCAGAACCCAACCGCGCCCCTGATCGGGGAGGGATAGCAGCATGGCGGCTTCCAGCCGAAGCTGCGCCAACACGCTCCCGCTGCCTGCCCACGCGGCCGCCCTGACATCGTCGGAAGGGGATGCCGTCCCGGATGGGCTGCCTCGCAGGCGAAGGGCTCGATAGAGATCGTTCAGCGTGCGCCGACGGGGACAAGAACTGACGGTGGCGCCGTGGTCGTCCGCAGCAGCCGCCGGCGGCGCGGCCGTCACGATCCAGCTCTTCCATCCGAGTGGGCCGAGGTATTTCGTCAGCCCCGCCCACCGCATGCCGCCGATTGCGCCGTCCGGCGGGTGATGATAGCTGATTACCATGAGACGCCGCTCGCGCGGACGGACCGCGTCGGAGTCCCTGCCGGCGACGATACGTTGCGGCCGCGGCGCCAACTTCTCAGCCGCCTCTCTTACCGTGGCACACTCTAAGGGCACCATGGTCGATAACCCCTCGAAGTACGCCTCGAGACCTGCGTAGAAACGCTCGACGTCCGCCGCAGTCGTCACGAACGGGTTCAGCGCGGGACAAAGACTGGAGCTGTGCCACGAAACATGCAAATGACGCACCCCTTGGGCGATCAGGTGCCGCGACAGCGTCAGCATGTTCTCGACCGGCTCGAGCTCCAGGTTCAGGCCGATATGCTTGACTAGGCCCAGCCGCGAAGCGATCGCCGGCAGTTTCAGTCGTCGCACGACCGGTTGGTCGAGCAGCGCGTGCAGACGAGTCCAATGACGAACGGAGCCGCGACTGTAGCCCCAGGTCACGGGTACCTCCACGAGCGGCCCGTCAGGTACGGGAACGCGCACATCACCCCGCCCATCGAGGCGATACACGTCGAGCGGCGCTCCGACATGCGAGGGGCCATGGTCGTCTCTCGCCCAGCTGTGGAACGGCGTAACGCTGCTGTCGACCCGGTACCCGCATTCGAGCAATGCCGCCGCCGTGCTCGGTCCCAAGGCCCACCGCCCCATCCGGAACGATCGCGGGCGCTCGCCGAAAGCCGTCGTGAGCGCATCCGTCACCGTGGCGATCTTGGCCGCCTGCAGCGACTGCGGGAGGTTCAGAGCCATGGTGTTGCCCGGAGCCAACTCCTCGTCGAGCGGCGGCGTGTTCCACGCGTGGAGGTGTCCCCCGATCTCCCCGGTCCCACGAGCCTGAATCTCCCGCAGGATCTCGGCCGCCCATGGGCGGATCGCTACCTGGTAGGTCACGAAGTACGTCGGCCGGACGCCGAGGCGCTCCAGCACGCGATGGAGGCGCGGCAGCTCGCGAATGTTTTCGACGGTAATTCCCGTGCGCGCGGGCCGCCAGTTGTCCTCCTCGGTGTCGATCGACACGATCAACGTGGTGGGCTGCGTCATTTCCTGCACCCTCCGCGACTACCACGAAAGAGCGCCTTGACTTCGCCGCCGTACATCGCGCTGCGACAGTGTTCGATCTCGAGTGCCAAGGTCGGCCCGGCCGTCGTGAGCATCATGGGTTAGGACAGAGCAAGCTTGAAGCCACCGGGGCTTGGCGGAAGGTCAAGGATGTCCAACCGCTTCGATCCGCCCGAACCCTTGGTGTTGTGGAGTTGCAACTGCGCTGCCGCCCTCAGGTGGTCGTCGTCCGTGAAACCGGCTTCGCGATTACGACTGCGGTGTGCGACGTGGGACCAGAGGAGACGCGCGTGCTGGTGCCGCCAGGCGCGGGCATCCCACGCGCGGCCCAGGAGCCAGGTGAGCGCTCTCATGTCCCTCGCTCGTAAGTCCGCAAGAGTCGGATCAGCTCGGCACGGTCCGCTACGGTCACGAGGGAGTGCGTGGGCGCCGTGAACAACGTCCGCGCGAGCTCCGCGCCACCTGGCCAGCCAGTGGCCGCGTCGTCCGTCCAGGCACGCACCTGGGGGATCGCGGCGAGCACCGATGGGTAGCTCGGAGCGAGGCCGAGCCGAGTCGCCGCGGCCGGCTTGCCGAAGCCCGCGAGGCCACGCACCAGCCGCAACGGGAGGCGCAAGTACCCGGGCGTCGCGCCGAGGAGCGGTTGGACCGGCCGTGCCCGCGACCCCGAACCGATTCCCTCGAGGATCGCCCGCGCCGTGGCGCGGCGAACTGCGGCCTCGCGCGCGGTCGCCGCTTGCGACGTCGCCAGACAGGCGGACGCGGCCTGCGTCATCGGCCGCGGCGACGTCGGCTCCCGATAGATCGTTTCGCCCAGCCGAAGCCATGGGATCGCCCGCGGGATCGCATACCATGCCGGCCGGCCCAACAGCCACTGAGCCAGCAGCACACCCAGCACTCGCAACTCGGCCCCTCGTTGCCGGCGCCCCTCTGACATCTCGGTCAACGCCTCCCGCAAGCCGCGCCACGACGCCTCGTGTCGGACGAGCACTGCGCCCCCCCGCCCGCCGGTCCAGCCCTTCCCGCGACCAAAACTCAACACACTGATCGGGCCCAAACTCCCCAAGGGCCGCCCGCGCCACTCGGCGTGGTCCCCCTGGGCCGCGTCCTCGACGGCGATGGCTCCGTACTGAGCGAGCAAATCGTTGACAGCGTCCCAATCGACCGGGAATCCGTACAGCGGCGTGATGACGGCGATGCGGGTGCCTCGCTCGAGCACGCCGCGCAGTGAGTTCAGGTCGGGAGTCAGGGTGCTCGGCTCCAGATCGTAGAACCGGATACGCGCCCTCGCACCGACGGCCGCCGACGCGACGTCGAAGCAGCTGAAGGCGGGGAGGGCAACGCAGGCGTCTGCGACCTGACGCATAGCCAGCAGAAGAGCGACCTGCAACGCCTGTGTGCCGCTCGCGAACAGGACGACCCGCTCAGCCGAGTACTCGCGTTCCAGCGTCCCGCTCAAGTCGACGTGGCCGTTCAGACCGGACCCGAGTCCGTAAGCGACCGCTCGCCCGAGCGCCGCGGCGCTCACCGGCGAATAGGCCGGCAGCTGGCGCCTGAGCATCACGGGATGAGCCGGACGACGCGAGGCCCCAGGATGTTGGCGAGGGCGAGCGGCAGCCGCCTCCACACGCGCGGACCCCAGGCGAACGCCCCATCATCGGGCGAGGGGGTCGCCACCCGACGCCCCACCGCATGGTGATACCACCAGAGCGGCGCGTCCACTGACCCCCATTGCTGTTTGAAACGATGGGTGCCACTGCCCGGCGTGCAGCGGCCGAAATTGAAGAAGGCGAGACCTTGTTCTGCCGCTCGCTCGATGAAGGACCAATAGAGCAGCATGTTCGGAGCGACGGAGTTGTACGCCTTGAGTGCCGAGGCCCAGGTCATCTCGAACTCGCTGTCCCAGCGCAGCCCACACCCAGCGGCGACGGCGCGTCCGCCGTAGTACGCACACCCGAACCACACGTCGGCCGGGAACGTCTCGGCGAGCGCTTCGAACAGCCGTTCTGGCTGAGTCGGCGTGCCGAGGTCTCGCATGTGCTCCGAAAACACTCGGAAGAACGCGCCAACCTGATCGAGGCCAAACCGGACGGTGATCCCCTCTTTTTGAGGGCGGCGGATCTGGCTGCGCAGCTTCGCTCCGAGGGTGCGCCACACCCGGCCGGGGTCCCCCGGGGTGAGATGCAGCACGACCGTGATCTTGCGATGGGACACGGGCAAGTCGATCGGCAGGTGCGCACGGCTTCGCAGTTCCAGAAGGTCGATCCCGTTGCCGTCAGCGAAAGCCGAGGCGCGCGCGACCAACCCCTGCACCGCCGGGTCGCTACCGAGCGGCCCGCCATAATTCACGAACGGCATCGAGACGAGGTACGAGCCGAACAGTCGGCTGGACACCCACACGAGTGGCAATACCCCGACAAGTCGACCGTCTGGAGAACGGGCCGCGAGGTAGACGCACTCGTGCCCGAGCACTCGCTCGAATACGGATTTCCATCCCCAGAGATGGAAATGGGTTCGTCCAATCGCGACCTGCACGAATGCATCCCACTCCGCGGGCGAGCCGCTGAATCGCTCGACGGACAGGGTCACCGCCCGCCCCCCCGCGGTGCGAAGCACCGCTCCGGCAGGAGTCGAGCAACGGTCCCGGCTCCGCGCACCGAGTTGAATGGGAATTCCGCCACGAGGCGCTCCAGCCGCTCCATGGTGCGTGTCAAACCTCCGTAGTGGCGGGCCCGCGCGGACCAGGAGACGGGAAGTCGCGGTTGGTCCAGATCGACCTCCCACGGATGCACGTAGAAGGTCCCTGGAACGCCACGCCGAGCCGAGTCCCGCAGCGCGGCGCGTGCGAGGGCGTAGGGCAGCAACCGGAAGTACGCGCCGCCCGCAGCTGGCAGGTTGACCCCCCAACGCCGCAGCGTGGCCGGTGGGATAGCCATAGCCCGGACGTCGGATGGGGAACAGGCTCGAGTCGTAGGAGTAGCCCTCCTCCATCAGCACGTCGAACGCCCACTCGTAGCCAGGCACGATGGAGAAGCTGGGAGCCCTGAACCCGATCACGGGATCACCAACCACCTCTTCCAGCACACGCTTGGTCTCTCGAACGGACGCCCGAAACTGATCCGGTGTCTGGTCCGTGACTCGGCGATGATCCCATCCGTGCGAAGCGACTTCGTGACCCGCGTCCGCGATCGTCTTGATCAGGTCGGGATGCCGTTCCGCCACCCACCCGAGGACGAAGAACGTCGCTCGCGCCCCATGCCGCTGCAGCAAGGCCAGCAGCAAGTGTACGCCGATCGCGACGCGACTCTGGAGCTGATCCCAATCAGCCCGTGACACGTACGGCTCGAAGGCCGAAACCTGGAAGTACTCTTCCACGTCGACCGTGAAGTGATGCTCGACCTACGGCGTGCTCGATGCGTCGCGTCGAGCTCTAGGAGCCGCGACAGCCGACGACGCGACGCCGGACTCGGGCGAACCCGTGCGCCCAGGGGATGCTACCTTACGCATCGCGCGATTCACTTCCTCCCGTCGGCCTGTTCCTGGCGTTCGCCCTGCTCGCGGTCCTGACCCTCACCGTGTGGCCTTTCAACAGCGAGGAACTCCACGAGTGGTCGCTGCTCGGGTGGTCCCGCCCCGGTCGCGACCCGAGCCTCGGCGATACGGTGTCCAACACGCTCAGTGTGCAAGAGCCGGACTGATGGCCCCGACCTCATCCGGTGCGGTTATCTCGTTGTTTGAGAGGACGTTGGCAAGCTTGAGCCGGGCCGAGCCGTGAACACCTTGGCCGCACCAAACTGCGGCATTCGTGCAACAATCGACCCCCGAGAGCAGTGCGAACCCGAGGACCTTGCGGCACGCCTCCTTGGCCGAGAATCAACTCGAGTTGCCTCCGTCCATGAGGCGCTCGTCGTCGTCGAGCTGCACGTCTGGACGAGCGTACAGGTCGCCGGCCAGGCCGGCAGTGAGCGCGCATGCGACACTCGAGTCGACACCGCCGCTCAAGTTCCCGCCTCGGGATCCAACTGGTAGTAGCGCCATGACGCAGTCCTCATTGCGCCACACGGCGTAGCACCCCGGCTCGAGCGACCGCACGCTGCGGAACATCATTCGCGGAGGCCGCCCGGCCCAGAAGGTGAAGACCTCGTCGAGGCCAAGCGGATCGGGTGCCGCGAGGGTATCACGTCACCCTGCAACGATTTCAAAGGCCGCTATCTGGATCGGAATGTCCTTCTCTCG
>Ga0099829_10002445_pt1 | contig 10681 bp, 10 predicted proteins | sample CZO8metaG_3_FD_79336 | JGI IMG/M metagenome (GOLD analysis project Ga0099829, IMG submission 79336) | Vadose zone soil microbial communities from the Eel River Critical Zone Observatory, Northern California, USA - CZOApr15con2H2.8 metaG | ecosystem: Environmental > Terrestrial > Soil > Vadose...
GACTCGCTAGACTTGAATGATGGCTACGGTCTCTCTAGAGAGCTTAGGAGCCTTTGATTTCACGCAGAGTGCTAATGGATTCGGGGGGCGGGAAAAGATTCAGTTGAGGAGCCACCTTCTGACTGGCTAAATCATAAGCTAACAGTTTACATAGACAGCCGCTCTTGGCGGAACCTATGAAATGGGTTACACGAGAAAAGGCGAAAGTCGACCGCATCGCCTGTCCGTGGCTAATCAAAAAATTCGTAGACAAGAACCCCGAATTCCTCTTCGTCTCACCCGAGACAATTCCGCAAGTCGTCAAAGACACCGGAGCAGTAGCCTATGACGCGAAGGGAGTAGAACTAACTCACTACAAAGAGAACGGCGAAGAGCGCGTCAGCTTCGACGCTATCATCAAGAAGTACAAACTGACTGATCCAGCTCTTCTGGAACTGGCAAAAATAGTAAGAGGTGCTGACGCGAAAATCCCGAATCCACCACCTGAGTCGGCGGGCCTAGAGGCAGCGGCGCATGGTTTCCGAAGCCTTGCAAAGGACGACTTTGACAACATGCGACTGCAATTCCCCACCTACGATGCATTGTACAAGTACTGTCAGCTCAAGACGGAAGGAACTCAGAAGCTAGAATACAACGTCGCACAACCTGCGCGGTAGGTCCCCGATTTCAGCCTCAAACAGGTCGGCGACATAGAACTACCAGCACACCAGAAAAACGGCGGCTTCGACCACGCCGCCTTCCATCTCAAATCAGGGACCCTATACGTTGCTCACACCTCGAATGACGCCGTGGACGTAATCGACTCCCGGCACGACAAATACCTCCGCTCGATTCCTGGCCTTCCTGGCGTAGCTGGCGTACTCGTCTCTAACGAGAAGGACTTGGTATTCACCTCAAACCGTGGGGAGAAGACGGTGGGAGTATTTCCATTTGGTCGAGAGGAGAAGCTCGAGAAGATGAGGGTAGGAGGCTTTCCCAACGGATTGGCCTTCGATCCTTCAAGAGACACTCTTCTCGCAGCAAACGTATCCAAACAGGATGATCCAAATCCAATCACCGTCTCTATGGTTGAGACGAAGAAGAAGACTCTAACTGCCGACATCGTTGTGCCTGGAACAACACGATGGACGGTCTTCGACAACAAGACTGACCGTTTCTACGTCAACATTTCCAACCCGCCGCAGATAGTCGCGATCGAAAGCAGGGATCAGGACGGAATAGCAGCCGCCTACAGTATTCCGGCTATGGGTCCTCATGGACTCGACATTGACTCGGAGAATCGAAGGCTCTTCTGCGCTTGTGACCAAGGCGGCCTATTCACGGTCGATTTGAAGTCGGGAAGAGTATCGCGCGTCTCAGACTTGAGCGGCCCTCCTGATGTTATATTCTACAATTCTCGGTTGCACCACCTCTACGTGGCCATCGGAGACCCTGGGGTGATCGATGTCTTCGACACTGACACACTGAAGCTCGTCCAGACGGTGAAGACGGAGCCGGGAACACACACTATTGCATACAACCTCGAGACGGGCAAAGTATACGCGTTCACCCCAGCAAGTCATCAGGCCGCAGTGTACAAGGATGTATGAACTGCCTAGCTTGTCTTGTCTTCCATGGCGTCCTCGAGTCTTTCGTCTCTGGAAGTGAAGAAATTTGTTTCAGCTAAGTAATATTCTGTTATCAGCCCTTGGTTCTGCAGTACTAGTCTTCATCGTCCTCTTTTTCTGGAGATGGTCCAAAGCTCATTTCCGATTCGCAGTGTCCTCCCTAACCACTTTTCTCGGCTTCACAGCATGGAATTTGGTGCAAAACGCAATAGGTGCCGACCAGTCATTGAATATTGACTGGCCAATCCTCCCTATGAGCTGGTCTGACGTCGGCAGTGGTCTAATCGCCTTTGCAGCGACCGCCATAGCTCTAGGATTGCTGACAGACAGATATGAGAACGCTTGGCAGGTGCTAGTTGCTTCAGGGATTGCCGGATTGCTAGCTACTCTTGTTGATCTGTTCTTTCTTTGACCCCACAAAAGACAATGCTTCTTGCCAAATTACTTGCATTGTTTGGTCGAACTAATTTGCGAAAGCCATCTTCTTTTGGTCCTAAGCTACCCGCCAAAACTTTTCGCCTTAGATATGACGTCTCCTCAACGCGAATTTGGGATGAGAATATGAGAAGATTCTGTGTCTTGTGACGATTAATGAGAGATGTCTACGACGTTGCAATCATAGGAATGGGTGCAGTAGGAACCGCCACGGGATTCTTGCTCGCAGAATTCACCAACGTACAGAGTCTCTTGTTTCTTGAAAAAGAAAACAGCGCTGGCCAGATCGCGTCCGATAGGAGAACAAACAGTCAAACTCGCCATCCCTTCGGCGGCGAGCTCAACTACACGCCTGAAGTGATGAAAGCAATAAAACGATATTCTGACATGATCCCGTCTTACACGAAGAGCGAGTACGGGCGCGGGTACGACATTCTCAGGCGCACGAGAAGCGGAATGGTCCTTGCAGTCGGAAAGAACGAGAAAGACTTCCTAAGGAAAAAATTCCACAACACTGTGAAGCCCGTCTTCACTGACGCGGAATTGATGGAAGACAGGGAAGATATCGCGAAACTAGAACCCTACATTGTGAGAGGGCGGAAGAAGGACGAAGAGATAGGAATAATCAAACTGGAGGCAGACATCGTTGATTTTGGCGAGCTGGCGAGATCATTTGAAGACAACGCGCGCAAGCATCAAGACAAGAAAATCCATGTCAAGCTCAACACGAGAGTAGAACGAATTGAAGATGTCTCAGACGGCTACAAAATCCACGTCTCCAACGGCGGAAGTTTCTCGGCCCGATATCTCGTGGTCTCCGCGGGATCGTACACGCTCTCACTCGCGAAACAACTTGGCTTAGGCGGCGACTTCGTTGCCTTTCCCGTAGCAGGCAAATTCTTCACCTCCCCTTGAATAATTAATGGGAAGGTGTACACGTTTCAAGAAGAAGGCGTGCCTTTCGCCGCGACCCATGCCGACAGAGAGTGGGACGGCGCGGTTACCCGATATGGACCCACGGCAACGCCGACTCTGATGTTTGAAAAGAACAAGCCAGATATCAAAGAATTCATCGAAAACCTTGACCCCCGTGCTTCTCGATACGGTCATATCAAAGAAAGCAATCCGAAACATCATGATCAAGAATATCGCGTATTCACTACTGGGTGTGGGAAGGCATCTCTTTTGGAAATACGAGGCGAGAAAGATTGTGCCGTCGATTCCGTACGCTGATTTGAAACCAGCGCCAGAATTCGGAAGAGTACGCACCGTGGGTATCAACAAGAGAACACGAGAGTTGAAGCTCGGTGAGTTTACTCTCCCGGAGGTTCCGAAAGACGGCGTAAATATCTGCGCAAACATGGCGCCGTCTCCCGGTGCGTCCGGATGCCTCGGCATCGCCTACAAGAACGTAGTGAAAATTACAAGGGCGTTAGGCTTGGACTTCGACGACGAAAAGTTTACGAACATTTTCGGGACGTTGCCAGTAGTATAAGAGCCAACACACAAGAATATTGCGTCGCTGGGCTCAAACGCTCGATAGCCCTTCTTATGTGATGTACTTGGGGGCCCTGGGTCGAAAATGAGCAGGGATCCAACTCCTATGGATGTCCAATCGGGACAACAATCTGGAAAGCCCGAATCAAGAACGTCGCTTGCCCGTACGCTGGGCCGTGGCACAGCGACGCTAATGACAGCGGCTATGATTATTGGTACAGGCATTTTTGGAGCTGTAGGGTCAGCAACCGCGAAAGCAGGTAGTGGTATTCTCGTTGCAATGGTTCTGGGAGGTCTCATCGCGCTGGCTACAGGAATCAGTGCTGCTCAGCTAGGGGTGAACTATCCCAAGGAAGGAGGCGCTTTTACTTGGGCACGCGAGTTCAACCATAAGACCATCGGGTTCATCGCCGGATGCGCGTACCTCGGGAAAGGAATATTTTCTTTGAGCGTTATTTCGCTCGCATTTGCGGCTTACTCAGTCCAAATAATACCAAGCCTACCTCTACGGCTGTTCGCCGGCATCGTGATCGTTGCAGTTGTAGTCCTCAACTTCTTCCATGTTCAACTAACAACCAAAGTGTTGATCAGTCTCATGGTGGTGAACGTATCTCTATTGGGATTCTTCATTGCATTTTCTACACCCGCCGTAAACCCCGGTCATTTCTCGAATCTGTTAGGAGACACTGGGCCTTTCGGCGTCCTGGCTGGAGCGGCGATATTCTTCTGGACCTGGGACGGTTTCATGCGAACCGCCATCATGGCCGGAGAAATCAAGAATCCACGACGGACCATTCCAATCGCTATCGTAGGTGGTATTGCAGTTGCTGCATTGGTTTTCCTCGCCGTTGCAGCGACCACCCTCGGAGTACTAGGTTCTCAGTCGATGGGGAGCGATGATGTGCCCCTATTCAGAGCGGCAACACAGGCGGTCGGAACCTGGGGAGGACTAGTAATTCTGGCGGCCGCCTGGACTGCATCTCTAAGCGAACTAATCGGGGATCTTCTAACCGCATCGCGAGTCGCGTATACGATGGGCGAGGCAAAGGAACTTCCGCATTGGCTGGGCTCGGTTCACCCGAAATTTCGCATTCCTCGAAACGCCGTTCTGACCATAGGCCTGATAGTTCTAGTACTGGCCCTGAGCTTCGATCTTCGAAGATTGCTGGCCGTTGCGAGCATCTTCACGCTTACCTGGTACATTATCACACATTTCTCTGCACTACAGTTGCGCAGACAACAGCGAATGACGACTCCATTGTTCTCATGGCTCGGCCTGCTCGGTTGTCTATTGTTGGTCGCATCTTTGCCGATCTGGGCGACACTCACCGGCGGTGCAGTGCTAGCCACCCTCGCTGGGTTTCGTCTGGTATGGTCTCGTTACCGAACTCTCGATGCATTCTGAAGTGCTGGATGTGTTGCTTTCATTCGACTATGGTTTGGAATTGCTCAATTGGCGAGACTAGTGCTCTAGCACGAGTGACCTTTAGAGCCAAGAGGAGTGATCCGACCATCAATAGCGCGGAGAGTAGGAACGGTGCGCCCGGAAGATTGACAGGGGCCCGGCTACCGATGAAGAATGCGAATATTAGTGTAAATAGCGTGGGTCCGATTACGCCGGTGAGGCCCATTAGGCTGCCGTTGATTCCCTGCAGTGCTCCTTGTTCGGATGGGCCAACTCGCCGAGTCATTAGACCCTGCAATGCAGGCTGGACGAAACCAATGGGCGCGTAGAAGACTATTGCTAGCAGGAATAGGAGGCTGTTCGGTGCTAGGCCCCAGATCACGAACCCTACCGTGCCCGAGATTATCCCGATGAGCAGAGCTACGCGTTCGCCGAATCGACCGACGACTCGTCGGACGAGGAGTCCTTGAACGATGATGTTGCAAGCGCCGACTAGTGCGAGTGCTGTTCCGACTGTTGCGTATCCCCAGCGATAACGGTAAGCGGCGTAGAGTACGTAGACGCTGGGGAGGACTTGGAAGGCCAGGAAGTTGAGGAAGTTGACGGTGACAAAGCCTGCGAGTCCTCTTTTCGCGCGGATCATGGATAGGGACCCGATAGGGTTGGCTTTCCGAAGCGAGATAGGGCTTCTATGTTCCAGAGGCAGCGACTCTGGCAGAACGATTAGTCCGTAGGCGGCGCTCGCTAGTGAGAGTGCTGCTGCGCCCCAGAATGGGAAGCGTGGGCCGATTCCTGCTAATAGTCCTCCGACGAGGGGCCCGATGATGAATCCTACGCCCCAGATAGAGCCGATCATACCATACGCACCGGCCCGCTTCTGACCTGGGGTTGTATCTGCCACGTAGGCGAAGCTAACAGTGAAGCTGGCGCTAGTAATGCCGCTGACGACTCGCCCGATGAAGAGCCATGTTAGGTTGGGTGCGAGGGCCATTATCATGTAGTCGATTCCGAGGCCGAATGCCGAAAGGATGAGGACGGGTCGTCGACCGTACCGGTCGGATAATGCTCCGAGCAAGGGGGCGAATATGAACTGCATCAACGCCCAGGTTGTGCCGAAGAGACCAAAGATCTCAGCACCTCTAGCTGGGTCTCCTCCAACGAAGCTGACGACTAGACCAGGGAGTACGGGTATTATGATTCCGAATCCGAGAGTGTCAAAGAGGACTGTGGCGAATATGAACGCGAGGGCGGCTCTGCTGGCCCCAGTTCTCGTTACAGTTTCTACCCGTGGAGGTTCTTGGGTTAGTTCGGTCAAGTTGTGGACACTATTTTGGATGTTTAGAGATCGATTGGGGCTGAGTTACTATTAGCTGTCGGGCACGTAAGGCCACTACTTCAAGCTAGTGAGGTCTCAGAACCTGAACCTTGGCTGATAATGTTAGGACTATTCAATTACTGTTGGAAAAAGAGGGGAAGGAGGATTGACCTCCTAGAGTCCGATTCCTGCTCCGAGAGTATAGATTGCGTTCAGAGTCTGACTGTCTGTCGATCCATCGGATAGTGTTGCTGTGATGGTTGCTTGGTAGATGCTTCCAACCGTTAGGACTAGTACTAATGGAATGCTTGTCGTTGTGGTTGTGGTTGTTTGACCGGGCTGGGTTGGTAAGCTCGGGTTCCAGGATAGTGTTAGGGGTTGTCCCGAGAGCTGGGTCGAAAGTGATGTGATTGCTTGATCTCCAGTGTTCGAGACTTGTATTGTGAGGCTGGGTGCCTGGTTTACTTGTTCAAAGTCTACACTGGCCTTGACGTGATGTTTTGCAATTAGCAGTGTTGAGCCGCCTGTTTGGACTGCGATATCTGTGTGGGAGCAGTCTACGTTGTTGGTGAGAGCTTGGGTGCAGACCCCGCTGCCGCTTGTCCGGGTGGTAGCCGGCTCGAGTGCCGTGTTCAGGTATTGGTCGTTGGTATAGATGATGGTCGCTAATCCCGTTGTCGGGCTGGCTGCTATTCCGAAGTCGTCTAGAAGGTCCCTGTTGCCCGTGCATGTGACGCCTGCTTCGCATACGCCCCCGTAGTGGACTACTCCTGACGCAGTGTTCTGGGTGAACTTGCTGCCCGGGGTCGTTGCGGCTAAGTTCTGAGCGAAGTAGACCTGCCATCCCGCAGTCATCGGATAATTGTCGGGTGTGTTGACGCCGTCGTAGTAGCTTGTGCCGTACCAGACGACGTCTAGGGCTCCATTGCCGAGAGCGCTGCTCCACGGAAAGATCGCAGTGTTGGATGGTGTCTTGTTGATCTGGTAGGGTCCAGACCAAGTTTGTCCAAAAGTGGTGCTGAAGCTGTAGAACATGTTGTGGTCGTCGTTATAGACGAGGTAGACGTTGCCGGCTTGGTCGACGCTGACGTTGACGAACTGGTGTCCGTATCCGACTGCAGTGTTGGGATTGATGTAGACGGGATAGTCGGTGAAGCTGAGGCCGCCGTCGATCGAGACGGCTATCCAGACGGCGTGGGTACTACAGCCTAGACAGGAGACCTCGCCGGCGTTGGCGATGCTGCTGAAGGATTGGTAGATGAGGTGATTGCTGGGGTCGAGGGCAAGGTTTCCGATCTCGTTCTGGTATGCCGCATGCCATGGATGGTTGGCATCGAACGCGTTCGCAACTTGGGCGAACGTTGTGCCGCCGTCGTAGCTGCACGTTACGAAGAGGTTGTTGGTGGTGGCGTAGGCATGGTAGGAGACACAAACCTTGTTGGCGCCGTCCGCCGCGATCCATTCCCTATCGTCTACCGGAATGGTTGCTCCGGTAGGGTTGAGGATGAATGAGGCGCCTCCGTCGTGGCTAGTGCTGACGTATACGTTTGCGAGCGGTGGGGTCGTGGCGAGGCTGGCCACATAAATGTTGTAGTGGCCGTTGGTGTTCAGAACGGGAGCTACCGCAATGTCGGTGTCTCCTCCTGCAGGCGAGAAGCCAACGCTTCCACTTGAGACACTGTCAGGCAATGGTAAGGTTGTGAAGTGGTTTCCGTTGTCTGTGGATTTCCAGGCGAAGGTTCCGCCGCAGAGGCCGCCTATGACGCAGAAGACGTTCTCTGAAGATCCATAAAAGTTGCCTGTTGGATCGGCTCTTATTGCTGGCTCGCCTTCAGTGTTCTGGCATGTGCCAGCGCCGTTTGGACAGGTGACTCCGACGCTAAAGCTATGTCTGAATGGGTTGCCTGCTAGCTCATAGTTGGTGAATGTTGGAGTGCTAGGGCTGGAGGCATTGGCAGGATGGAAGGCTGTTCCGACTATTGCCGCGGTGCTGGTTAGCATTAGGATTGAGAGCAGGATTGTCGTTGCTTTTCTTGATGGTTCGAGAATAGGTTTCATCGAAATCTCATCGACGTCGATGGAAAGATAATCATTGTTCCGCATGGCGATAATTTCGAAACTCGAAATTATCGAAACGCGATATATCAAAACGATATTGTTTGATACACGCTAACCAAATCACAAAAAAATGGAGTTGTCTCGACGTGCCTGAAACTGAGCCTACGTCTTGGCCAGGTGTTCGTCGAGACGTTGGTAGGATTCCCTCATTCCTCCCTCAGCGCCCGAAGCGACGTAGCCGTCGCGTTGCTCGCGGCTCTTGAAGAGGACCCTGATCGTCACCTTCGTTGTTGCGCCGTGCTCCTCTAGGGTCATTGTCTCTAGCGATTCCGCGCCTGGGATATTCTCGTAGCTATTTGTCCGTACAGTACGTTCTGGCGGTCGGAACTCACGGATTACTCCGCTGAAGATGTGGTTCGTGCCATCAGGGGCACGGTGGACGAAGCGCCATGCGCCGCCTTCACGTAAGTCGGCTTCGGCGACCGTCACTGTCATGACTCGTGGGCCCAGCCATTGTTTGAGGTGTCGGGGTTCGGTCATGGCTTCGAAGACGAGTTTACGCGGTGCGTGGAGGGTGCGGGTGATGAGGACTTCTCTGTCGGAGGGGAGTGTTACGGTCATATCGTCTTTGTGTTGGATCTTCTCTTTTTGCATTATTTCACCTCCTTCTTCTTCATCCGTTCGAGGTGGGCGTCGAGTCTGCTGAAGCTCTCCTGCATGTTCTGCTTGTAAGTTCCTAACCAGGCTTCCAGCTCGTAGAAGGGTTCTGGTCGGAGCGAATAGAGGCGTTTGGGTCCGTCGGGATGGACTTGTACGAAGCCTGCCTTTTGCAGGATGTGTAGGTGGCGGGAGACGCCCGACTGATCGATGCCGACTTCTTCAACTATATCGTTCACTGCGTGTTCGCCACTGCGGAGCATCTCGACGATGCGCCGTCGCGTAGGATCGGCCAGTATCTCGAACACGGCAGTATGCATGTGAATACATATGCATGATGGTGCATATACATGCTATTCTTGAGAGGGAAGAGGGGTGCACGCTTGATTAATGAGGCCAAGCGTGAATCGTAACGAGGGTGCCGAGTTGATCCATCAGCTCAGAATTTACGAAATCTTCGAGCACAACAAGGCTGCGTTTCATGACCGATTTCGCGACCACGCGGTGCGGATTATGAAATCCTACGGCTTTGACATCATCGCAACGTGGGAATCAAAAACGAATGACCGCACAGAGTTCGTATATCTTTTGGCGTGGCCCGACGAGCAGACGATGCTTCGAGCTTGGGGACAGTTTAGGGCCGATGAAGAATGGAAGAAGATCAAGAAGCTTACGAATACTCAGCACGGTGACCTAGTCGGGGTCATCGAGGAACGGATGCTAGTCCCTACAAGCTATGGTCCATCTATTCGTCGAACGAAACTCGACAGCAAGTAATTCAGACCAACAAACTAGATTCCACTTCGATGATATGAGATGAACCGGGATGATCACTTCTGCCAGGGCGGCTTTACGTCCTTGATCCGGGAGGCAAGTGCCAAGCCCAGCAAGCTCAACAGCACTGCCGCAAATAGGGCGTAGCGGAACCCAGTCACTACGCCTTCCAAAGCGGCGTACGACCCGACGCCGGCAGCGGCAGGAGGATCAAAAGCTCCGGCGATCGTCAAGAGTACAGCCAAGCCGAGGGGAAAGCCTATGCGGAAAGATGTGCTGATTACTCCGGAAGCGAGGCCCTCTTCACCCGGCTTCGTTCCGGCAACTGCTGCGAGGTTGACAGCGGGGAACCCAATGCTCGCGCCGAGGGTCCAGACTATCATGCCGGGCAATACCAGAAAATAGCTGCCTTGTGCTGATATCACCGTAAGTAGCGCAATCCCCACCGTCGCAAGACTTGTTGACACGAGAAGGGTACGTCTAGCACCGAGTCGATTCATGACTCGGGAGGCGCCCCATCCGCCCACGAGGAAGAAGATTACTGCTCCAGGGAGGGTTCCGAGACCCGCGTAGAGGGGTGAGTAGCCAAGGATGTTCTGAAGGTAGATCGTGATTATGAACGAGACTCCTCCTACGGTCGACGTGAGGACAAGGGCAAGGGTGTTCGCCGTGAGTACGGACCCGCGCTTGAGAAATGCTGGGGGTATCAACGGCGATTGAGACCGTGATTCAATGGCAAGAAATGATGCGAGCACGAGCACCGATATGGCCAGCGGGACGATTGTGTATAATGAGCCGAAGCCCGAGGTCGCCGCAGTGGTCAGTCCGAAGACTAGGAGGATCGTTCCAAGGGTCACGGTTATGGCGCCGGGCACATCGAGACGTTGATTCTTGAGCCAGCCCTCGGTTTTCGGGAGAAACCTTTGGCTAAGC
>Ga0099829_10002448_pt1 | contig 10676 bp, 11 predicted proteins | sample CZO8metaG_3_FD_79336 | JGI IMG/M metagenome (GOLD analysis project Ga0099829, IMG submission 79336) | Vadose zone soil microbial communities from the Eel River Critical Zone Observatory, Northern California, USA - CZOApr15con2H2.8 metaG | ecosystem: Environmental > Terrestrial > Soil > Vadose...
AATAGGCTTGTGTCAGGGCACGGATTTATCCGTGCTGCTAAAGCCTTTAAAAATGCTGGCTTTAGCCCCTGAAGTTTGTCCTTCCATCAGTCCGCGAGCCATTTTGAAACAAGTTCTAGGTAAATCGCGATTCAGCAATGGCTTTGGTTTTGAAAAACCTCACCATTGTTTTTGGGCCGCCTTAATTCTACCCCACGACATTCAGCGGCAACCCGGCTTTGCCGTGCCTTGTCGCTTGAGCGGCAACCTGACCCTGGCTAAGCTCAAGTCGCGTCAATGAATTGGTGGAGGGGCTCGGTGGTCAAGATCGTAAGTTTAACCGCTTTGGCGTGGCGCCTTTTTGCTCCTGGCAGCTACCGCAGGATCGTACTGCCGCTCCTGATCCGAAATCACCTGATGAAAGGATTTCTCTTTATGAATGTACAAGATCATTGGAAACATAAGCTGCCCTGGGCAATGACAATCTTCCGTGCCGCGCTGGGGCCGGGAATCGTTTTGATCAGCCTCGCCTGGCACAGCGGATTGCTGCTTGCCGCTTGCATCGTTCTCGCTCTGCTCTCCGATATTTTTGATGGCATCCTGGCCCGCCGTTGGCATGTTGTTACAGGCCTGTTGCGCCGCTGCGATACCATCGCCGACACAATTTTCTATGCCGGCGTTATCCTGGTGGTGTTGCTGCGTTACCCGGCAACCGTGCGCCGCGCTTGGCCTCTATTGGTTGCGCTTGTGGCGGTTGAGATCGCCCAGCACCTGTTCTCGCTTCTGAAGTTTCACCGTCTCGCTAGCTATCATTCAGTCCTCTCCAAAATCTGGGGGCTTCTGCTGGCCACAACCATGATCGCTTTGCTTGGATTCGGTTGGGACAAGTTGTTGAATATAGCGATTGCCTGGGGCATTCTGTGCAATCTGGAAGGCTTCACCATGTCTTTCGTACTGCCGGCCTGGCATCATGACGTTCCCACATTGGGCTACGCCATCTGGCTTCGCCGCGAATTGAACTATCAGGCGAAATTGCAGTCCAAGCCTGAAGTCGTTGGCATTTAGGATCAGCTCTCATCCTGAGGGCCCGTTTTTGGGCCTTTTTGAATCCACCATCAAATTACCCTAACTAAATCTATTGCCACTTTGGAGGTTAACTCTGGACTATGTCTTCAAAAACCATGTCAAAAACACTTTCTGTCATCGTGATTCTAATTTGCACTGTGTTGTCTTCGTACGGAGTCCAACCAGACGGCAATCCAATTAAGATTCCGCCCGGTTCCAAAATCTATGTTGCTCCCATGGGAGGCTTTGAGAATTACGTGATCGCGGGAATCCTCAACAAGAGAGTGCCTGTGGTTCTTGTGACGGATCGCGGCAAGGCTGACTATGAAATCCGCGGCTCGGCTGAAACACAACAGGCGGGATGGGCAAAGATGTTATTTCTTGGGTCGCAGAACACCAACGAGCAAGCCAGCATCAATGTTCAGGAAATAAAAACGGGAAACATCGTATTCGCATATTCCGTGAACAAGTTGAACTCTGTCCGAGGCAAACAAAGCGCCGGAGAGGCCATCGGCAAGCACCTGAACGACGCCATTGAAAAAAGCAAAGGAGAAAAATAATGCGAAAACTGATGCGAAAACTGATGACCATCCTGTTCCTAGTCTTCTTGTGTGCCGTCGGGTTTGCTGCCGAAACGTCGAAGAAAATCCCGGCGCATTCCAGGATTTACATTGCACCCATGGATGGCTTTGAAAACGATCTGAAAGCTGCTATGGAAACAAAGAAAGTTCCACTGGAAATTGTGGCAGCTCGTGACCAGGCGGATTTTGAGATTAGCGGAACCGCTGAAAGTCAGAAAGCCAGCACCGCTAAGAAAGTTATCTTGTGGAACTGGCACTCCAACGAGCAGGCCAGCATTAGGGTCAGTGATTTGAAAAGCGGCGAGATTGTCTTTGCCTATTCAGTGAACAAACAGAGCTCAGCTCATGGCAGGCGCAGCACTGCAGAGGCCTGTGCGAAACATCTTAAGGAACAGGTTCAAGACCAAACCCAACCTGCAAAGAATAATAAATAGAAATGCCCTATTGCCGGCGCGCTCTCTCTGTCACCCAATCCGTCCACATGGATGACTCTCCACTGGCTAGCAAAGGCGCGCCATCCAGAACGGAATTTACAAAATGTTCCACCATGGGAAAATGCAAATTCTGGTGCGTAGGCAGCTGCTCACGTCCGCCGGGATAAATCAGTTCAGGGCCAGTCAGCGGATCAAGGTTGATCTCTCCCTCGGTTCCCCGGATGCGACATTCGTCGCGGTCAATTTTGGAGTGCCAGCGGACGTCCACCAGACCACGCACGCCGCCTTCATAATCAATCATCACCGTCGCGTTGTCTTCCACCGCATAACTGTGAACGGCATTGGAAAGGTGTCCGCTCACCCGCAAGGGCTGGCCAAAAAAGAAATTCAGGATGTCTATGCGGTGAGAGGCAATGTCATACAGCGGGCCTCCGCCCGATTTCGCCGGGTCCACCAGCCAGCTTCTGGACCCTTGCCCGTCAAACCAGGCATGACAGGTGAGTTCGGCGATCACCGGCTTCCCTATCGCGCCCGCCTCGATCAGTTTTTTGGCTCGCTGCACCTTAGGATATGTCCTGCGGTAATAAGCAATGCCCAGCGTCTTTCCACTTTGCTCCGCCGCGCGCACCATCGAACGCGCTTCGGCTTCGTTCATCGCCATAGGCTTTTCGCATAAGACATGCTTCCCTGCCCGCAGCGATTCGATGGTCTGTTGCGCGTGCAAGAACACCGGTGAGGCCACATAAACCACTTGCACGGCAGGATCACGCAAGGCCTCGGCCAGCGATGTCCACACCTGTGTAGCAAAAGGCGTAGCTTTCGCCGGGTCTCGCGTGACGATTCCATGGAGATGACTTCGAGCTTCGGCCTGAATGGCCGGAATCACGCGCTTTCTTGCGATGTCTCCTACTCCAACTACGATCCAATTGAGCATGAAATATTGTGCCTTAAATTTTATTTCGGTGCTGATAAGGTATGCTTTCCATGCTTGGGCCGCGCGGCAAACCCAAGCCCGTGGCAAACTTAAGCCTTAGATTCGCGTCCAAGTAATCACGGAGTCTAAGACCGGTTCGCAACTGGCACAGGCAATATATGACGCGCGAAAGTCCGTTGTCAGGGCACGGATTTTAGAAACTGCGGAAAAGTCCTCGTGTGTGAAGACGTGTATCAGTGCACGAGTTTAGAGCTTGCGGAAAAATTCAATTTGGTTTGATCTTTCGGAGGGGCACAGCTTTAGCTGTGCCGTTAAGCTCTTGAAAATGAACAACTCCGCTCTGCCGAAGGCAAGCGCGCAACGAAGTGGAGCGCCAGAATAGATGTTTTTCCGCAGCCTCTTTACTCGTGCCGTAAGTCGCTGAAAAACCAAACTTCCTTGCTGCCGCAGGCATGCGCGTAGCCGGTTGAGCTTTTGGTGAGCGCTATCCCGCGCGAACCAAAAACGAGGGCGCAGCCCTCAGATGAAAGCGGAGCGCTATAGAAAAGACTTTTTTCTGCAACCTCTTTTATGCGTGCCGATTGAGTTCATGTATGATTAGCGCTTTTAGCCGCTGAGGTGTTATGACGACAGCCTAGAGAGCGTATTATGGGACTACCTTTTTTGAAAAAAAAAGCGCGCAATTCTGTAAAACTGTTAAGATGGTCGGACTCGAAAGGACATTTGAGTGAAAAACATCTACGTAGGTAACCTGGATTTTGCTACAACAGAAGAGCAATTACGAGCAGCCTTTGAGCAATTCGGCGCTGTGGACAAAGTAACTTTGGTGCGTGACCGGGCTACAGGCCAGCCGCGCGGTTTTGCATTTGTTGAGATGCAGAACGATGCCGAAGGCGAGAAAGCAATTGCGGCGCTGAACGGCACCAGTCTAGGCGGAAGAAACCTGAATGTGAATGAAGCCCGCCCCAAAGTGGAACGCGCTGGCGGCGGTGGCGGTGGTGGCTACGGCGGGCGTGGTGGTGGCGGGGGTCGCGGAGGCCGTCACGGCGGTGGTGGCCGCGGTCGCGGCGGACACGATCGCTACTAGGGATTGAAAGATTCCGCTATTTTCTACGCTTCCGATAGTCAACGATAAGGAATGCTGCCCGAGAAAGTCTTCATTGCTACTTCCAATGCAGGCAAATTGCGGGATTTCGCCGGAGTAACCGCCGGAATCAACGCTATTGCTCTCGAATTGCTGCCCGGTTTTTCCGCTCTTCCCTCAATCGAGGAAGACGGCGAAACCTTTGAGGCCAATGCCTGCAAAAAAGCCGGCTTCTACAGCGGTTACGCACCCGGGGCAATTGTGCTCGCCGATGATTCTGGGTTGGAAGTTGTGGCCTTAAAAAACGCCCCTGGCGTTCGCTCGGCCCGCTATGCAGCCGATGACTCCGAAGAATTCAAAACTGCCTACGCCTCCCTTTCGCTTTCTCTTTCCCGTTCCCGTTCCATTGACGAGGCCAACAACCAGCGGCTCTTGCGTGAACTGGCCGATGTACCGCAGGAAAAGCGGGCCGGACGGTTTGTCTGCTCACTCGCGGCCGCACGAGACGGAAGCATTCTGCAAACCTTCGAAGGCGATGTACGCGGCACAATTCTGTATGCGCCTCGTGGTGAAAATGGCTTTGGGTATGATCCTCTCTTCTATCTGCCCGAGTTAGGCAAAACCACGGCTGAGCTGACTGCCATAGAAAAGGCCAAAGTGAGCCACCGCGGCCAGGCCTTCAGAAAATTCCTGGAATGGTACAGGAATCAGAAATAGAGTGGCTCCGTTGACATCGTCGGCGATGAATTTTCCTTTGTGCAACCTTCGTGTCCTTTGTGGTTAATCTGCTTACTTAAAGCATTTTCCCAGCGCATTGGCAATGCTTGCCAGCTTTTGCAGATCAGCCGGAGAGAAATCAGCGCCGGCGGCAGGAGCAGACTGCCCTTTGCGGCAAACCTCAATGACCCCCAGCGTGCCTTCCGGGCCTATCACCGGCGCCGCCATCAGTTTCTGGATCGTATGCCCCGCCCTGTCACCTGCCGGGACTTTCAGGTCTACAGATTCGAAAACGCTGACGTGCTTGGCCTGCGCAAAAGCATTGATGACCTCGGCGCGTTTGGATGTGGCCGTGCGGGAAGCAACCGAGCCTGAGGTGTTCAGTGGAATGCTGCCCATCATGTGCAGCTTGGCTGGATATACAAAAATCAGGGTTTGCTTCTCCAGCTTCAGAATGCCCACCTCATCGGGTTGCAGGTTGAAACTTTTGGCGATCTCTTGTCCAATGCGTTCGCTGTTCTGGGGTGTAAGCCCTTCTCTTTCACACTCATTTGCAATCTGAGCAAACGCTGCCGCGGCGGTCGCCATAATCAAATCTCCTTTTTCTTCCTGGGATCAATGCGCGTAATTATAATCCGAGAACTGGAAAGCGAGAACTGCGAATAACCCCAAAGGGGTGACGTATTATAGCCCAGCGCTTCAGCGCTGGGTCCGGTGCAAGATGATGTGAGTCCCGCAGGGACGACGCTGTATTTTGAGTTCTCATACACCCTCTTTAAGCCGCTGAGGTTTTGCCCCTTTCCTATACCAATTATGAAACTGGTTTTAACCGAAACTTGCTTTCTTGACTTCCAGCCGCCTGGGAAAAGATAATAAAAAGTTTGGCATCCCTCGCTAAAACTGCAAGGAGCTACTGACGAAAATGGCATCAAGTCCCGCCGGCGTATCTTCTCCACCAGCTTCCAGCAAGGACGTTCCCAAAATCCACGCTGGAGTTGCCCCTTTGCGGACTGGCCAGGGAAGCTCCTACTTCTGGCGGCGCCTGCATTCTTTGAGTGGAATTATCCCGGTCGGCGCATTTTTGCTCGAACATATTTTGTTTTCCAACGCCATGGCCATCAATGGTCCCCAGGCCTATGCCCGCCAGGTAAGGTTCCTGGGCAGTTTGCCGCTGGTGGTTGTGCTCGAAGCCTTCGGCATCTGGCTGCCGATTACTTTCCATGGGCTCTACGGTTTCTACATCTGGTATCGCGGTGAAACTAACGTCATCAGCTATCCCTGGCAGGGCAATTGGATGTACACGCTGCAGCGCTGGACCGGCGCAATAATTTTTGCCTACATCGCATGGCATGTCTGGCACCTGCGCTTCGCGGGCGTTGATCTTCACCAGACTCCCGGCGCCTCTTTCGGTAAAGTGCAGCTCGAGTTGGCGCAGCCTGCTCTACTCGCCTTTTACATAGTAGGACTACTCTGCGCCGCCTGGCATTTTTCCTACGGCGTGTGGCTTTTCTGCGCCAAGTGGGGAATCACCGTGGGCGAAAAGGCGCGGCAGCGTTTCCTGGTGGTCTGTATGCTGTTGTTTCTGACAATCTCGGGTGTGGGATTGATGAGCATTCGCAGTTTTATTACACACCCACAGCAAGCCACAGACGAAGAAGGTGCCAAGGCCATAGAAACGGGCCGTTGAAAAACCGTAAAAAGTGGTATCAAAACGTTGATTCCTGAGGAACAGTAGCTCATCATTTTCTGAGGTATGTCCGGAATTCTAAGATCGGGTGCGCTTTTGGTGAGCGCTGTCGCGCGCGGACCAAAAGCGGAGGGAGCAGCGGCTTGCCACAGAGCCCTTAGATACCGAGTGAACGCGAAGCGAGCGCCGGATCGCGCGAGCGTAGCGCGAGGGCGCAGCAACCTTGTTTTTGGCTGCGGAGCCTTTAGATTGAAGCCGGATACGATTGGAAGACTATTCGGGCATCACGAAGTAACGACGAGTAAGTCTTTTAAAATTAGTAGTTTTGGGGTTGTGGGGCTGCTTGAAGTAATACCCTGCCCCCTCGATTACTTTGAGCCACTGAACAAGATACTATTTTTAGGACATAAGGAACGCAAAACTTAAATGGCAGCGGCACCGAAAATTATCGTTATAGGCGGAGGTTTGGCCGGGCTTTCCGCTGTGATCAAGATTGCCGAAAAGGGTGGTCACGTTGATCTCTTCTCTATCGTTCCGGTGAAGCGTTCCCACTCCGTGTGCGCGCAGGGCGGTATCAACGCCGCCAAAAACCTCAAGGGAGAAGGCGACTCCACCTGGCAGCACTTTGACGACACAGTTTATGGCGGCGACTTCCTCGCCAACCAGACGCCGGTTAAAAATATGTGCGAGGCTGCCCCCGGCATTATTGATCTGCTCGACCGCATGGGTGTTCCCTTCAATCGCACGCCCGAAGGCCTTTTGGATTTTCGCCGCTTCGGAGGCACCCTCTACCACCGCACCGCCTTCGCCGGCGCCACCACCGGCCAGCAGCTTCTTTATGCTCTCGATGAACAGGTCCGCCGCCACGAATCGGAGGGCTCGGTAACCAAATATGAGCACTGGGAGTTTCTCTCCGCCGTGCTCGATGGCAACCGCGTATGCCGCGGTATCTGCGCCATGGATTTGCGCACCATGGAAGTGCGTACCTTTGCCGCTGATGCCGTCATCATCGCCACCGGCGGCATTGGCGCCATCTTTGGAAAATCCACCAACTCCGTCGTCTGCACCGGCTCGGCGCAGTCGGCGCTTTATCAACAGGGGTGCTACTACGCCAACGGCGAGTTTATCCAGGTGCACCCGACTTCTATCCCGGGCGAAGATAAACTCCGGCTCATGTCGGAATCGGCGCGCGGCGAAGGCGGACGCGTCTGGGTCCCCAAGAAACAGGGTGACAAGCGCGACCCGCTTAGCATTCCCGAATCGGAACGTTGGTACTTCCTTGAAGAGTGGTATCCGAAATACGGCAACCTGGTTCCCCGCGACGTAGCGACGCGCGCCATTCATAAAGTCGTGTACGAGCACGGACTGGGAATTGATGGGCAGCCCGCCGCCTATCTCGACCTGACTCATGTTGACCGCGCCACGCTCGACCGCAAACTGGAAGGTATCCTGGAAATTTATGAGAAGTTTGTCGGTGATGATCCCCGCGAAACCCCAATGAAGATTTTCCCCGGCATGCACTACACCATGGGCGGCCTCTGGGTTGATTTCAAGCAGGCGACCAACATTCCGGGTCTTTTCGCGGCCGGCGAGTGCGAATACCAATACCATGGCGCCAATCGCCTGGGAGCCAATTCTCTGGTCTCTTGTATCTACGGCGGCTTTACCGCTGGCCCCAATGCCTTGGCCTATGCCAAGGGACTGGCAAAGTCGGCAGATGACATTAACGGCAGCCACTTCGAAGCTGAACGTAAACGCCAGACGGAGATTAATTCCGGACTCATGTCATCCGATGGCAGTGAGAACCCCTTCCGTCTGTGGCGTGAACTGGGCGACCTGATGACCCGCAACTGCACCGTCATCCGCTATAACAAGGCTTTGCAGGAAACCGATGCCAGGATATGCGAATTCCTCGAGCGCTTTAAGCAGATTAATCTGAGCGATAAGTCCAACTGGGCGAATACGTCCGTGGTATTTGCCCGGCAGCTTTACAACATGCTGCAACTCTCGCGAGTGATCGCCCAGGGAGCCGCTCTGCGCAACGAATCGCGCGGCGCGCACTACAAGCCCGATTTCCCGGAGCGCGACGACAAGAACTGGCTCAAGACCACAAAAGTCTCATTCGCGCCGGATGCCGACGAGCCCAAATTTGAATTTGAACCGGTAGATACGACATTAATTCCGCCCAGGCCAAGGCGCTATGATATGGCCAAGTAAAAGCGCGTCGGCCAAGTGTGAACGCGAAACGAAAATGACTCGTAGAGACGTAGCTTGTTACGTCTCTAGCACTGCGAGAAAGATAGACGAGATTTTGAAATATAGAACGAGAACTGCTTTCAATGACAACTGAGAACCGAGAACCGAGAACTGAGCACTCTACCAAGACTGTGCTTTTCAAAATCAAGCGCCAGGCCTCACCCAATTCCTCGCCTTATTGGGAAGAGTTTGAGTTGCCCTGGAAGAAGCACATGAACGTGATCTCGTCGCTGATGGATATCGCGGCCAATCCGGTCACGCGCCAGGGCAAGCTCACTACGCCGATTACCTACGACTCCAACTGCCTGGAAGAGGTGTGCGGCTCTTGTGCCATGCTTGTAAACGGACGCGCCCGCATGGCCTGCTCATCGCTGGTAGACAATCTTGAGCAGCCCATCCGCCTGGAGCCTTTTTCCAAGTTCCCTGTGGTGCGCGATCTGGCGGTTGACCGCAGCGTTCTTTTCGAGAACCTGAAGGCGGTCAAGGCATGGATCCCGCTCGACGGCACCTATGACCTGGGCGCAGGCCCGCGCGTGTCGCAAACCGAGCAGGAAGAAGCCTATCCCCTCTCGCGCTGCATCTCCTGCTGCTGCTGCATGGAGGTCTGCCCGCAGTTCAACGAGCATACCGGATTTGTAGGCGCAGCCACCATCTCGCAGGTGCGCCTGTTTAATACGCACCCCACCGGTCAGATGATGAAACACGAGCGCCTGACCGCGCTCATGGGCGATGGCGGAATCCAGGAGTGTGGCTACGCGCAAAATTGCGTCGAGGCCTGCCCTAAGGACATTCCGTTGACGCGCTCGATCTCCGACGTTGGCCGCGATGTCATGAAACAGGCTTTGACCGACTTTTTCAGACGGTAGGCTGCAAATGAATTTATACTGACTGACTGCGCACTAAACTATTTCAGGAGCAAACTTAATGTCTCGACTGCTTCCCTTATTCTTGTTGTTGCCTTTGACTTTGGCGGCACAAACTAGCCCCAGCACCGCTAAGCACAAACCGACAACCACGCATCGCAAAGCGGTGCCTGCCAAAAATACTCAACCAGATGTCCCACCCATGCCCCAGGTGGATAAACCTACGGCGGTCATTGATACAACCGCGGGTCGCCTCACTTGTACGCTCTTCCCGGATAAATCCCCCAAGAGCGTAGAAAATTTTGTGGGGTTGGCGACGGGCATGAAAGATTGGAAAGATCCCAAAAGCGGCAAGCAGGTGCACCACGTTCCGCTCTATAACGGGACCATATTTCATCGTGTGATTCCCAACTTCATGATCCAGGGTGGCGATCCACTGGGAGACGGCACCGGCGGTCCCGGCTATGAGATTCCCGACGAATTCCCGGACGTAAAGTTCGACCTGCCTGGCCGTTTGGCTTATGCCAACTCCGGCCCTAACACTGACGGCTCTCAATTTTTTATCACCGAAGGACCTACACCCTGGTTGGATAGCGGCCACTATACCATCTTCGGTACATGTGATGACGCAACTGTGACTTTGGTTAAGAACATTGCCCGGCGTGCGCGTGACGAACGTAACGATCGTCCTTTTGATCCGGTGAAGATTGAGCAGATTACTATTCTGGGAATGCCGGCTGCGTCAGTTCCTACCGCAAAGGCAATAACCCACAGCACCAAAAAGCGTTTACCAGTAAAAAATCAGTAAAGGTGAAGTGAAAAGACTTTTATAAGGAGCGCACCATGGCACGACCAGCCGGAACTTACGCAATTCTTGATACCAATCTGGGGCAGATTGTCTGCCGCTTGTTTGAGAAAAACGCGCCCAAAACCGTCCAGAATTTCACCGATCTGGCCGAAGGCAAGCGCGAATGGACACATCCAGTCACGCACACAAAGAGCAAGCAACCGCTCTATAACGGAAGCATATTTCATCGAGTGATCCCGAACTTCATGATTCAGGGCGGCGATCCTGC
>Ga0099829_10002449_pt1 | contig 10675 bp, 9 predicted proteins | sample CZO8metaG_3_FD_79336 | JGI IMG/M metagenome (GOLD analysis project Ga0099829, IMG submission 79336) | Vadose zone soil microbial communities from the Eel River Critical Zone Observatory, Northern California, USA - CZOApr15con2H2.8 metaG | ecosystem: Environmental > Terrestrial > Soil > Vadose...
AACCAGCTCGACGTTCTTGTGTACAGCCGCGGCTATCCGAAGTTATACATAGGCGGATCAGTGAGCCTGTTCCTCATCGAAGCGGTACTCGCCGTGCTAGAGGTCAAGACAACGCTCGATAAGGAAGAATTGAAAACCGCAATCAGAACCGCACGTCGCTTGAAGACCCTACCTAGGAACCTACGGCCCACAACATCAGAAATTGCGGACTGGGAACCGCCACTTCTCTACTACGTCGTCGCATATGGTGGCTACAAGACTCTGGCAGGAATCCATAAGGCGATCCTTGAGATCCACGATGAAGAGCACATCGTTGTCCCAGCGCCAGTAGCCTGGAAAGGTGACGCTCCAGACGCGCTTGGTGCGTATAAGAAGGAGCGAATTACCAGAAAGAATCCCTCGATTGATGGCGTCATTCTTCTTGGAAAGGGATATGTCCAATTCGACAATGCCAATGCCTGGTTCCTTCCAGACGCGACGCGGAAGCAGTTTCCCGCTACGAATTGGGAATCAGTTGAACAACCCGGCATTGGCCTCCTCCACATCTACATGAACCTTCTACGAGTCGCAGACACACACTCACTCTGGCTGTTGGACCCAGCCGCATATCAGGCAGGTGTTGGCGTGCCCGGTGACAAGATCGGCGCTCTCTTTGATGAAGCCGCAGCTCCATCCAACGTCGCGCCCATCGTCCCCTAACTCGGGCCTGTGGGGGTCACATATTCGTCGGCGGGCAGGCTACTCGGAATAGGGTCGGCTGACCCTTACGATTTCGATCGCGGATGCTCCTCGCTGTCCTCTACTCCTGGCTTCAGCTGCTCCTCGATCTGGTCGATGTCAGGCTGAGAGTCCGGAGCCCTGAAGCAGAGCTGCTCCTTCTCCGACACCAACTGCGTGTGGTGCGTCGTCAGGTCAATAAGCCGCAGCTGAGCACGGTGGATCGGATGGTAATGGCCTCGCTGAGCCAGCTGGTGAGCCGAGCGGCGCTAGTCGGGATGCTGGTCCAGCCGGAGACGGTTCTTGGCTGGCATCGCCAGCTGGTGAAGAGAAGATGGGCGGCCTTCGGGCGGCGGCGAGGCCCAGGGCGGCCGGGTCTGGATGCCGAGCTCCGGAACCTAATCCTGCGGATGGCGAACGACAACCCGAAGTGGGGCTGCGTCCGGATCCGGGGCGAGTTGCTCAAGCTCGGTCATGTGATCTCGGCAACGGCGATTCGCAACCTGCTGCGTCGGAACCGGATCGGCCCGACGCCACTCCGATCGGGACTGAGTTGGAAAGCCTTCCTGCGCGCCCAAGCCTCGGCGATCGTGCTTACCGACTTCTTCAGTGTCGACACGGTCTTCTTGAAGCGGCTCTACGTCCTCTTATATATGGAGCTTGCCACCAGGCGTGTGATCTGGTTCGCGGTGACCGACAAGCCGGATGCTGCCTGGGTAACCCAGCAAGCAAGGAATGTCTGCTGGGAGCTCAATGAAGTCGGTATGCCGGCGCGGTTCCTGATCCACGATCACGACGCCAAGTACGGCGGGGGCTCCGACCTCGTCTTTGTGGCCGAGGGCCTGGCGGTGCTTCGGACCCCGATCGCAGCGCCGAGGGCGAATTCACACATAGAGCGCCAGATTGGCTCGACCAGGCGGGAATGCCTGGACTGGCTTCTGATCGTCAATCGTCGCCACCTCGAGCGCGTCCTGGCTGATTGGTTTGAGCATTACAACCAGGCACGGCCCCATCGCGGGCTCGACCTGCGCACCCCGATCGCTCGTTCCGACCCGGTTGCGATGTCGGGACCCGTTATGTGTGAGGAGAGGCTCGGTGGGCTCTTGCGCGAGTATTCGCGGACGCCTGTGCGGACGGCAGCATGAATGCAGCCGACGAACATCTGCCGCCCTATCAACTTCGGTGGCCGGCGGGGCTTCAAGGCTCAGCGTGACGAATAAGTGTGCCTGATCTGCCTCACTTTCGGACTACCGAAGCAACGATAAACGGCGTTAACTTGTCGAGTTCACGATAGTCGGAGACCTGATCCGTACTTTCCGTGTTCGGCGCTCCAGTTGCGGGGTCGCGCCCACCTTTACGGAATCTCAAGTGGAACTTCCACTTGCCGCCCTCGGAGAGCGTGAATCCCATCTCCGCCTTGAATAGAAACGTCTGGATGCCGAGTGCCTCGGCGATCACCTGGACCAGCGGTTCGGCAGTGTCGGCCGCGATGCCAGCGTTGCACGCATAAATGTGCAATTGGCCTCCCTTGGCTATCTTGTTCTTCATTTGTTCCAGTTCTCGCTTGGCTTGGTCATCCTTCGCGATCTCGTCGAAGGCCGCACGTTCGAGCGAAGGACTCTGCAGCAGGTCGTCAGAGGTGCTTGCGTCTGCGAAATGCACTTCGTGAGCCATCCCTGCAATAGTCCGTCTAAGGTCGACCCTGCCCCTAAGGCCAACTCGCCCGGAGCCAGCGTGGGTAATGAGATCGATACGCGACACGGTCGCGTTACCGTGCGCCTTGATCCTGACGGCCATTTCACGGATCGTTGGCGTGACCGCGATGTTCGATTTCCCTATGTGCTGGCCTTGGCGTAGCGCGGCCTGAAAATCAATCGTGTCAGGCGAGAAGTTGCCCTGAGTCTGCAACGTGATCCGCTGAGCCTGATCAGTGTAATCGCACGGAAACTGACCTACAAAGCCAAGTTCAACCTTGGACACAATCCATCAAGAAGCCAGAATGTCCGACGGGTTTCACGCCGGCGCTGGTTGGGTGGCGAGAGGTGTTCCGCCAACGGCAATCATGGTGACTGCAACATCAAGTGCGCTCGTTGGCGTGTACTCATACCATCGCCCAACAACCGAACCCTCTGCCCAACTGGTTATGTCACCGTCCAGCCCGTCCACTTCCGGATGCGCTTTGGTTCCATGACTTGCGAGATCGTAATCTCCGAAGACTCCCGGCGTGCTGTAGTCGTAGGGATTGCCCCAGGGATCGTTAGCGGGTAGGGCGACACCCGCCTTTGCCGCGGCAGCTTGAAGCTTCGGATCCGCAAGGGTCTTGGGGAAAGTGTTGCCGTTGTCCTGATGGTATTGCGCAAGGGCCTTCATGATGTCCTGGATATCACCCCACGCGGTCCGCTGCTGGAAGTACAGCAGCGTCCTCACGTTGTGGTCAGGATTGGCCGGCGGGATGTTCTCGTAGTTGGTCATGGCGTAGTTACGAATTTCCTCTCCGATCGTCACGTAGGGATAGGTCGTGTCAGGGGGAGCATTCCCGTCTCCCGTTTCCATGAGCATAGCGAAGCTCGTTTCGAATCCTGGCCGCACCGGAAGGACGACACGGGCACAGCCAGCACGCAGGAAGTCCCGATGGATGCTGTCTGGGTGCATCAGGAAGCGTTTGTACTGCCAATTCTGCAGCCGATCCCAGAAGTATGGGAATGAGAAGAAAATCACGTTCTCCCATTCAATCGCGTTGTGGATATATTTGATCAGTTCGCCGTGTTGGACGATCGTCTGCCAATCGTTCACGGCCAAGTTGTGGACGTCCGGAAACGCAAACAGTCCCGAGGGTTGGCCCGGCGGGTCAGTCACGTTCGTCGTGATCACAGCGAGAACGTTGTCTGGCATCAATGCAAAATTGGGACCGAACAGCCACTGGATCACCAGTCGCATGATCTCCTCGCGTTCCATCTTGCGGAGAGTGAGCGCGTCGAATGCCGCGATCTCAGCCTCGAGCTGTGCTTGGCGGTCTCGCGCAAGGGCGAGCCGCGTCTCGTAGTTTGCTTGATCAGCTGCGCGAAGCTGAGACCACACTTTGCTCTGCCAGGCCTGGATGGTCTCTGGAGTAGGTTCGGCGGTAATGTTGACCGTCGCCGTACCGAAATCGACGTTGTGGTAGTCATAAACGAGGAAGACGGTACCCGAGGCGGCGAGGAGCGTGTCCTTGGTGAGATCGAATTCGAGAATGGCGTCATGGCCCTGGTACTCTCCGCCCGCGACGTTGGTGGTTCCGGCCGGTTCCCCAAGAACATTCACTTGGAGGTGGTGACCGTCACTCGCATAGACCGAGAACATCCCGCGAAAATGCCCACTCGCGATCACATAGCCCTCAGGCACCTCAAACTGAACTGTTTGCGCCCCCCACGCGTCGTACGTTTTCTGGGGGACCGTCGATGTTTGCCAGAGTTCGATCGACGGGGTCGGCGGCGCGTCGACGCTGGCTCCGAATTGCTGTTCGAACTGTAGATAATTGCTCGGACTGATGGTGGTCGGATCGAGGCTGAACGTGTTCCCATGTACTATCGTCTCGCTCAACTGTTTGAGCTCTATGACCTTCGAGATCAGCCCATAACCTGGATTGGGGATCGCGATGTCATAGGTCATGCGCAGACCGTAGCGAATGAGATCGACGCGCCATTTGCGAAGCAACTGATAGTAATCGACCCGCATCGCCTGCGTGTCGCTGGGATTCGTGATGACCTCGATTGCCAGATTCTCGGCCGCCGCGACTGACGATACGCGGAAGCTAGTCTTGTGCTCCTTCTTTGTGCGAGCGGAGGCGTTCCGCGTAATGGCAATCGAGTGCGCGATGCTGTTCTTTGCGGATTGCTGCTGATCCTCTTTGCTGCCATAATCGAACGCAGCGTTGGCCGTTACAGAGTACGCGCCGCCGTTGTAAGTCGCGCTTACCGAGCCATTGACATCGAGACTCGAGGAGTGTTTCGACTCGAGGTCGGACGCCTGCGAGAGGTCCGTCTTTTCCGTGACGCCTTGCTCGCTGAAACCTTCAAATGCGTCTTGAGTCAAGTTCTCAAACGTCTGGGTGGTCGCGCTCCACTCTCTGCGTGTGACGTTGACCGTCTCCTTCGGGCTAAGTGGGACTGAGTGAACGAGCTCGCCATGCTCGACGCCAACCGGAGTCATCTCGAGTCGTTCGAGGTGTATCTGGCCCACGGGCGTGATGGGGGCGCTGTAGTCGAATTGGTTCACAACCGCGGCGGTCTTGTCGGCAGGACTCAGGACAGGATTCGATGGCCCGAGGGCACGGTTTGCCTCGCCCGAAGAGGCAGGCGGGGCCGTAGCATGACGCATCGCGACTAGGGCCTTACCAATCCCGGCTAGGTCAGTGAAGCTCGTGTGCGCCAAAGTCGGACCGTACCTCTGCAGGGCAAGAGCAGATGAGTCAGCAGCAAAGCTCCTGATGACGTTGATCAGGCGCAACGGTGGTGATTTTCCAACCTGTACGGTGAGGGCATGCATCGCGCTGTCATTGGCGAGGGCACTAATCTCGGATGATTTAAGGGCGAGGCTGCGCACGTACGCCGCCTTCTCAGCGGCGCGTCCTGACCTATCGGCGGGTACTTTGCCGATGGGAGCATAAGTGGCTTTGAAGAGTCGGCGCTGTGAGTTGAGGAGGTCGGGCATGTTCGTCACCAAATGAGCGCTGGGTCGCGACCGACCCGCGAACCCAGAGAAGTAACAGACGCCCCTTCAGTCCTTATTGGCATGCGCCCGCGCGTGTCATACACCGCCCTCCCAGAAAGCGACGTGTTCCTTGGCCGACTGTCGGGCGCAGTGGAACAATTCGACCTAATTGAGTTAGCAGTATCGCAGCAAAGGAAGTTCATGTAAAGCAAGAGTCTGCTGTATGTGGGAGTACAGCGAATCTGTCACCCCTGAAGCGAAAAGCGATTCTGTCACCCCATGGATGGCAGGATCGTCTTGAACAGAACTGAGCAACGCCGCGTCACCGTCCTCAACCACCTTGAATCCGGCGCGGGGGGTCACATATTCATCGGCGGGCAGGCTACTCGGAATAGGGTCGCCTAACCGATAGGATTTCGACCGCCGATGCTCTTCGCTCTCGCGTACTCGTTACTTCGTCTGCTCCTCGATCTGGCGGATGTGAGATTGCGACTCCATGACCCCGAAGCGGAATTGCTTCTGCTCCGGCACCAGCTTCGTGTAGTGCGCCGCCAGATCAAGAGGTCGCGGCTGAATGCGGCGGATCGGACGATCGTGGTGGCGCTCAGCCAGCGGGTGAACCTTGCAGCTCTGGTTGGGATGCTGGTCCAGCAAACTGACCGGGCACCCTGCGTGCGGTGACGCCCAGTGGACTTTGTGGCTGCTTTGGCAGTAAGACGACCCCGGCAATAGAACCTGACCGCCACCAAAAAGACCGAGCGATTGGCCACGCTTTAACTGGCGAAAACTACGATATTTGGGTACTCGAATGGGGCGAATTGATCGCTTCAGTAGAGCGGCGGTACACCTTCTATAAGGAACAGCTCAAGTCGAGCATTACGCAAGACGAAGCCGTGGAGCGAGTCCGCTCTAGACACGAAGCCCTCCTCAATCCCCGCCGCGTAGCAAAAGCCACCTCGATGCGTCCCGTTACAACGGACTCGTAGGGTCGACTGTCGGGGCGGCTCTGGTTGTTTGGCAAGCGTCCAGCTTGATGCTAAGTTCCGGTCAATTCGGCACCTTGAGGGGGGTTTGCAATGTCCGGAAGAGGTTTCGCGGACGTGCACTGTCATCAATTTGCAAATCTTGGTTTCGGCGGCGGTGTGTTTTGGGGAGTGCCGTACGGCGACATCAGCACCGCCGTGCCATGGTGTTCCCCGGAACACGGCCCTGCAGGTGTTCTCGACATTGCTGGCTGGGTAGTGAAGACCCAGTATCGCGGCTTTCTGAACGCCGGCATAGGGCACCTAGTCGGCGGAAATCCCCAGTTCGACGGATGGCCTAGATGGGACAGCGTCACGCACCAGTCAGTTCACGTTGATTGGCTTGAGCGCGCCTGGCGTGGTGGTTTGCGACTAATGGTCATGTTGGCGGTAAACAATGAGTGGATGTGTGAGGTACTTCAGCCTCCACCGCCGCCAGGATATGTCCCACCACCGTCACCCTGCAAAGACATGGACGCTGTCGACGCCCAGCTCGCCGCTGCGCGGCAGCTCGAGACAACAGTGGACCAGGCGAGCGGCGGCCCTGGCAGTGGCTGGTATCGGATCGTCACGAGTCCCGCCGAAGCGTCGGCGACGATTGATGCTGGCAAACTGGCAGTTGTTTTGGGCATCGAGGTCGACCACCTGTTCGGGAGCTATTTGAATGCTGGTCTGTTCCGCTCAGGACGTCGACAATGCAGTCCAGAAGTACTTTGACCTTGGCGTTCGCCATGTGTTCCCGATTCACTTTGCGGACAACTTGTTTGGGGGAACCGCATTCCAGAATGGGCTACAGGGCGATGGCGTTGACATCACCATAACCATCCCCACCTACAAGACAGTCTCAACCCCCTATGTCTTGCAAACGCAGGAAGGCACTTCCCACGGTTACGAATATCGTGGAGGCCGACAGAATACGCGCGGTATGACCGCGCTGGGTACCACGCTCATTCAGTCACTGATGAGCCGTGGGATGCTTTTCGACATTGACCACATGTCTTATGCCACGCGCTCGGCCGTGTTAGACCTAGCCGAAACGACGAATTATCCGGTTATCTCGGGACACAGTGGCTACATCGACGTTTGCCGAGGTGATAAGCGTCATGAAGGCCAATTGACGAGCGCGGAAGTCGAAAGGATCTGCAGATTGGGGGGATGGTCGCGCCCATCATCGCCCAAGGAAAGATCGATCAGATCGCGACGTGGAATCGTCCCGATGGAACTTCGATCCCGCATGTCTGCGGCTTCACGGTCAATACTCTCGCTCAGGCGTACCTCTACGCGGTGGAAAAGATGCAAGGAAGTGGAGTCGCGATTGGCACGGACTTCAACGGTTTCGCGGGGCTCCCGGGCCCCGTGGGCGGACCGGAAGCCTGTCCTGGGGGAAAGGCCGCAGGTCCCCATCTCCTAGGTCTGACGTACCCGTTCATCGCAACGGTCACCGGCGTCGCACTTGATCGCAGCCAAATTGGACAGAAGAATTACGACATAAACGATGACGGTTTGGCGCACGTCGGAATGCTTCCGGACTTGATTGCCAATCTCTCCGCACTTGGCGTGACGGAGAAGGAACTCGATCCCCTCTTGAACTCTGCGGACTACTACATTGCGCTCTGGAATCGTGCAGTGTTGCGCACTGATTTGTATTTCATCAAGACAGCCCACACGCCGAGCGGAAACGTCGAAGTTCACTCCGACGGTGCAGCCAGCAACTTCCAGCAGCGAACGCTCGATGCGGTCTCTGACTTCAGCGACTTGGACGGCGCCAACGGCGTCTGGCAGATGGCGGCGCCGTTTGTCAGCGGCCGACCAACGCTGTATTTCATCAAGACAACCAACACCCCTGGGCAGATCGAGGTTCACTGGGCTGCCTTTGACCCGGCCTCGGCTAGTTACAAGCGAGCCGGGGATGTTGCCACCGATTTTAACTTGGCCGACGGACCCAATGGCACCTGCCTAATGGCCGGCGACCAGTCCACCGCACGCCCCGATTTGTATTTCATCAAGACAGCCAACACGCCGAGCGGAAACGTCGAAGTTCATTCCGACGGTGCAGCCAGCAACTTCCAGCAGCGAACGCTCGATGCGGCCTCTGACTTCAGCCACTTGGACGGCGCCAACGGCGTCTGGCAGATGGCGGCGCCATGAGCATCCTCGGTCTTCATCCAACAGCGAATTGAGAAACCTACAGATGTGCTTCCGTCAAGTTCAGCGACGGCCTACGCTTCCATGAGGCGCGCCCAGACCGCGTGGCGAGTCTCAGAACGTAGGCGACCAGACAAGCCAAGGTGCATCAGACATCGCAGCGCTCCCTCGCGCCAGAGCAACTGCAGGAAAGACTCCCTGCTCCACCACGCGTTCCGTTCTGAGCGGCGATACCAGTCGATCCTTCACGGTGTTTTGAGCTGACCTGCCGGCCGGCGAATTGTCCTATCGGCCGTTTCACAACAGTTTCGGCAACCGTTGCGATGGTGTCGACTGTCACGAGCGAGGCCTGGTTCGATTCGTTGCCTGGCTTCTAGCGCTCGAGGATTGCCTGCATCCGCTGAGCAGCTTCCTGCTGAAGTTCCGGAACGACGTGACTGAAGGCATTCTGTGATCTGCTTAAGAAGCACTCACTCGGCGTCAAAACGACTTCTCGTGTGGTCGAAGACGTGGAGGTCGTGCCAGAGTTCTTCGCCGACATCTAGCCGAGAGGCTTCAGGAAATCTGTGCGACGGACCCACACTCTGCGCCTCCGAACGGATTGGTCGGCCGAATCAAATTCATGAGATCGTCCGGAGTGGGCCGCTCGTAAAATGCAATCCCGCCAGGGGTCAAGACGAGTTAATTTGTGCTCGTGGCGCACGCGCCTGATTCCTTCCGGTCGGTCCTCGCCCGCGACACTTCCAATGTTGCGGCAGGCGCTGGCCCATACCTAGCGCTTGGCACAGCCCTCCTACCCCTGTTGGGTTTCCTGTATGTAATCGTCGAATATGACGCTGGTCTCGGGGGTCGTGGTTATCTCGCGACGGAAATATCGGTGCCATCGTTGGCGCTTATTGGAGCTAGAGCACTCCTTTTCCCGAGCCTGATCGTCGCAATCGCGACACCTCAGGCCATTCTGTTGCGCGCCTTCCTACGTTCCCAGACCGGCTCTAGTCCCCGACGCATGTGGTCCAGAGCACCTCGCGCGTTTCTAGTTGGCGCCTTCTTTGGGGCGCTGTTTGGTGGCGGCGCCCTATTTGCGTTTTCTCCTGGTTGGCCAGCCAGTTTTTTGCAGGAAGTCGGCTTTGTGGAGATCTTTGGTCTCATCGTTTGGTCGGTGTTAGCGCCGGGATCCGGTCGTTTTCGCAACCTGTGGTGGTTGTTTGCAGTCGGGCTCATTGCACTAACCATTGCCGCAGGGCTCTCGCCTCGCGGACCGGCAGCGTCCGGTCGGTTCCATTTCATCGCATCATCTGGTGCTGCGCCCGCAGATGGTCGCTACGCGGAAGTGGCTAGGTCCGATGGCTGGACCTATTTACAGCCATGTGGCCAAACCGATGTAATTGCCGTCTCCGACTCGGTCATCGGATATGTCGATGAGGAGCGTGCGGCGGGACCGAGCCCCAAATCTGAACCCTCCCTATTCGACATCCTGCTAAGGCGGGCGCCTTCCGCACGCCTCGGGTACGCCCCTTGCTGATATCGAGAGGCCGGTTAAGTCGTCGACTGGGCAGTTCGGTTGGTGGCCTGACCCGGTGAGGCGCCACGACGCGGCTGTCACATCGTCGATAAGATCAAATGGTGTGTTGCATCTCGAGCAACCTGAGCGCAGCTACCCCACCAAGCTCGATCCTACCTGTGGGGTTCAGAAACTCCGTCAAGGTTCGAATCCGGATCTCAGAGGCGCCATTTGTGCCCATCGTTCTGGCCGCAGGACCTTCGCCCACATCGTGTAGCAACGCGTGTAGCAACCCAGGCGGCATCCGCCGGCACGTAGCGGTACCTGGCGGACTGAAGCCGCGGACGGGGTGAACTCAAACGGCCTCTGGCGACTCACCCCGAACCGAGCGCTACTACGGTTCGGGACCGTGAGGCCGAGGGTTCAAATCCCTCGCCCCCGACCAAAATCCGAATTCAAAAGTGCTCATTCTAGGCACTTAAAGTGATACGCACACTGTGCTGGTCTAGCAACGGATGTAGCAACCCAAAACGCTGCCACTCTTTCCGAGCGGATCGAGTCACAAGGGTAATGGGCTGTCATTCCAGATTGCGCCGTGGCG
>Ga0099829_10002452_pt1 | contig 10672 bp, 9 predicted proteins | sample CZO8metaG_3_FD_79336 | JGI IMG/M metagenome (GOLD analysis project Ga0099829, IMG submission 79336) | Vadose zone soil microbial communities from the Eel River Critical Zone Observatory, Northern California, USA - CZOApr15con2H2.8 metaG | ecosystem: Environmental > Terrestrial > Soil > Vadose...
CAAGCAGAGAAGAGTTGGAATCCGAGGCGGGGCTCAAAAAGTAAGACTAGCGTCGGCGGACTGGGCCGTCGTCACCGACAAGTCGACAGGAAAGTCGTCAAAGTCAAAGCTTCTACGCGTAGTGAAGAACCCGGCAAACGTCGATTATCAAAGGAGAGGCGTAATCACAAAAGGCGCGATAGTCGACACAGAACTCGGTCAGGCCCGCGTGACTTCTCGTCCAGGACAACACGGAGTCATAAACGCAGTCCTCGTATCCCAAGCCAGCAAATCCTAAGAAAGAACGGTGAAGCCAGGGTGAAAAACCCGGGTCGCATTATCATCTGGCCATTCCACATCGACAGCACCAAGACAAGGGGTCAGGGAAGAAAACTCCCGATAGCGAGAGCGATCAAGCAGCCGAATCTTAGAGAGATCGTTCAAGCGGCCACAATACTAGGCTACGTTGCAGAACCGAAGGAGAAGTCGGCAATGCCTAGTCTTCACTGGGAGAAGGCGGGATATGTAACGGTCAAGAAGACGGCCCCGAAGGTTGCAATGCTGAAATCGATCGCTGGGGAGATCGTGAAGATCCGGCAGAAAGAGGCGCAGGCTGCCGAGCCGAAGAAAGACCGACGATAGACCGACCTAGCTATGTTTCTTGTTCGGGTACATGATGATCTTTCCGGAGCGTCCCGATTTCATCAACGCGAACGCTTTGGAGAACTCTTCAAGATCGAACCGGTGAGTTATGAGCTTCGACAGGTCAACCTGACCCGCCTTTAATACTGCAGCTGTCTTGTACCAGGTTCCGAAGAGCCGACGGCCGAAGACACCACGAACATGAGCATCCTTGAAGACAATCCAGTTGGCCACGTCAAGCTCGATCTTCTTCGAAGGCAATCCGAAGAGAATCGCAGTTCCTCCCGGACGAATAACTTTGAAGCCCTCCTCGAAGGAGGGCTGCGCCCCTGACATTTCGAAGAACGCATCTACTCCACGCCCATCCGTCAAGCGCATAATCTCATTCACGACATCCTGTTGAGAACCGTTGATCAGAACATCTCCACCCATATCCTTCGCCAGCTTCAGTCGGTAATCGACAATGTCCACGCCGAAGATCTTAGTCGCACCGAACGACTTGCAAAGTCCAATAAGGCAGGCGCCTATTGGACCGCAACCAAAAACCGCAACAGTATTCCCCGAAATCTCTGCCGCGGACGCCGCGTGAACAGCGTTGCCGAGAGGTTCTTGAGCTGACGCCACTTCGATCGGAATCTTGCGATCGTTAAGCCATGCATGCTGCTCGTTGAGAACGTGATATTCAGCAAAGCATCCGTCGGTGTCGACTCCGCGAAGAAGCATTCTCTCGCAAATGTGAGCGTTGCCGGTTCTGCACTGGAAGCATTTGCCGCAGAAGATGTGGGTCTCGCCGGAGACAATATCGCCTTCGCGAAGGTCGGAGACCTCTTTGCCTACGTCGATGATTTTTCCTGCGAACTCGTGTCCCATGACCATTGGAGGCTTGACTTTTTCCCGGATCGATTCATGCCAATCGTAGATGTGCATGTCCGTCCCACATATCGACGTTGCTTCGATCCGAACGAGAATGTCCCGGAGGCCAGGCTTGGGTGTTGGCCACTGTTCGAAGACTGCGCCCGGACCCGGCGACGGCTTTACGACAGCGTGCATCTTTTCTTTCAACGAATTTCCTCGAAACTGGCCGTTAGCCGCACAAAGAGGGCTGTAAAACGTTTTAGATTAGGAACAAATTCTCGATCTTGAGAGTATGAGCCAAGAGTCCGGTTTGCAAAGAGCACCACTTCTAGACGCATTGAGGGAAGAGCTTGGAGGACTGGACGACCAGGATTTGTTGTGGCGAGTCAGGACTCTTCAAAGCCCATCCGCGCCGCACGCCAAGGTTGATGGTAAGAATGTCATTGTACTCTGCTCCAACAACTATCTTGGACTAGCTAACCATCCCAAGCTCAGGCAAGCAGCTATTGCTGCAACCCGCAAGTACGGAGCGGGAAGCGGGTCCGTACGAGTCATCGCCGGAACATTGGACCTTCACGTTAAACTGGAAAAAGAACTGGCAGATTATCGGGGAACTGAATCTTCGATTACTTTCCAGTCAGGCTACGCCACGAATCTCGGAGTCATTATGTCCATAGTTGATGAACGCGATCTGATCATCAGCGATGAACTAAACCATGGCAGCATAATCGACGGCTGTCGTTTGACGAAGGCGGAGAGACGGGTCTACAAGCACAAGGACATGGGTGATCTAGAAAAACAGCTACAGGGGACGGAACGGTTCCGTAGGATCCTCGTCATTACTGATGGCGTGTTCAGTATGGACGGAGACATTGCCCCGCTGAAGGATATTGTCAAACTATCCCAGGAGCACAATGCCGTGACATATGTTGACGATGCTCATGGAGACGGGGTTCTAGGAGAGAATGGTCGGGGAATAACCAATCACTTCCATCTTGAGGGAAAAGTGGACATTGACATGGGAACCTTCTCGAAAGCCTTCGGATGCGTCGGAGGATATGTTGTCGGATCGAAAGATCTTTGCGTGTATCTTCAGAACAAGGTCAGAAGCTATCTCCTTTCAGGGTCCCACCCGCCCGCTGTCGCAGGTGCATGCATCGCGGCGCTACAGATTGTCCAACAACAACCGTCACTGGTCAAGAAGCTCTGGGACAACTCGCGCTACTTCAAGAAGGGTCTGAAAGACATTGGTTTCGACACTGGAAACAGCGAGACGCCTATTACTCCAGTGATAGTTGGAGAAGCTCGGAAAGCTCGGGATTTGGCCGACAATCTCTTCAAGCAAGGAATATTCGTCTTACCAATTGTCTTCCCGATGGTGGCTCGGGACAAAGCTCGGGTCAGGACGATTGTGACCAGTGCCCACACGAGGAAGGATCTAGATGTTGCACTGTCGGCTTTTGAGAAGGTTGGCAAGCAACTAGCGCTGGTCTAAACCAAGAGAGTCCTTTGCTCGGGGTTCGAGTTGGCAACAAAGAAAAAGAGACGAGCGAAGAAACCCAAGAGTCCAGCCTTCACGGTTCGCCAGGCTACACTGAAGGATCTTCCGAGCTTGGTTCACCAACGAAGGGCGATGTGGCGTGACCTCGGGGCGAGAGAACAGGGAGAGTTGGATAGAGCGGACAAGGTCTACGCGCGGTGGGCAAGGTCGAGAATGAAGAGTGGAACTCTGATGGGCTGGGTGGCCGAGAATGATGGTAAGACCCTCGGTGGAGGATGTGTGTGGCTACAGCCCGTTCAACCAAGGCCAGGATACAATCTCATGATCCAGCCATACTTGCTGTCAATGTACACAGAGCCTCGCTTCAGAGGACTTGGCGTCGCATCAGGGGTTGTCGAGAAAGCTTTGGAGTGGTGCAGGGAGAACAGGTTTGCCCAGCTCCGCCTGCACGCTAGCGAGATGGGACGCAAGGTCTACCTCAAACATGGCTTCGAGCGTACTTGGGAAATGCGGCGCAGAATCAAAAAGCTCAGAGAAGACAGCTAACATGGCAACACAGAAAGAAGCTTAGCTATCTAGGACTATCACGATTCAAATCTTGTCCCGTCTAGTTCCGAGATGTTCCTGCGGCGGAGAGCTCGTAATTGTAGGCGAGTCTAGGAGCGAGGAAGGCTGGAGGACAGGCTTCAAGCTTCAATGCAAGAAATGTGGTAGGAGGTGGACCTACACGGGCGGAACCTACCACGCGGACCAGACCCGGGATTGACGGTTCAATGTCCATCGAGGCTATGGAAGAAGAGATCTCGAACCAAATTCTCGACCTTCCAAAGTTTGTTTCTCATCTTCGAGAGGCGCATCTTCCCAAGCTCAAACGTTCTTCCCTCGTATTTGCAGGGTCAGGCGATTCATACGCGGCCTCTGTTTTCGCGCAAGAACTCTCGAAGGGCGAGGCAATCGCTTCGGACCCTTACGAGTTACTCACAAACATCCAACGAGTTAGAAAGAAGAACCTCGTCATCGTCTCCATCAGTGGCAGAACGAGAACGAATATCGAACTCGCTAGAAAGGCAAAGGGAATTGCTACAAAGAGAATAGCCATCACAGCCAATGACGAGAGCCCACTAGCCAGAGAATGTGATGAGATTCTTCAGCTAAGGTATCGAAGCACCGGAATACTGACGTCTGGTACTGTCAGTTTTACGACCAGCCTGTTGGCCTGCTCCTCACTTCTCTGGAGTTTGCCTAGAACCATCCAGTTAGAGACCGCTGTCACCGAGACCGCCCGGTCGGCAACGAATCTGAAACGAGCTACGTCAGGACCGTTTCTTTTTACGGGATCAGGAGTAAACTATGCACTCTCCCTCTACGGAGCAGCGAAGATTAACGAGGTCTTGGGTCTCAAAGCTGAAGCGACATACCCTGAGCAACTCGGACACGCGAAGTTGTTCGCGATAGATAAGAAACGGGACGTCATTGTGTGCATCTCTTCGGGACGAGACAGAGCCAGGAAGACACATGAAACGCTCCGCAGGCAAGGCTTCCAAAGCTCAGTTCTGGCATTTCCAGACCGTCACGTGGTCAATCGAAGTTTGAAGATCGCAGTCTCCCTTCAACGAGTCGTGTTTTCTCTTGCTAAGAGGAGGAGAATCAAAGAGTGCGCGTTCCTAACAGACAAGAATAGGTTGAACCTCAGCAGCAAAATGATCTACTGAGGCTCCGGTGCCTCTTAAGTTACGGTGTGAAGATGCTTGTACACGTCAAGGAGATCGTCTGTTTCTAGGTGGTATGATGCTGATGCCTTTACCTTCTCGGTCTGCGCGTTCAGAGCCACGGAATATCGCACTATTCGAAAGACCGGAACGTCATTTATCCAATCGCCAACGTGTGCACATCTGGATGGAGGAATACCTGTCCAGGCGCAATATTTTCGCAACCCGAGTCTCTTATCAGCTAATGGTTCTATTTCGTCCGTGACGATTCCATTCTTGATGCCAACCTTGGACCCGACGTAGCCTTCGAATCCAAACCTTTCAATCAAGTACGCGCATAGGAAGTCCGGATTATCGGTCAACAGAACAACTCGTATCTTGTGACCTTGGAGTTTCTCCACTGTTTCCCTGACATTCTTGATGACCTCTACTTTCGATACCGCTTGAAGAATATCGGTTAGTTTCATTCCTTGGAGAAGCTTGTACTGTGAAACCAGGACCTCGCTTTTGGTAATTCTTCTATGAAGGTGCATTTCGTCGAGAGCGTTCCATTTCTCTCCGATTCCAAGAGAGCCAGCTACATGAGTGAGAGCGGGTTTTCGAAAGATAGTTCCATCGACGTCGAAGGATACCATTGAGAAGGAGGACAAGGGCATGGTCGCCGACCTCGATTGAACTGTTTGAGGGTCAGGTGTATTCGAGGGTCTTGAACTCTTTCCGGAGTTTCATTGCAGCCTTGCGTACCTTGGCTGGTTCTTCACCCTTGTAGACTCTAACAACCATCTCCGCAACTCTTTCCATGTCTCGCGCTTTCATTCCCCGTCGAGTAGACTCGTTCGTCCCAAGCCGGATGCCATGATCCACAATGATGTTTGCTTCCTCTAACTTCTCGGAAAAACGGTCGATTGCCTCTTCGCCCTTGATGTCGAGGAAAACCTGGTGCGACTCCGTAAACCCATAGTCTGCGCATTTGACGGGTAGACCTCCCTCATGGACTGCCTTAGCGAGAGCTTTGGCGTTCGCAATCACCTGTGAGGCGTATTTTGCGCCTCTCCTTCGAATCTCATCCAAAGTCCAGATGAGAGCAGCTATTCTGTTCCAGTGGGCGTTATCGACCAAGCCTGGAAATTGTCTGTCCTTAACTAGTTCCTTGACCCCGCTTGTCCCGAGCATTATTCCTCCTTGTGGACCGAAGAAGCTCTTGTGAGTCGACCCTAGCATGATAGCGGCGCCTTCTCTCAGTGGACGCTGAAATGCGCCACCACCGATTAGTCCCAGAACATGGGACGCATCATAGGCGACCTGAGAGCCTGCAGACTGACAAGCATCTGCAAGTTCAATGACAGGATGGGGAAATAGAAAGTAGGATTGACCAAAAACGACTAGCGAGGGTTTCTCGTCTTCGATGAGAGCCTTGGCCTTGTTCACGTCGATGTTCATTCTTTCTGAATCAAATGGGAAAAAGAGATTCTTCACATTGACGAAGGGTGGGTACCCTTTTCCGCCTATGCCGTCATACCCGCCGTTGACGGGGTTAACGGAGAGAATTGATCCACCGGGCTTGGTCAGGGTAGAAATCATGATCATATCAGCCACGTGTCCGGACAGCGGCCTCAGGCTCGCCCAGTCAGCCCCGTAGACTTCGCATGCCAGTTTCTCGCCTAGGGCTTCGAGCTCGTCCATGAACCGTGTTCCTTTGTAGAATCCATCGGTAGCCGTGTACCGATGGCCCATGTCAATGGTAAGGAGTTGGCGGACAGTATGGCTAGTCACATTTTCAGATGGTATGAGGTTGAGGCATTCGTCTGCGCGCCAGCGTTGATGCTTGTCAACGATTCGTCTGATCTGGGACGCGTAGGACGTTGAAAGTCTACCCTAGTTGACTAGACTCTGCGACCGCGTCGACCGCCGGGCCTTCGGGTCCCATCGTGCGGGACAGGCGTGACGTCTTCTATTCTTCCAATTCTGAAACCGTGGCGGGCGAGCATTCTGATCGCCGCTTGCGCGCCGGGACCAGGAGTCCTGGCACCATGGCCACCTGGTGCTCTTACTCGGATGTGAAGCGAGGTAATTCCCTTGTCTTTGGCCGTCTTGGCGGCTGCGGCAGCGGCTTGCATCGCAGCATACGGCGTTCCTTGGAGTCTGTCGGCTTTCACGTGTTGGCCCCCAGCGCTTCGGGATATTGTCTCGGCGCCGGTGAGGTCTGTTATGTGGACCATGGTGTTGTTGAAGGATGAGTAGATGTGGGCTATTCCCCATCTGTCCGCCGGTGCCTTAGCCTTCTCCGCCATGTAGTGCTACCTGATCAGTTCGGGCTTGAGGATTACGCGAATTTAAACTCTCCTTGGCTGAGACTATCGTAAATTGAAACTTGACTTCTGGCTCTTAGACCTCAACCATGAGGCTCACGAGGGCGGGTCCGCGATCTGGCTATGGGGTGTTACCCATGAAAATAAACGAATACTAGTCATAGACGCGACCTTCCAGCCTTACTTCTATCTCCTGCCAAAGAAAGGCCAGGACATAGACCAACTCAAAGAGAAAATTGAGAGAGAAAAGCCGCATCCGTCCATTGAAGGAGCGGTCATCGAAAGGAAGAACCGTTTAGCTGAACGGAGGCAAGTTCTCAAAATAGTCTGCAATGACCCGGATGCTTTGGAGAAGTGCGCGAGAGAATGTGTGAAGCAACTTGGCGTTGAGGCGAGCTTCGAGGACAAGCTTCGTTATTCGATCAAGTATCAGAACGAGTTCGAGATCAGACCCTGCCAATGGTACAGTGTCGAGGGGGCAGAGTCCAGCGTTGATCCGGGAAAGTATCATATCGACAGGGTGTTCAATGCAAGAGGACATCCAACTTCTATCCCGAGGGAAAACGCTCCTAAGCTACGACTCCTCTCCTTCTCTATTCTGGCCGTTAGTCCGACGGGCTCTCCCATCCCACTCCGAGATCCTGTGAGGCTTGTAGCGTGGAAGAATAATGAAAGCCAAGCCAGTACCATCCAGTCAGAAAAAGACTCAGACGATGAAATAATCGAAGGGTTCTCGAAGACTCATCAGAAATTGGACCCAGATGTTGTTTTCTCGTTTGGCGGTAATACGTTCGATTGGCCCTATTTGATTAAGCGAGCCAATAAGACCGACGCGAAACTCTCGATTGGAAGAGACGAAGGTCCAGCTCGCCAGAGTCTGTATGGCCACTTCTCTCTTACGGGGCGTGCGAACGTAGACTTGCTGGATTTCTCAGAAGATCTCTATGATGTGAAGATAAAAACGGTTGAGAATGTTGCAAGGTTTCTCGGAGTCGAAGCATCCACTCCGACGATCGACGAGACGGAATATTACGATCGCTGGACTGGCCAAGACCGCCGAGCCTTGGTCAAGCAAATGGAGAGTCAAGCAATCTCAGTCTTCAATGTTGGAGAAGACGCGCTCGATTACACATTGCAACTCTCTAATCTCTCAGCGCTTCCACCAGATCAGGTTCTCGCAGCGGCGGTTGGTTTTAGAGTTGACAGCTACCTGATGATGGAGGCTCACAGGCTCGGCGAGCTAATACCCGCCAGAGAAGAACTGAATATTATTCCCTACAAAGGCGCAATCGTCCTCGAACCTAGTGTAGGATTGCACGACAGTGTTGCAGTACTCGACTTTTCGGCGATGTATCCTAGCCTGATGGTCAAGTACAACATTTCTCCTGACACTCTTGTCGATGGGAAAGGCGAAGACGTTTTTGAGGCTCCCGAGGTCGGACACCATTTCAGAAAAAACCCTCCAGGATTTTACAAGATCGTTCTATCTCAACTGATCGAGAGCAGACAAGCCGCGAAGAGAGAGGCAGCTAAGACGCCGCGGGGAACTCGCGAGCATAAGATCCTGAAGGCACGTGAAAAGGCCACCAAGGTAATCACCAACGCCACGTATGGCTACGCGGGCTGGGCCGGGTCTAGATGGTACTCGCGAGAAGTAGCAGAATCCGCAGCCGCCCTCGGACGCGACACTATCAAAAAATCCATTGACCTCGCAAAGAAGCTCGGGCTCAAAGTTCTCTATGGGGATACTGACAGCCTCTTTGTCGAGTACGAGGAAAAGCTCGTCAATCGGTTCATCAAAGAGATCGACAAGAACCTAGGACTCGAAATCAACCTCGGACAATTGTACAAGCGTATTCTGTTCACTGAAGCCAAGAAAAAGTACGCTGGACTCCTCAGCGATGGCGAACTCGAGGTTGTCGGAATGGAGGCGATCAGAGGCGACTGGTCCAACCTTGCCAAGAATGTCCAGAACGAAGTTCTCAGGCTAGTTCTGGAAGATTCGAATCCGACTAGGGCAAAATCCTACGTGATGAACCTGACCAAGGACCTGAAATCAGCGAATGTCCCCAAGTCTTCGTTGGTGATATGGAAGACCCTAACGAAACGTCCGGATGAGTACGAAGTCAATGCACCTCACGTAGAAGTTGCCCGGAAAATGGCCAAAGAGGGTTGGCCGGTTTCCGTAGGAGACAAGGTGGGCTTCATTATCACCAAGAAACCTGGTAAACTCTACCAGAAGGCAGAACCGCACTTCAAAGTCTCACTTGACCAGGTTGATTACGACTATTATGTCCGCAACCAGATTGTCCCGGCCGCGACTAGGGTCTTGGAGGTCTTCGGAATAACCGAGGAAGATTTGCTTGGGACGCGTCGCGGTCAGGTTAGCTTGTAATCGTCGGGCCCGGACTGAACGAGGATAGATCGCTCAACGTCATTACGTTCACGTTCGGTGGCTTCTTGGCACCATCAGATACTCTGTCGCCGATGACGAATCGGATGTTCTTGCCCGCGGCAATATCCAACAGTCTCTGGGTGACTACTCCATCGAAGAGTACTAGGTGTGCGCTTTCGACGCTCGGAATCTTTTCTGCTAACTCGCTGACCGGCATTCTGCCAAGCTCCTTTCCTGCCTCGTCGAATATCACTGCTTCCAAGGTTCCTCGAAGATCTTTCGCGACATCAAACACTTGTGGTGCTAGACTGGGTCTTGGAATTGGGGGTGCTTCAACGCGAGGTTCAGATGGACCGTAACCTCTTTCGTATGGTCGCTCGTACCGTTCCTGTCTCTCAGGCCTCTCTTGGCGAGCGAATTGTGGCCTCTCTGGCCTTTCGATCGGTCGAGCGAGGTTGATGGGGACCCTTTCTCTGAGGGCTTTCATTATCTCCTTTGGAGTTAGTTCCTCGACTTCTTTCCCGAAGGGCGCGCGTGCGACATAGTCTATATCTGCGACCTGTTGTAGTTCCTTGAGAATCAGGTCTCCAGCCCGGTCTCCGTCGAGGAATGCTGTAACTTCTTTGTCTTTGGTGAGTTTGATGATGGTGTCAGGAACCTTGGTCCCGTTGAGCGCGACCACGTTCTTGATCCCGACCTTCATGAGAAGAATGACGTCTGCTCTGCCTTCAACCACTATCAGAGAGCCGCTCTCGACCTCGGGGCCCGCAGGCAGCTTCTCGGGGCCATATTCGATAAGATCGACTCCTCGTAGGGAAGACGCAACTTCCTTCACTACTTCCTCTGTGCTTGGGGATGATTCGACGACCCATTTGCGGAGAATATCCTTCGCTTTGGTTAGAATGGCATTTCTTTTCTCTTCACGGACGTCCTCGACCTTTTCAAGGGTAATCTTGGCCTCACAAGGACCGATTCGGTCAACACTCTCGATAGCAGCTGCGATAATCGCCGTTGAGACTTTGTCTAGGCTTGAGGGTATTACGATGGATCCTGTTGTCTTGTCGCGTTTTGAGTCGAGGTTGATCTCGATTCGTCCTATTCTTCCCGATTTTTGTAGTTCTCTAAGGTCTAGATCGGGTCCGAAGAGACCTTCTGTCTGTCCGAAAACTGCGCCAACAACATCTGGTTTCTCGACGACCCCTTGAACGTCGAAGTGTGCTTTTACTATGTATTTTGTAGTCGTAGCGTACTGAGACTGTTCAACCATGAAAGTTTAACCTCC
>Ga0099829_10002460_pt1 | contig 10661 bp, 13 predicted proteins | sample CZO8metaG_3_FD_79336 | JGI IMG/M metagenome (GOLD analysis project Ga0099829, IMG submission 79336) | Vadose zone soil microbial communities from the Eel River Critical Zone Observatory, Northern California, USA - CZOApr15con2H2.8 metaG | ecosystem: Environmental > Terrestrial > Soil > Vadose...
AGGAGTTTCGGTTCGTTTTACATGCGTTTATGTACGTACAATATAATAATGACGAAATGTTCCACGTGGAACACTCTGTCAATTTGGCGGTGGGCCGGGACCGGGGCGGCTGCCCCTACCCTTCGGATTTTCGAAGGTGGACCTTGATCCTTTAGCCTGCTGCTGCCGCCGGATCGGTTCGAGGTACCCACCTATAAGATTAGTGGGGATCGTAGATCAGCTCGAGAGTGACTCCGCCGTAAGGTTCGGTGTCCAGATAGACGGCGCGGCCTTTGCCTTTCGCTGTGTTCCAGGCAGCGGCTTGTGACGGTGGCGCCCCACGAGCAGTCATCTGCTTGATGGCTTCGTCCATATCGCTAACGTTCACACCCAGGTGATGGAACCCTTCCCCGTGCTTCTTTCCGTACTCAACGTAGACGTCTGGGCCGGTAATCTGCTGCACCCACTCGAACGGCGCATCGCCGGTACGGTCCCATCCCAGCCACATCTCGTACGTGCCGGGCTGGCCACGATAGATGCGATCAAGGCTAACGTTGTGGTCGATTCGCGAAAAGGGTTTGAAGCCGAGGCCCGTATAGTATGCGTCCACCTTTCGCACGTCATTCACTACCCAGGCGAAATGCGTGATCTTGGTAACGGGGTATTCGTTACCGGGACCGGCGGCCGCACGGGACCGGGTGTCCGGGTCCGCGTCTGGATCATAGATCAGCGCCAGGGTATGTCCACCGCCCGGAGCAGCGGTGTCGAGATATGCGATGCGGCCTTGGCCCGTTTTACCCCGCCAACTGTCCCATACCACGACGCCCACGCCTTTTGAGGAGAAGTACTTGATTTGGTCGTCAAACTCCTGCGGCGAGCGGACGGCATAGCCGAGGACGCGAATGCCATCACCATGTTGACGCAGGCCATCGCGCCAGAACTTGCCTCCGTGCACGGGTTGAATCCATTTGATCTCGAGTTCGTCGACGTTCGCGGTTACTTGCTTGGCGCGCGCTGGGTCGGGCTTGCCGCGATAAGTCAGATTCGGGAAGCTCACCGTTCCGTCACTGTGGATGTTGCGGATACCCAGGCGCTGCCAGTAATCCACAACGCGGTTGATATCTTTCACTACCCAGATCACCTGGGCCACATGGTGGTAGATGGCAGGATCCAGCACAGGTGCCGCTGTCTCGTCAGGAGCTGTCGGAGAACGAAATGAGCCGCCCGCCGCCGAGCATCCCATGCGCCCGGAGGGTTCGAGTTTTCCGGCGACCAAGGCGACGCTAAGAACGACCGCCCATCCCAAAGCCAGTTTGGAAGAAAGCGCTCTTCTCACACGACCTCCTCCGACTGAGGACGGAAGATTACCGCTATTGCGGAAATGAGGCAACCGTGACATCAACAGCAGGAAAGAAGGGATCGAGAGTTGGGGGGGACGGGTGCCCCACCCTTCGTTTTTTGAAGGGTGGGATTCCACGGTACCCTCCCAGTCCGGATTTGTCGCTGACCGGAGAATCCCAAGGGGCAGAATTCCGTGGAATCCCACCCTTGCACACAGAACGCGAGAAGGATGGGGCACCCGGCTTGATCTTCTTCACAGGCGAAGAGACACAGGAAGGCACGACGGATCGCTACGCTGCCGTGTACCTTGGTCGCCCGAAGAATAAGACGTAGCCGTCAGGGTCGCAAATCTCGAAGCCGCGCAGACCGTCGTGGGTATCCTTAAGCGGTACGCTGAATGCTGCGCCATGATCGGCAAATTCGACGGCGAGCGCATCGGGGTCTGGTGCATAGACGTAGGCATCCCACCTCATAGAGGGATTACGCTTGGGGTTCGGCAGCGGCGACGTGGCTTTATCGGACTTGACGAAGAGCTGCGCTCCGTCGCGGCCGACGATGGCGAAAAAAGGATTTCGATCCGGCTGCTGGAATCTCGTCTCAAAGCCAAGCTTGTCGCGGTAAAATGCGATGGTTTGATCGACGTTGCTAACGATGAAGAATGGTGAAATCGCCTGCGTCGTTGGTCGTGTCATAAGCGGGGACCCTCTTGCCGGGTGCCCCACCCTTCGTTTTTTGAAGGGTGGGATTCCACGGTAGCCTCCTACTCGGGATTTGTCGCTGATGCCTGAACCAACCCCCGTCCCAAGTATGCACCGATGATCGCTGTGTCCATCCCTTTCGCAGAGTACGAGAGAAGGATGAGTACCCTGCGGATTCGAGTTTCAATGACCGGAGAATCCCAAGGGGCAGAATTCCGTGGAATCCCACCCTTGCGCACAGAACGCGCAAGGATGGGGCACCCGGCTTCTTGCTAGCCGCCGGCGATGGCGCCGATGACGATAAATGGTTCTTTCCCTGAGGCGACCGCGTCGGGCAGCGTGTCGTCCGGAGACTCATGGGACAGATCTTCTTCGCAGGCGAAGAAACGCAAGAAGGGCCGTCGCTGTTGCGTGACCTGGTCGCGGATCGTCCCGCGCAGCATCGGATAGCGGGTCTCGAGTGCGTCGAGGACCGAGCGCTGCGTGATCGGGCCCTCGACTTGGAGCGTCACCTCGCTGCCGACGTGCGCCAGTGTTCGCAGGTGTTGCGGAAGCATCACTCGGATCATATTCGGACTATCTCATGAGCGCTCTGTGTATCGCTGGGCGGTGAACTGAGGATGCTTCGCCAACAGCAGAGATACAGGCTTTGCGCCGATGCGCCGCTGATGGTCACGCGCTGAAGCGCTTGGCCACCTGAGCCCAGAGTCTTTCAGCAGCCTGCTAGAGCATCTATTTGAAGCTTGCACAGCCTGCAGCTCAGTTTGCCACCGGCAAATCTGCATTCTTCTGCCCGAATTCGAGCGACGCCTGGCTCCTCTCCCAGCTCAGGCGCATCGTGCAACTTCCGCCATTGTGGTCGAATGCAATTGTAAAGTTTTCAACCGGTGAGGAAAGTTTCGTGACCGACATGGGCACACGGGCCAGTTCCTCAGATTCGTACTTGTAGGGAGTCCCCGACTGCCCTGTATGCTTGTTGATAATCAACATCCAAGCGTCGGAGTTGGGGACCGTAAAAATCGTATAACTGCCCGGCGGAATATTCGTCCCTTTGACCGTAACGAGGTTTTCATCCGTGACGAACGTTGTGGCCTCATTCGCGCCGGTCCTCCAAACTTCTCCATAAGGCACGAGTTCACCAAAAATCTTGCGGCCTCGGACACGTGGACTGGAGTAATCGACCGTGATCGTTTTTCCGTCAGAAAATTTGCACTGCGCCTGCGCGGGTGGGCTTGGGCGCTTGCTCTTATCCTCCTGAGCGGAAGAAATAATGCAGAAAGTGAAGCCGAGCAGAATTGCGAAGGCAGCCTTCTTCAGCATACGTTCTCCTTTCAGCTGGAACACTCAGCCAGCCTGACCTTCCGCTGAGCTTCTCGACTTAGACTATCCCTACTCCGGAAGAGTTAGCAATTGCGTACTTTCTCAACCGATTGCAATCACCCTAGCGTCTGCACCTCCACCGAAAGCACCGCCGGAAGATCCCGAACAATTGGATTCCAGCTATCTCCGGCATCGGCCGAGGCGTACACTTGCCCGCCGGAAGTCCCGAAATAAATACCGCACTTGTCGAGCGAGTCGACGGCCATCGCATCACGAAGCACGTTCACGTAGCAGTCTTTTTGCGGCAGGCCTTTGGTGAGGGCTTCCCACTCGTTTCCGCCGGTCCGGCTGCGGTACACGCGCAGTTTGCCCTCGTGTACATAGTGTTCCGAATCGCTCTTGATGGGGACGACGTAAATCGTCTCCGGCTCGTGCGCGTGGACGTCAATCACGAAGCCGAAGTCGGTGGGCAGGTTGCCGCCGACGTCTTTCCAGTTGTCGCCGGCGTCGTCCGAGCGCATCACGTCCCAGTGTTTCTGCATGAACAGCACGCCTGGGCGCTTAGGGTTCATGGCGACGTGGTGGACGCAGTGTCCGACTTCCGCATCCTGATCCGGGATATATTGCGAGCGCAGTCCGCGGTTGATTGGCTTCCAAGACTTGCCGCCGTCATCGGTGCGGAACGCGCCCGCCGCCGAGATTGCGATCCACATCCGCTGCGGATTGCTGGGATCAAGAATGATGGTGTGCAGGCACATGCCACCCGCGCCCGGCTGCCACTTGGGGCCAGTGCCGTGGCCACGCAAGCCGGGGAGTTCCTGCCAGTTCTGGCCGCCGTCGGTCGAGCGGAAGATGGCAGCGTCTTCCACTCCGGCGTAAACCGTGTCGGGATCGGTGAGCGACGGCTCAAGATGCCACACCCGCTTGAATTCCCAAGGATGTTGCGTGCCGTCGTACCACTGATGCGTGGTCAGCGCCTTGCCGGTTTCGGGAGAGGCGTCATAAGCGAAATTGTTGCTCTCGCTCTTGGGCGGACCAGGCGCTGCCGGTTGGCCGGCGGGCGTTCCGGGTTGATGCCAGGTTTTGCCGCCATCGTCGGAGCGCTGGATCAATTGCCCGAACCAGCCGCTCGACTGCGACGCGTACAGCCGATTCGGATCAGCCGGTGATCCCTTGACGTGGTAGAGCTCCCAGCCCGCAAAATGGGGGCCGCTGACATCCCACTTTTCGCGCTTGCCGTCCGACGTGAGAACGAATGCGCCCTTGCGTGTGCCAACCAGTACTCTTACTTTGCTCATGCCTTCTCCTTCCGGGGTTTCGTATATTTTCTCATCGATGCTCAAGCTCTAAGATGCGCTCAAACTCCACTTCGCAAAGGAATTAGTTTGCGTAACCATCCGTCACGCAAGACGAGCCCTCCCCACACCAGTATCCCGACATAGGCCGGGAACAAAGCTTGACTGAAAAGCGGGTTCCCGATGCGCAGTTGCGTCGCGACGGCGCCACCAAGATAGCCGGTCAGCAGGATCGCACCGAGGATCGATGTACGCGGAATCACGTAGAAGAGCAGACAGATGAGTTCGAGAATTCCGAGAGATACGGCGAGATTCACGGGATAGCCGAGTTCACCGAATGCCTTTACAACAGGATCGATCCTCATCAGATGAATTACGCCGTCGAAAAGCAGAAACAGCACCATGAAGGCGCTAATGATGTGCCCTGCCCAGAAACTGGTCTTCGAAACCGAAGCGATTTGAGCGACGGATTGCATGAATGTTCCTTTGCTAAACGAAGGATTGAGAAAATTCATGGCGCGTGAGATTATTAACATATTACTTGCTAAATGCAAGTGAAAATCGCGCGTTGGGAAAAACATGTCGAAGAAGCGCAGTACCAGGCGGCGGTCGGGGTGTCCGCTGAATGCTTCAGTGGAGATGCTGGGCGATCGCTGGTCGCTGTTGATCATTCGCGACATGATGCTACGCGGGTCAAAGACTTACAAGGAATTCCTGGAATGCTACGAAGGAATCGCCACAAATATCCTGGCCGATCGTCTGCGGAAGCTGGTCGCCTACGGCATCATTACCACGAAACCAGACCCATCGGACGGACGAAGGATGATCTACCTGCTGACGTCTAAGGGGATCGATCTGGCGCCGGTACTTACGGAAATGGTCCTGTGGGCGGCGGGGCACGAAGACACTGGTAACCAGGCTCTGGTCCGGTTAATGAAAAAGGACAAGAAGCAATTTTTGGCCGCGATACGACAACGTTGGGAGACAACGGTCCGCTGATGGCTGCCAAGGTGTCCGCCTTGGCCACCGACCAGAAGGGGAAGCGGCCCATTGCCCGTGAGAAAATACGATGGAAGAGCGCCCGACAAATCCCCGCCCTTTCTCTCCAAAACGCGGAGAGACGAGGGCAGGGCACCCCGGAGCGCCGTTCCTCGAGGTCAAACTGAATGTGCAGGAATATCAAGACTCTCTTCAACTTTGATCCGCCCGTCACTGACGAAGAAGTTCGAGCTGCTTCGCTGCAGTTTGTCAGAAAGATCACCGGCTTTAACAAACCATCGAAGGCCAACGAAGACTTCTTTTTCGCTGCCATCGACGAAGTAGCCGGTATTTCGACTCGCCTTCTCCGTTCGCTCGAGACGAACGCGCCTCCGAAGAATCGAGAAGAAGAGGCAGCCAAGGCGAAAGCTCGCGCCGCGGAGAGATTCGGCTCTTGAATGCGCCAAACGCGGTTTGTGATTCGAGTCCCCGCTTACTCGAACCCTTTCCGGAAGCTTTCGAACTGCTGCTTCAGATCGGCAACTTCTTTGCGAAGCTCCTGGACTTCGCGTTCCAGTCGCATGTGCGCCTCGTTCTCGTCAGTGTGGTTGGCAACCACAGACGAGGGAGCCCCGGCCACACCGAACTCCTCTCCATCTCCAGAGAGCAAATGCATGTAGCGCGTTTCTTTGGTTCCCGGTTGGCGAGGTAACGCTTTGGCGATGGGCGGTTCCCGCTGCATCAGTCGCTGCAACGTGGATTGCAAGTCGTCGAGCGCCTCGAAGCGGTGCATGCGCTCGGCGCGTCCGCGGAGCTCCCCAGGTGTTTGCGGACCGCGCAACAACAACACGCACACGATGGCGGTCTCGCCCCGGCTGAAGTTGAAAACCTCCTGCAAACGATGCTCGTACTTGGCCACGCGGCTATCAGCGCCGCCGGCTGGTCCCGCGAGGTTCTGGGCATGCAGCCTGTCGAGCCCGCGTTGTACCGCGTCTTCATCCAAATTCATCACCGGTTCGCGGTTGTTCTTCTGGTTGCAGGCATTGATCAGCGCGTTCAACGAAAGGGGATAGTAGTCCGGAGTGGTAATGTCTTTCTCCACCAGCGCACCCAACACGCGAGTTTCTACTTCATTCAGAGGGTTCACAGCAAAATTGTACAGAACAAGCGCCCTGGCGACCTTGGCTGAACGTTACCCTGCCATCCTGAATCCTGGCCAGCGCAGCCCCTCCCTGACTGTTGCCGCATTGCCTCGATCAATGCGAGTAAGACATAACACCGTACGAATGATGCAGTGTTTATGCTGCTGCCGTACGAGTTCTCATAGCAGCGAAGTGAGCAGCGTCCAGTTTTCAATATTAGTTTCGGCGCCCGATTCACAACTCTAAGCGAACACACGTTCTCATCAGACAGTGTTTTGGAATGTCATTTGCACGTACGCGTAGACGCTCTTGATTGGTCGCTGCACGTAACGAAAGTGACAGCGCGGTCTTAACAGGTCCAATGAAATGTTTTGTTGTAATGGTGTCACAGTTTCAGTTTTGAGGAGAGAATGTATGAGTCGATATATATCGATGTTGAAGGCGATGGCCTTCGGGTTCGCTTTGGTGAGCCTTATAGCGGTGAGTTCGACCGGGGTCTATGGCCAGGCGATTAGCGGCAGCTTGGTAGGCACGGTCATTGATTCCTCTTCCGCGGTGGTGGCAAACGCGAGTGTCGAAGCAATGAAAATCGACACGGGAATAATCACGACGACGACAACGGGCAATACGGGTGCATACCGCTTCGAAAACCTGCCGGTAGGCACTTACAGGATCATCGTGAAGAGCAGTGGGTTTAAGACGGCTATTCAGCTGGTCGATGTGGTACTTAATCAAACGGGCACTCTGAATGTCACGATGACTCTGGGCGCGACCAGCGAAACCATTGAGGTCTCCGGCGTGGCTGCGACCATCGACACAACTTCGGCGCAACTGCAATCGAACTACGATGAACGGTTCTCTCAGGATTTGGGCATTACGTCTGCCGGCGGAACTGGCGCGGGTGTGTTGAACCTGTCCTTGTTGAGTCCGGGAGTTACCCAGTCGAGTTCACTGGGAATTGGAGCTGGACCGTCCGTAGGTGGCCAACGGCCGTACAACAACAACTTCACGGTGGAAGGGGTCGACAACAATAACAAGGCACTTACAGGCAACCTGATCACCGTTCCAAACGACGCAGTGGAGAATTTCACGCTGCTGACGAATCAGTTCAATACTGAGTTTGGTCACTCCTCTGGCGGTCAGTTCAATACCACGATCAAGAGTGGGACCAACACTTTCCACGGGTCGCTCTACGAATATTTCAGGAATCGCAACCTGAACGCGGTTGATAATGCCTTTGTGCTCCAGGGCTTCACGTCCAACCCGCGTTTTGACAGCAACCGCTACGGCGGCACTTTTGGCGGGCCGATCATCAAGAACAAGTTGTTTTTCTTTTCCAATTTCGAGCGCCAGGGAATATCCCTTACGGCAACCTCCGGCGGCCAGGTGTTAACGCCTACGGAAACTGGTTTGACCGCGATCGCCGCAGATCCGAACCTTAGTGCCACGAACTTTGGGGTATTCAAGCAATACGTGCCGGTCGCGCCGACTGCGAGCGATTGTCTCCCGTACTCATCGGCTCCGGCCAGTGGCTCTTGCGCTGCCGGGTCAGTCCCCATTGGGGCAGTTACGATCGCTGCGCCAGCATGGCAAAACTTCACGAACTATGTCCAGAGTGTCGACTACAATATCTCTTCCCGCGATCAGCTTCGCGGGCGTTACATCTACAACAAGGTAGACAAGATCGACCAGAGCGCGAATTTGTCAGCGTTCTACACAGTTGAGCCCTTTCGCTTCCATCTCTCTCTTTACTCTCGGCGAATACCATACCTTCACCCCATCGGTTCTCAACGAGTTCCGGGTGGGCTTCAATCGGTATTTCAACAACCTGCCTGCGGGGAACTTCCAATTCCCCGGATTGGATGCCTTTCCCAATCTTATCTTGCTGGACTTGGGTGGCAATGGTCTTCAAATCGGGCCTGATTCCCAAGCTCCACAGTTCACCATTCAGAACCTCTACCAGGGCGTCGACAACGTCAGCTGGACCAAGGGAAGTCACACTCTGAAGTTCGGAGGGGAGTACCGCTGGTACATTTCGCCACAGAGCTTTACCCAACGTCAGCGCGGGGACTACAACTACAACTCCACGCAGCTGTTTCTGGAAGACTTTTCGCCGGATAACTTTGGTGAGCGTAGCGCGGGCTCAATTACCTACTACGGTAACCAGAAGGCGGTTTACTGGTACGCGAACGATAACTGGAAAGTGAACTCGCACTTGGCACTGAATTTGGGAATCCGTTACGAGTACACCACGATTTCTACGAGCGAGGCACAACAGGCGCTGAACGCCATCTCCAATACCCCGAGCATCATCGTACCGGGAGCAGTGAACCAGCGCTTGGTGTTCGACGCACCACGGGCTCCAAAGAACAACTGGGCTCCTCGAGTTGGTTTCGCGTACTCGCCGGGAAGCAGCGGCAACACGTCGATTCGTGCGGGATTCGGCTTAGCCTATGACGTGCTTTACGACAACATAGGCATTCTCGCGGTGCCTCCACAGATCGGAGCAACCCATGACGTTCCTGATCTGAACACTCAGACGCCCGGCTTTCTGGCTGGCGGCGGGCTACCCGGCGGGGGATCGGGTATTCAAGTGCTTAGCGAGGCCGACGCGCGTGCCGGTACCTCGAATTGGATACCACCGCAAGTCAAGTGGCCCTATTCGATCAACTGGAACCTGGGCGAACAGCATTCCTTCGCCAAGGATTTCACTGCCGAGATTCGTTATGTAGGCACGCGCGGTGTGCACCTGGACGTTCAAAACAGAATAAACCGCAGATCGTTGGTAAGTCCGCAGGCGTTTTTACCGACCTTCTTCCAACAGCCGTCACAAGCTGAATTGGACGCTCTGACCACAACGCTGGCTGGCCTGAAGGCTCCGGGGTCGTTCATACCGGAGTTCGCCAATGCCGGCTTCGACGTCAACAACATCGTGGCCGATTCACCGAACGGCTATTCCATCTATCATGGCTTGCAAACACAGCTCACGCGGCGCTTCAGGAGCGGATTGATGTTCCAGGCGGCATACACCTACAGCCGCACCATCGACAACAGCACCGCGGATTTCTTCTCAACCAGCCTCACTCCTCGTCGTCCCCAGGATTTCCAAAATTGGGATGCAGAGAGATCAGTCTCACCGCTCTCCCGGACTCACCGTTTCACCCTGGCGGCGGTCTATGACTTGCCTTTCTTCAAGAATGGCAACTGGCTCATGAGAAACATCGTGGGCAACTGGGGCTTCAGCCCGATCTACACCTACGAGTCACCACAGTGGGCGACGGTGCAGTCAGCGGTGGATTCCAACTTGAATCGTGACTCTGCGGGGGATCGCGCTATTCTCAATCCTAGTGGAGTGCGCGGGACGGGAAGTGGAGTAACGGCACTACTCAACACTGCGGGCGACACCGTTGGTTACCTCGCTAACAATCCCAGCGCCCAGTACATAGTTGCAGGGCCTGGTGCGCTAGCCACCAGCAGCCGTAACACGTTGCCGACCGAGCCAACCAACGACTTTTCACTCGCTACCTACAAGGACATAAGCATTACGGAGCGGTTCAAATTCCGCTTCGGTGCGCAATTTGCCAACCTGCTCAATCACCCTCAATACATTCCGGGCAGCAATCCTGGTCAGGGACTGGGAGTGAATGACGTTACCTCGTTCTTGACTGGACCTAACAGCACGAGCTATTTGAACTATCTCACCCCTGGCAATGCCATTTTCAACAATCCGAAGGCGGTATTTGCCAGTAATGCTCGCAGCATCGCGTTGGTAGCGAAGTTCACCTTCTAGGCACAGCCGGCAGTAAGCGTGACTAGGGACCTTGGGGGCCTCTTGGGCCCCCTTTTCACTTGGGCTACTTCGACTGAAATAGCAGCGGTGCGAAGGTCGTCAGATCGTCGCGCCAGAC
>Ga0099829_10002472_pt1 | contig 10639 bp, 11 predicted proteins | sample CZO8metaG_3_FD_79336 | JGI IMG/M metagenome (GOLD analysis project Ga0099829, IMG submission 79336) | Vadose zone soil microbial communities from the Eel River Critical Zone Observatory, Northern California, USA - CZOApr15con2H2.8 metaG | ecosystem: Environmental > Terrestrial > Soil > Vadose...
GGTTCCCCTCACGGTTGGGCCCAAGCCTTATGATCGCCGCGCCGCCAAACGCCTTGCCGTGAAGGCTGGCGCCAAAGTTACTCCACTCGGGCAAAAACTTGAGGGACAAAATACCGGATGGGGCATCTGCACTGACCTTAGCCGCTCCGGCTGCTACATTGAAACCGTATACCCGCTGCCGCAGGATTCCCGCCTCGAGATCACCTTGCGCCTTGAGGGAAGAGAAATTCACGCCACCGCGGTTGTGCGCGTTTCCAAGCCGAATTGGGGCATGGGCATACAATTCCTGAAAATGAGTGATGAAGACCGCGCCTTCCTGGTTGATCTGGTTGATAACCCCGCCAAACCTCGTAAATAAGTAGAACTTATTTCATAGATAGTTTTGAAAGGGCACAGCCTGTTCAGCCGTGCCACAAAGTTCAGGTTTTCCCGTACTGGGACTTGCATTTTGCTTTACTACGCTGCCACCGTGTACTCTTCCGGGTTATCGTCAAACACCTCTTTGCACTCCAGGGAGCAGAAGTAATAGTGTTCCCCATTCTGGCTTGACTTGAATTCGGTAATTCTTTCATCTACTTCTATTTGGCATACAGGATCTATGGCCATGGTTCCTCCATATTGAAATTCGATTGTCCCTCGCGTCGAAAGGATGGCTGCAGTTTGAGTGTGTTATTTGCCTTGCTAAGCCGCATTTTCTGGATAAAAATCTCTAGCGCAATCCATGCCTGTGCAACTTTGTTCACGGGGATGGGTTGAATAACATTAAAGCAGTTACAAAATTTCGCTGAGTACTTGGAGGAAAGTTAGTTATGAAGAGAACGTTGCTTTCACTTGTTACAGCAGCGGCCTTGATGGCTGCAACCACATCTCCTTTGTTGGCCCAGGGAACGTCTGGGTCACCCGGGGCAGCATCATCGACCGGGAACCCCGGCCACAGGGAACATCACCCTGAGATCCGCGCGGCCCTGAAGCATCTGAACATGGCCAAGGCGTCTTTGCAAAAGGGCTCCAAAGATTTCAGCGGGCATCGCGATAAGGCGCTCGAACTGACCAACCAGGCGATTCAGGAGTGCCAGCAGGCCCTGCAGTCGGACAAGCAGTAACGGTGTTTGTTGAACGAGAGGGGCGGCGCATGGGGAGAAGGCAAGTGCGCGCCCCTTTTTGATTGCAGCATGGATGAGACGTAGCTTGCTACGTCTCATCCAGACGATTTGTCATGAGGAAGATCAAAAAAAGAGTGCTGGGCCACACTTGAACCAGCACCCGGTTGAGAGAAGTTTCCAGGAGCCAGTTGAGCGGCACTGGCGCTGTGACGTAAACCAAGAAATATCCAATAACCGTCAAACACAGCGTGCGCAAGCAAATCTTTTCCTCACTGCTCGCTGGGTTCTTCACTCCTGCCAGCAAGACATACAAAGCCAGGAATGGCGTTATGGTCAGGGCCCATCCGCCAAAATGCAGCACCTGGTCTGCGAATGCTTTCGCAACCGTGCGCCAGCGGGAGATGCGCCCAAGCATCTTCAGCGCCGTTAGAAATGGGGAAGACAAATCATTGTGACCCGCAAGGTTTAGCTTGAAATAGGCCAGCATCACCAGCACCGGCCCCAGTCCTGCTGCCAGCGGCATCAGTTGCCGCAGGTAAGTACGTATCCCTTGTTTGCGAAGCGTAGTGATCAGATGGACCAGGAGCAGGCAAGCCAGAAACAAGCTGCCTTCATTCTTTGTCCATGCTGCCAACCCGGCGGTAGTTCCGGCCAGCACCAGCATGTTATTGCTCTGTGCTGCCGCTCTTTCATGCAGGCACAGCAATACGAGGGTAGCGAGGAAGAAGAATCCCAGAGGAACATCAGCGTACTGGGCTGCTCCCAGAACAAGAAAAAAAGACGAGGCCAGCAGAACGGTAGCCGCCAGGAATGCTTGACTTCTGCTGCCCAGAACAGTCAGAGCTGAAAAAAGCAGCCCGACAGTAGCTGCGGTGAACAGGAACCCAATCAGAATCGGTACCATTGGAATATCTGCTCCGGCGTAGCTCCACCCTCGCGCAACGCTGGCCGGAATGAGCAGCGGATAGTCTGTGTGCGAGATGGCTCCCTCGGCGGAAAACGCATCGCGCCAGTCTAGCCCACCCAGGAGCAGGAACTTTGCCCGCAGGTTCCAGATGCCCCAGGCATCCCACCCACCCTGGATGCCTCCGCGCACAAACCACAGGAACCCTTTTCCGGCGACAAACAGCGTAAAGAAAAACGTTATGGCTGCAATCCATTCGATCTTCGACTTTAGCCGAGGAGCGCGGATAGTTTTAACCGGCAGAGAATCAACTTGTTTTTCTTGCCGTCTGGCGCTCACCGCGAACGCTGACAAAACAAGCAGAAGTCCGACCTCGCTGCTAATCAATGCGACTCCGGCGGTCCCAAATACTATTAACCAGAGGAAGAAAAGTAACGATGTAATTCCAAAGCCCAGGCCCACGGAAAGCGAGATTATGAGCAGAAGGTCCGGCAACAGTCGCCGCCGCTTAGGCCACAACAGGCAGGTAAAGCTGAAGCCCAGACCCAGCGCAACCAGGATTGACATAACAATCTTGATCACCGGCCGGTATTTCTCCTAAGCAGCATCAGGCCATTTCCAAAATCGTTCAGGACTACGAACTGCTGGCCGCTGACCGAGGCGGCAGTGGAGCCGGCAGGGAAGTCTCCAATCAAAGGATCGCAATCAGCCGTGGGGCGAACCACCAGGGGAGCGAGCGCATACTGGGCTAGGAAGTAATGTTTCTTGGCGTCGAACGAGTTGTCGGGGTTCGGCATATAACAGACCACCCCGCGCTGGGGGAGCAGGCTCTTAATGCCATCGAAGCGGCCTAGGTAAAGATTGTCGACATCGGGCGAGTGTGATTGGTAAGTGAGTTTCAACAGTTGCCCGCTGGAGAGCAAACTGACTATCAGCAAGCATACTGCCCCGGCTATGTGAATAGAAGACCTGAAGTTCACTTGAAGTGTCGACTCCGTAAAATCAAGACCGTCTTGTATAACACATTTTCGAGCGCAGCCACCGAGGTTTATTCAGTCTGAGATCGGCAAGTTGTTTTGCGGGTACGAATCAAAAGCGAGGGGAGAGCAGCATTGTTTTTGCTGCTCTCCCCTTTAATAACCAGGTAAGCAAAAGACTTCACCTCTGGTTCGACACATTAGCGGCAGTTTTTGGCAGAAAGCTCCAGGTTTCACCCAACTTGCTTATCGGAGGATTGGGCGGATGCTTGCTGTCCCACTCCTCTACTTGCGCTTCAACACTGGGCACCTGCTCCGGAGAAAGATTGTTGCGCAGCTTATCGAGGAATTCTTGCGTTGGCCGCCTTGACATGACCCACCCGCTGCGCTGGGCCAACAGTGCCCAGAAGTAGGCCTCGCTGTAGTCGGGGTCATGACCCTTTTTGCCTGCTTACAATTGTGCAAGGTTCATGTAGCCGTTTCCATCTCCCTTTTCCGCGGACAGTTCGTATAACCTTATCGCTTCGTTGATGTCTTGAGGAACCCCGGCGCCTTCCTCGTACAGTACCGCCAAATTATTTTCGGCCTGCGAGTTTCCCTGGTCTACTGCTTTCCGGTACCAGCGGGCCGCTTGGGAAATGTCCGGGGCCGTCCCAACTCCGGTTTCGTACATTGTGCCCAGCAGAAACTCTCCCGTCGCATAGTGCTGCTTTGCCGCCTCCTGGCACCAGCGCATCGCCTCTGCCGGATTGCGCTCTACGCCCATACCGTGGAAATACAGGATTGCAAGATTGACTTGCGCCGGCGCAAACCCCTGGTTGGCAGCTTGTGTAAACCAGGTTATGCTTCCTTGCAGGTCTTGGCGGGCACCCAATCCGTTGAGCAGCAGGTAGGCGAGATCGTATTGAGCTGGCGCATAAACGCTGGAGCAAGCAGTAAAAGAATGGTTGCCGCTGCAATCCCCCGCAGCGAAGTTTGTATGATAGCTCTACCTATAATTAGGGACCGCATAGTCCACCTCCAAAAAATTACAAAAGCCGGCCAGTAACGATCACGGGACGGCCTCCGATGGTTGCGGTCAGCCGGGTTTTAGATCAACACCAGCAAATCTTGTTTCGAATCACGTCTGTGGCTTCCGGGGGGACACGGAAAGCCATGTTCCGAATCGCCTTAACACCAGCGAATTTTCTTGCGAATCACCTCTGCAGAAACGGGTAAGCCGTCTTGGATGTTGATGCGCTCGATTTCTCCATGCTTTAAATCGCGGCAAAATCGAATCAGCGCCTGCCATGACGGATGGATCTCGTTGCTGGCGCTGGCAGCATCAACCGCCACAACCTTCGCCCGCAACGCAACCTCTTTCTTTTTATTGCGAAAATCTTCCATGTACTCGATCTCCATCTACTACTCTTCTATTAACACTCGGAGGAGCTGATTTTGTCCAAAAGAAAAACTAAATGGTTGCAATCAGTTAAATTTGGGTTATATACTAAAAACTTTTTAATGTTTAGTTTTTTCAACTTCTTATTTATACAACCTGCGCTCGCTTGGTTTGGTTAACAGAGAATTAAATGTAGACAAAAATGGTTGTAGCTTTGAAAAACCTATCGTTTCAAATCAGTCCTTCTCCGCTGTCAGGAACAGGGCCAATCCCCAAACCAAAACAAATGTTCCTAAACTTGCCATGAGCAGAATTGGTATCCAGCCGGCCGTGCTGGAGGTGAAAGTCCAGAGGCTATCCAGGTGGAACGCGCTTGAGTTTGAGGTGTCGTCGAGCGAAAACAGCCAGTCGGCAATCGGGTTCCATTGCCAAGCCGCCAAGCCGAGTGCGGCCAGCAGTATGCTGATCAATGCAATGTTTTCTGTGACCGCGATGGGTCTGGTCATGCGCTCAACCGCCCCGCTGCGCAGACGTAGTTCCGATCTCCACCAGAGCGTACCCGCAGAGGCGAGTTGCGGCTTTGGCAGTGTCTCGCGCCGGGCTTGCTGCAAGGTCTGAGTCACCAGCACAAGGTCATTGCAATCGGCGCAAGCGGCCACGTGTGTATGCAGTGCCGGATCGCAAGCCTCGGGCCATCGTCCCTCCCGCAGTGCTGCTGCAACTTCTTTTCGTTGGGTGCAAAAATATGACTTCATCTGTTTCTCCCCGGCCCGGGTATTGCTTGTCGCAACAAGCGGGCCAGCTTCCTTCTCGCCCGGAATAGCAGGAGCCGGATGCTTGCCGCCCCCAACCCCGTGATCTGGGCGATCTCACGATGCGTGCAACCTTCCGCGTAGGCCAGCCAGAGCAACTGCCGTTCTCGCGTATTCAGGCGTGCGAATGCGGGTCCGAGCAATGCCTGCGAATCAATGCGCTCAGAGTCGCGGTTATCTGCCGCAACCAATACCGTTTCGGGAACCTCTTCCAATGCCGTGGTCTGAGGCCGCCGCCAGTGGTCGCGCAATAGATTGCTTGCAATCCGGAACAGGTATCGCCGGCATGACTCTTCGTCGTCTTGCCTGCGCCCGGTGGCGCACAAAAACCGTAAATAACTTTCCTGCAGCAGATCATCGGCCAGGGTTGCGTTCCCTGATACGCGTGCCAGATAAGCCCATACCGCTCGCGCCGTCCGGTGATAGAAGCCGGCGAATATCTCCTCATCCATGAGCGGCGTATCCGTTTCTGCCGTATCGCTGGCGTTCACTTGCGGAATGGCATCGTCCCAGGTCACAGGTCTTATTCACGTTATCGAGAGCAATGGAGTTTTACAACTAGTCTTTTGTTTCCTGACCCACGCTTTCTTGGGTTTGAGCCGGCACTTTTTTGGGCAACAATCCCAGATGCCGGGCCAGCAGAAATGAAAGACCTGCCGAGATAACAAACCCTAACCCCAGCATGAGTCCCAGGATTCCGAATGCCAGGAGCGAAGAAGCAGCTTCGGGAACGCTGCTCCGCATCCCAATCAACCCCAGGCCTGCCAGCGTCAGTACCACGCCAAACTGCAAAGGGAACAGGATTCTCCCCAGCGAATTGCCTGCATAGGATTGGAGGTTTGACGGCAACGCTACCGATTCCAGAAAGCGCTTCCCGGCCCCGCCTTGCACGTAGGCGAGCAATTCCTCGTTGCTGCTGAACTTATCTAATAACTTGTTGTAGATGTCCGTCTGTACTTTGAAGTGCCGAGACCAGCGCCGGTTTTCCAGCAGCACACGGAATATCCACAGCAGCGCGCCCAGGATACAAACAAAGACCAGAAAGGGCACCGCGTCGCGCACGATCTCGCGGGTATTCTCCCGGCCGGGATCGTTCACATCGAACGATACCATTCCTCGGTCAAGGTTCAATCTCGGACCTCGTTTCCCAGCACGTTCGAAATTGCTGAATAAATAAAACTCCGGATTGCGAACAATCTCCGGATGGCTTTGGAGAAACTTCGCCAGCTCTGGATTGTTCCGGCTGACATATTCCTGGTCACTGAGCAATGACGGATCATGTGCAACCACACCGGTCAGCCTTGGGCTCATCCGCAATAGTTTGAACAGCTCCTCGCTTGTCGCCGCCAGATCTTCATCACTGATCGGTGCAGGGCTGGCCACGGAGGTCTGGGCCTTTTCCGTAACACGGGATGCCGGCGATTGCGCCATCACCGAACCCGCATAGAACAACGCGACGAATAACGCAGTCCACCGGACAATTCCGCCGGAAAGCCGGCAGTTTTTTTCAATCTTCATCTCTCATCCTCGCTCTTTTTTGTATTTCAGTATTTTGCTTGTTTTGCTGCCTATACAACGGATGAGGATGCAATTCGGTTAACAGGAAAATGAATGCGTGAAAATGAAAATATGAGAACATGCTACGTCTCTCAAAACAAAGTACAATACCAATTTCTCAATTCCACAAATACCCGATTACTCAATCACTATGATCACTCGGCGGGAATTCATAAAAACCACTGTGCTTGCTACGGCCGCAGCCACAGCCACAAACCGCGTATCCTTTGCCCAAACTGCTCCTGCAAGTGGCGCCGTTTCGCAACGTCTTTTGACCGGGTGGGAGTACTATCAGGGAAGCCTGGGTGGGATCTGGGAGGTATGGCGCGGCGGCAAGGCCATCGAAAAGACTGCCTGGCAGGCGATCACCATGCCGCACTGCTTCAACGCTCGCGATGCCGTTGATCCCGATCAGTCTTATTACCAGGGCCCTGGTTGGTACCGCACCAAGTTGAAGCTGCCTGCCGATCCCTTTCCTGACGGACGCATCCTGTTGCACTTTGAAGGTGCCGGGCAGAAGAGCGAAGTCTTCATCAATCTTGAGAGCGTTGGCCGGCATGTTGGCGGATATGACGAGTTCGTTCTTGATATCACCGAAGCTGCAGCGAAAGTCTTGAACTCACCCAGTAGTAGTAATAAAGATACAAATGAAGTTCCTCTCGCCGTGCGCTGCGATAACTCGCGCTATTTAGACATGATTCCCTCCATCTTCAGTGACTTTAGTCTTTACGGAGGTCTTTATCGCTACGTGAATCTGGTCTACGTGCCTGCGATTTCGCTGGAACGAATCCACATCAGCCCCACCGTCCAGCCTGGCGGCCCGGCAAAAGTTTCTATTAAAGCCCGGCTCTACAATCCTGCATCGCTTACCGATCAGGTACAGATTTCTCTGCGCGTTCTTGATCCCAAGGGCAAAGTCGTACATACCACCTCCCAACAACTCGCACCCTGGAGCGACGAGCGTGAGCTATCAGCATTTGATATAAAGACGCGCGAATTGTGGTCGCCAAAAAATCCTGCTTTGTATCGCTGTGAAGTCACACTGAGCAGTACACATGGCGAAATGAGCGTCGCCGAGCGCTTTGGGCTTCGCTTCTACGAGTTTGTTGACCACGGCCCGTTCAAGCTGAACGGCGAGCGCCTGCTGCTGCGTGGCACCACGCGTCATGAAGACCACGCCGGCCTGGGTTCCGCCATACCTGAGGAGATCACCCGCAAAGAAATGCAGATGATCAAAGATGTGGGAGCGAATTTCCTTCGCCTCGGCCACTACCAGCAGTCGCGCATTGTGCTCAACCTCTGTGATGAACTTGGCCTGATGGTTTGGGAAGAACTCCCCTGGTGCCGCGGTGGAATCGGGGGTGAAGCTTTTCAGCAGCAGGCGCATAACATGCTGCGTAACATGATCGACCAGCACTATAACCACCCGGCGGTGATCATTTGGGGCCTGGGCAACGAGGACGACTGGCCAACCGAATACCCCGAGGTGAACCAGGAAAAAATCCGCAACTTCCTGAGCGGTCTGAATGATCTTGCCCACAGCCTCGATCCCTCACGCAAGACCGGCATTCGCCGCTGCCCATTTGCCAAAGACATTCCCGATATTTACTCACCCTCCATCTGGGCAGGTTGGTATCGCGGACGCTACACCGACTACAAGAATTTCTCAGAAACCGAGATGAAGCAGGTCAACCACTACTTGCACATGGAGTGGGGTGGCGACAGCGACGCGCGACGCCACTCCGAAGATCTCGACCGCGCACTCGCCAAGATTGACGGTGGAGCACTGCCCGCAGACCAGGCCCAGCTCAGCGGCGAATTAGACGTTGCTTCGAAAAACGGCGATTGGTCAGAAACCTATATCTGCAATCTGTTCGATTGGCACCTCAAGGAGCAGGAGACCATGCCCTGGCTCACCGGCGCGGCGCAATGGATCTTCAAAGATTTTTCCACGCCCGAGCGGGTGGAAAATCCGGTTCCGCGTGTGAATCAGAAGGGAATGGTGGAACGCGACCTTACGCCCAAAGAGAGCTATTACGTCTTCCAGTCCTACTGGACGGAAAAGCCGATGGCGCACATCTACGGCCACTCCTGGCCGGTGCGCTGGGGCGAGGCCGACGAACAAAAATTGGTCAAGGTTTACTCCAATTGCGAAATCGCGGAACTGTTTCTCAATGATGTCTCTTGCGGCGTGAAGAGGCGCAACAGCCAGGATTTCCCCGCCGCCGGGCTGCGCTGGCATGCGAAATTCCAGCCGGGCAAGAACCATCTGCGAGTTGTCGCACACAAGAGCGGGACCACGGTCAGCGATGAAATCAACCTTGAATATCAGACCGAGAAGTGGGAGGCACCTGCGCAGCTCGAGCTCAAGGAAGTTGGACGTCAGGACGACACGCTCACGGTAGAAGCCCGCCTACGCGATGGCAAGGGTGTGCAGTGCCTCGACAGCCGCAGCCTGGTGCGTTTTGGACTCGATGGCGACGGCACGCTGCTCGATAATCTCGGCACATCTACCGGTTCGCGCGGACTTGAGCTTTATAACGGCCGGGCCGTCATCAGTTTGTTAAGAAACGGTGGCAAGTCTGTAGTCAGCGTGTCTTCGAAAGGCATGCCAACGACGTTTCTGACGGTGGGGTAGGCAAAAGCAGTTTCGGGTTTCAAGTTTCGAGTTTCAAAAACAACCGCCAAATCTTTCGCCACAGATGAACGCAGATCAACGCTGATTTCCCAAATCCTTCAGAGAATGCCTTTCGGCAGCATGGGCGGTCGAGATATCCTCGGGGTCCTTCGACTCGGCGTCTTTGATCTGAGGGCTCCGCGGCAAGCTGCTGTGCCCTCGCGCTCCGCTCGCGCGATACGGCGCTCGCTTTGCGCTCACCCCGGGCACCTCGTTCAGGATGACAATCCTTAAGGATGGTTTCAGAGGGTTTGTGCGGCCTCCCCGTACCCCACTTGCTGGCAGGCGTTTTTGAGTCCAAAAATCGCGTCTGACCCGCGTCATTGCTGGCGAAAATCGAACCTGGGTGGGGGACTTGCTGGCAGTTTAAAAGCAGTTCCAGGTTTCAAGTTTCGAGTTTCAAAAACAGCCGCAAAACCTTTCGCCGCGGATGAACGCGGATCAACGCTGATTTTTAAAGTGGATTTCGGCTCCTACCCCACCCACTTGCTAGCAGGTGTTTTTGGGCCCAAAAAGCGCGTCTGACCTGCGTCGTTATTGGCGAAAATCGAACCGGGGTGGGGGACTTGCTGCTGGTCAGTCCTCAGTTGTGAGTCCTTAGTCCTCAGGTTTCAGAATCCCTCATCGCAAATGAATTTTCAAAGACCTCAGAGGCTAAAAGCCCCGCGCATTCTGGATACGCTTAAAGGGAAGCACACCTCGCAAGACAATGATGGCTTAATGGTTGCCGGGAAGTCGATGATTTGATATCACTTTGATATCAAATCGCTCTTCCACGGTGGCAGATACAGTAATTGTGGAATCGCCATAGTGAGAAGAGTATTTAGAACTTTATTCACAAATGGCTCGCGGACTGACGAAATGACAACCTCAGGGGCTAAAGCCCGCGTTTTTTGTGATGCCTTAACGCACGGCTGAAGCCGTGCTCTTCCACGGCAGGTCCCAAGCATCGTTGTGGCACCGATAAGATCCAGTGCCCCTGACAAACGCGGAAGCAGAGAATTTCGGCACGATAGGGATTCCTCTCCCGCTTTGCGGGATCGGAATGACAAGAAACCGAGTTTTTCCGCAGCCTCTGAATCCGTGCCCAGATACAAACCTATTGTTTAAACACGCTCTACTGAGTAGTCGATGTAGTCTTAGGTCATTCGATTTCAATGTATGCGCCCCCAGTGCGGCTTGTCCTCAGCTCCCAAACACAACAACGTAGTCTTTTTCCGCCTGTACA
>Ga0099829_10002489_pt1 | contig 10615 bp, 10 predicted proteins | sample CZO8metaG_3_FD_79336 | JGI IMG/M metagenome (GOLD analysis project Ga0099829, IMG submission 79336) | Vadose zone soil microbial communities from the Eel River Critical Zone Observatory, Northern California, USA - CZOApr15con2H2.8 metaG | ecosystem: Environmental > Terrestrial > Soil > Vadose...
GCTCGACAGCCCAGCCGGTACAGCGCGATCATCAGCAGCCCGCGCAGCCGCTCACGCAGAGGCAACTGGAACAGCCACGTCGGCAACTCGGCCGCCACGGCGCCGCAGCGGCCGATGGACAGGTCCGCCTCGGCCTTGGCCTCGACGGCCAGCACGCGGCGCTCCTCCAGCGGCGCCGCCGCCGCCCTGATCACAGGCGATGCGACATCGGCGAAGGGCGGTCCGCGCCAGAGCACCAGCGCGCTCGCGAACAGCTCCGACCCGACGACCGGGTGGCCGGACTCGTGGGTGACTCTGGCCCGTTTCATGGTGGAGTCGAACTCGGCCAGGTCGATTTCGGCGCCATCCCCGGACAGCATGTACCCGGATCCGGTGGTCAGCAGCGGCCCGTACTCGTCCCGCACGGGCTGCCCCATGGCCTGGCGCAAGGCAGAAACGTGGGCCTGAAGCTTGGTGCGGGCGGTCGCTGGGGGCGCTCCGTTCCACAGGATGCCGATGAGCCGGTCCACGAGTACGACCCGGCCGTACTCCAGCGCCAGGGCGGCCAGAAGGGTCCGCTGACGCTCCACCAGGTGGATTGTCTTTCCGCCGTTGGCCACCTCGACCGGGCCCAACACATTGATGCGCACTAGGTCACTCCCCGCGTAATGCATGGACGAGCGGCGCAACGGCCAGATCCATGATCATCCATGCGCTAGATCGCTGACCCCAATTGTAGTGCCGGATGGCTCACCTACGGCGGCCAGAAAGCGCCGTAGGCCCTTACCAATTACTTACGGTCCTCGGCGTTAGTGAATGTCTCACGGCGCCTGCTGCCGGCGCGGCCGGACAGTCGGCGCGGCGGCTCCTTTCGCTGGACTTACGGTCGGCTACCGATCATTTGGGCCAGCGATGCGGGAATGGCATCGTTTGCATCCGGAACCGGGCATTCCTTCGGCCATCGTGTTCCGCGGGGGCCGTGAACCCGGGCAATTGCCGGTTACTACGAGAGGCCGATCATGAGCAACAAGAAAAAGGCTGCGGGCCCGAGAGGGCGGCACACCCCACAGCATCGCAAGGAGCCGTCGTGGACGGTGGGTAACCTGGCTGCGATGCCCAGTGGGCTGGGTGCGAAGATCGTCATCGCCGGCGTGGCCGGTGCGACGCTGGCCATCCCGGCCACGTCGGCATTCGCCTCGCCCTCGTCGATCGCCGTAAAGCCGGGCTCACCGCTGATCACCTTCAGCCACCAGGCCACCCACCACCAGCGCGCCCAGCACCAGGCCGCCCAGCACCAGGGCACCCAGCACCAGGGCACCCAGCACCAGCGCAGCCAGCACCAGGGCACCGACCAGGGCCAAGCCACCGAGCAGCACCAGTCCCAGCACATGCGTCACTCGCCGCTCCCGCCCACCGCGGGCCAGACCGGGAGCGGGGCAACCGGCGGTTCGGCGAGCATGCCGCCGGCGGGCGGGACCGTTGCGCCCTCGAACTCAGCAGATTCGGCGTCACCGGGCCCCGGCCTCCTGCTTGAGCCCGACGGCACTTTTGTGACTTTGCCCCTGTCGGCCAGCAACGTCCAGACGGTGCCCGCCGGGAGCCTGATCATCACGTCCAATGGCGTCCTCGTCAACCCGCCCGTCGGCACTTATGCCACGCCCTACGGCCTGATAACAGTGGCCCAGACTCCCGGCAGCGGCACGCCATCGGCCAGCACTGCGACGCCAGGTACTGCGACGCCAGGCACTACGATGCCAGGCACTGCGGCACAGGGCACGACGACGCCGGGCACTGTGGCGCAGGGCACGACGACGCCGGGCACGAGCTCCGTAAACCCGGGTGGGCCGATGCAGACCCCGCCGCAGCAACCGGCCCCGGCCCCCGCTCCGGTCACGACTCCGGGCCCAGCGCCGGTCACGACTCCGCATCCCGTCATGACTCCGGGCCCAGCCCCGGTGATGATTCCGGCCCCGGCGACGGGCGTCGGGACCACGGCCAAGGCACCGCCCGCCGCGGCCAAACCTCCGGTGCAGGTTCTCAGCGCCTTGGGCGGAGTGACCGTCGCCGACAACGGGACGGTCACGCCCACCGGAAGCGTGAACCTGGCCTTCCCAGGCTCGGGGATCGGTGGCAGCCTGCCGCTGTCATTGCCTTCCGCGGCCGCAGCCCAGCCGACTCAGCCGGCTTTCCCGCCGGCCGATCAGAATGTGGCGCTCGCTGATCCGATATTCCAGGGCCTGATCCAGAACCTGGGCCAGCAGGCGCAGCCTCCAGTGAGCCTGCCCGCGCCGATGCCAGATCTCTCGCCGAGCACCGCCCCCGCCACCACGCCGGCGAATCCGAACGCGGCCCCCAGCGACGCCGTTCGACTGGCGTCGCTCGATAACGGTGTGCTGAGCGACGCGCCACCGCCCGGCAGCCTCATGCTGGCCCAGGCCGCGCAGAATACGGCCACCCAGCCGCAGGGCTCCATCCTGATGGTGCAGCCAAGCATCTTCGGGAGCCCCACCATCAAGCCTCTCAATCCGGGCACCGACATGACGCTGTCCGATGGCACCCGGCTCCAAGTGACCAATGACAATTATTTCCAGATCACGCCACCTGGAGGCGACCTGCATGAGCTCGCTCCCGGGAACACGTACACCCTGCCCGATGGCTCCGGCAACCAGATCGTGGTACCCACGGTGCCGCCGGTGCTTCTGCAGGACCCTGGCAACGGCGACACGATCCTGACGCCCGGTTCCCACATCTCCCTAGGGAGCGGCGGCTCGGTAGACGTGACCCAGGACGGCGTTCTCAGGGTCACCACGCCCGACGGTCACCAGGCTGACTACGCGCCCGGTTCGAGCTTCACACTGCCGGGCGGCGTCACGATTTCCCCGATGACACCGCCGCAGGCGATGAACCTGGATCAGAACCCAGCCACCCAGCTGGCCTCTGCGGCGTCCACCGGCAGCCAAGTGGCAGCGAATGGCTTCGACGCGAACGGCAACCCGGTCACAAGTGACGCGAGCCAGCTTCCGGTACAGCTGGCGCAGAATCAGGCGCCAATGCCATCGCTGACTCCTGACTCTCTCACGGTCATCCTCCCAGATGGCACTCCGCAGACCTTCCCGCTGGGGACCAGCACCAACCCCCTCGCGCCGCCGACGTTCGGCCAGGGAAACCAAATTCTCGTGCCCTCCGGAACGCAGGTTCCCCTTCCCGGCGGCGGCTCGACCACAGTGGACGGGAATGGAAAGCTCATCTTCCCGGGTAATCCTGAGCTTCCAGCGATCCAGTCGGTCCCCGCCATGCCAACCTCGGATAATTCCCCCGCCGGCACGACCGCCGTGGCCATGAACAACGTCAACCCGGCGGACACCCAGCCACCGGCTGGCACAACCCAGCCGCCGGCTGCCACGACGCCGGCACCGGCGGACACCCAGCCGCCGGCTGCCACGACGCCGGTTCCGGCGGATACCCAGCCGCCGGCGGACGTGGCTCCGCCTTCGGTGGTCGCGGCGCAGCCTCCGGCGGATACCCAGCCGCCGGCGGTCACGCCGCCGGCCCCGGCGGACGTCGCCCCGGCCCCGGTCCCGGCCCCGGCCGACGTCGTCCCAGCCCCGGTCCCGGCTCCCGTTACTGTCGCGAGTTCCGGGGGCTTTACCAGCAGTGATCCCAGCGCGGTGGGCCCCCCACCGGGCGCCGGCGGTGGCCTCGGCGGCAGCAGCGGCGGCGGCTATGGCGGCGGCAGCGGCGGGGGCAGCTAAGGCCGAAGGACGCGCCCCGGGCATCGGCAGCAGGTCCCACCGGTGCCCGGGGCACGGCAGGCCCAGATCTCCCGAAAATTCAGGTAACGGCGGTGGCCGTAGCGGAAAGGCTGGCAATCAATGCAGGAGTCGGCGGCACGTTCGAAGGGCGTGACACGCGCTCTCACCAGTGTGCTAATAGACCCGGAGACCGCGGTATCCCGGTCGGGGATGGCCGAGCCTCACCTGAACGGGGCGTCCGACCGGGGCGGGGGAGGGGCCGGTAGCGATCCGGTGTTCGTGCTCTGCTGTGGCCGGTCGGGCTCTACTTTGCTGCGGTTCCTGCTCGACGCCCACCCCGACCTGGCCTGCCCGCCGGAAACCAACATGGCAGCCCTGTGCGCGCACCTGGCCAGCGTGTGGTCGCTGCTGGCGGGCGCGCCGATTCCGGTGGAGGCCCACGACGAGCCGCCGATGATCCCGGGCCCGGCGATCGCCGGGATCCGGCGGACCCTGGACATGATGGTCGGGCCGTACCTGGCAGGCCGGGGCAAGAAGCGGTACTGCGACAAGAGCCTGGGTGCGGCCGAGCACGCGGACCTGCTGCTGCGGCTGTTCCCGGGAGCGAAGTTCATCTGCCTGTACCGGCACCCGATGGACGTGATCGCCTCCGGGATCGAGGCGTGCCCCTGGGGCCTGAAAGGCTTCGGATTCGACCGTTACGCGGCTGAGTCGCCGGGAAATGCGGTGCTGGCCCTGGCCCGGTTCTGGGCCGACCATGCCGCCGCGATCCACGCCGTGGAGGAACGGTTCCCGGGCCGCTGCCACCGGGTGCGATACGAGGATCTGGTCGCCGATCCCGAGGCGGTCGCGGAACAGATATTCGGATTCCTCGGCGCGGGATCACAGCCCGGAATCTCTGGCCGGTGCTTCACGCCGGAGCGGGAACGGGCCGGCCGCGCTGACTACAAGATCTGGCACACCTCGCGGATCACCGCCGACTCGGTGGGCCGGGGGTGGTCCATCCCAGCGAACCAGATCGAGCCTGCGGTGGCGGCCAGGGTCAACGAACTGACGGACAAACTCGGCTACATCCGGGTCGATGACACGTGGGGTGTGGCAGACACGCCCCCGGACTTCCTGGCCCCCGCCCCCGGTGGATGGGCGGCCGCCCCGCCGGCCGCCGACGATGGTACGACCCGGGAGATGCCGCGCGCGTTCCTGCTGATCGGCGACCTTCTCCAGGCCGGGCTGTTCCGGATCAGTGATCGGTTTATCAGCCGCTGGGGATCGTGCGCAAGTGAGTCCTTCCTGGTCATCGCCACCTCGGCCGATGCCGGCGGCTCGGCGCGCTGGCGGGTTGACCTCGCCGCCCGGACCGTCGCCCTGGCCAGCGGCAGCCAGTCAGGCGATGGCGCCCGGACCGGCGTCGCCTGGCAGATCATCGGCCAGGCGGGCGCGTGGGAACAGGTGATACGCGGCAACATCAATCTCAACGTCGCGCTGCGCCGCCGCGATCTGCGTTACTGCAGCACCGGAGAGGCCGCTTCCGTGGGTGCCACGAGGATGAGCATGCTCGCCGACCTGCTCGGCATCACCTCGTGGCGATCGGCAGAACCGGCCCGGCGGCTGCAGGCCGCATCGGCCCGGTAAAGGCGGAATGCCGGCGTCGTTACGCTGGGGCCGTTGCGATCCGCGACTCTCGGTGTTGTTGGCGTCGCAGGGCGAGGCCGATGAAGAAGGGGGTGGGCGCACCACCTATGCGATCCGCCCGGTGCCGGGCGGCGACCTGGGGCCAGCCGGGAGGCTGGTGGGCACGTCCTCGCTGTCCGAGGCCAACCTGCGCAAGGAGAGCATCCATCTCGGCTCGACGCTCTACGGCTCACGCTGGTGGGGCACGCAAGTCAACGCCGAGTCCAAACTGCTCCTGATGACGCACTGTTTCGAGGACTGCGGCTACGGCCGGGTCAAGATCCAGACCGACATGTTGAACACGCGCTCGCAGGCGGCCATCGCCAAACTCGGCGCCCAGCGAGAAGGCGTCATCAGGCGGCACATCAAACGCGAGGATGGGACCTTCCGCGACTCTGCCGTGTACAGCGTGCTGAAGGACGAATGGCCCCAGGTCAAGGCCGACCTCGCCGACCGCCTCGGCTGACCGGCGCCTGACCGTCTGCCTACAGGCCGAACTCGCCCGTCTTGATCCTGCTGGTGAGTACCTGCCAACTCTCAGAGCTGATGACCAGCACTGGGCCGCTCTGGTTCTTGGAATCCCGGACGGCGACGATGCCGGGAAGATTCTGGGCTACCTCGACGCACTGGCCGGTACCGCTGCTGCGGCTGCTCTTGGTCCACTGGGCACGTGAGAGGTCCAGTTCGTCCATGCCGCGCCTTCTCTCGCTCAAATTTCCGCGATGAGGGACGCCACCAGGGACCTGGAGCGCCTACAGACGGAGCTCCCCGTCTTTCGCCCGACCGATGAAGGTTTGCCACTCGTCAGGTGCGAAGATCAGCACTGGCCCCTTCCGCTGCTTGGAGTCTCGGACAGCCACGATGCCCGACAGGTTGGTGGCAACCTCGACGCACGCACCACCGTTGTTGCTGTGAGTGCTCTTGCGCCATACGGCACGGGACAGGTCGATGTCAGGAGCCACCCCGCACCTCCTCTGCTTCGGTGGTCAGGCCAGCTCTGCCGCCGCCTGGGCTATCAGGTTCCTGGACTCGTCCGGGCCGAGGGCCTTGGCGACGAGGTGGTTGAACATCATCTGATAACGCTCGACTTCGGGCAGCTTCTCAAGGTAGAGGCTACCCGTCTGGCTCTCCAGGTAGACCACATCAGGGTCTGGCGCTTCCGGAAAGCCGAGAATGATGAACGATCCGTCCATTGCCGGGTGCGCTCCGGCTTTGAACGGCAGCACTTGGACGCTGATGCGTGATAGATCGGCCATCTGCACGATGTGCTGGAGCTGGCCGCGCATCACGTCAGCGCCGCCGACGACACGACGGATGGCTGCCTCGTTCAGTACTGCCCAGCATTCAGGCGCATCGTCGGCTGTCAGGCGTTCTTGGCGGGCGGCGCGGACGGCGATCTTGCGTTCGATGGCTTCTTCGTTGCCAGCGGCCGGTGCGGTGCGCATGAAGGCCCGGTAGTAGTCGGCGGTCTGGAGCAGGCCGGGAATGAGTTCGGCGGCGTACTCGTGGATGGAGGCGGCTTCGGCTTCCAGGCCGAGATAGACCTGGAACCACTCAGGAACGGCGTCGCTGCTGTAGGACTGCCACCAGCCACGTTGGCGGGCTTCACGGGCGAGTGTCAGCAGTACCTCGCGCTGGTCGCCGTGTACGTCGTAGATGTCGAGCAAGACCCGCAGATCGGCGGGGCGGATGCGGCGGTCGCCGGTCTCCCAGCGGCTGATGGCCGAGGGTGTCCAGTCGCCGCCGGAGCGCTCCGAGACCTGTTCGATGGTGAGGCCGCGCTGCTCACGGAGACGGCGCAGTTCGTAGCGTAGGCGGCGTCCGCGCACGGTGGGGCTGGGACGCGGGGGCATGACATCTCCCTATTTTGGTAATTTGCCATTGACGTATTGCCAACGGCAGCAGGCCAGCGGCATGCTAGAGAGAGTTTGTCAGCCAGGGCTGCGGCTCACCGCCGGAACCGGCAACAAGGGAGGTCAGCCGATGACCTGCTCCCCCATGAGCGGCGGTACCAGCGCTGTACACGGTGGTCCGTCGATGCACCGCTCGGCGAGCGCACCTGAGTCCGACTCCGGCGCCGGTACTGCCATCCAGAACTGGCCGCATGTCAGCTTCCTCGAGCTGGCAGCGCTACCTACTGCCGTTCCCTGCGGGCGTCTGCATGCCAGGCAGGTGCTCTGGGAGTGGGGTAACCAGTACGGCCACCTGGCTGAGGATTCCGAGACGCTGGTCAGTGAGTTGCTGACCAACGCCGTGAAGGCCTCGTCGTCGCCTGATGGGGCTGGCCTCGTCGTCTTGCGATTGCTGGCCAACCGGGAGCGGCTGCTCGTTGAGGTCTGGGATCACAACCCGGACGATCCGCAACCACGTCGGGCCGATGCCGAATCGGAGAGCGGCAGGGGGTTCAGCGTCATCGAGGCCTTAAGCAGTCGCTGGGGATTCAGGCGGCTCAGCTACAGCTTGAAGGTGGTCTGGTGCGAGCTGCTGATCGGCGACTGAGGGTTAAAAGATATTGGAGGACTATCCCATCATGAGCAACGGAGCCCAGGAAACCGCTGACGATACGGCAATCGTCAGCGCACGCCAACTGCCGCTACATACTGTGGAGCTTCCTGACGGCGAGCGTGAACTGCTGGTCGTGCTGGGCGAGTACCGGCGGGCACTGCACGCCTTGGTGGTCGATAGCGGCAGTGCTACCAGTCAGGATGCAGAAATCCGGCAGTGACCGGATGCCACGGCGCAAGAGCATGGCAGATGGTTTCTGTTGGTCGAGAGTTTAAATATCAGGTGCGTGGCCTACGTGTTGGAAAGATCAAACGGGAAGGGTGCGGCTCTTCTGGAGTGAGCTGATCACGCAGCCATGGTGAGATGGTCGCGGTAGCGGGCCTGGTGGGTTCGCTGGTGTTCTTGCGGCAGGACCAGGTCACCTCATCCGTCTGTGCGGGACTCGGTGCGCCTTGCCGTGACCACATGCTCCAGCCAGGACAAGACATACTGCTGACTGCGGCGAGCACGGGGCTGAACGCCGGACAGGCCAAGGGCCCCCACTACGGCCATCGCGCCGACGAAGAGCAGGAACAAGACCTTGGCGCCGGCATCGGCCCCAATGCCAGCGGCTTTAAGGCGAAACGGCTGGGGACTGGTTCCGGTCGTGGTTGCGCTGTGTGATCGCAGCTGGCTGCGGGCTTGTTGTTCAGGTTTCCTGCGAGATGGGTGAGGCTCCGGATAAGAAGTGTGATCGTCTACTTCGCACTTCGTCACCGGAGCCTCACGTGTCTTCTTCTTACCCTGTCCTGGCTGCTGCCGTGCCTGTTCGGGCCGGGATGATGGTCGCGGTGCCGCTGGAGCTGGTCGCGTCGCCGCTGAAGAGCGGCAGGGACCTGGGAGAGGCGGAACGGTCCGCGCTGGTCATCGGCGGGACGGACCGGGTCCGGACGGGTGACCGCGTGGTGTTCTGCAAGGTCGTCGCGGTCACCGAAGCGCAGGTGAGGCGGGACGGGCAGGTCCGGGCGAAGGGCAGCCCGGTGCATCACGCGACGCTGGGCTCGCTGGAGGGCACGGCCGGGCCGGATGCGGTCAGCGGGACCGCGGAGCGGGCCCCGCTGGGTGCCCGGTTCGTGAAGGGGAAGCGGGAAAGGCTCCTGGCCAGGGCGTTCATGATCCGGGTGATCGTCTTGATGACGCTGATGCCGGACGCGAGGGTCCAGGACGTGATCGCGGCGCTGGCCGGGGACCTGGCGCTGGTGCCGTGGGCGCGTCCGTGGCGGCCGGCGTCGGCGCGGGCGGCCGGGGACTGGCGGAACGCGCTCGGCCCGGTCCCCCTGGAGGAACTGCGGGACCTCGTACTCGGCTCGGCCTGGCGGGAGCACCAGGAGCGGGGCTGCCCGGGCGCGGTGACCACCGGGAAGAGGCGGCCGCTGAAGGCCGGGTCGCTGGACGGGACGCTGCTGCGGGTCCCGGACACGCCCGCGAACAGGGCGTTCTTCGGGTCCGTCGGCACCGGGGACGACTCGTCGCCGTTCCCGCAGGCCAGGGCGCTGCCGATGACCTGCTGCTCGTGCCGGGCGCTGTTCGCGATGCCTCACGGGCCGGCCGGGACGGAGAAGGCCGCTGCCGAGCAGAGCCTGCTGGACGAGGCCATGGACCGGTACCCCGCCCTGTTCAGCCCCGGCTGGATCTGGCTGATGGACCGCAACTACCACGGCGCGCCCAGGATCGCCCGGATGATCCGGTCCGCGCACGTCCTGATCAGGCTCAAGAGCGACATCCCGCTGAAGCGGACCTCGGAGATCCTCCCCGACGGGTCGTACCGGGCGGAGCTGTCCGGCGACGGCGTCACCGTGCCCGTCCGCGTCATCGAGTACTGGGTCACCGTGGAAGGCCAGGAAGTCCCGGAGATGTTCTGCCTGGTCACCGACCTGATGGACTGGGAGGAATACCCCGGCCCGGAACTGGCCGCGCTCTACGCATGGCGGTGGGACGGGTCCGAGACCGCGCTGCGCGAGGCCAAGGCGCCGCTGCGCGGCGCTGGCCCGGGCACCGGGCCGATGCTCCGCTCCTGCTCCCCGGACCTCGTCCGGCAGGAGATCGCCGCCTGGGCCGCCGGCACCGGGATGACCCGCGGCGTCCTCCTCGACGCCGCCCGCGCCGCGGTCCCCGCCCGGAAAGGACGCCGCGCCGCGCTGACGGTCCGGCCCCGCGACCTGTCCTTCGCCCGCGCCCTCCGGGCGGCCTTGTCCGCGATCCGCCTCGGGAACGCCTGCCGCCAGGCCGTGACCAGCGAGATCGCCAGATACCGGAACACCGTCGACCGAGGCCGGCACCGCGCCCGCCAGTCCAAGTCCCCCTCGCACTTCCCGCACGCCACCGCGAAGGACACCGCCACCCGCATCGCCCCCGCCATCATCACCATGGCCAACCCCCGCCTGACCACAGAAAACACCGTAAACCCGCCCGAAACCACAATCCTGCCGGACCGTGGACCCGGCCGCACCGGCACGACACGCCGCCCTCCGCCATGCCCGCCGGAAGGGGGCTACCCGCAGTAACCGAAAACGGAAACTACCCACAACCGGTCAAACAGCTAAAGCCCTTGGCATTGGGGGGCGTCCGGGCCTGGTTCGCGCAGATAGACCGGCTTTGCCCAGCGCATAGATGCAGTTTTGCGCTACTATGCTCAGCTACCTCCCCGGCAGCATGCGTGATCGCTTGAA
>Ga0099829_10002493_pt1 | contig 10610 bp, 7 predicted proteins | sample CZO8metaG_3_FD_79336 | JGI IMG/M metagenome (GOLD analysis project Ga0099829, IMG submission 79336) | Vadose zone soil microbial communities from the Eel River Critical Zone Observatory, Northern California, USA - CZOApr15con2H2.8 metaG | ecosystem: Environmental > Terrestrial > Soil > Vadose...
CTCCCGCGTACCGTCCCTCGCTCAAATCGATGGCTTTTTGAAAGCAGCGAAGCGCTTCTTCGTTATTGCGAAGTTGCAATTGGGCGATTCCTTCGTGGTAGTATACTTCGTAGTAACCAGGATATACGCGAACCGCCGCATCAAAATGCTGCAGACTTCCCGCCGAGTCTCGCTTTGCCAGCTGTCGCAAGCCCTGCTCGAATTCGTCTCTCGCCTTTGACGGAATCTTCAATTCCCGAACCGAGACTCTCGCTTCTTTCTTAATCGAAGCGGGCGCGAAGTTCGAAACTTGCGCTTGTGTTGTTGAAGTCCAGCCAGCAGCGACAGCGCAGCTCACAGCGAGTACTGCGCGGCAGCAACTGCTCGGCCTTGCCGCTGCCCTTTTTGATTTCATAAACGCACCAGCCCTTCCGTGCGCACCTGCGGAGGGTCGCTAACAAAGTGTCTGTAGGTAAACACCTGTTGCTAAATTTATCGTCCGAATTAGTAGAGGTTGGGGAGATGCGGCTGGTCTAAACGTACTTCTCTCGTCGCGGTTGCAGGGCGGTCCAACTTCCAACCTTCATTTGCGCGGTCAAAAAAACCAATGCACGGGACGTACCAAAGATATTCGAAAGCTAAATTATTTCTTGACTACAGCATCCGGCGATCTCCTCCTCTGTCCATCGCCACCAACGTGTAAATATTCCCGCGGGTTGGCGCATTCTTCCAATTTCATTTGCTCTTAGTCGGACTGCTCTCGTGCGAGTCCATTCGCGCTTGCTTGCCGCATCCGCATGACGATAGGAAAAACTTTGCAGCATAAAGGCTTTTACCTGTTTTGCGTTACCCATCACTGTAGTAATCTCATCGTCGCCAACGCTTAGTTACGGAATCCAGTCACTTCTGCCTATGCCTGTCCTCATTTCCATGCTGCGCGGCATTAACGTCGGCGGCCACAACAAGATCAAGATGGACGCCCTGCGTGCATTGTACATTTCGCTCAAATTCGAAAATCCGCAAACTTATGTCCAGAGCGGCAACGTTGTCTTCAAAAGCAAAGAACAAGATCTCGCGCTGATCGCAAAACGCATCCAACAATCAGTTGAAAAGAAATTTGCTTGTTGTCCGGAAATCATTCTGCGCACTGCCGACGACTTGCGCTCGGTCATCAAGAACAATCCTTTCGCAAAACAGCCAAACATTGACCCCGCCAAGCTCCTGATCACTTTCCTGGCCAGCGATCCCGGCGACCCCGCGCGCGAAATTCTCCGTAAACAAAAATTCGCGCCCGAAGAACTCCACGCGATCGGCTGCGAACTCTACACTTATTTCCCTAACGGCATTGGTCAATCCAAGCTCCCCTGGCCGCGCATCCACAAAATCCTGAACACACCCGGCACCGGCCGCAACTGGAACTCCGTCACCAAAATGCTGGAAATTGCAGAAAACCTCGAATCCTCGTAGTGACCGGCCACCACGCTCTGAAGGTAGTACCCGGCTTTGGAATTCGACAGTCGAGCTGCCGCTTTTCTTTGTAGCCGTATTGCCCTCCCATTCGCTCCCCCCCAGCAAATTTCCCTCCCACCTGTCCCTCCCTGTCCTTTCGTACAACTCAATACTGGCCTTCGAGAAGCGCAACATCTCGTCCGCGAAGGTGTTTACTTGGAAGCAGCAGTAATGGCGTAAGACAACGCTTTTAGAGAAATAAGTTCTTGGCTTCTTTGCCTTCGATGCGGTGTGGGCACAAGGACTACTTGGGAGGAATCCGTCATGCGTAAGTTTTTATCAGTACGAATTTTGTTTCTGGCCGCGCTGGCTTTTCTTGTGCCTGCCGCCTCGCGTGCCCAGGTTTCTTTGGGCGTTTCGATTCGCGTAGGACCGCCCGCGCTGCCGGTGTACGAGCAGCCGCCGTGTCCAGAAGAAGGCTACATGTGGACCCCCGGATATTGGGCTTATGGCGACGATGGGTACTACTGGGTGCCAGGAGTGTGGGTCGCTCCGCCACGCGTTGGGGTTCTTTGGACGCCCGGCTATTGGGGCTGGAATGAAGGCGTATACATATTCCATGCGGGCTATTGGGGTCCGCACATCGGCTTCTACGGTGGCGTGAATTACGGATTCGGATACGGCGGCGTCGGTTTCGTCGGCGGAGAATGGCGCGGTGGGCGCTTCGCGTATAACACCGCGGTCGTCAATGTGAACCGCACCGTGATCCACAACACTTACGTCAATAAAACGGTGATCGTGAACAATACGACCGTGAATCGCACCAGCTTCAGCGGCGGACCGGGGGGAATTAGCGCGCGGCCGAGTCGCGAAGAAATTTCAGCCAGCCACGAATCGCACATTCAAGCCACCCGCATGCAGACTTCGCACGAGCATCTGGCTCGTTCGAATCGCGCCAACTTCGCTTCCGAAAATCACGGCAGGCCGGCGACGGCGGCAATGAGCCGCGTCAACACCCGTGAAGTCAACCAGCAAGCACGCATCGCGAACGGCGTGAAGTCCGGCCAACTGACTCCGCGCGAAACCAGTCACCTGGAAAATCGCGAAGCCAAAATCAACCACGAAGTGCGCAACGATCGCGCAGCCAACGGCGGCAGACTCACAGCGCAGGAACGCGCCCAAGTCAACCACCAGCAAAACAATACCAGCAAGCAAATCTACAACGACAAGCACAACTCCAAGACTGATCGCCCCGTGCAGCAACACAACACCGAGCACGGACATAAGTAATACTACGATTCAAAAGAGCCGGCTCATTTCCCTGAAGAATGAGCCGGCTCTCTTCACTTTTTTGCAATTTCGCCCTGCTGACACTTTCGCAAGCACTACTGTCCCGTGTTTCAAGCGGAGGGACTCACTTCAAGCCGTTCACTAAATACAAATCCCCCACCACCCGGTTGTAGCTATACACAATCGTCTTCCCGTCTGCCGAAATTCCCGCTGAGTCATAGCCCGTCACGCCCGCGCGGTCAGCCGGCGTCCATTCTTTTACCACTTGGCGTTTCCCCGTCGTCACGTCAACTCGAGTGATCAACAGGGTTTTCCTGTCGGCACCCTGATAGGTAAGGATCGATTGCCCATCCGCGGACCAACGCACCATCACATCTGCCGGCTCCAATCCAGGAATCTCTTGTCCACTCTCCCCACCACTGATCGGCCACAGGAATCTCTTCCCATCCGCAGGTCGCCGGGCAACGAAAGTCTTGCCATCCGGTGCGACCACGTTCTTGGGCGCGGCATATCCTTCTGGCGTCAGTGCATGCGGCTCTCCTCCGTCGATCGGCTGCAGGAATACGCGCACGCCTTTTCCTCCTTCTTTTGCGGTGATCAACAGACCCTTGCTGTCCGGCAGCCACGCCGCGTTCCGGCAGTCCAGCTTATCCGCCGTCAGTTTTCGCGTCTGCCCAGCACCCGTGGGCAACAACAAAGTCGGAATCGGTGGATCACGATGCGTGTCGAAGGCTGCAACCCACTCCCCATCGGGGGAAAGCGCGATCGCAGTTCCGTCTCCCAGGCGCACCGCCGGAGAACCATCCAGTTTCCGCAAGTACACCGAATATTTCGGGCCGCCCCCTTCGCCCGCTTCGCTGAACAGCGCGGTCTTCCCGTCGGGCGACAGGTCGGCGAAAAGCGACCAGTCCAGCCAACTCAACTCGCGTTCTCCGGCTTCGACTGTTGAAACCGATGCCAACTCCACGCGCTCGCTCGATTCCGTCAACAACGCGCGCCCGCCTTTCGCCGTGTCGTAAAGAATCATTTCGCCCGGCACCGCCGCAATCACTCGCTCGTGCCCGTCCAGCGTTACTGCATGCAGCCACCGGCTGGATCCCGTGTCGCTCGCCGTGAACCAGATCTCTGCTCCCTCCGGTGACCATGCCATTCCCCGCGCGCTGGTCCACATCTTCGTCAGCGTTTTTGTTTTCCCGGACAAATCCGTGACTGTGATCACGCCCATGTCGTCGCTGATAATCGGATGCTGCACAAACGCGATCTGCTTTCCGTCCGGCGAGATGTGCGGATTCCCGATCCATCCGTCCGTGTCGTAAATCTCTTTCCCGATCGGATACTCCAGAATCTCCTTGCCTCGTTCAACACGCACCACCAGCAATTGGCTGCCGTCCTTCGACCAATCCGCTTCCGCAACATCTTTCACGATCTGCCTCGGCGCGCCTCCGCCCAACTGCATCTCCGCCAGCGTGCCTCGTGTCTGAAACGCGCTGGCGCGCTTCGTATCCAGCAAGACTGCCGCTTGTCCCGTCGAGGAGATCGCCAGAATGTCCGTATTCGGCGGTAGCCCCATCGAACGCGACTCCGCTGCGCCCGGCCGCACCGAAAATACCTCAGGCAGCTCACCTTCCCACTGCGCGGAATAAATCACGGTCTGCCCATCCGGCGCGAAATGCGCCGCGCCAGGACTACCTCGCCGAAACGTCAGTCGCTGAAAATTGATCGGCCTGCTAGCCCCCGTTCCTCGGCCCACAAAATACGTGCCCGCCGCGAGCAGCAGACCCGCCGCTACTCCCGCCAGTGCCAAGGTTCTCCATCGTTTGCTTCCGGTTGCCGCAGCGTCCTGCTTCAGCGCTTGCTGCGCTCCCGTCGCTCCGGAAATTCCAGAAATCGCTTCCAGCGCGAACGAAAGGTCTCTCGCCGACTGGAATCGCGCTGCCGCATCTTTTTCCAGGCAATGATTCACCACTCGTTCGAACGCCGGCGAAACATTGCGATTGCTCGAAGTAATCTCCTCCGGCTCTTCCTTCAAAATCGCCGACATCGTTTCCACGCTCGAAGTTCTGTGGAACGCCCGCTTCCCAGTCAGCATTTCGTACAAAATCGCGCCAAACGAAAAAATATCCGACCGGTGATCCGTCGCCTGTGCTCGCACCTGCTCCGGTGACATGTAGCCGACCGTCCCCATCACCACGTTCGCATCGGTCGCCAGCGAAACTGTTTCTCCTTCCCCTTGTCCGTTACCCTGCGGCCCGGTCAGTTTCGCCAACCCAAAATCCAGAATCTTCACGTGCCCGTCGCGCGTCAGAAAAATGTTTTCCGGCTTCAAGTCACGGTGCACGATTCCCTTTTCATGCGCCGCTGCAAGTCCGTTGGCGATTTGGATTCCGTAGTCGGTGATTTTCCGTGCGGGCAGGACTATTCCCATCTGCGGATTGCTTGCTGCGTCGACCCCACCAGAGCCTGCGCCCGGCGCTCCACTTCCTGTCGCCCCGCTCCCCGGCGTTGGCTGGCTCGCCTGTACTCGCCCTTTGCTCTTGCGTCCGGCGTGATTGTTCAGCCGCTCCCGCAGCGTCTCGCCCTCTAGTAGCTCCATCACCAGATATGGCGCACGTTCGTGCGACCCCACATCGAAAATGCTCAGGATGTTGGTGTGATTCAACGCGCTCGCCGCGCGTGCTTCCTGCTCGAACCGTTTCAATCGCTCCGCGTCCCGTGAAAGCGACGCTGGCAATACTTTCACCGCCACGTCACGTCCCAACCGCGCATCGCGGGCGCGATACACCTCGCCCATCCCACCCGCGCCGATGGACTCAACAATTTCGTAGGGGCCTAACTTGAAACCAGGGCTGAGAGTCATATTGGGCTGTGATTATACACACTCCTATCCCGCCTCGGAGCCCTCTCAGACCTCATACACTCGTGTAGCCGATCTCAGCTCTCTCGCGTTACGATACTCATCCATGCGCACTCTTGTCCTATCGCTCCTTCTTGCTTGCAGCATTTCCACTGTACTCGCGCAAACGCCGCCTGCGCCCAAGCCCGACGCCGCACTGCCCTTCACCCTTAAGCCACTCGGCCACGGCATTTACGCCGCCATCGACAATGCCAAAGGTGAGTCAGGCGCCAACGCCGGCTTTGTGGTAGGTGACGACGGCGTCGCGGTGATTGACACTTTCGAAAACGAGCCCGCCGCACAGGCCTTGCTCGGCGAAATTCGCATGGTCTCGAAACTTCCCATCAAATTCGTTATCAACACCCACTACCATCTCGACCACGTCGCGGGAAATGCCGTCTTTGCCAAAGAAGGAGCAGTGATCGTTGCTCATCGCAATGTTCCCTCCTGGATTCACACTGAAAATCTTAAATTCTTCGGAAAGGACATTACGCCTGAACAAAAATCCCAGGTCGAAAATCTAGCTGCCCCAACGATGCTCTATGATTCCGAAACCGAACTTCGCTTGGGTGCCATGGCTCTTCACGTCCAGCATTTCCCCGGCCACACCGGAGGCGATTCGGTCGTAATCGTGCAGCAGGAGAAATCCGCGGTCATCTTTTGCGGCGATCTTTTCTGGAATTACACTCTCCCCAATCTCATCGACGCTTCCACTCTTCCCTGGATCGAAACTTTATCCACGTTCACCAAATTTGCCGCGGTCTCTCCGATTCAGTTCATTCCGGGCCACGGCGATCCGGGTAACTCCGCCGACGTCGCGGCGTTCCGCGGCTACTTATCCGATTTGCGTGAATGGGTTTCCGCTGCAAAAAAGGACGGCGACACCGGGGCATCTCTCGTCGAAGCCGTTTTGCCGCAAATGAAGAAAAAATACGGTTCCTGGCACTTATTCGACTATTTCTCGAAGCGCAATATCGCCGACTTCGAAGCCGAACTCAACAATACCAAACACATCCCCTCCGCCCAGCGCTAGCTCGGAATGGGCACTGCGCGGCGCGAGATGGCAACTCCGTTTTTCATGGCACTCATTCGAGTGGTGGCAGGCCGACCTGCGCGACCAGCTTGCGAAAAGAGGGATCGTCATGCAGGGACCGCAAGTTGTATTCAACACGAACAGATGTGGCCCCCGCCTCGTGCTTTGCGACCGCAGTTTGCAGCAAATCCAGCGTGTGCTGCTTGTCCCCCAATAAGCAATAGGTCAAGGCCAAGTCATACGCGTCGATCCTTCCGTTGGCATACAGCTCTTTCTGGGCACTCAGCATGGCGCGAAGCATACCGGCGCCTCCGGAGACAGCGAATCCCTTCTCGCCTGCCACGACGATCTCGAGCCGGCTCTGGTCCTGCAGGATAAGCGCAGCTTTCCTGGATTCCGAAAGATAGTCCTTGTACTCCTTGGCATCGAGGTCCACCTCGGCCAAATAAGCGTGGGCGAAAGAAACGCGGGCTCCGTAGTCTCGATCTGCTTCAAGAGCCCAATCGCCTGATTTGTTTGGCCTGCCAAGAAGAGAATGAGTCTTTTGTCTGCGAGTATCGGAGAGGACTTTGGATCCAGTTTCCGGGCTTTCTCAATTTCCGCCAATACATCCTGAGAGCGGCCCAGAGCCATGAGAAACGTGGCATACCAATGGTGGGCTACCACGGAATTGGGATCCAATGCGATGGCGCGCTGGAATTCGTGCTCAGCTGGCGAAGACTGGCACTGAGAGGGAAAGTGGGCCAAGAGGGTTCCCTAAGAGAGGGTTTGGAGGCGTCGATTCGAGAGCGCGCGCGGGAAATCATTGAGATGGCCCTGGAGCAAGAAGTGGAATCGGCGTTGGGTGCGCCCGCAGTCGGCGTGTGGCAGGACGGAACGGTTACCGGCACGGGCGAAAGAGACGGCGGCTGACGCTGCGGACGGGCACGGTTGGTGTGGAAGTACCGCGAGCCCGGTTGGTGCCGTGCTACCGGCGCAGCAGCCCGGAAGTCGAGCAGAGCGTGCTCGGAGTCTATCTGTCGGGATCGAACACACGGCGGATCCGCCGTGCGCTCGAACCGTTGCTGGCTGGCGCCGCGTTGGGCATACAAAGCGGCTAACGTCCATTCAAGATGCCGTGAAAATTCCGCTTTTGGATTCGGCTGCAGCAACCAACTTGCTCCGAAAACAGAATAGTGATCTCCAAGCGTTCGCCACTAAACAGGAACTATAGTTCCTGTTTTTTTGCGTAAGCCATTATTTTCCAATGATTTCTTAGCGGATATACGCGTCCGTGATGTACTGCTGCACCATGCGCTGGGTATTAAAAAACGATCCATTGATCGCAATGGCGTGCTGCATCACGGTCAAATACTTGTGCCGTTCGTTGTAAAACATCGGCAAAATCACGTGTTCCAATGTGTCGTACAGCGATTCCGCGTCTGCGGCGTTGTCCAGGCTTTCGTCTCCGCTATGCCGCAATTCGCCAATCGCCCAACCGGTCACTCCCTCAATATGCCCTTCGACCCACCAGCCATCCAGAATGCTCAGACTCGGCACTCCATTCAGCGCCGCCTTCATTCCGCTCGTACCGCTCGCCTCCAACGGAAACTGTGGCGTGTTCAGCCACAAATCCACGCCTGCGGTAATTTTTCCGCCCACTTCCATGTTGTAGTTGTCCAGGAAAACCACCTGCACTGATTTCTTCAGCGCTTTTTTCGCGCGGAAAATTTTCCGGATCAATTCTTTTCCGCCGCCGTCGTTCGGGTGCGCCTTTCCCGCAAATACAATCTGAAATTTTCCGGCGTTCTTGGAAATTTCACGCAAGCGGTCCAAGTCCGACAAAATCAAATCGGCGCGCTTGTACCCGGTCGCCCGGCGCGCAAACCCAATCGTGAAGACATCGGGATCGAGTTGCAGGCCGGTCTTCTTGTGGACCTCTTCAAAAAGTTCATGCTTGGCCAGCAGGTGCGATGACCACACCTCTTCCTGCGGCAATCCCAGCGCACTGCGCAAACTGTAATTATCTTCGCGCCAAGTCGGAATGTAGCGATCCAGAGTCGCCTGAAACGACGGAGCGGTCCAGGTCGCCGCGTGCACGCCGTTGGTGATGGCTTCGATCGGCACTTGCGGAAACATCCGCCGCGATACTTCTCCGTGCATTTTCGCCACGCCGTTGACGTACATGCTCATGTTCAGCGCCAGGTGCGTCATGTTCACCGACGCGCCGCGCTTCGCGGCTTCCTGCAAGCCCGGAAAATTCGTTTCCGCCTGCAACACGCGTCGCAATAATTCTGCGGACGATGCGTCTTGCAAATCCAGGAAATCCCGCTGCTCCGGAAACGCGCGCGTCAGAAATTCCATCGGGAAACGGTCGTGACCCGCGGGCACTGGAGTGTGCGTCGTGAACACACACTTGCTGCGTACTTTTTCGATGTCTTCGCCGCGAATGGATTCGCGTCCGTTTCTTTCCGCCTCTTCGCCGAGTAACTCCAGCGTCAACAGCGCCGCGTGCCCTTCGTTCATGTGGTATCGCGCCAGCTCTGTGTGGCCCAGCGCACGCAGCATGCGCACGCCGCCTATTCCCAGCAACACTTCCTGGCACAACCGGTAGTACGGATCTCCGCCATACAAACTGCCGGTCAGATTACGATCGCGCTCCGCATTGGACGGCAAATCCGCGTCCAGAAAATAAACCGGCACCTCAAATCCGCGCACGCCTTTGGCGTCGTACCGCCACGCGCGCAATTCCACGCGGCGATTTTCCAGCGGCACGGTGACGCGCGCCGGCTCTTCCGTCAGAAAATCTTCAACTTTCCACTCCACCGCTTCTTCGCTCTGCGAGCCGTCGTCCGCCAGCACTTGCGTGAAGTATCCCTTGCGATACAGCAGGCTCACCGCAACCATCGGCAGCCGAATATCGGCTGCCGCGCGGATGGTGTCTCCCGCAAGGACACCCAGGCCTCCCGAATAGCTCGGCATGTCGTTCTCCAGCGCAATTTCCATTGTGAAATAGGCAACCAGACGTTTTTGCGGCGTCAACTCTTACCTCATCGGTGGACAGGCGCGGCGAGCACGGCGCGCTTCGCATTTCGCTTCATTTGCACCCAAGTTAGAATGACTATTCTGAGGGTTTCTGGCTATTCAGGCAAGAACATCGAATCCGCAAAACTCAAAGTGTTTCCAAAGGTCAGGAAACACCAAACGAAATCGGAAGTCTACTTTTTGTCGCCGCAACTCTTGCGTACTGGGTTTCGACGTCTGTTCAAACCAATCCGCTCTGGAAATAATAGAGATCCTAGAACGAAAGCCGGGCGCCCAGTTGGATTTCGCGGCCCGGAGTCATGGCCATGGTGATAGTGCCGAACTGCGGCGTATTGACGAAACGGTTCGGCGTGCCGAGATTGACCTTGTTCAAGGCGTTGAAAGCTTCTCCGCGGAACTGAAAGTTAAGTTTTTCCGTAATGCGGAAAGCACGCTGCAGAGCGATGTCCATCGTCTGCATGCCCGGCCCAGTTACAGTGTTTCGACCAGCATCGCCGTAAGTAAAGGCTGCCGGTGTAGTGAAGGCCGCTGGATTAAACCACGCGTCCGCGGTGTGCGTTCCGGGACCGAAAACAGGCTTGCCAGTGACGTTGGCGCGAATCGGGTTTTCACCGAGGACAGTGCCTGAATTTGCGGTATCGCCGAAAACAGAAATCGTGAACGGCATTCCCGACTGCACCTGGTAGATGGTCGAGAGGGTCCAATTCTGTGTGAGCAAGCGGGTAAACTCCGCGCGTCTGTAGGCGGGGATGGCGTAGACGGCGCTTAGCGCGAAACGGTGGCGCACATCGCATCCAAGCCCTTTCTCAAGGGCCAGCTCATTGTTATTTTGCGGGATCGATGATTCGTCCATGGCAGAACGGAAATCCGGGGCATTGGCGAGGCTCTTCGAGAAGGTGTAGTTGGCGAGAAAGCTCAGGCCGTGCGAATAACGGCGGCGGA
>Ga0099829_10002494_pt1 | contig 10609 bp, 8 predicted proteins | sample CZO8metaG_3_FD_79336 | JGI IMG/M metagenome (GOLD analysis project Ga0099829, IMG submission 79336) | Vadose zone soil microbial communities from the Eel River Critical Zone Observatory, Northern California, USA - CZOApr15con2H2.8 metaG | ecosystem: Environmental > Terrestrial > Soil > Vadose...
AACCCGCTACAGCACGACGTTTTTCTGGATGGGCTTGCTCCTCGCTCTGCCCGCAATCCCGTTTGCCCTTCGCGACCGCAGAATAAAGCTTCTCGTGATTACCTTTTTTCTCGGCGCCGCTCGACTCTTCACCGTGACTTGGTCCAATCCCCACTATGCCGCGCCACTCACCTGCGTGATTTTCGCGCTGCTCGCACAGTCGATTCGCCATCTGCGGACCATGCGCATCGCCGGCCGGCCGATTGGCATCGCGTTGTCCTGGGCCATCGTTGCGTTGCTCGCGATGGATACGGGGAGTGCGGTGGTGCATCGCTCCTGCGATTCGCTGTCGTGGACTTGCAACGGCGATCCCAGCCGTGCAGCCATTCAGAAAAAACTTGAGAACACGCCAGGCAAACACCTTGTCATAGTGCGCTACGAGCAAGACCATAACATTCATGACGAATGGGTTTTCAACGGCGCCGAAATTGACACTGCGAAAGTGCTTTGGGCGCGCGAACTCTCTACACAACAAAATGAGAAACTGTTCGCCTATTTCAAGGATCGGCAAATCTGGCTCGCGACGCCGGACACCGACAACACAACTTTGCAACCCTATTCCCCGCCGGATGATTCCTCTGAACACTAACCTCGGAGCCATTCGCTGTGACTTCCCGCTTGCAATTTCCCAGACCGCCATTATCATGGCGCAGTCCCGGAACCCTTCTGAGACCTAGATTGTCGAACACATCGGCATCATCTCCCGTCGCAGTGCCTGCTCAAAAGTCGAGCCGCGGCCGGCTGCTTCAAGTTCTGGGCGTGTGGTTCGGCATCGCCGCAGCCGTTGGCAACGCGATCTCCGCCGGAATTGTGCGCACGCCCGGCGACATCGCCAAAGGGCTTCCCAACCCCTGGCTCTATCTCAGCGTGTGGATTGTTGGCGGCCTCTACGCTCTTTTCGGCGCCTCCTCCATGGCCGAACTCGGCGCCGCCATCCCCCGCAGCGGCGGCCAATATAATTATTCTCGCCGCGCCATCGGCGAATACGCCGGCTTCATCGTTGGCTGGAGCGACTGGCTCTCAACATGTGGCACCGCCGCCGTCGCCATTGTCATCGCCGAGTACAGCGGCCATCTCTTTCCCGTACTTGCCGGCCACGTAAAACTCATCTCCGCCGCGATCGTCCTCGGATTTGGCATCCTCCAATGGCGCGGCGTCCGCTGGGGCAGCGGCGCGCAACTCGTGACCGCAGCGATCAAAACCACTGCACTAATGATTCTTGTCGTCGCCTGTTTCATTCTTGGCGCGCATGCACGCGCGACCGCTCCAGCGGCAACCGCGGCTCTGCCCTCTATGCCTGCTGGATGGCCGCTCGCCGTCGCCATCGTTCTCGGATTGCAAGCCGTTGTCTACACCGTCGACGGATGGGATGGAGTTATCTATTTCGGAGAAGAGGTGCGTGACCCAGGCCGCGATATTCCGCGGGCCATTTTTGGCAGCGTCTTTACCGTGATGGGGATTTATCTGCTGCTGAACCTGATGGCGTTGTACGTGCTCCCCATGAATGAAATTGCCGGTAACGATTTTGTTCTGGGCACGGTCGCCGATCGCGTCTTCGGGAGATTTGGCGATCCCATCATCCGCTCCATCATGATCATTTCAATGTTGAGCTGCGTCAACTCCAATCTGCTCTTCTCCTCGCGCACCCTTCATGCCATGAGCTGTGATGGCCTCTTTTTTCGCCGCGTAAGGCACGTCAACGCTGGCGGCACGCCCGCGCTTTCGCTTCTCTTGAGCACCACCGTCAGCGTGCTGTTCGTTCTGGGATCCTTCGAGCGCGTCATCGCCATGCTGTCGTTTTTCTTTGTCGCGAATTACACGCTCACGTACGCATCTTTGTTCGTGCTGCGCAGAAGAGAACCCCAAATGGCGCGGCCTTATCGCGCGTGGGGTTATCCCTGGACCACGGCAATCGCTCTGGCCGCATCCGTAGTGTTTCTAATCGCTTCGATCGCCACCGACCGCGAAAATGCCCCTCTGGCGCTGGCGATGCTCGTTTTCAGCTATCCCGTGTTTCGCGTGCTCAAGTGGGTGTCGCGCCGCGGCGCCGCGGCGACTTCAGCTTCTTAGTTCCAAATGTTTTTCCGCAACGCGTTAATTGGAAACTTTTTCCGCGACCGCCTTTGCCTGCAAGAAGTGCAACAAATAATCCTTCCCGCCGGTCTTGGAATCCGTGCCAGACATATTGAAGCCGCCGAAAGGATGCGCGCCCACCTGCGCGCCGGTGCATTTGCGGTTCAGATAAAGATTGCCCACGTGAAATGCTTCTTCGGCCTTCCGGATTTTTTCCGGATTCTTCGAGTACACCGCGCCGGTCAGGCCGAATTCCGTATTGTTGGCGATTTCCAGCGCGTGGTCGTAATTTTTCGCCTTGATGACCGCCAGCACCGGCCCGAAAACTTCTTCCTGCGCCAGCCGCGCCTTCGGATCCACGTCCGCGATGATCGTCGGCTGCACGAAGTAACCTTCGCCCGGCGCGCGCCCCCCGCCGGTGAGCAGCTTCCCTTCCTTCTTGCCGACCTCGATGTAATCCAGAATCGTTTTCATCGCGGACTGGCTGATGACAGGACCCATGTAATTGTTCGGGTCGTCGCTCGGGCCCACGGTGACCTTCTTGGTGCGCTCCACCAGCTTCTGTAAAAACGTGTCGTAAATTTTCTCCGAGACAATCGCGCGCGAGCACGCCGAGCACTTCTGCCCCTGGTAGCCGAACGCCGCCTGCACCGTGCCCTCGACGGCTGCGTCCATATCCGCTTCCTCATCCACGACGATGGCGTCTTTTCCGCCCATCTCCAGCACCGTCCGCTTGATCCAGATCTGGCCGGGCGCCGCCTTCCCCGCCAGCTCGCTGATGCGCAGCCCGACTTCCTTCGATCCCGTGAACCCGATGTAGCGCGTCTTGGGATGCTGCACCAGCGTGTCGCCGACGACGCTTCCCGCACCGGTAAGGAAATTCACCGCTTCCTTGGGAATACCCGCCTCGAAAAGAATGTCCACAAACTTCGCCGCGATCGTCGGCGAATCGCCCGCGGGCTTCAGCACCACGGTGTTCCCGGTAACCAGAGACGCCGCCACTAGGCCGGCCATGATGGCGCACGGAAAGTTCCACGGCGGAATGATGGCGCCGACGCCGATCGGAATGTACACCATGTAGTTGCGCTCGCCGCGCATGGGCGTAAGCTTCTGCGGCTCCGCCAGGCGCAGCATTTCTCGGCCATAGAATTCGCAGAAATCAATCGTCTCGGCGATGTCCCCGTCCGCTTCCGGCCAGGTCTTGCCGACTTCGTAGCAGACCAGCGCGCTCAATTCAAATTTGCGCTCGCGCAAAATCTTCGCCGCGCGGAACAGGCACTTCACGCGCTCTTCCGCTGGCACGCGTTTCCAGGTCTCAAAATATTTGTTCGCCGCTTCCACTGCCTGCCGGGCCATTTCCGTGGTGGCGCTCTGGAAGACGCCGATCACCTGCGAAGGCCGCGAGGGGTTCGTGGACTTGCGTTTTTCCGTCGTCGTGACTTTCTGCCCGCCGATCCACATGGGATATTCGAGGCCGAATTCCGAGGCCACCTTTTTTAAAGCGTCTTCCATCTTTTTCCGGTTTTCCGGCTTGGAAAAATCCACATACGGATCGTTGGTGAACTCCGGCAGGTGAAGTTTTGCTTCCGCGGTGGCCATGGCGCGCTTCCTCCTCGATCTGCAAACAGCCCATTGTACTGCGTTCCGAAATCGCGCGACAAGCGCGGCATCTCGCGGGTAGTCGGGTCATTTGGAGGACTCAGGGAAAAGGTCTTCGCCAGCAGGCCAGAAGGCGTACAATGCTTTCGGTTTCCAGGGTCAAAGAAGAATTCCCGTCTGAAAGGATCTCCAAGGAGGTAAGCGTCATGAGCGCTACATCTGTCGGCACGATCGTGAAAAAGTCGGTGGGATGGTCCATTGGGCTCAGCATCCTGATGATCCTGGCTGGTTGTCTGGCTATCGCGGTACCTCAGGCGGCCGGAATCGCGGTGAATTTATTGGTCGCCTGGCTGCTGGTTTTCAGCGGCGCGGCCCATCTCGTGTTTGCCTGGCACACGCGCACCGCCGGCGGAGTTGTCTGGGAGCTGCTTCTGGGCATTCTCTATATTTACGTTGGTGCCTACCTGTTGTTTCGTCCTGTGGCCGGCTTGGCGTCGCTCACGCTGGCACTCGCAATTTACCTCTTCGCAAAAGGAGTCTTGGAACTGATCTTGTCGTTCCGGCTCCGTCCCATGCCGGGCTCGGGCTGGCTGCTCTTCGACGGAATCATTACCCTGATCCTTGGCGGCATGATTTGGAGGACCTGGCCATCGAGCACCGAATGGGTCGTCGGCACGCTGGTGGGGATTAGCATGCTCTTCAGCGGAATCTCTCGCCTCATGATTTCTCTGGCTGCGCGCCGCCTGGTTGCCAAGTTGGCTTAAGCACTCGGCCAAACGAATTGGGCGTTCATTAAGAGTTCTCCCTCAAGGAGTCCCCCAATGGAACAGGCTCTGGAGGTGCACCGGCTGCATTTCGCGTTCACCATCACGTTTCACTATATCTTTCCTCAGTTGACGATGGGGCTGGCGCTCTTGTTGGTGTACCTGAAAACGAAAGCGCTGCGTACAGGGGACGAACACTACAACCGTGCCGCGCGTTTTTGGGCGCGAATTTTCGGAATCAATTTTACTCTCGGCGTGGTTACCGGAATCCCGATGGAGTTTCAATTCGGCACAAACTGGGCGGAGTTTTCGAAGGCTGCAGGCGGAGTCGTCGGCCAGACCCTGGCCATGGAAGGAATCTTTTCGTTCTTTTTGGAGTCGAGTTTTCTCGGATTGTTCTTGTTCGGAGAGAAAAAACTGGGCCGCATCGGTCACTGGTGGGCGGCGTTCCTCGTTTTCTTGGGTTCGTGGCTATCCGGGTACTTCATCGTTGCCACCAATGCCTGGATGCAGCATCCGGCGGGATATTCGATTGGGCCGCACGGTGAAATCTCATTGTCCAGTTTTTGGGGTCTTGTACTGAACCGCTGGGCGCTCTGGCAGTACGCGCACACCATGGTGGGCGCGGTGCAGACCGGATGCTTCGTCATGGCTGCCGTGGGCGCGTTTTACCTGCTGACGAAGAGGGACGAAGTGTACGGGCGCACCTTTGTCCGAGCAGGCGTGATCGTCGGCGTGATTGCCGCGTGCCTGCAACTCTTTCCCACGGGAGACATGCAGGGAAAGCAGATCGCGGAGAATCAGCCAGTGACGCTCGCCGCGATGGAGGGTTTGTTCGAGACGCAACAGGGAGCGCCGTTGGTGATTTTAGGGCAGCCGGACGTGCCGAAACGGCGGCTCGACAATCCTCTCGAAGTGCCGAAGGTACTGAGCTTCCTCACCTATCAGCAGTGGAGTGCAAATGTGAAGGGGCTCGACAGCTTTCCGCAAGAGCTGTGGCCCGATCGAATCGCGCTGCTTTACTACAGCTATCACGTCATGGTGGGGCTGGGGACGATTTTCATCGCGGTGATGGTGGTGGCGGCCTTTCTGTTGTGGCGACGAACGTTGTACGAATCGCAATGGATGTTGTGGCTGCTTATGATTTGCGTCCCGCTGCCCTATATCGCTAACACGGCCGGGTGGATCACGGCGGAGCTCGGGCGGCAACCCTGGCTGATCTACGGATTGATGCGCACGGCGCACGGAGCATCTCCCCGCGTCGGCGCGGGCAATGCCTGGTTCACGTTGATTGGATTCATGGGAATGTACGCAGTGCTGGCGATTTTGTTCTTGTTCTTGGTTTGGCGGGAGATCGAAATCGGGCCGGAGCCACGCTCATCCCGCGAAGAAGAAGGGGTGCCGGTCCTGGCAGATTGAGAGGGCGCCGTGGAGACAATCTGGTTTTGCCTCGTTGCGCTGATGCTCGCCTTGTACGTGCTGCTGGACGGCTTTGATCTTGGCGCGGGTGCGATTCACCTGTTTGTTGCGAAGACGGACGAAGAGCGCAGGCAGGTGCTGGCGAGCATTGGCCCGGTTTGGGACGGGAATGAAGTGTGGCTGGTGGCAGCGGCCGGGACGCTCTATTTTGCATTTCCCGCGCTCTACGCGAGCGGGTTCAGCGGATTTTATCTCCCGCTCATGATCGTGTTGTGGCTTCTGATCCTGCGCGGCACGTCCATCGAATTTCGCAATCACATCAAGAGCGCCGTCTGGGATCCCCTGTGGGATTTCCTCTTTTGCGCTTCGAGCTTGCTCCTCGCCGTGTTCTATGGCGCCGCGTTGGGAAATGTTGTCCGCGGCGTGCCACTGGACGCGAGCGGCTATTTCTTCGAGCCTCTGTGGACCGATTTCCGGCTGGGCGAGGAGACGGGAATTCTGGACTGGTACACGATTCTCGTCGGCCTGCTGGCGCTCGCAGCGCTCGTGATGCATGGAGGGCTTTGGGTGCAGATGAAAACGAGCGGTCCCGTATGCGAAAGAGCGCCAAGAGTGGCCGGCCGTGCATGGTGGGCCGCCGTGGCCTTCACCTTATTGGTGACTGCCGTGACGTTCAGCGTCCAGCCGCAAGTAAAGGAGAATTTCACGACGCGGCCCTGGGGGATGGTGTTTCCCCTGCTCGCGGCTGCGGGGGTGGCGGGAGTAAAGTTCGAGTTGGCAAAGAAAGACCAACGGAAGGCGTTTTTTGCTTCCTGCGCCTATCTCGCGGGAATGCTGACCAGTGTTGTGTTTGGCGTCTACCCGATGGTTTTGCCCGCGCGAAATCCCGTGTATTCGCTGACCGTGACAAACGCAAAGGCGGGAATCTACGGGTTGAAGATCGGGTTGGTGTGGTGGGCGATCGGGATGATCCTGGCGGCAGGCTACGTCACATTTGTTTATCGTTCGTTTGCGGGAAAAGTGGCGGTGGATCGGGATTCCCACGGGTACGGGGATGAGTGAAGCCTACGAGCAAAAACCGGCGAAGCGCATCTAGGCAACTATGACTTCAAGGATATTCCCATGACCTTCAGCTTCAAAGCCATTTTTCAACGGGACGAGCGATACGAAGGTGTCCGCAGGATCAATATTTACCTCTTGCGACTGCTCTATATATTGATGTTCTTCGTGCTGGGCAAAGACACCTGGACGCACATCCTCACCCACCAGGGACCGTGGGAGCCAATAAATGCCGTCGCGTGGTGCTTCTGTACTGCGTTCGCGACTTTGGCGGGCTTAGGAATCATTCGTCCTTTGAAAATGCTGCCGATCCTGCTGCTGGAGATATTCTACAAAGTCCTGTGGCTTATTCTTGTGGCGTACCCACTCTGGTCAAAGGGCAAGTTGGTGGGTTCACCAGCGGAAGGCATCACCTCGGCGTTCTTGTGGGTGATATTACCCATCGTTGCTGTACCGTGGGGGTATGTGTTTGTGAATTACATTTACAAACCAAAGAAGGCGCACGATGCGAGCGGTGTTGTAACTGGTTGATTTTGAACCCCGGAATCTGCAGGACTTCGCCTTCGATATTCATCTGGCTCTTGAACTTGAGCTTTCGTCTCTAGATGCGGACGATTTGATTTGGACAAGGACCGCTCAACCCGTAGGCTTTGCGCGTCCGTGGCCATGGCGCACTTTCCTCCTCGATCTGCAAACGGCCCATTGTACTGAGTTCCGAAATCGCGCGACAAGCCGCCCATATTCTGAAACCTGCCATTCCGAGCGCAGCGAGGAATCTGCTTTTCGCTTTGCTTTAGGGGTCGGAGCTTTAGCTCCGACATATTGGCTTTCTTCGCCGTGCGGCTTCAGCCGCTGAGGAATTGCTCTTCCGGCCTCTCCTCCTACGTCATTCGAACGATCAGCACCCTTTTTCGCCCACAACCTCTCTCCCTTAACTCCTTCTTTTCTTCCTCTTGCGGGTGCCCCACCCTTGGTTTCTAAGCGTGGGTTCGTTCGAACGTACCATCCATCTTTTTCCGCCGATTTGCGCCGCAACCCCTTTCTAATCTTTAACTTCTATCCTCTAACCCTCGTTTCTCCTCGTTCGAACGATACTATATTATAATAGTACTTGATACGTTAACAGTTCTATGCTATCATGGATCGTGATGGTTCGATTCCAGTTTAATCCAGACCTTTCGGGGCCTGCTCCTCGCTTCCGGAGGAGCTGCCGAAGAGTTTCGACCCGGCCAAAAGCAGTTTTTCCTTCTTTTCGCCAGTCACCAGTCACGATTTACGGCCTGCCTCCGTTGCGCTCCAACAGAAACGCTTTTATCTCCTTCCTCTTCATGCCCTTACGGAATCTTTCTTTCACAACGAGGGGGTATACCCCCCTCCATCCTTTTTTCGAGGTTCTCTCATGCAAGAAACAACACCTAACTCCGTTTCTCCTCAGGACTTGCCCTTTCCAGCTTACCCAACTTGCCCAGAGCCATGGCGAAGGGAGTGATAGCGAAGGAGTCCATAGCGAAGGGAGCGAAGCGAAGAGCGCTGTCCGTTGCAAGCAGCGTACCCGCACGGGCCGTCTCTGCCAGCTCCGCGCCCTGGACACCAGTTCCGGCCTCTGCTTCCGTCACGCTGGCCTCCGCGAGCGCCAGAACAATCCCGACGACCTTTCCGCCGATCTTCTCGATAAGCTCACCGAATTTCGCTCCGCCTATGACGTCAACGACTTCCTGGCCAGGCTCTCGTTCCTCCTCGTCCGCAATCGTATCTCCGCCAAGCGCGCCGGCGTCCTCACCTACATCGCCGCTCAGATCCTCCACTCCCTCCGCGAGGTGCGCCACGTAGAACACGCTGACGAGGAACCCGTAAACATAATCCTCGACATTCCCCGCCCCAACCGTGACTGAGCCGAGCGCTCATGACGCACACCCTTCCATCTCCGCTGTTCGTGGCACAGTCCGCCGTGGCGGACTGTGCGCTTGCCTGCCTCATCTGGACGAGTACAACTGCTCCACGCCGGACTACAGGAATGGTATTCTCTGCTCACATGCCGCCTCCACCAAAGAAGCCGCAGAAAAAACCGCGGGCCACTCTCGGAGCTACTGGTCCCGAGCTCAAGATTAAAAAGCCTCAGGCAAAGATTAAGAAACCTCCTGTCAAGAAACCTTTTGACCGTTTCCGGTTGGAGTTTTACGGCAGCGCGATTCTTGCCATTCTCCTTGTGGTGCTTCCGATGACTTGGTATGTCGAATCCATATTCCTTGCAGTCATCGCGGCGATGGTGAGCGATATATCGTGGAACTCGCCTTTCACGATGCATTTGTCCCGCGGCCGCAAGTGGCGCAGGTGGGGAGCGGCTGTTGTGGTCTTGGCGTTGGTGGCATGGGTTTCCATTCGCACGCAGTATCGCGAGGACACGAAACAGCGCTTGCGTGAACCAATGGCAAAGATTCTTGCGCAAGGAGCGAAGTTGCAGGACGCTTGCCTCTCTGACGAGGGAGGAGAGGCAGAGACTGCCGCTACTGCCTGGGGCGAAAAAACAGGCAAATGGCTTGCGGATAATCTTGGCAGCGCCGAAGCGATCCGATTCAACAATCCAACCGGACAAATACTGCCGGGTAGCCGCTACAACGCTGCCCAGCAGAGATGCTGGTCGTATGTCACCCTCAGAATGATGGTATTAAAAGACATCGCGAACGAGATTGAGCACCAATGATTAACGACGGATCGGGCAGCCGCCTTGCCGGCGCAAGGGCCCGGCGTCACACAAGCGGCTTGGGGTTGACAGCGCACATCGCCGGGTGTAGCGTGCGTTTCATTCCCCTTCCCCCATCCTCTAAAAAGAAGGCCAGAAGAAAAAAGGAGAGAGTTATGTACAAGAAAGCTATTTGGGCCGTAGCGGTCGTCGCCGGTCTAGTTCTTGCGGCGCCCGTCGCGGTCCGCGCACAAGGAGATTACCTGGACGAATACATCGTCAAGGTGAAACCAGAAAAAGTTGCGGACTTCACCGCACTTGCGAAGAGAATAGCCAATGCGAACCGGCGCTTCAACGGTGACAATTGGCTCGCCATGGAAACACTGTACGGCGAAGGCAACACATATGCCTTCGTGAGCACCCGCCAAGACTACGCGGACGTCGATAAGGCCAACGATGCGTTTATGGGCGCAATGAACAAAGCCTATGGCAAGGAAGCTGCCGACAAAATCTTTCAGGATTGGAACAATTGCATCGCGAGCTCGCGAACGGAGCTGCGCCGCCGCCGTTGGGACCTGAGCCGCAAAGCTCCGACCGATGCAGCCGCGTACGCGAAACTTGTCGGCGAAACCCGGGTGCTACGCACCACCGCGGTGCATGTGCGCCCCGGCCACATCGCCGACTTCGAGGCCCTGCTCAAAGAGGTCAAGGAAGCGGGCGAAAAAAATTCCGAGACTCAGACTGTGATGGTTTCCCAGGTGGTCGAGGGAACCAAAGGCACCACCTTCTATGTTACGTCCTTGCGCGGTTCGCTGGGCGGATTCGATAAGAACCCCAGCGCTCGCGACATCCTGGGCGAGGAAGGTTACAAGAGTTATTTGAAGGCGAACGCGGATTTCGTCTCAGGAACCGAGTCAACGATCTTCCACTTCTCGCCCGAACTCAGCAATCCGCCGGAGGAGGTCGCGAAAGTGGC
>Ga0099829_10002502_pt1 | contig 10591 bp, 9 predicted proteins | sample CZO8metaG_3_FD_79336 | JGI IMG/M metagenome (GOLD analysis project Ga0099829, IMG submission 79336) | Vadose zone soil microbial communities from the Eel River Critical Zone Observatory, Northern California, USA - CZOApr15con2H2.8 metaG | ecosystem: Environmental > Terrestrial > Soil > Vadose...
CGCCGTCTGCTCGATGGTCTGTTCGTGGCTGAGACGCGTGAATTTGGCGCCCGCCTTGGTCAGCCGCTCGGCGATCTCGTCGTCGCCGTATTCCGGGCCGAGGTAGGAGCCGGCCATGCCGTCGAGATGGCCGTTGAGCTGGCGCGACTGGCCGAGATAGCCGTGATAGGCCGCATACGCCGCGCCCACCGCGCCGCCGGCATCGCCCGCCGCCGGCTGCACCCAGATGCCGTCGAACAGGTTCTCGCGCAGAAGCTTGCCGTTGGCGACGCAGTTCAGCGCCACACCGCCGGCCAGGCAGATGTTCTTCGCCCCGGTCTCCTTCTTCACCGAGCGCGCCAGCCGGAGCACGATCTCCTCGGTGACGGCCTGCACCGAGGCCGCCAGATCCATGTGGTGCTGGGTCAAAAGCTCTTCGGGCTTGCGCGCCTTGCCGCCGAACAGCGCGCCGAACTTCTCGCTCGTCATGCGCAGCCCGGTGCAATAGTCGAAGTAGGTCTGGTCGAGCCGGAAGGTGCCGTCTTCCTTGAGGTCGACGATGTTGTTCAGGATCGTGTCCTTGAACTTGGGCTCGCCGTAGGGCGCCAGCCCCATGACCTTGTACTCGCCGGAGTTGACCTTGAAGCCGGTGTAATAGGTGAAGGCCGAATAGAGCAGCCCCAGCGAATGCGGGAAGTGCAGCTCTTTCAGCATTTCGAGCTTGTTGCCCTGGCCCCAGCCGAGCGACGTCGTGGCCCATTCGCCGACGCCGTCCATGCACAGCACGGCGGCCTCCTCGTAGGGCGAGGGGAAGAAGGCCGAGGCGGCGTGGCTTTGGTGATGCTCGCCGAACAGCAGGCGCTTCTGCCAGTCGAAGTCGGGCTGCCAGCGCTTCATCTCGTCGCGCAGCAGCGTCTTCTGGAAGAGCTTTTCCTTCAGCCACAGCGGCATGGCCATGCGGAACGAGTTGAAGCCGCGCGGCGCGTAGGCGAGGTAGGTCTCGAGCAGGCGCTCGAACTTCAGGAACGGCTTGTCGTAGAAGGCGACATAGTCGACGTCGCCCAGCTTGATGCCGGCCGTGTCGAGGCAGAACTGGACGGCGTTCTGCGGAAAGCCCGAATCGTGCTTCTTGCGGGTGAAGCGTTCCTCCTGCGCGGCGCCGACGAGCTGGCCGTCCTCGATCAGCGCCGCGGCGCTGTCATGGTAGAAAGCCGAAATGCCGAGCACGCGCATGGCGGCGATCCGATGTTTTAGAACAGCGTGTAGATGAACGGCGCGATCGCCGAGCCCTTGGTCAGCACGATCAGGCCGCCGAAGATCACCATCATGATCAGGATCGGCAACAGCCAGAACTTCTTGCGCTCCCGCATGAAGGCCCAGAGTTCGACGATAACAGATCCCATTGCCGGTCCTTTCGGTATCAGAATTGGTTGCGCATGGATTGGGGCGGCGGCCCCGGCGGAGTGCGGTCGATCCAGTAGCTCTTGGCCTGCCGATCCATCCTGAGCCGCAGGAAGTCCTTGCCGAACAGGCGCATGACGAGCCCGATCGGTGTGATGGTAATGAAAAACAGCAGCCCCAGGATGAGCGGGTTCATCACCTTGTAGAGCAGCAGCCCGAACTTCAACCAAAGCTTGTTGAGTGGGCTCAACGCCTTGGGGAAAGTATAGGCCACGACCAGGAAGGCCACCGCCACCGGCAGGGTCCAATGCCAGCCGGTGTGGTCACGCCACCACGACAGCGCGCTGATGAGGGCGAAGGCGCCGGCGAAGACCAGGCCAAAGCCGCGGTCGGTGCCGGCTTTGACATGCTCTTCGCGCGAAAAGTCCTCGTGAAGCTGGCTGGTCGCCATTTGCCGAAAGGTGCCTGGTCAGAAAGCCGTCTTTTGCGGGCCCTTAACTCACTGATCCCAAACGCCAAGTCAATTGCCGACCCGTTGAAAGCTATTCCGCCGCGGGGACAACCGAACCATAGGCCAGAAGAGCCGTCAGGGTGCGCCGCCAGACCGCCGTCGCGCGTTCGAAGCTCATGCCGTCGCGACGGCGCAGCACGATCCAGGCGTCGAGAGACATCGCCGCGCCGATGGCGTCGGCCAACTCCTCGCGCGCGGCTTCGCTGAGCAGCGCGAATTCCGGCGCGAACACCTCGAAAGTGGCCTGCCGCAACTCGTTCTTCGACGTCAGGCCGCGCTCGATCAGGGCCGGATGGTTGGCGAACTGGCCGGCGGCGACGCGCAGCGGCACGATCCTGTCGAAAGCGTGGGCCAGATTGTCGACGACCGAGGCGATCCGGTTCGGCAGCGGCCGGTTGGTCGGGGTCGGCGGCAGGACAACGAGGTCGCCCCGGACGCTGTCCACGACAGTTACAAAAAGTGACTCAACATCACCGAAATGCTGGAAAACGGATCGGACCGAGACGTCGGCCCGCTTGGCCACGGCGACCACCGTGGGGGCGGTACTGGTCTCGCTGATCATCGCCTTGGCGGCGGCAATGATCTTGCGGCGGGTTTCCGCTGCGCGTCGGTTGCGTCCGTCAGTGCGACCTGTCTGGCCCATGTGCGCCTCGCCGCGTGCCTCGTTTGAGTGTGCCACTGCGTTGCCGCGCGGCAGTACCGCTGCTTCGCTCATTTCCGTATTCCTAAGCCGGAGTAACGACGAACGGTGGCCAATGGCCGACCCGTCGCCTATGGAGAGCGTCAAATAAGGGCCGACTGCGGCAGGAACAAGGTAAAGACCGTCGCACCTCCATGAATACGAGCCTTGCAAAAAAACCCCTCGCCGTCCTGTGGGATTTCGGCGGGGTCATTCTCAGCAGCCCCTTCGAGGCTTTTAACCGCTACGAAGGCGAGGCCGGCCTGCCCAGGGACTTCATCCGCAGCCTCAATGCGCGCAATCCCGACAGCAATGCGTGGGCGAAAATGGAACGCAGCGAGGTTTCGCTCGACGGCTTCGTCACCCTGTTCGAGGAAGAAGCGCGCCAGCAGGGCTACACGCTCGACGGCTGGCGCATCCTGCAGGCGCTGAGCGGCGACATTCGGCCGCAGATGGTCGAGGCGCTGCGCCGCTGCAAGGCGGCGTTCCGGGTGGCCTGCATCACCAACAACATGAAGTCGGGCGAAGGCCCGGGCATGGCGCGCAGCCCGGAGAAGGCGCAAGCCGTCGCCGAGATCATGGCCCTGTTTGAGCACGTCGTGGAATCGAGCAAGCTCGGCCTGCGCAAGCCCGACCCGCTCATCTACCAGCACGCCTGCGACCTTTTGGGCGTGCCGCCCGAGCGCTGCGTCTATCTCGACGACCTCGGCATCAACCTGAAGCCGGCGCGCGCGCTCGGCATGCGCACCATAAAGGTCGGCGATCCTGACGCCGCGATCGACGAGCTGCAAGCGATGGTGGGAATTCCTTTGCGAGGCTGAGCGATGAGCTGGCAACCCGAGATCGACGACCTGCGCCGCCGCGAAGAGCTGGCGCACCGCATGGGCGGCCCCGACAAGATCAAGCGCCAGCATGACGGCGGCAAGCTCACCGTGCGCGAGCGCATCGAGCGCCTGCTCGATACCGGCTCGTTCCACGAGATCGGCGCCATCGCCGGCAAGGCGCAGTACGACGAGGCCGGCAACCTCACCGACTTCATGGCATCCAACTTCGTCATGGGCCGCGGCCGCATCGACGGCCGCACCGTGTCGGTGGGCGGCGACGACTTCACCGTGCGCGGCGGCGCCGCCGACGCCTCGATCTGGGAAAAGCAGATGCTGTCGGAACAGATGGCGGGCGAACTCGGTATCCCGATGGTGCGCCTGGTCGACGGCACCGGCGGCGGCGGCTCGGTGAAGACCTACGAGACGTCGGGTTTCACCTACGTGCCGCGCAATCCGGCGTGGGAGCACGTCGTTAACAATCTCGCCAAAGTGCCGGTGGTGGCGCTCGGCCTGGGCTCGGTCGCCGGTTTGGGCTCGGCGCGCCTGGTCACCTCGCACTATTCGCTGATGGTGAAAGGCATCTCGCAGATGTTCGTGGCCGGCCCGCCGGTGGTGGCGCGGCTCGGCGAGAAGGTCACCAAGGAGGAGCTGGGCGGCACCGACATCCATGCCAGGAACGGCGCGGTCGACGACGAGGTCGAGAGCGAAGACGAAGCCTTTGCCCGCACGCGCCGGTTTCTCTCCTACCTGCCGTCCTCGATCGAGGGCTTGAGCGAGCGCACGCCGACCAACGACGATGCCGGCCGCCGCGAAGCGTCCCTGCTCGATACAGTGCCGCGCGATCGGCGCAAGGTCTATCGCATCCGGCCGATCGTCGAAGCCTGCGTCGACCGCGGCTCGTTCTTCGAGATCGGCAAGATGTGGGGCCGTTCGGTCGTCACCGGCCTGGCGCGGCTCGACGGCTGGCCGGTGGCCGTGCTGGCGAGCGATCCCTTCTTCTATGGCGGCGGCTGGACGGCCGACGCCAGCCACAAGGTCATCCGCTTCGTCGACTTCGCCGAAACCTTCCATTTGCCGGTGGTGCATTTCGTCGACATCCCGGGCTTCGTGATCGGCGTCACGGCTGAGAAGGCCGCCACCATCCGCCATGGCGCGCGGGCACTGGCGGCGATCTATCAATCGAAGGCGCCGTGGTGCTCGATCTTGATGCGCAAGTCGTTCGGCGTGGCGGGCGCGGCGCACCAGAACTGGCAGAAGTACAACTTCCGCTATGCCTGGCCGTCGGGCGATTGGGGTTCGCTGCCGCTGGAGGGCGGCATCGAGGCCGCCTACAAGGCTGAGCTGGCGGCGTCGCCCGATCCGGCGGCCCACCTCGCCGCCATCGAGGCGCGGCTGAACAAGGTGCGCTCGCCCTTCCGCACCGCCGAGCGCTTCGGCGTCGAAGAGATCATCGATCCGCGCGACACACGCCCGCTGCTCTGCGAGTTCGCCAACCTTGCCGCGCCCATGCGCAAGCCCGGACCGCGCAGCTTCGGCTACCGACCGTAAAGAGAGCGTCCGTGAAACGCACGGCGCGTCCGATCACCGCCAAATATCTGCAGAACGCCGCCATGTTCTACCTCGAACGCTATCCCAGCACCGCCGAAGGGCTGCGGCGGATCCTCAACCGGCGAGTGCGCAAAGCTCGGATGCTCGACGCGCCGGTGATGGACAACGTCGGACAGGCGATCGACGCCATCGTCGCCAAATTCGTCGATTCAGGCGTGGTCGACGACAAGGCTTTCGCCCAGACCAAGGCGCGCGCGCTCCATCGCCGCGGCACGTCGACCAGGCTCACCCAGCAGAAGCTCAAGCTCGCCGGCATCGACGGCGATACGCTCGACAAGGCGATGGCCGGACTGGACGAGGAACTGCACACCGATCCCGCGCGACGCGAATGGCGGGGGGCGGTGGCGCTGGCGCGGCGGCGCCGCCTCGGGCCCTTTCGGCCGACCAAGGACCGCAAGGACACGCGGGCCCGCGATCTGGCGGCGATGGCGCGCGCCGGCTTCGACTACGACGTTGCCAAAAAGGTGATCGACGCACCGACGCCCGATGCACTGGACGATGCCTGACGGCAAAGCCATGGTTCGCCGATGACCATCACGATCTGGCGCAACCCGCGCTGCAGCAAATCCCGGCAGACGCTCGAGCTGCTGCGCAATCGAGGAATAGAACCCGCGATCCGGGAGTATCTCAAGCAGCCGCCCGACAAGGCCGACGTGGAAAGTCTGATGGACCTGGTGGGCGGCGATGCGAGGGATCTGATTCGCGATGGCGAACCTGAGTTCAAGCAGCTCGGCAGGAAGAAGGCCGAGCTTTCCCGCGCCGAGGTCGCCCGGGCGATCGCCGCTCATCCGGTCCTGCTGCAGCGGCCCATCGTCGTGGCGGGCAAGCGCGCGGCGATCGGCCGGCCGCCCGAAGCGGTGCTGCCGGTTGTGAAATAGCGCCATGGTCGGGCGGCTCCGTCTCTGGTCGGGCTACATCCTCTTCTTCTATGTCGTCACGCACCTGCTCAATCACGCGCTCGGCCTGATCTCGCTGCGCGTGCTCGAAGTTGGCCGGCTGGGATTCGTCTTCCTCTGGCACAATCCGATCGGACAGACCGTTCTCTACGGCGCGCTGTTCAGCCATTTCTTGTTGGCGCTGTGGTCGCTCTACCGGCGCCGCGCGCTAAAACTCTCGCACTGGGAATGGACGCAGTGGATCCTGGGCGCGTTGATCGTGCCGCTGGGCGCGCTGCATGTCGTGGGCACGCGCCTGGCGCATGAGCTCTATGGCGTCGACCCGGGCTATCCCTGGGTGCTGGGATCGCTGATCACAAGCGACTGGACCTCGATCGCCCGCCAGTTCTTGCTGCCCCTCGTCGTCTGGCTGCATGCCTGCATCGGCCTGCACTTCGCGTGGCGCCTGAAATCCTGGTACCGCACCTCGCTGCCGGCGCTCTATGCGGTCGCGCTGCTCGTGCCCGTCGCCGGCATCGTCGGCGCGGCCATCGCCCTGCGCGACGTCGCCGATCTCGCCCAGCAGCCGGGCTTCCTCGAGAACCTGTTCGCCCGCGTGCATGCCCCGCCGCCGGCCGACGTCGCCAACCTCTATGCGATTTCGCGCAACCTGCAGATCAGCGCGTTGGTGTTGCTTGTCGGCGTCCTCGGCGCGCGCCGGCTGCGCGATCTCTGGGAACGACGGCTCGGCGTCGTGCGCCTGGACTACGACGAACGCCGCAGCGTGGCCGAGCCGGCGGGCCTTTCGATCCTCGAGATGAGCCGCATCGCCGGCATTCCGCATGCCTCGGTGTGCGGCGGCCGCGGTCGCTGCTCGACCTGCAGGGTTCGCATCGGCGGTCCCGATCGCACCAGGTTGCCGCCGCCTTCGGCGGAAGAACAGAAGGTGCTGGCGAGGGTCGGCGTACCGGCCAATGTGCGGTTGGCCTGCCAGCTGCGGCCGCCGCCCGGGCACTACCGCATCACGCCGCTCTTGCCGGCGACGGCCGGCCCGGTCGAGGCCTATCGCCGCCAGCCGCAGGCTCATGGCGGCGAGCGCTATGTCGCGATCCTGTTCGCCGATATCCGCGGCTTCACCTCGATCTCGGAGGGCAAGCTGCCCTACGACGTGGTGTTCCTGCTCAACCGTTATTTCCGCGCCACCGGGCAGGCCATCGAGGCGGCCGGCGGACGCGTCGATAAATTCATCGGCGATGGCGTGATGGCGATCTTCGGACTGGACAGCGAGCCGCGGGTGGCCTGCCGGCAGGCGCTCGATGCTGCCCGGCGCATGGCCGAGGCGCTCGATGACCTCAACGAGGCGCTGTCGGGCGACCTCGATCAGCCCCTGCGCATCGGCATCGGCCTGCATTCGGGTCCGACGATCGTCGGCGAGATGGGCTATGAGCGGGCGACCCAGCTCACCGCCATCGGCGACACCGTCAATATCGCCAGTCGCCTGGAGACGCTGACCAAGGATTTCGCCGTCGAACTGGTCGTTTCACAGGAACTGCTCGACCGTGCGGACATCGATCTTGCGGCCTACCAGAGCCATGACGTCGAAATCCGCGGCCGGCAGGAGCGGCTGGCGGTGCGCGCGATCAAGAAAGCGCGCGAACTCACGGCAATGTCATAAGAATTTCGTTGCTCAGAACAAGCCGCGAGCAACAATGCCCGCGACATCAGGAGGTGACCATGCGCTCGACCCTTTTTGCCATGATGGCCGTGCTGTCTCTGGGTTTTTCGGCCGGCGCGTTGGCGGCCGGCGGCGGCGCCGATCCCCAGCCCGCCGCGCAGACCAAGCCGGTCGACCCCAACTTCGCGCAAGCCAAGGCGATGATCGAAGCCAGGAACTACAAGGGCGCCTTGCCGCTCCTGCAGCAGGTGGTCGCCAAAGATCCCCGCAATGCCGACGCCTATAACCTGATGGGTTATGCGACGCGCAGTTCCGGCGACCCCAACGGCTCGCTGCAGTACTACCAGCAGGCGCTCGCCATCGATGCCCGGCATATCGGGGCGCACGAATATATCGGCGAGGCCTATCTGATGCTCAACCGGCCGGCCGATGCCCAGCAGCACCTGGCGCGGCTCGATTCGCTCTGCGTGTTCGGCTGCACCGAGTACCGCATGCTCAAGACCGCGATCGCCAACTACAACGCGGGCAAGCGGCCGACGAACTAGTGCGTGACGAGCAGCGGCGCCGTCATGCTGGCCAGCAGCGTGCGGCTGGCCCCACCCAGCACCCATTCACGCATGCGCGAATGGCCGTAGATCCCCATCACGATCAGATCGACGTCGTGATCGGCGGCGCGTGACAGGATCACGCCGCCGACGTCGGAGTCGCCGGCCGTGTCGCGCTGCACCGTCACGTTCACGCCATGACGGGCGAGCCACTGGGCGACATCGGCTCCCGCTTCGTCACGACCGACCCCACTCTTGGGATCGACGACCAGGACGATGGTCTTTTCGGCAGCCTTGAGCAGCGGCAACGCCGCGGTGGCCGCCCGCGTGGCCTCGCGGCTGTCGTTCCAGCACAGCATCGCCGTCTTGCCCGGCGGCTTTGCAACGCCGATATGCGGCACGATCAGCACCGGACGTTCGCCCGCCATCGTGACAGTTTCCGCCAGGTTGGATGGTGTGGAGACTGCCGGAGAGTCCGGCTCGGCTTGGCCGACCACGACCAAGTCGGCGTAGCGCGCCTGTGCTACCAGGATTTGGTCGACATAGCCGTCGGCTACGCGCCATTCGCTGGAATATCCCTTGCCGACTGTTTCCCTGAAAACGCCCGCGGCGATCGCCTCGTCGGCCTTCACCGCGGTCTCGTAAGACCTGTAGAGACTGTCCATCGCCGGGCCGGCATCGGTGAAGGCCGGCGCCTGGAACGCCTGCCGCACATGCAAGCCGATCACATGGGCGTCGAAACGATCCGCCAGATCGAGAGCGACCTTCAGGCGTGCGGCCGTCCCGCGGCCGGTGTCGCAATGCACCAGGATGGTCTTGTAGCCCATGGCGCCCCTCCTCGGATGGTCCAACGTACAACGGGACACGGCATGGGGGGATGCGGAATTGGCTCCCGTGCGCTGCGTGCATGGCGTTTCCCCTGACGGCCGGGGCCGCTATGCTCACCCGCGGATAAACGCCCGTTCACGCCGCCGTCTTCAGAGGCCTTTTCGCGATGAGCACGCCCGTTCCCCTGGTTTTCGGCGATTACGCGCTGGAAGACCGCTATCGGCTCGACAAGGGCCGCGTCTATCTGACCGGCATCCAGGCTCTGGTGCGCCTGCCCATGATGCAGCGCCAGCGCGACCTCGCCGCCGGCCTCAACACCGGCGGCTTCATCTCCGGGTATCGCGGCTCGCCGCTTGGCATGTACGACCACGCGCTGTGGACGGCGAAACGCTACCTCAAGGAAAACAACATCCATTTCCAGCCCGGCCTGAACGAGGACCTCGCCGCCACCGCGGTGTGGGGCACCCAGCAGGTCAACCTGTTCCCCGGCGCCACCGTCGATGGCGTGTTCTCGATCTGGTACGGCAAGGGCCCCGGCGTCGACCGCTCGATGGACGTGCTGAAGCACGGCAATGCCGCCGGCAGTTCGCCGCATGGCGGCGTGATCGTGCTGGCGGGCGACGATCATGGCTGCCAGTCCTCGACCCTGCCGCATCAGAGCGAGCAGGTGTTCGCCGCCGCGATGATCCCGGTGGTCAATCCGGCCAACGTCCAGGAGTATCTCGACTTCGGCATGCTGGGCTTCGCCTTGTCGCGCTACTCCGGCTGCTGGATCGGCTTCAAGGCGATCTCCGAGACGGTGGAATCGGGCGCCTCGGTGTGGGTCGACCCCGAGCGCATCCGCATCGCGATGCCGACCGATTTCCAGCTGCCGCCGGGCGGGCTCGGCATCCGCAATCCCGATCCGCCGCTCGACGCGGAGAAGCGCCTGCACGGACCGAAGATGGCGGCAGTGAAGGCCTTCGTGCGCGTCAACGGCTTCGACAAGATGGTGATCGATCCGCCTCACGCGCGCATCGGCATCATGACGACGGGCAAGGCCTATCTCGACACCCGCCAGGCGCTGGAGGATCTCGGCATCGACGAGGCGCGCGCCCGCGCCCTCGGCATCCGCGTCTACAAGGTCGGCATGACCTGGCCGCTCGAGCCGGAAGGCGCGCAGCGCTTCGCCGCCGGCCTCCAGGAAGTGATCGTCATCGAGGAGAAGCGCTCCAACCTCGAGGACCAGCTCGTCCGCCTGCTCTACAACCTGCCGGCCGACCGCCGGCCGCTGGTCATCGGCAAGACCGACGAGAGCGGCCGCATCATCCTGCCAAGCGACGGCGAGCTGACGCCGACCGGCGTCGCCATGGTGATCGCGGCTCGGCTGATGAAGCATGGCGGCGAATCGCCGGAGCTGCGCCAGCGTCTCGCCCGCCTCGAGAGCAAGGAAAAGCTGTTGGCCGCGCCGCCGGCCAAGGTGGCGCGCACGCCATTCTTCTGTTCGGGCTGCCCGCACAACACATCGACGCGCGTCCCGGAAGGTAGCCGGGCGATGGCGGGCATCGGCTGCCACGGCATGGCGATCTGGATGCCCGAGCGCCGCACGGCGCTGATCAGCCATATGGGCGGTGAAGGCGTCACCTGGGTCGGTCAGGCGCCGTTCACCTCGGACAAGCACATCTTC